>OHZD01000817.1_pt1 | contig 13096 bp, 10 predicted proteins | sample 1580391 | NCBI WGS metagenome assembly OHZD01 (sample SAMEA3882510, study PRJEB24775) | human gut metagenome | biome: human-associated habitat; feature: intestine environment; material: feces | place: Netherlands | collected 2009/2010 | reverse complement strand
CGCGGCCCGCCACGAACATGGCAAAGCTGGACACGAACGGCACGTAACCCATGGTGGACATGCCGGCGGCTACGCCGACCATGTTCTGCTCGGCAATGCCGCAGTCAAAGTGACGGTCCGGGAACTCTTTGCGGAAGATCTCGGTCTTGGTGGCGGCGGCCAGGTCGGCATCAAAGACGACCAGGTTGTCGGCGCCCTGGCGGGCAAGCTCCACCAGCGTGTTGCCGTAGCTTACACGGGTGGCAATTTTTTTCATATCAGCCATTGATCAGCTCAAGCTCCTTCTCCAGAGATTCATGGGCGGCGCGCAGCTCGTCCATGGCCTGTGCGTACTCTTCGTCGTTGGGGGCCTTGCCGTGCCATTCGACGGCATCCTTCATGTAGCTGACGCCCAGGCCCTTGGTGGTGCGCAGCAGGAAGCAGGTGGGCTTGCCGCTGCCATGGCTCAGGTCAAACATCTTGAAAGCCTGCTCCAGCTCCGCAAAGCTGTTGCCGTTGCAGACGATGGTGTTGAAGCCGAAGGCATCCATCTTTTTATCCAGCGGCTCGCTGTTCATGACCTCGCGGGTGGGGCCGTCGATCTGCAGGCCGTTGACATCGACCATGATGCACAGGTTATCCAGCTTGTAGTGGTTGGCGAACATGAAAGCTTCCCAGCATTCGCCTTCCTCGACCTCGCCGTCGCCCAGCAGGGTGTAGACGTTGATGTCGCTGCCGGCCTGCTTGGCGGCCAGTGCCATGCCGCAGGCGGCGCTGACGCCCTGGCCCAGAGAGCCGGTGCTCATGTCCACACCGGGGACGGTGTTCATGTTGGGGTGGCCCTGCAGGTAGCTGTTGGAGTGGCGCAGGGTGGGCAGGTCAGCCACGGGGAAAAAGCCGCGCTCGGCCAGCGTTGCGTACAGGGCAGGGGCGCAATGGCCCTTGCTGAGCACGAAGCGGTCGCGGGCAGGATCCTGGGGCTGCTCGGGGTCGACACGCATCTCACGGAAATACAGATAGGTCAGCACGTCTGCGCAGGACAGGCTGCCGCCCGGATGGCCGCAGCCTGCGCCGTGGGTGCCCTCAATGACGCCCATCCGCACACGGGTCGCAGTCAGCTTTAACTGCAGCGTTTCCATTTTTGTCATAATCAAGTTCCTCCGGTCCCGTTTGGGGTTTTGTTGGCGGTAGGCTGCCTGCCGGGGGCGCAGAGCTTTACATAGTATTATGTAAAGAGAAACGCGCGGCCCGGCGGGAGATAGTATACCGCAACATAATTCACTACTTTATATTATACACGGTTTCGGCACGGGTGCAAGAGATTTTATGGAAATTGTCGGATTTTAACGGTCTGACAATTTTTGGAGTTTTTGATTTGCAGGGGCGGCCAGGTCAGGGCCGATTCTTCTGCAGGGGGATACGGTCTTGCGAACGGATGTGACCCATGATAAAAGGCCCTGCCGCTGGGGAGGCAGGGCCGGGGCGGTGCTTAAGCCGTCAGGCGGGAATTGTGCGGTGCTGCCTAAAGAAAAACTCAGCACAGCGGCGCCACCAAACGCAGGCAGGCGCTGAGCATGCTGCCTAAAAATCCATTTCGGCAGTCGTCGGGGCCGAGGCGGCGGGAAACGGACTCGATGCCGTCGAGATCGCGGCGGATGTCGGAGAGGACCTCGCCGCCGTAGAGGACGGTGCTGTTCTCAAAGTGGAGATACAGGCTGCGGTAATCCAGATTCACCGTGCCTACCGCGGCCGCGCGGTCATCAATAAGCCACGTTTTAGCGTGCAAAAAACCCGGCGTGTAGCTGTAAATCTTTACGCCCGCCTTGAGCAGATGCGGGAAGTAACTGCGGGACAGCTGGTAGATGGTCTTTTTGTCCGGCACGCCGGGGGTGTAGATGCGCACGTCCACGCCGCGCTTGGCGGCCAACCTTAAACAGGTGAGCAGATCGTTGTCCAAAATCAGGTAAGGCGTGCAGATGCGCAGGCTGTGCAGGGCCTGGTTGATGAACTCCAGATACACATTTTTGGCTACCACTTCCCGGTCGACGGGGCTGTCGGCAAAGGGCTGCACCAGCGTGCCGCCGGTAGGGGCCACGGGGGCGACCTGCGGCAGCAGCTTGTCGTAATCCGACGTTTCATTGGGAAAATGTGCCCGCCAGAACGTGAGGAACACGTTCGCATAGCTGCGGGCGGCGGGGCCTTCCAGGCGGACGCCGCTGTCCTTCCAGTGGCCGAAACGAGTCACTTTATTGATGTATTCATCCGCCAGATTCACGCCGCCGGTGTAGGCGATGCGGCCGTCCACCACCATGATCTTGCGGTGGTCGCGGTTGTTCAGCACCAGATTCAGCACCGGCACGCAGCGGTTGAAACTGAACGCCCGGATGCCGTCGGCACGCAACAGATCTACATAGTTGTGGGGCAGCAGGCTCAGGCAGCCGGCATCGTCGTAGATGACACGAACGTCCAGGCCGGCGGCGGCTTTCTGCCGCAGGATCTCGTGGATCTGGCCCCACATCTCGCCCATGCCGATGATGAAGCTTTCCACAAAAATGCTGTGCTGCGCGGCCTGCAGGTCGGCCAGCATATCGGGCAGCATCACATCGCCCACGGGGTAATACCTGACGGCGGTGCCACCGAAAACAGGCGCAGCAGCGTAGTTTTGCAGGTAATCAGCGGTCTCGGCCAGGCGAGGGTCGCGGCGGGCCAGCTCGGCGCGGGCGGCGGGGTCGCCGGTGCGCAGGGGCGCCAGCTCGGCCTCGGCACGCTCCATGCGGCGGCGCAGGGGGATGGCCGGGCGCTTATTGCCCCACATTAAATACAGGAGGCCGCCCTGCACGGGCATGAGCATGAACAAAATCATCCAGCTGATTTTAAATTCCGGCGCGGTGGAGTCCTTGCGGACCAGCGCCAGGCACATCAGCGCGCTGACGGCGAGCCCCACGCGGGAGATGAGGTGCGAGTAGTCGCTCAGCCAGTAAAACACGCTGAACAGCCACACCGCCTGCGCCAGCACGAGCACGACCGTGACCACGGTGCGGCTGAAGACGATGGACAGGGCGCGGTGCAGCAGCCAGCGCCAATCTTTGGGTTTGTGCAGTTTTTGCATAGATGCGTCCTTTTTGATGAAAAGGGGAACAAAAAGCCCCCTCGGCACGGCCTTGCGGCAACGAAAACCGGGGGGGGGTATTGCAAACAGCTATACCCAAGCTACAGCCGAAAGCAAACACAGAAATTATGCGCAGCACCGTTTGTTGCGGGCTGCCGGGGCAGATCAGGCGTGGAGACGTGCGTCGATAGCGGCCATGCAATCGTCCATGGTCAGGAACGTGACGGCGCAGTCAGAGCCGATAAACCAGCGTTCTTCCCCGTTGCAAACGATCTTGCGGATCAGTTTGCCGTGGTACTCCGTCTGGATGTAGATCCCATTCGGCATGTGGTCAGCCCTCCTTACATTTATATGTATTATGGGGGCGTCCCCCGGATCGAACTTGAACTGGTATTATTATCGCATAAATGAAACGGTTTGGCAAGTGGGGAAATAGACAGATATTGGGGGATTTTGTGGCTTATTTTCTACGCGGCAGAGTATACATTTTGTACGGTTTTACGTGATGTTTTATGCTTGCGGTCAGGGGCGTCCGCGCGGCCCTGCCGCAAGGCAGGCAGGACCGGAAATGCGCAAACGTAACGCAAGTAAAAGCAAGTAAAAGCAAGTAAAAAGAACAATTTATTGTATTCCTTCCGCGACTATGGTATACTTATCTTGTATGTACTTGCAAAAGTGTACTAAAATTTGTAACGGGCGTGAGCCTGTTTTGGGAGGAAACCCCCTATGAAGTATCTCTCCTACGGCGAGCGGGCGTTTTTGCGCGGGCACCTCAACCGCGTGCGGCATGTTACGCTGGACCCCGACGGGCCGGGCGTCGTGCGCATCCACCTTATCCCCTGCACCAAGCCCGACCGCGATACGCCGTTTGTGGCCATTTTGAACGGCCAGGATATTCTGCCGCTCAACCTCAGCTGGGCCATTCTGCTGACCAACCTGATCGAGGCGCTGCAGCCCCACGCGGGGACTGAGTTAAAGGACGCCGACTGGTCGGCCATCAACGCCCAGGCAGTGGCGGCTACCCGTAAAATTTATCGTAAGACCGAACCTTTGCAGATCGAATCCGATTTGCAGATGATGCTGGATACCCTTATCGCCGTGGCGCAGGGCAAGGAGCCGCCGCTGCACATCCAGCCGATCTCGCTGGCCCAGTACGCCCCCCGCATGGCCGCGCCCCACCGCATGGACCTGATGATCTCCACGATGGTGAAGGACAACGCCTGGCATTGCAATCAAAAATGCTTGCACTGCTACGCCGCCAACCAGCCCCTTTCCGCCGTGCCCGAAATGGACACCGACCAGTGGCTGGCGGTGATTGAAAAATGCCGCAGCATCGGCATACCACAGCTGACTTTTACCGGCGGCGAGCCGACGCTGCGCCAGGATCTGGTCAAGCTGGTGCAGGCTGCGCAATGGTTTGTAACGCGGCTGAACACCAACGGCCGCATGCTGACCAGCGCCCTGTGCAAGGACCTGCGCGCTGCCAGCCTGGACGCAGTGCAAATTACGTTCTATTCTGCCGACGAGGCCGTGCACAACGAGCTGGTGGGCGTGGACGGTTACACCGACACCGTGAACGGCATTAAGAACGCACTGGACGCCGGGCTGAACGTGAGTTTGAATACGCCGCTCTGCAGCCTGAACAAAGATTATCGCGCTACCGTGGAATTTGCCCACAGCCTGGGCATCCGGTACCTGACTTGCAGCGGGCTGATCCCGGCCGGAAACGCGGCGGAGTCGGCCAGCAAAAGCGTGCGGCTGACCCCCGAGGAGCTGACCGAGGTGCTGCGCCCTGCGATGGATTTTGCGCTTTCTCACGGCATGGAAGTGAACTTTACCAGCCCCGGCTGGCTGGACGAGGACACCCTGACCGGGCTGGGATTTACCCAGATCCCCAGCTGCGGTGCGTGCCTGAGCAACATGGCGGTGGCGCCCGACGGCACCGTACTGCCCTGCCAGAGCTGGCTGACCGGCCACGGCTTGGGCCATATTTTGCGCACCCCGTGGAACCGCATCTGGCGAAGCCCGGAGTGCTGCACGATCCGGATGGAGAGCGCCCGGATGAAGCGGCTGTGCCAGCTGGGGGATACCCCGATGCAGGAGGGTTTTTAAATGTTTCAGCGTAAGCGCTGGGGCGGTGTGGGGAAAGTTCCACGCGGCTTCGTATGCAGTTTTCTGTTATTGATTTTTGTTGCAGCGTCCCTGCTGTTCCCGCTGTCTGCCCGGGCGGAGAGCGGGCAGGCGGATCTGGACGGGCTGGCGCCGTATGCGGACGACGGGGATCTGGATTATATTCCCGACTACTTCGTCACGGTGGACCTGCGGGAGGATGGCTCGGCGGACATTGTCTACGACATCACCTGGCAGGTCATCGACGGCGACCAGACCGACTACCTCTCCTGGGTCAAAATCGGCCTGCCCAACGCCTACGCCGAGGACCTGACCCCGCTGACCGACACCATCTCCGATTTGCAGTACACCGGCGACGGCGGCAGCTACGCCAAGGTTGTGTTTGCACGGCGGTATTACTCGCCCGAGGTGGCCGCCCAAAACGGCGGCGAAAGCCGGGTGCGGTTCGCGTTCTCGGTGCATCAGAGCCACCTGTTTTCCTTGAATAGTGACGGTACAGCGACATTTGAGTTCACGCCCGGCTGGTTTGACGACCTGGTGGTGGAGCACATGCAGGTGCGCTGGCGCAGCGGCGACGGCTTTGTGGCCGACAACACCAGCGAGGAAGACGGCTACCTGATTTGGGATTTTGGCCCCATGGGCCACGGCCAGAGCGCCAACATCCACGTGACCGTGCCGGTGACGACGGCCGAGACCTTTGACCCCGACGCCCAGCTGACGGCGGCGGATTACGACGACGGCGGCATGACCGCCGATGAGATGATCGGCATCCTGACGGTGGTGATCGGGCTGCTGATTTTTGCCGCAGCACTGATTATTGTTGTCGGCTCGATGACACCGGACTGGGGCGGCGGCTTCGGCAGCGGGCTGGACCCGGACGACTGGTTCTGGTACACCAACGGCGTACACACCATCCATGTGGCCCGTACTGCCCCGCCCCCCAAGGGCTACACCCGCACCGACCCGCCGAAAAATTACCATACCGGCGGCGGTTCTTCCCGCGGCGGCGGCGTGGGGCGGCACAACAGCGGGTGCGCTTCCAGCTGCGCCTGCGCCTGTGCTTCCAGCTGCGCGTGTGCCTGCGCCTGTGCGGGCGGCGGCCGTGCCGGATGCACTGCAAAAGATTTTTACACGTACAAACTGCCCCATAAGGCGGACCGGGAGGATGACCAATGAGCCTGGAAGATCAGTATGATGCCTGGGTGCGCGGCCTGATGGGCGGTAAAAAATACGCCGCTACGTCGAAACAGGCCGAGGAGGCCAGCGACGCCGTGCAGCAGATGCAGGCAAGCCTGGACGCGCTGACCGCTGCCCAAAAGCGGCAGAGTGCGGCAGGCTCGGCGCTGGATGCTGTGCAAAAAGCGGGCGCTGCCACCGCCGAGAGCGTGCGGAAAATGAGCAGCGAGCTGACGAGATCGCTGCATCAGGACGGGCTGCTGGGCGGGACCACCGCCGCGCCGACTGCCGAACCGAAAAACGCGGACAAGCCCGTGAACACGGATTTTAGCGGTGTAACGGATAAAATTAAAGCGCAGGTGTTGGGGCAGGACGCCTTTGTGTCGGCGCTGGTCAAGGCGTTCCGCCGCCCCTTTGTGATGGGCACGGCGGGGGACACCGGCCGCGCCCGCAACCTGATGCTGCTGTGCGGCCCCAACGGCACCGGCCGCCACTACGCGCTGACCTGCGCGGTGGAGGAGCTGGCCGGCCGGGGGATCTTGCGCAGTGCGGCCATTGAGCGGATGGACTTATCGCTCTATCCCGGCCCGGCCCAGGAAAAATTATTTTTACAGGATCTGTATGCGGCGCTGCAGTCCGATGCCGAGGTTTTGGCCTTTGACCACTACGAGGGCTGCGCGGCCAATTATTTAAATATGTTGTCGACACTGGCCATCGAGGGGACGCTTTCGCTGAGCAGCCGCTACGTGCTGCAGCGGGGCATCCTGGTGGACGTGGGCACCGCGCTGGCGCCAGGAGCCATCGGAGAATTGACGGCCGGCGGTAAATATTTTGTGTTTTTCTCCAACAAGGACGAGGCCGCGCTGGCCGATACCTTTGGGGCGCGGTTCGTGGATGCACTGGCCGGGGACGTCTGCCGCACCCAGGCCTTTACCCCCGAGGCGCTGGCCGCCGTGGCCGCCCGCGAGTTGAACTGGCTTGCGCAGCGTGTGCGCAAACAATGCGGTCTGGCGCTGTCCATGGGGGCCGACGTGCGCGACCTGCTGGCCGCCCAGTACGGCAAGACTACCGGCATGCAGGCCATGCGGGATTACTGCGAGACCGCCTACCGCGCCCTGGCCGAGTACGTGCTGGACGCGGAGGAGCCGCCCGCCGACGGCACACCCGCCGTGCTGACCGCTGCGGATGGAAAATTGTTGCTTAGCGTAAATGGCGGGGAGCCCTTTGACCTGCTGGCCCTGCTGCCCCAGCAGTACCGCGGTGACGTGGATGCCGTGGAGGCCGAGCTGGACGAGATCGTCGGTTTGGCTGAAGTGAAAAATTATGCGCGTGACATCGCCAAAAATGTGCAGGCCCAGCAGCGCCGCAAGGCCCAGGGCCTCAAGGTGGCCGAGGTCAACATGCACATGATCTTTACCGGAAACCCCGGCACCGGCAAAACCACCATCGCCCGCATTTTGGCGAAATATCTCAAGGCCATCGGTGCGCTGCGCGGCGGCCAGCTGGTGGAAGTGACCCGTGCGGACCTGGTGGGCCGGTATGTGGGGCACACCGCGCCCCTGACCAACACCGTGATACAGAGTGCGCTGGGCGGTGTACTTTTCATCGATGAAGCGTACAGTTTGTACCGCGGGGGCGAGGATAGCTTCGGGCTGGAAGCCATTGATACCCTTGTGAAAGGCATTGAGGATAACCGGGGCGACCTGGTCGTGATTCTGGCCGGGTATACCAGGGAGATGCAGCTGTTTTTGTCGGCTAACTCGGGTTTGGCGAGCCGGTTCCCGAACCAGATCGAGTTCCCGGATTACACCGGCGAGGAGCTGTACCGCATTACCTTGTCGATTGCCAAGAGCAAGGGGTATCATTTGGACGAAAGCTGCCGGGATGTGCTGATCCAATGGTATGATGAGCAGCAGGCGGCGGATGCGGCGACCAACGGCAACGGACGTATGGCCCGGAATGTTTTGGAAAAGGCCATCTTGAACCAGGCAAAACGGCTTATTGCTGACGCTGACGCGGATCTGGCGCTGCTGCTGCCGGGGGATTTTGAATTAGATTGATTTGATTTTAATAGCAGCCTTCAAGAGGGACCACCATGCGGTCCCTCTTTCTATATAACAGCATACTGTTTTTAGGCCTTCCTTTTTGTGACCAAAAAAGGAAAGCCTTGGATGAGAAGCCGTTATAAAAGGCCCTGCCGCAAGGTAGGCGGGGCCGGAGGGGCGCGGCCTAAAAACCACAAAAAATCGCAATAAAATATTGCATTTTCCCCCGATTCCGTGTATGATAGTGTACGGTATTATCATAGAGGAGTGTGCCCCCGTGTAACTGCTTGCGAACAACCAGAAACCATCTACCTTATTATATAGGGCCGCCAGCCGCTGGCGCAGCCAAACCAAAAAGGAGCAACCAATGGCATCATTGCGCGAAGAAATTGAATCCCGGCGCACGTTTGCGATCATCTCGCACCCCGACGCCGGTAAAACTACACTGACCGAAAAACTCCTGCTCTACGGTGGGGCCATCCAGACCGCCGGCTCCGTGAAGGGCAAGCAGAGCGCCAAACACGCTGTCTCGGACTGGATGGACATTGAGAAACAGCGAGGAATCAGCGTTACATCGTCTGTTCTGCAGTTCAACTACCAGGGTAAGTGCATCAACATCCTGGACACCCCCGGCCACCAGGACTTCTCCGAGGATACCTACCGCACCCTGATGGCCGCCGACTGCGCCGTCATGGTCATCGACGCGGCCAAGGGCGTTGAGGCACAAACCATCAAGCTGTTCAAAGTTTGCACCCTGCGCCACATCCCCATCTTTACCTTCGTCAACAAGATGGACCGCGAAGCCCGCGACCCGTTTGAACTGATGGAGAACATCGAGGAAATTTTGGGCATCAAGACCTACCCGATGAACTGGCCCATCAGCTGCGGCAAGGATTTTAAGGGCGTGTACGACCGCACCGCGCGCCGCGTGCTGGCGTTTGAGAGCGACGGCCGCGCCAACGGCGTGAAGATGGTGGACGAGATCGAGGCCGAGCTGGGCGACCCCCGCCTGGACGAGCTGATCGGCGCTGCCAACCATGCCAAGCTGGCGGAGGATATTGAACTTTTGGACGGTGCAGCGGAAGAATTTGACCTGAACGCTGTGCAGCACGGCGAGCTGAGCCCCGTGTTCTTCGGCTCGGCTTTGACCAACTTTGGCGTGGAGCCGTTTTTGAAGGAGTTCCTGCGCCTGACCCCCACCCCGTTGCCCCGCAAGGACAGCGTGAACGGCGAGCTGGTCGACCCGTGCAGTGAACAATTCAGCGGCTTTGTGTTCAAAATTCAGGCCAACATGAACAAAAACCACCGCGACCGCATCGCGTTTTTGCGCATCTGCTCCGGCAAATTTGAGCGCGGCATGGAGGCTTTCCACGTCCAGGAGGGCAAAAATATCAAGCTTGCCACCGGCACCAGCCTGATGGCCGACGACCGCGCCATCGTCAGCGAGGCCTACGCGGGCGACATTATCGGCCTGTTTGACCCGGGCGTATTTTCCATCGGTGATACGTTATGCACCGGCAAAAAGCATGTGCAGTTCGCCGGCATCCCCACCTTTGCGCCCGAGCACTTTGCCCGCGTGACCCAGGTGGACACCATGAAGCGCAAGCAGTTTGTGAAGGGCATGGAGCAGATCGCCCAGGAGGGCGCTATCCAGATCTTCCGCGACCTTGGCTCCGGCATGGAGGAGGTCGTTGTCGGCGTGGTGGGCGTGCTGCAGCTGGAAGTGCTGGAGTACCGCCTGAAAAACGAGTACAACGTGGATATTCGCATGCAGACTCTCCCATACGAGCATCTGCGCTGGGTGCTGAATGACCCGGACGAGCTGGACATAAAGCACCTGGACCTGACCAGCGACACCCGTGCCATCGAGGATATGAAGGGCAACCCGCTGCTGCTGTTTGGCAGCCCGTGGAGCATCAACTGGGCCGAGCAGCATAACCCCGATCTGAAGCTGTCCGAGTTCGGCAACCTGACGTTCTAAGGGGGATGCTTTGTGCTGACTGAGGTGAAAAAGCACCTTACACCGAAACAAATCCGGGCGGATGCAGAGTTCTTCTTTCTGCTGAACCTGGGGCTTGTGGCCACTGCCGCAGGCATCGCCCTGTTTAAAACGCCCAACCATTTTGCGTTTGGCGGCACGTCGGGCCTGTCCATCGTGCTGGCGACGCTGTTCCCGCGATTTAACGTAGGTGCGTTTATGTGGGTGGTCAACGCCGTGCTGGTGGTTTTGGGGTTCATCTTCCTTGGCATACGTTCCATGGGATGGACGATTTACTCATCGTTTGCACTTTCTTTTTATGTGTCCGCTTTTGAATGGGCTGTACCTTTACGTGCGCCGTTGACCAACGATGTGTTTCTGGAGCTTTGCTACGCGGTGATCCTATCGGCCGTGGGCGCGGCCATCGTGTTCAACATTGGTGCGTCCACCGGCGGAACCGACATTGTAGCGATGATTTTGAACAAGTACACCTCCATGCCGGTGGGCCGCGCCCTGATGGTGAGCGACTTAGGCATCGTGCTGGCGGGGGCTTACCTGTACGGGCCGGCCACCGGGCTGTACTGCATTTTGGGCATGATCTTGAAAAGCACCGTGGCGGACAGCGCGATTGAAGGGATTAACCTGCGGAAGGTTTGTACCGTCGTGACCTCACGGCCGGAACCGGTGCGGGATTTTATCGTGAACGAGCTGCATCGTTCGGCCACCATGGAGCAGGCCCAGGGTGCCTACACCCACGAGGAAAAGTGGGTGCTGGTTACTGTGCTGACCCGCGGACAGGCGCAAAAATTACGGCTGTTTGTACATTCGCTGGATGAACATGCGTTTATTACGATCGTGAACAGCAGTGAGATCGTGGGCAAAGGGTTTCGGTCGATTTGATTTTTTGATTTTAATAGCTGCCTTACGGGCGTTGCCACCATGCGGCAACGCCCTTTTTTATTGGCTTCTGGCCGGAAGGTGTTCCTTATATCATACCTGAATACTTGAATACTACCTTGGTACTATTCACTACTATTCAAGTTTGAATACTGGTTAAATATAACGTATTTATGTACTATATTCAACTACTATTCTAGTAGTCAGGTTTTGATTACGCGCGCGTCCTCCAACGCTAACTGCACGGGAAAGCCATCTGGAAACTTTTCGGTGTCATACCAAATGGTGTATGCGCCTTTTTTGCCCCTGTTGCAAGTGTATTCCTGAAAGCCGGAGCTCCTGAGCGATCTGAGCATGCTGGAGCGGCTAATGCCCTCTTTATCAGCGTCTGCATGACAAGATGATCGACGAAATGCTGACATTTTTGGCCCGTGCCCCTACTTTGGGGGACCTCTCCCTCACCTGGGGGCAGGCCGGTCCGCGGCTGGGCACCGGCGGTGTGTACCTGCGGGGCGTAAAGGTGCTGCAAACCAAAACCGACCTGCTGGGCTGCCAAAAACAGCGCTGCCGTGCGGAATTTCTGCTGCGGCTCTGCCTGCCGCTGCCAGCAGGGGACACCGACACCGCCCTGCAAAACGCCCGCCGCCTGGCGGCACTGCAGGCGTGGGTCGCGGCCGAAAGCGCCGCAGGCCGCGTGCCTCGGCTGGGCAACTGCGAACCCCTCACCGAGCAGGTCCGCACCGAGGGCGGCCAGCTGGACCGCGCCGACCCGGGCGGCACCGCGCTGTACAGCATCCGCGTGATGGCCGAGTACACCATGCGGTACGACGCATAACAAACTTAACACGAAAAGGAGCAAAGCATGAAAATTGAACGTAGATACATGGCTCATTACCTCAATGCCGGATTTGGCGGCGCAGAAAACTACTGCCGCCTGGGCGCTGACCTGGAGGAATACAGCCCCGAACTGACCGCCAATGTTGAGAAAAAATCCAACATCCTGGGCCAGACGTCCGTTACCATCGACGGCTACCAGAAGCAGGGCGAGGTCAGCCCCTACTACGCCGAGGCCGGCGACCCGCTGTTTGAAAAGCTGCAGGAGATCATCGACGGCGACCTGGTGCTCGACGACCTGAAGACCGACATCGTCGAGGTGAAGCTGTGGGGTGAGACCGCCGACACCACCTACCCCGCCGTGCGCGAGGAGTGCTACATCGAGATCGTCAGCTACGGCGGCGACACCACCGGGTATCAGATCCCGTTTAATGTACACTACACCGGCGTGAAGGCGAAGGGCAAGTTTGACGTTAAGACGAAGAAGTTTGTGGCAGACGAAGGGCTTTGATTCGCTTGCGGCGGGCGGCTTCCGCTCGCGGCCACCCTGCGGCCGCTCTCTCGTCTAAACGGCATAATGTCTTTTAGGTGTTCCTTTTGGAACCCCAAAAGGAACCGAAAAAGGTCCCGCTACTTCCGATAGCGCGGGAGGCCCGGCCTAGGGGCTACTCGCCCCTAGGAACCCCGAAGTTGTGGGTCAGGCCCCAAATCGCCTAAAAATGCAGGAGTACTGCATTTTCTTCACGGCGATTTGGAACCTTCCCAGATTGACCCCTCCGGGGCCAAATTTCTCTGCACTGATATAGAATATTTTACGCCCCGAAGGGGTGAATATGGAAGCCGGCCCAAAAGCGTTAAGAAAATTGCAGCACTCCTGCAATTTTTAGCTTTTGGGCCGGTTGACCACATTTTTGGGGTTCTCAGGGGCGAGTAGCCCCTGAGGCGGGG
>OHZD01000813.1_pt1 | contig 13133 bp, 9 predicted proteins | sample 1580391 | NCBI WGS metagenome assembly OHZD01 (sample SAMEA3882510, study PRJEB24775) | human gut metagenome | biome: human-associated habitat; feature: intestine environment; material: feces | place: Netherlands | collected 2009/2010 | reverse complement strand
GGCGGCTATAGTGATGCGAAGAGTGACATTTATTCAATTGGTATCACACTATACGAGATGGTAACCGGAAGAGTGCCGTTTGACGGCGACACCACCGTTGCCATCGCAATCAAGCATCTGCAGGAGGAGATTGAATCTCCATCCAAATATACCCCGAACCTTCCGTTCGCACTGGAGCAGATTATCTTAAAATGTACCCAGAAGAGCCCGGACCGCCGTTACAATAACATGGCGGAGCTGATCGACGACTTGAAGCATTCGCTGATGGAGCCGCAGGGCAATTTCGTAAAAGTAACTCCGTTAAGTTCTCACGCCGAGACTGTTATGGTATCCGCAGAGGAGTTAAGCCAGATCCGTTCCGGCGCAGCAGCAAAGGCAAATGCGCAGACGGCAGAGGAGCCGGCCCGCAAGCGCTACAGCAAGATCGAGGATGAGGAAGAGGACGAAGATTACAGCTACGAGGACGAAGAAGACGAGGATGAGGACGAAGAAGAGGATGACCGCGATTCCTACGATGAGGATGACGACGATTCCTACTACGACGATGACGATGACGATGACAAAGCCGGAAACAAACTCGAAAAGATCATCACAATCGGCGGTTTTGCAATTGCAGCCATCATCATCTGCATGCTGATCTACTTTATTGCACAGGCAGCCGGCATTGTCGGCGGAAAAGGACCGACCGCAGCTTCTTCCAGTTCCGCATCATCTTCGAGCAGCACGGAAGTTGTTTCTTCGAGCAGCAAAGAAGAGGAAAAAGTAACCGTTCCGGATCTGACCAATAAAACCGAGGCAGATGCAACCGCACTGGCAAACAGCCTGAAGCTTGGTGTAGTCAACGGCGGAACCGAGGCATCGGATGTCATTGAAGCAGGAAAGATCTGCCGCCAGGATCTGACACCGGGAACGAAAGTCGATAAAAATGCAACGATTACGTATTATGTAAGCTCCGGAAAAGAAACCGTAACGATTCCGACCGGCATTGTGGGAACACAGAAAGACGCTGCAAGCGCTGCTCTGACCCAGCTTGGACTTCAGGTTTCTACCACAGAGGATTTCAGCGATACCGTTGCCGAAGGATACGTAATTTCCGTTGATCCGGCCGAAGGAAGCCAGGTTGCACCGGAATCCACCGTTACCCTCGTTGTCAGCAAGGGATCAAAGGACGCGGAAGAAATTGCAATCCGTGATGTAATTGGTCTGGATGAGGAAACTGCAAAATCAATCCTGAGCGATTTCAATATTATTGTAAAAACAGGAACCAGCAGCAAGGTGGCCGAGGGTGAAGTCATGGAGGTTGACCCGGCAGTCGGAACCAAAGTGAAGAAAGGTTCGGACGTTACGATTTATGTCAACAGCCCGAGTGCACAGCCAACGACGCCGGATGAGAATACACCGACCCCGACACCGGCAGAGCCGGGCGCAAATACCGCTACGGATGTTACCTGGTCCTGCAGCCAGACCTTAAGTGCGCCGGATCAGTATCAGGGTGGTATTGCAAAGATTGAGCTGATTCAGGAGGATGGAAACGGAAACGAGACCTCCATCACCGTCATGGACGGACAGGCCATTACGAGCTGGCCGTATTCTGTCAACACCAACTGGAGTGCTTCATCGTCTGCTTCTTCTACCGGAAGAATCGTCTTCTATGAGATGGATTCGAGCGGAAGTTATCAGGCAATTGCACAGTACCCATCGGTTCCGTTGAGTGAAGGTTGAGTATGACAGGAAAGATTATGAAAGGAATTGCCGGATTCTACTACGTAGACGTGGAAGAATCCGGCATTTATGAGTGCAAAGCAAAAGGAATTTTCCGGAAGGAAGGCCAGAAACCGCTCGTCGGAGATCTTGTGGAAATCGAGATTCTGGATGAAACGGAAAAAACAGGAAATATGACCCGGATTCTGCCGCGAAAAAATGAACTGATCCGTCCGGCGGTAGCCAATATCGATCAGGCGCTTGTGATTTTTGCACTGGAAAATCCGACCCCGAACCTGACGCTTCTGGACCGTTTTCTTGTGATGATGGAACAGCAGAACGTTCCGACGGCAATCTGTTTCAATAAAAGAGATCTTGCGGGGGAAGATTACACAGACCATCTGCGCAGCGTCTATGAGAACTGCGGTTACCGTGTCTTTACGGTGAGTGCAGCGAAAGAGCAGGGCATGCAGGAAGTGGAAGCATACCTGAAAGGGAAAACAACGGTGGTAGCCGGTCCGTCCGGCGTCGGAAAATCTTCGATCACAAACCGGATGCAGAAAGAAATCCAGATGGAGACCGGAGAGATCAGCAAAAAGCTGAAAAAAGGAAAACACACGACGCGCCATTCCCAGATGATCCCGATCGACCATGAGACGTATCTGTGCGATACGCCGGGGTTCAGCTCGCTTTATACAACCGATATGGAAAAAGAGGAGCTGAAAAACTTTTTCCCGGAATTTCATCCGTACGAAGGAAAATGCCGTTTCCTCGGCTGCATCCACGGAAAAGAGCCGGGCTGTGCCGTTAAAGAGGCACTGGAACAGGGAAATATCAGCAAAGAAAGATTTGAAAATTATACCATGTTCTATGAAGAACTGAAAGAACAGGAAAAGAGGAGATACTAGCATGAGCCGAGTATATCAGTTGGCACCTTCTATTTTATCCGCAGACTTCAACCGTCTCGGAGAACAGATCCAAAGGGTAGAGAAAGCAGAGTGCCGGTGGCTTCATATCGATATTATGGATGGAATGTTTGTACCATCCATTTCGTTTGGAATGCCGGTGGTAAAGTCGATCCGAAAAGAAAGCAGTCTGTATTTTGATGTTCATATGATGGTAAAGGACCCGGAGCGGTACGTAGAAGAATTTCAAAGCTGCGGGGCGGATATGATCACGGTTCACGCGGAGGCATGCCGCGATCTGGCAGAAACCGTGAAAAAGATTCATGAAACAGGCGCAGATGCCGGAGTTGCCGTAAATCCGGATACGCCGCTTTCTGCGGTTACGGACGTGATGGATCAGGTAGAAATGATTCTGATTATGAGCGTTTATCCTGGCTTCGGCGGCCAGAAGTATATCCCGGAGTCGACGGAGAGGATCCGTACGCTCCGCAGAATGCTGGATGAAAAGGGACTGGAGCATGTGCACATTCAGGTCGATGGCGGCATCAACCGCGCGACCATCGATGAAGTCCTTGCGGCAGGTGCCAACATCATCGTGGCAGGCTCTGCTGTATTTGGCAGCAACATCGAGCAGAACGTGCGCGAGCTGCAGGAAAAAATTTCTTCATACAGCAAAAAGGCAGAATAAGATACAAAAAGACAGAAAAAAGAGGCAGGGAAACGTGAGAACATGTATTATTTCGGGAGGGATGATCGAACCGGATTTTGCCTTCCCATATCTTCAGAAACAGCAGTTTGATATTATCCTGGCAGCAGACCGGGGACTGGAGTTCTGCTACCATTACCAGATTATGCCGACGTATATTCTGGGAGATTTTGACAGTTTATCTCCGGAGATTTTAAATTATTACAAGGAGAACCATGTCGCACCGATCCGGGAATTTAATCCCATGAAGGACAATACGGACACGGACATCGCATTTCAGCAGGCGATTGTTCTGGGAAGCAGTGAAATCACGATCCTCGGAGCAACAGGGGGAAGACTCGACCATTTCTTAAGTATTGTGCAGAACCTGAAAACGGCATGGGAGAAGAAAATTCCGGCTTACATCGTGGACAGCCGCAATCTGATTACGATTCCGGTGGAAACTTCGTTTGAAATCCGGAAAGAAGAGCAGTTCGGAAAGTACGTTTCGTTCTTCCCGCTGGAAAAGGAAGTCGCATCCATCACCCTGGAGGGCTTCGCCTACCCGCTCGACCATCACTGTCTGCCGAATACTTCGGGTGGTCTGTGCGTGAGCAATGAGATCGTCGAGGAGACCGCGCATGTATCGTACGAGGGCGGCATTCTTCTGATGGTACAGTCAAGAGATTAAAATCCATTGAAATCAAAGAGCCCGTGTGCTATAATTTATAGTTGCATTGGGCTCTTTTTGTGCATAAAAAGAACCCGAACAGAAAAAGAAGCGAAAAATAAAAACAAAGGAGATATAGATTACTATGAAATTAGGTATCGTGGGCCTTCCGAACGTCGGAAAAAGTACACTTTTCAATTCCCTGACCAAAGCAGGAGCAGAGAGCGCAAACTATCCGTTCTGTACCATTGACCCGAATGTCGGCATCGTGCCGGTTCCGGACAAGCGTCTGCAGCAGCTCGGAGATTTCTATCAGTCCAAGAAAGTAACACCGGCTGTCATCGAGTTCGTTGACATCGCAGGTCTTGTAAAAGGTGCATCCAAAGGAGAGGGACTTGGAAACCAGTTCCTTGCCAATATCCGTGAGGTAGACGCTATCGTTCACGTTGTCAGATGCTTCGAGGATCCGAACGTTATCCACGTAGACGGCAGCATTGATCCGCTCCGTGATATCGAGACCATCGACCTTGAGCTGATCTTCGCCGACCTTGAGGTACTCGAGCGCCGTATTTCCAAAACTGCAAAATCTGCAAGAATGGACAAAGAGGCAGCAAAAGAGCTCGAATTCCAGGAGCGTCTGAAAAAACTGCTCGAGGACGGAAAAGATGCCATCCTGATGGAGCTGCAGAACGAGGACGAGGAGAAATGGATCGCAGAGTACAACCTGCTGACCAGCAAACCGGTCATCTACGCAGCAAACGTAGCAGAGGATGATCTCGCTGACGACGGTGCAAACAACTCCTATGTACAGTCCGTCCGCGAATATGCAAAAGAGCACAACAGCGAAGTATTCGTCATCTGCGCCGAGATCGAGGCAGAAATCTCCGAACTCGAAGAGGATGAGAAAAAAATGTTCCTCGAGGATCTTGGTCTTACCGAGTCCGGTCTGGAAAAACTGATCGCAGCAAGCTACCGTCTGCTCGGCCTCATGAGCTTCCTTACAGCAGGAGAGGATGAGACCCGTGCATGGACCATCAAAGTCGGAACAAAAGCACCGCAGGCAGCCGGAAAAATCCACACCGATTTCGAGCGCGGATTCATCAAAGCCGAGGTTGTCAATTATCAGGATCTGCTCGACTGCGGTTCCTACGCAGGAGCAAGAGAGAAAGGCCTTGTGCGTATGGAAGGAAAAGATTACATTGTCCGCGACGGCGATGTCATCCTGTTCCGTTTCAACGTTTAACACCAGTAGACAAGAAGTCCCCCGCTTCTAAAGCGGTGGGATGAATTGTTAAAAGAAACATAACGGCAGTGGCGGGCGGAGAGAAATCGGTATCCTCCACTGACATGAGGCAAGTCACAGTCGAACTATTTTCGACATGTCAGACTCCGTGAAAATACCGACTGTGAGTTGAAACAATGAACTGAAAATCAGAGAGAATAAAATCTATGGATATGGAAATTAATTTCCCCAATCTCGGGATTTATCTCGATCATGTGGGAAAAAACATCAGTATTTTCGGATTTTCCATTGCCTATTACGGCATTGTGATCGTAACCGGTATGATGATTGCGATCTGGATTGCCCAAAGAGAGGCAAAGCGGACGGGGCAGAACCCGGAGCAGTACCTCGATCTTGCGATGATCGGCATCGCAGCCGGTATTCTCGGGGCACGGATTTACTACGTTATATTTGCCTGGGACTATTATAAGGATGATCTTTTGAGTATTTTCAACATCCGCCAAGGCGGACTTGCCATCTACGGCGGCATCATCGGTGCCTGCATTGCGGTGGTGATTTACAGCAGAAAGAAGAAACAGAACTTCGGCCTTCTGATGGATACCGCGAGCATGAGCATCGTGTTCGGTCAGATTATGGGACGGTGGGGAAACTTCTTTAACCGTGAGGCATTCGGTGACTACACTAACAACCTGTTTGCAATGCAGCTTCCGGTTTCCGCGGTCCGTGCCAATGAAATCACACAGAAAATGTGGGATCATGTGGTGACGGTAAACGGCGTCGAGTATATTCAGGTGCATCCCACCTTTTTATATGAAAGTTTATGGAATGTGGGTGTCCTGCTTTTTCTTTTCTGGTTTCGGAAAAGAAAAAAATTTAACGGCGAAGTGTTCCTGATGTATCTGATAGGATACGGCCTTGGAAGAATCTGGGTCGAGGGACTCCGCACCGACCAGCTTCTGCTTCCAGTGGTGGGACTTCCGGTTTCCCAGCTCCTTTCGGGGTGCCTTGTGGTGGGATGTACCATCCTGGTGGTATGGAAACGAAAAAAATTATCATCCGGTGGGGAGACAGCCCATTCTTAAGGATAAAACCAGTGAAAAAAACAGAATAAAAATACAGAAAAAGGGAAAACCGGCAAAAAAGGTTTTCTCTTTTTTGATACAAAATTGGTATAAAAAAGGCGGAAAATGCGCATAAAAATGTTGCATTTTGGGGAAAATCTTAAAAATGAAATAGAAAAAAGACCTTGCTATTTTCCCTGAGTTGATATAGAATAAAAACATAAGTGGTAGAAAGTGGTGAAAAGTGGTGAAAAGTGGTGCGTTGTGGAGCGGATGTGGCAGTCCGGCTGCGGCGCGATACATGAAGTGGTGCGTGGGGAGACCGCCATTTCAGGTGATAAGAGGGTTTTCATTATGTTCATGGGAGAGTACAGTCATACGATTGACGCGAAGGGAAGATTGATCATACCGTCCAAGTTCAGAGAACAGCTGGGAGAAGAGTTCGTACTGACGAAGGGATTGGACGGATGCCTTTCCATTTACCCAAACGACGAATGGGCTGCCTTTGAAGAGAAGCTGAGAGCCTTACCACTTACAAACAAAAACGCCAGAACTTTTTCCCGTTTCTTTGTAGCAGGTGCTACGTCATGTGAACTGGACAAGCAGGGGAGGATTCTCGTACCGGCAACGCTGCGGGAATTTGCTGGTCTGGAAAAAGATGTAGTCCTTACCGGAAATATCAACCGGATTGAAATCTGGAGCAAGGAAAAATGGAACGAAAACAGCAATTATGATGATATGGATGCCATCGCCGAATCAATGGAAGAGATGGGCATTGTGATCTGATCTGTTTCGTTGGGATACAGGAGATGACCATGGAATTTTCGCATACATCAGTATTACTGAATGAAACCATTGAAAACCTTAAGATAAAACCGGACGGAATCTACGTGGACGGGACGTTGGGAGGCGCTGGACATTCCAGTCATATATGTGAGCGCTTATCTGCCACGGGGAGATTAATAGGCATAGATCAGGACGAAGCTGCGATAGCTGCTGCGGGTAAACGCCTGGAACCATTTCAGAACCAGGTCACGATTATCCGCAGCAATTATTGCGATATGGTTCCGCGTCTTGCCGAAATCGGAGTCACCGGGGTAGACGGAATCCTGCTGGATCTTGGAGTTTCATCCTATCAGCTGGATAATGCAGAGCGTGGATTCACATACCGTGAGGATGTTCCGCTGGATATGCGGATGGATCAGAGAAATGCTCTTTCCGCGTACGAAGTCGTGAACGATTACAGTGAAGAGAATCTTTCGCGTATTCTCCATGAATATGGAGAAGAGCGTTTTGCAAGAAAAATTGCACACAATATATGCGTAAGCCGGCAGCAGGCGCCGATTCGAACAACTGGGGAGTTAATCGAAATCATCAAGCGCTCGATTCCGGCAAAAATAAGGGCGACGGGCGGCCATCCGGCCAAGAGAACCTTTCAGGCAATCCGTATCGAAGTGAACCAGGAACTTACCGTTCTGTCGGAGTCACTGGACGGCATGATTGATCTCTTAAATGACGGTGGAAGACTTTGTGTCATCACCTTTCATTCTCTGGAAGACCGTATCGTAAAAAACATTTTCAGAAAAAACGAGCATCCATGTACGTGTCCGCCGGAATTTCCGGTCTGCGTATGCGGAAAGAAGTCCAAGGGAACCGTAGTAACTCGGAAACCGATCTTGCCGGGAGAAGAGGAAATGGAAACAAATCCCCGTTCCAAAAGCGCGAAACTGCGCGTCTTTGAACGAAAAGTGTGACGGCTCGGCACGAAGGAGACAGAGAAGTTATGGCCAGACGGGCAGATGGAAGGGTAAATTCGACAGATAGAACGAAACGTTATACGCCAGATACGTTTGAGGACGGAAGTGCGGTACGGCGTCTTGCAGCACAGCCGCAGGAAGCACCAAAAGAAGCACGGCCTCTGAAATCGGGTGTGAGCAGCCAGACAAGAAGAAACCGGGCACGGGCGACACAGATCAGCGCGGGCTACGCTGTTTTTCTTGCCATTGTCTGCACACTGTGTATCGCGGCGTGTGTTGCGTATGTCAAGTTGCAGACCGTGGTTACCACGCAGGCGGAAGACATTACCAGCAAAGAAAAAGAATTGAGCGATCTGAAGGCGGACAATGACGCCTATTACAATACAACGGTTGCCTCCGAAGATCTTGAGGCAGTCAAAGAAGCAGCACAGAACCGGCTCGGCATGAAATATGCAGATGAGTCCCAGGTAATTTATTTCAATGATTCAGAAAACAGCTATGTGAGACAGTATCAGGATGTTCCGGATGCGAAATAGGTGAAAACGTGAGTAAACAGAAACAGAATAAAAAACGAAGCGGGGCATTCCGGAGACGGAAGACAAGTGGGCGTATGAGTAGAAAACTGGTAGCACTCTTTTTGGGAGTGATGCTGGTTTTTGTTGCTTTAGCGATTGACATTACGTATGTGAATGCCACAAAGGGAGAAAAATACGAAAGACAGGTTTTAAGTCAGACGCAGCAGTCCTACGACAGCAGGACAATTCCATTCCAGCGGGGAAGTATCACCGACCGGAACGGAACGATTCTGGCAACGAGTGAGAAGGTTTACAACGTTATTCTCGACTGTAAACTTGCCAATACGACGGTAAAAGATGAAGAAAAGAACGATACCCATCCGTACGTCTATCCGACCGTAGCAGCACTGGTCGAATACTTCGGACTCGATGAGACGGATATCCGGGATCGTCTGACCGGCGAAACGACAAAAGAAAGCCAGTACCAGGTTCTCGCCAGAGAGGTCTCGATGGACGCGAAAAAAGCGTTTGAGGCCTATGTGGACGAGTACGCGGACAAAAAGAACAAGGAGCTCGATGAGAACGAGCAGGCGGAAAAAGCATACCGTGCCAACATCCGCGGCGTCTGGTTTGAGGAATCCTACCACAGAACGTATCCGTTAAATTCACTTGCCTGCGATCTGATCGGCTTTACGTATTCAGGAGACACGGCAGACTGGGGAATCGAAGGGTATTATTCCAGTATCTTAAATGGCGTGAATGGCCGCCAGTTCGGCTATTACAACGAAGATGCGGATATGGAACAGACGATCATCGAGGCGCAGCCGGGCAAAAACGTGGTTACGACGATTGATGTAAATATTCAGAAGATCATCCGCACGGCGATCGAGAATTACAATGAGCGGATTCATGTCCAGAACGGCGCGGACGAATCGGACACTGGGACGAACCGTCAGACAAAAGCAGCAAAGAATATCGGCGTTGTCGTGATGGATCCGAACAATGGAGAGATTCTTGGTATGGATTCTTCCGACTGGTATGACCTGAACAATCCAAGAGATCTGACACCGTTCTATTCGCAGGAAGAAATTGATGCGATGAACGATAACGAGACAATGGAGGCTTTGAGTGCAATCTGGAAAAACTACTGTATTTCCGATGCATACGAGCCAGGTTCCACGGCAAAACCGATGAACGTGGCGGCGGCATATTCCCTCGATGTAATCGATGATGATACCCTGTTTGACTGTGAGGGGTTTGAGACGATTGCAGGGCAGATGATCCGCTGCGGAGCTTATCCGGGAACACATGGCGTACAGACACCGGCCGATGTACTGAAAAACTCCTGCAACGCTGGTATGATGCAGATTGGACAGAAGATGGGAGCAGCGGAATTTCTCCGCTATCAGGATATTTTCGGTTTCGGCAGTCTGACGGGAATTGACCTGCCGGGTGAGGCGTACGGCCTGGTTCACACGGAGGATACCATGGGACCGACCGAGCTTGCAACGAGTACATTCGGACAGGGCTACACCGTGACGATGGTACAGCAGGCAGCTGCGTTTTCCTCTCTGATCAACGGAGGCAATTATTACCAGCCGCATGTGATGAAGACGATCACGGACAGCACAGGAGCCGTTGTTGAGAGCAATGAGCCGAATCTGGTGCGTCAGACGGTTTCCGCGGAAATCAGCGATAAAATGAGAAGTTTCCTCCAGGGAGTCGTGACCGATGGAAGCGGCCAGAGTGCAAAGGTTGCCGGTTACACGATGGGAGGAAAAACAGGTACCGCACAGAAGTATCCGCGAGGCAATGGAAAATATCTTGTTTCCTTTATCGGATTTGCACCGGTAGAAAACCCGAAAGCTGTTGTTTACGCGATTGTGGACGAGCCGGATGTAGAAAATCAGGCGAACAGTGTGCTGGCACAGGAGATCGTAAAAGAGATCTACACAGAACTGCTGCCGTATTTGAACGTATTCCCGGATGATACGGACGGTGTGACGGGCGAAGGCTCCGAGACCGGAACTGATGATCCAAACGTAGCGGCACCGGTACAGGAAGACGATACGGAAAACAGTGCTGAAAACAGCAATATCGAGAACGGCGGTCTGACAAATGCCGAGCTGGATCTCATCAATGAAGAGTAAAAAAACATAAAAAACAAAAGACATAACCCCATAGCAGTTTCCATATAGTGTTATCATAATGGATTCGGCTATGGGGTATTCTATGCGTAAAAACAAAACGTATCACCGGAAAAAGACGGTTCTTCTGTGGGTACTCTGCATGGGAATGATGGTCGGACTTGCCGGGCGGCTGGTGTATCTGTGTGTGTTCCGGTCCGTCTATTATTCCGAGAAGGCGGATGATCTGCACGAGCGGGAGCGCGGGATCAAGGCGGCGCGCGGCCGGATTCTTGATGCAAACGGGGAAGTTCTCGCGGCAAACCGCACGGTCTGTACGATTTCCGTGATCCACAGCCAGATCGAGGAGCCGGAGGCGGTGATTGCGATGCTGGTAAAAGAGCTTGGAATTTCGGAGGAGACGGCGCGGAAACGCGTGGAGAAGCGGTCTTCAATCGAGCGTGTCAAGACGAATGTGGACAAGAAGACGGGTGATACCATCCGGTCGTACGGATACGCGGGGGTAAAAGTGGATGAGGATTTCAAGCGGTATTACCCCAAAGGGAAGCTGGCGTCGCGCGTTATCGGCTTCACCGGAGGCGATAATCAGGGCATCATCGGACTGGAGGTGGAATATGAGGAAATTTTAAAAGGAATCAACGGAAAAATCCTGACGACAACGGATGCGCGCGGGATTGAGCAGAACGGCATCGGGGAGAGCCGCCAGGAGCCGGTGGCGGGAAGGGACTTAAAGGTCAGTCTGGATGTCAATATCCAGGCGTACTGTCAGCAGGCAGCGGAAAAGGCGATGGCAGAAAAACAGGCGGACAGCGTCTCGATTCTTCTTATGAATCCGCAGAACGGAGAAATCTATGCCTGTGTCAATGTGCCGGAGTTCGACCTCAACGATCCGTTCATGCTGCAGCAGGATACAACGGGACTTTCGGAAAAAGAAATTCAGGATCTGCTGAACCAGATGTGGCGGAATGCCTGCATCAACGATACGTACGAGCCGGGATCTACCTTTAAGATCATCACGATGTCGGCGGGACTTTCGGAGGGCGTTGTGTCGCCGAACGATTCGTTTTTCTGTCCCGGCTACAAAATCGTGGAGGACCGCCGGATCCACTGCCACAAGCGGACGGGACACGGAGCCGAAAACTTCGTGCAGGGCGCGCAGAACTCGTGCAACCCGGTGTTCATTGAAGTGGGGCTGCGGCTCGGTGTGGAAAAGTTCTGTGATTACTTCCGGAATTTCGGTCTGATGGAAAAGACGGAGATCGATCTGCCGGGCGAGGCATCGACGATTATGCACAAGGAGGAAAACATCGGAGAGGTTGAGCTTGCGACGATGGCATTCGGCCAGTCTTTCCAGATCACGCCGATCCGCCTGGCGGCGACGGTCTCTGCGCTCGTCAACGGTGGAAAAATGGTGACGCCGCATGTCGCAACGGATGTGCTTGATGAAGAAGGAAATGTCGTAAAGCATCTGAAATTTCCGGAAAAAGAAGGGGTTCTTTCGGAAGAAACTTCCAGGACGGTGCGCGAAATTCTGGAAAGCGTCGTTTCAGAAGGGTCTGGAAAGAATGCGTACCTCGAGGGATATTCCATCGGCGGAAAGACGGCAACCTCGCAGACACTTCCGCGGAGCGCCAACCGCTATATTTCCTCATTCCTCGGCTTCACCCCGGCGGAGCATCCGACGGTGCTGGGGCTTTGCATTATCCGCAATCCGCAGGGCGTCTACTACGGCGGAACGATCTGCGCGCCGGTGATCCGCGATATCTTTTCCAATGTACTTCCGTATCTCGGTATTGGACACAATTCTTAGGAAACCTGAGAATTGTGTCCTTCGCAGCCCTCATTTAAAGTTTTGCTTCGCAAAAGGAGGGCTGCTCACACTTGAATCACTTTCTTACGCAGCGAAACAGCAAGTGTTTCACTGCTGAGCGAACCGTAACTTGGATTATAAAAGAAGGTTGCGAAACAGAACAAAAAGCTATATACTGAATAGGCTGGAGAAAATATTTTGACATGCCTGTTCCGTACACAATCCGTACAAAAAGGAAGAGGTGCGTCTATGAAAAGAGAAATGATCCTGCCGGTTCTTCTTTCCTTTGGCATCAGCCTGGCGCTGGGGCCGGTTCTGATCCCGTTTCTGCGAAAAGTCAAAGCGGGGCAGAAGGAGCGGGAAGAGGGTGTGCCGAGCCACCAGAAAAAAGCGGGAACCCCGACGATGGGCGGCGTGATGTTTCTGGCGGCGTTTACCGCAGTTTCCCTCCTTTTCCGGAAAGAGGGAGCGGAAGTGGTTCCGGTGCTGTTTCTGACGCTTGGTTTTGGCCTGATCGGCTTTCTCGATGACTATCTGAAAGTCGTGCTGCACCGCAGCGACGGGCTGTACCCGAAGCAGAAAATGGCACTGCAGGCAGTGATTACAGCAGTCTTTCTGTGGTATTTGGCGCGTTTTTCC
>OHZD01000802.1_pt1 | contig 13288 bp, 6 predicted proteins | sample 1580391 | NCBI WGS metagenome assembly OHZD01 (sample SAMEA3882510, study PRJEB24775) | human gut metagenome | biome: human-associated habitat; feature: intestine environment; material: feces | place: Netherlands | collected 2009/2010 | reverse complement strand
ACCGTCGCGGCCTCGCCGTCTTTGCCCGTTCGGGTGTAAGCCAAGACTTCGTCGTTGAGCGCAAAGGCCTTGATCTCGCCATCGACCATAAAGGGCAGCGCACGGCGCACGGCAGACGCGTTCTTAACGATGGCCAGCGTGTCGAAGTCGTGGAGTTGGTCCTTGGTCGGCAGGGTACGGCGGTTGCCCGGATCGGTGAGGCCCTCCAAGCCGTACTCGTCACCGTAATAGATTGAGGGAACGCCCGGGAACGTCATCTGCATGAGCGTCGCGAGCCAAAAACGACTCTTGGCCAGGCCCATGGAGTTCTCGTCCAGGCGCCACTTGCTGCGCTCGCTCTCAGGTAGTTGCGACTCGTCGGGGCCGCCGCCGAGCACCGAGATGATACGTGGGCGGTCGTGGCTCGACAGCAGGTTGAACGCGCAGGATAGGGCCTCGCGCGGATAATTCTCGCGTAGGGTCTCAATATCCTCGGCAGCTTGGTAGGCGTTTTTGTAGCCCATCAAAAAGCCGATGACCATGTCGCGGAAGGGGTAATCCATGGCCGAGTCGAGCTCGAAGCCTTGCAGATAGCGACGCAGATGGCCGTAGCTGATCTTGTTGGAGGCGTCTTCCCAGACCTCGCCGAGCAGCAGCGCGTCGGGCTTCTCGGCGAGCACGGCCTTTTTGATCTCGGCTAGGAAATCATCGGAAAGCTCGTCGGCCACATCCAGGCGCCAGCCGTGAGCGCCGGCGCGCAGCCATTTACGAATGACGCCGTCCTTGCCCAGGAGCCGCTCGCGTACCAGTTCGGAGCTCTCATTGATGGCGGGCATATTGCCCACGCCCCACCAGCAGTCGTACGAGCCGTCCTCGTGGAAATAAAACGCATCGCGATACGGCGAATCCTCGCTCTGCCACGCGCCCACGCCGGGGTAGTTGCCGTAGCGGTTGAAGTAGATCGAATCGTCGCCCGTGTGGTTGAACACACCGTCCAGGATGATGGAAATGCCGAGCTTCTCGGCCGCCTCGCACAACTCGGTAAAGTCCTGCTCGGTGCCCAGAATCGGATCGATCTTGGTGTAATCGGCGGTGTCGTAGCGGTGGTTGCTCGCGGCTTCAAAAATGGGGTTCAGGTAGATGGCTGTAAAGCCCAGCTCGGCGATGCGAGGCAGGTTTTCCTGAATGCCCTTGAGCGATCCGCCGTAAAAGTCCCAAGTCTTTATGGAGCCGTCCTCGGCGCGCTCGTACACAGGCGGCTCGTTCCAGTCCTCGACCATGCGGCGCTGGATTCCGTTGCGCGGTTTTTCGACCTCGGCCAGCGTGCGCTCGCGCCAGTGCTCGTCGCGGGCATAGCGATCGGGGAAGATCTGGTAGACCATTCCGCGCTCGTACCACTCGGGTCGAACTTCGCGGTGCTTGTAGACGGTGACCTGGAATGACGGCACCTCTGCGTAATCGTAGGTTATGCCTTCGCCGCCGGTGCGGCCCTGTGGTGCGCCCAGGCGAACCTCGGGCTGGCCCTCGATATTGCAGATAAAGCTGTACCAGATGAGACAGGGCTCGGTGCACTCAAGCTCTACGGTAAATATGCCGTCGCCCTCGTGCGTCATGGGATACCGAGACTCACCGATCTCATCGACCCAGGTGCGCAGCGTAAGCGTTGCCTGCGCGGGATCGGCATCCTCCAGAATCACGGAGAGCGAAAGGGTAGTTCCTGTGGTCACAGCGCCAAACGGAGTGCGAAACTGCGGCAGACGGCTGTTGTGTATCAATCTCATAGTACGGTCCAGTTCAATAGAATCATGGCCTGCTGGCCATGGGCTTTACGCACAGGATGTAAGTATATCTGTTGTACACAGGCTGTATAAACAACATCCGTTTACCATCGGCGAACGGTTGTCCTAGAAAATCGTTTTACCAACTACCTACAGAGAAGGGGCGCCCGGTTGGAGCGCCCCTTACATAGGGTTTGATTAGGTTTTGGATCGTCTGTGGGCTAGCGGCGCTTGCGGGTGGCCGTGGCCTTGCGGACGGACGTCTTCTTGGACGGGGCTTTTTCCTTTGCCGGAGCGGCGGGGGAGACCGGAGTCTCCTTGGCGGGCTCGGGCTTGGCCTTGGGCTCCTCTTTGGCGGCAGCAGGCTTGGCCTCGGCGGCCTTCGGTGCCGGCTCGGCCTTTACTGCGGGCTTGTCCTCGGCCGTAGCCTCTGTCTTGGGAGCAGCGGCCTTGGTCGTGGCCTTTTTGGCCGTCGTCGTAGCGCGCTTGCGCGTGGTGGTCTTGGCGGCCGGCTTTGCCTCGGCCTTGGGCTCGGCACCCGCCTCCTCGACCTTGACGGCGGGCTTTGCAGCAGCCTTCGTAGTGGTCTTCGTAGCAGCCGTTGTCGACTTCGTAGCCGTGGCCTTCTTGGCGGTCGTGGTCTTGGTCGTGGTCGTCTTCTTGGCAGCGGTCTTTACCGGAGCCTTGGCGGCCGGCTTGGCATCAGCGACCTCGGCCTTTACCTCGGGAGCAGTCTCGGCCTCGGCGGCCTTCTTGGCAGCGGCGGTCGTGCGCTTTCGCGTGGTCGTTGCCTTGGCAGCCGTTGTTTTAGTCGCGGCAGCCTTGGTTGTCGTAGCCTTCTTGGCCGTCGTCTTGCGGGTCGTGGTCTTCTTAGCTGCGGGCTTTGCATCGGGCTTGACCTCGGCCTCTGCCTCAGGAGCAACCTCAGCCTTCACCTCAGGCTCAGCCTCAACCGGCTTCTCCTCGGCCTTGGGTTCCTCAACAGCCTCAGGCTCCTCAGTCGCAGCCTCAACCACGGCTACCGGGCGTTCGATTTCCGGATGCATAAAGAAGTACAGGTCCAGATACTTATCGGCCGAGCGCGTCCAGCTAAAGTCCTGGCTCATGGCCTGCGTGACCAGCTGATCCCAGGCCTCGCGGTTATCCCAGAACAGACGCGCCGCGCGGAATACGGCATCGCCCATCTCGTCGCCGTTAAAGTTGCTAAACGAGAAGCCTGTGCCCTCGCCGGTAAACTCGTTGTACGGCTGCACGGTGTCCTTCAGGCCACCGGTCTCGCGCACGATGGGCAGGGTGCCGTAGCGCATGGCGATGATCTGCGACAGGCCGCAGGGCTCAAACTTCGAAGGCATCAGGAACATGTCGGCGGCAGCATACATGCGCTGCGACAGCGCCGGATCGAACTCGATGCGTGCGGCCATGGTTCCGGGGTACTTGTCCTGGAAGTAGCGCAGGCCGTCCTCATAGTCGCGGTCGCCAGTGCCCAATACGGCTACCTGAACGCCGCCGGCCAGGATGCGGTCGAGTGCGTACATGACCAGGTCCATGCCCTTCTGGCGCGTTAGACGCGTGACCATGACCATAAGCGGACGGTCGTCGCGAACCTCGAGCCCCAGCTCTTCCTGCAGCTTGGCCTTGCACACGGCCTTGCCGGAGCGGTCCTCCACAGTGTAGTTGGCGGCAATGCGCTTGTCGGTCGCCGGGTCAAAGCCCGCGACGTCGATGCCATTCAAAATGCCCTGCAGCGCATAGGAGCGCTCGCGCAGAACGCCGTCCAGGCCTTCGCCAAACTCGGGCGTCTGGATTTCGTTGGCATAGGTGGGACTTACCGTGGTGATGGCATCGGCATAGCGCAGCGCGCCCAGCATGTAGTTGACGCTGCAGGCGTCGCAACGAAGCTGCGAGGCGGCCGCGGGAATATGCGCCACACCCAGGATGTCCTCCATCACGGTGTCGCTAAACTGGCCCTGGAACGCCACGTTGTGGATCGAGAACACGGTCTTGACGCGGTCATACAGCGGCAGGCCCTGGTAGAACTCGCGCAAAAACACGGGCGCCAGCGCCGTCTGCCAGTCATTGCAGTGCAGGATGTCGCACTCAAAGCCGGCCGGCAGGTGCTGCAGGCTCTCGGTAATGGCCTTGGAGAAGAACGCAAAGCGCTCGCCGTCATCAAAGAAGCCGTACGGATAGTCTCGCGCAAAGTAGCGCTCGTTGTCGATGAACATATAGGTGACGCCGTCGTGCTCGAGTTTCTCGAGCCCGCAGTACTCATTGCGCCAGCCCAGACTCACGTAAAAGTCGGAAAAGTGCTCCATCTGCGCCTTGTACTCGTCTTTGATGGTGGCGTACTTGGGCACCATCACGATGACTTCGGCGCCGGCGCGCACAAGCGCCGCAGGCAGCGAGCCCGCCACGTCGCCCAGGCCACCGGTCTTCACAAACGGCGCGCACTCGGCCGAGGCAAACACGATCTGCATCTTTTTGCTGGAATCAGCCATATTGTCTCCCATGTTGTAATTCGAGAATAGCCGCCTGGCGCTAACCGGGCGGCTATTCTACATGTTACGAGCGATGTTGCGGTGCCAACGTTAACGTACGATGGTGGTATCGGAAGTTAACGGAGCCTTGCCCAGCACCAGGATGTTCTCGGGCGTGCCGCGAAGCTCGGTGTTGGTGGGAACCACGTTGTTCTTGTCCAGGATGGCATTCTCAACGCGGGCGCCGCTCTTGATGACGCAGCTCTGGTTGATGATCGAGTTCGTCACCGAGGCGCCTTCCTCAACCACGACGCCGCGCGACAGGATCGAGTTGCGCACGGTGCCCTTGATGATGCAGCCGGCCGAGATGATTGAGTTGCACGCGTGGCTACCGGTCGCATAGCGTGAAGGCGGCACGTCGTGAGCCTTGGTCAGGATCGGGCGCTCGGGGTCAAAGAGCTGGTCGGCCACGGTCTGGTCGAGCAGGTCCATGCTGCGGCGATACAGCGACTTCTCGCTAAACACGCCCACGACCTCGCCCTTGTACTCGTAGCTGCAAACGTCGATGTTGCCAAAGTCGCCCTGTAGTGCCTCGAGCAGGTCCAGATAGTCGGCGGCCTGGTAGTGGTCGATGATCTCGAGCAGCGTCTCGCGGTTGACGATGCAGCAGTCCATAGACGCGTTGTCGCCATACACGACGCCGGCGCTGACGCTCGTCAGACGGCCGTTCTCGTTGATCTGCAGCTTGGTCTCGTCATCTACGTTGCGCGTGGCCTTGCAGTACACCACGGTCATCTGGGCACCGGAGTTCTCGTGCGCGTCGATGATGGTGTTGAGGTCCATGTTAAAGATGATGTTGGTGCCCATCATCACAACATAGGGCTTGTCCGAGCGCTGGAACAGCGTCTTGTTGGAAATGATGTCGCGCAGCAGGAAGCGCATGCCGCCCTTGGTGGTGCCATACGCGTTGCCGGGCACCATGAACAGGCCGCCCTTCTTGCGGTCCAGGCCCCAGTCCTTGCCCGAGCCCACATGGTCGATCAGCGAGCGATAGTTGCCCGGCATGACGACACCGACGGTCTTGATGCCGGCATTCATCATGTTGGACAGCGGGAAGTCGATCAGGCGGTAGCGGCCCAAAAACGGAACGGACGCGATGGGGCGGTCCTTGAGCAGCACGCTGCCGTAGGTCGAAGAGTAGTTAGCGGTGATATAACCGATGGCCTTGCGATTGATCATCGGATCATTCCCCCTTCCCGATAACGACGTCATTTCCAACGACGGCCGTATCCTTGGTGGTATCGACAGAGCCGAGCTTCACGCCCTCTTCGACCGTGGAGTTCTCGCCCAAAATAGCGCGGCAGATGTGCGCTCCGCTCTTAACGTGCGCACCCGGCAGCAGCACGGAGTCCTCGACCACGGCGCGCTCCTCGATGATGACATCGGTCGAAAGGATCGAGTGGCGAGCGGTACCGTAAATCTTGCATCCGTTGGAGACCAAGCAGTCGTCCAGGCGACCATCCGGGCCAATGTAGTGCGGCGGACGCGTGGTGATGTTGGACATGATGGGGAAGTGCTTGTCAAACAGATCGAACTCGGGGTTGTTGCCCAGCAGGTCCATCGAGGTCTCGTGGAAGCTGGCGATGGTGCCGACGTCCTTCCAAAAGCCGTGGAACTCGTAGCTGTACAGGCGCTTGTTCTCGCCGAGCAGCTTGGGGATGATGTCCTTGCCAAAGTCGTGGCTCGAGCGCTGGTCCAGAGCGTCCTCCTCGAGCGCCTCGATCAGCACGTCGGCCGAGAAGATGTAGATGCCCATGGACGCGAGATTCGAATCGGGCTTATCGGGCTTCTCGGTGAACTTGGTGATGCGGCCGTCCTCGGGGTCGGTGGTCAGGATGCCAAAGCGGCTGGCCTCCTCCCACGGCACGGGCATAACGCTTACCGTGAGGTCGGCGTTGTTCTCAATGTGCGTCTTGAGCATCTTGCGGTAATCCATGCGATACAGATGATCGCCAGACAGAATCAGGACGTACTTGGGGTCGTTGGCCTTGATGTAGTCGAGGTTCTGCGTAATGGCGTCTGCCGTGCCCGCATACCAGGCGCCGCCGGTCTGCGTCTCATACGGCGGCAGGATCGACACGCCGCCGTCGCGGCTGTCCAGATCCCATGCCTCGCCGGAGCCCACGTAGGCATGCAGCAGGTAGGGGCGATACTGCGTCAGAACGCCCACCGTGTCGATGCCCGAGTTGGAGCAGTTGGAGAGCGAGAAGTCGATAATGCGGAACTTGCCACCAAAGCTAACCGCCGGCTTGGCGATCTTTTGGGTAAGTGCCCCCAATCGGCTGCCCTGTCCTCCTGCGAGGAGCATCGCGATGCATTCTTTCTTACTCATCGATTTCTCCTTCTGTCATCGATGTTCCTAAACCCATTAGCAACGGGCGCGGCGCAACGTCACGCCCGTCGAGTAATGCCGTGCTGGCATAGGGGAGTTCGCGCGCCTTTACGCGTGCCAGATCTCGTCGCGGTACTCGCGAATGGTGCGGTCGCTCGAGAACCAGCCCGAGGAGGCGGTGTTGAGCAGGGCCTTGCGGTTCCAGGTCTCCTGGTCGCCGTAGCTGTTCGTGAGCGCCTCCCAGGCGTCGACGTAGCTGCGGAAATCGGCCATGACCAGGTCGGGGTCGTTGTTGTTCATGAGCTCGTTGTAGATGCTCTCGAAGTTGCCCGAAAGACCCGCAAAGGTGTTGTCCTTGAGCTCGTCCATCACGCGGCCCAGGCGCTCACGGTCGCCGTTGAGGGTATCCCACGCAAAGTAGCTGTTGGATGCCCAGAGCTGCTCGACCTCGGGGGCGGTCAGGCCAAAGATGGCCTCGTTCTCGCGACCGGCCAGGTCTGCGATCTCGATGTTGGCGCCGTCGAGGGTGCCCAGCGTAATGGCGCCGTTCATCATGAGCTTCATGTTAGACGTGCCCGAGGCCTCCTTGCCGGCCGTGGAGATCTGCTCCGAGATTTCGGCGGCGGGATAGATGAGCTGGGCGTTGCTCACACGGAAGTTGGGGATAAAGCAGACCTTCATGACCTCGTTCACGCGGGCGTCGTTGTTGATGACCTCGGCCACGGAGTTAATGAGGCGGATGGTCTCCTTGGCAAAGGTGTAGCTCGAGGCGGCCTTGCCGCTAAAGATGAAGGTCGTCGGCGTCACGTGGAAGTTGGGGTCGGCGATGCGACGGTTGTAGATGTCCATCACCTTCATGATGTTCATGAGCTGGCGCTTGTAGGCGTGGAAGCGCTTCACCTGGACATCGAAGACGGTGTTGGGGTCAATGACCAGACCGGTCTCGGCCTTAACGTAGGCGGCCAGACGCTCCTTGTTGGCGCGCTTGGAGGCACCCACGGCCTTCAGGAACTCGGTGTCGTTCTGGAACTCTTTGAGCTTCTCAAGCTCAAAGGCGTCCTTAAGCCAGCCATCGCCAATGGCCTCGGTCACGAGTTTGGCATAGGTGGGGTTGGCCTCGGCAAAGAAGCGACGGTGCGAGATGCCGTTGGTCTTGTTGTTGAACTTCTCGGGCGTCAGGGCGTAGAAGTCCTTGAGCACGATGTTCTTGATGATGTCGGAGTGGATCTTGGCCACGCCGTTGACGCTGTGGCTGCAGATCACGGACAGGTTGGCCATGCGAATCTCGCCGTCCCACAGGATAGCGGTCTGGCGCAGGCGCTCCTGCCAGCCCTCCTGCGTGGTGTCGAAGGACTCGTGCCAACGGCGGCTGATCTCGTCGATGATCTGGTACACGCGGGGGAGGAGCTTGGAGAACGTGCCGATGGGCCACTTCTCCAGAGCCTCGGGCAGGATGGTGTGGTTGGTGTAGCTCACGACCTGCGTCACGATGTTCCAGGCGTCGTCCCACTCGAGCTTCTTCTCGTCGATGAGGATGCGCATGAGTTCGGGGCCGCACATGGCGGGGTGCGTGTCGTTGGTGTGGATGGCCACAAACTGCGGCAGCAGCTCCCAGTTCTCGCCATGCTCCTTCTCAAAGGTGTCGAGCAGGCTGTAGATGCCGGCCGAGACAAACAGGTACTCCTGCTTCAGGCGCAGCAGACGACCGTGCTCGCCGGCGTCGTTGGGGTAGAGGATGGCGCTGATGGCCTCGGCCTCGGCGCGCTCGGCATCGGCCAGGGCGTAATCGCCGCGGTTGAAGGCCTCCAGGTCAAAGTGCTCCTCGACCGGCTCGGCGGCCCAGACGCGCAGTTTGTTGACGGTCTCGCCGGCATAGCCCACAACGGGGATGTCATAAGGGACGGCCAGGATGTCCTGCGTGTCCACCGTGCGGTAGAACGTGCGGCCGTTCTCCTCAAAGCCCTCGACGCGTCCGCCAAACTTAATGGTCACGGCCTTGTCCTGACGACGGACCTCCCAGGGATAGCCATGGGTGAGCCACTCGTCGGTGGCCTCGACCTGGCTGCCGTTGACGATCTCCTGCTTAAACAGGCCGTAGCGGTAGCGCATGCCGTTGCCGTAGCCGGCAATGCCCTCGGCTGCCATGGAATCCAGGAAGCATGCGGCCAGACGGCCCAGGCCACCGTTGCCCAGCGCCGGATCGGGCTCCTGGTTCTCGATGACGGACAGGTCAAAGCCCATGTCGTCGAGTGCCTCGGCGACCATGTCACGCACGCCAAAGTTGAGCAGGTAGTTGTCGAGCAGGCGGCCGATCAAAAACTCGATCGAGAAGTAGTACACGCGCTTTTTGCCCTCGGCGGTGGCGCGGGCGTCGCTCTTGGTGGCAACGGTGCGCGCCTTCTCGGCCACGAGCTTGGCCAGGGCGTTAAAGCGGTCGAGGTCGCTGGCGGCCTCGACGCTCTTGCCGCTGATGCTCATGACGGCATCGCGATAGAGCTCGGTAAACTCCTGCTTGTTGTCGAAGATCTTATTCATACGTTCCTTTCCCCCGGGGATGTTTCTCCCGGAACGGTTATGTCTTGTATCCTACGCCCTCGCGGGGCGCGTAATTACAGCTGTAACGGCTTTGTTACGCATCCTTGGCAGATGGCTTAACAGAAGCAGACTTTGCCTTGGTAGCGCCCTTTTTGGCAGCCGGCTTCTTGGCTGCGGCCTTAGCAGCGGGCTTTGCGGCAGCCTTGGCCTTGGTCGTCGTGGCCTTTGTCTTGGCAGGAGCCTTCTTGGCGGCTGCAGGCTTGGGCTTTACCGAGGACGAACGCTTGCGCGTCGCCTTCTTGGGCTCCTCAACCACCGGCGGCTTGTAGCTGCTGGGACCGCGGCGCTTAAGCACCACGCCGGCCAGGCCGGGCACCTTGATCTCAATAGAGTCCATCTGCCCGTTCCAGGGATAGGGCTCGCTCGAGCAGGTGTAGGGCTCCTCACCGGCGTATCCGCTGCCGCCAAACTCGGGACGGTCGGAATCGAAGATGACCTCCCAGTCGCCCTCGCGCGGCACGCCCACGCGGAAGCTCTCGTAGCTCGCCGGGTCAAAGTTGATCAGGATCACCAGGTCGTCATCGACGTCCTCGCCCTGGCGCACAAAGCTCACGATGGACTGCTTGGAGTTATCCGCGTCGATCCAGGTAAAGCCGTCGTCGGTGTAACCGCGCTCGTACAGGGCGGGCTCGGCGGTGTACAGGTGGTTGATCGCCTTAATAAACGCCTGATGATGCTTGTGAGTCTCGTACTCCTCGGTCAGGAACCACTGAATGGACTCGTAGTAGCGCCATTCAATAAACTGGCCGATCTCGTTGCCCATAAAGTTGAGCTTGGCACCGGGGTGTGTCATCTGGTAGAAGGCCAGCGTGCGCAGGCCGGCAAACTGGCGCCACCAGTCGCCCGGCATGCGGCCGATGAGCGAGCACTTGCCGTGCACGACCTCGTCGTGGCTCAGCGGGCAAATGAAGTTCTCGGTAAAGGCGTACATGATGGAGAACGTGAGCAGGCCGTGGTTGCCTGGACGCCACGGAAAATCGGTCTGCATGTAGTGCAGGGTGTCGTTCATCCAGCCCATGTCCCACTTGTAGTGGAAGCCCAGGCCGCCGTCCTGCGGCGGATAGGTCACGAGTGGCCACGCGGTGGACTCCTCGGCCATCATCATCACGTCTGGATAGTGTGCCTCAACAGCGCAGTTGACCTGACGGATAAACGCGCTGGCGTCCAGATCTTCCTCGGTACCGTACTTGTTGAACTTCTTTTGCCCCGGATCGTCGATGCCAAAGTTGAGGTACAGCATGCTGGACACGCCGTCCATGCGAATGCCGTCCACGTGGAAGTTCTCGAGCCAGTACAGCACGTTGGAGACCAAGAAGGAGCGGACCTCGCCGCGGGCGAAGTCAAACTTGTGCGTGCCCCAATTGGGGTGAATCTCGTGCTCAAACAGCATGTGGCCGTTAAAGGTGGCAAGGCCGTGGGAGTCGGCACAAAAACCGCCTGGCACCCAGTCCATGATCACGCCGATGCCCGCCTCGTGGCACGCATCGATAAAGTGCATGAGCTGCTGCGGGTTGCCGTAGCGCGACGTGGCGGCATAGTAGCCGGTCGTCTGGTAGCCCCAGGAGCCATCAAAGGGATGCTCCATAAGCGGCATGACCTCGATATGCGTGTAACCCATGTCGCGCACGTAGTCCACGAGCTCCACCGACAGGTCGTCGTAGGTGTAGAACTCGCCGCGCTGCGCGGGGAAGGGATCCATGGGGCCGGGGTAGTTGCCGTACTCGTCCGGCTCGCCATGCGGTGCGTCGCCATGGCGCTTCCACGAGCCAATATGCACCTCGTAGATGTTAAGGGGCTGCGACATGTGGTTGTGGCCGGCGCGGCGCTTGAGCCACGCGGCATCGTTCCACTGGTAGCCATCGAGGGTCCACAGCACGCTCGCGGTACCCGGAGGGCACTCGGCCTTAAAGGCATACGGATCGGCCTTGTAGAGCTTCTCGCCCTCGTTGGTCTCGATGAGATATTTATAGAGCTGGCCCTGCTCGGCGCCAGGAATAAAGCCTTCCCAAATAGCGCTCGTATGAACGGGCACCAGTGGGTTGGCTTCCTCATCCCAATTGTTGAATTCACCGATAACGTGGACACTCTTTACGTCGGGCGCCCAAACGCAAAAGCGCCAGCCGCGCGTGCGCTGCTGCGTGTCGGGATGCGCGCCCATCTTTTCCCAGCTGCGCTCCCACATTCCAATGCCAAACAGATAGACATCGTCCTTGGAGAGCTCCGGTGCGTGCGGGGCGGCTTTGCGGGTTGCGGGCTTTTTAGCCGTTGGCTTTAGCTTTGTATCGCTCACGTTTGATCCCATCATGACGCGGCAGCGTGTTGCCTTGGTGACTAGATGCGAAAGGTCCAAGGCTGCACGAATCGAAGGGACGGCGAAGTTTCTGTGATTCGTTCCACCTCGCGTGCTCGGTGGAACTTTCGGCAGAAACAACGATAACACCTGTGCGTTAGTTTTATGGACGAAAGCGGATTTGCGGGGGCGTTTAATCGGTAAGCGACATGTTTATACCACTGGCAGAATTACCGTGGTAAAACTCTTGACAGTTTTATCAATTTGGGTTTCAAAATTGTCTGTCTGACGTTTGGTAAAACGTTTTTAGCAGGATGTTTACCATTTGATATCGAAAGGTTCGTTTATGCCCCATTCCGCCACTCCCAAGGTTGCTTTTATTTTCGATTGCGATGGCACGCTGGTTAACAGCACCCCCGTTTGGGCTTATGCTCAGCCCGAGTTATTGCACCGTCACGGGATTGACGTGACCGTGGATGACTTTGCCCAATTTGAGCATCTGTCGCTGGAGGATGAGTGCCAGGCCTACCACGACACGTGGGGCATTGGCGCGAATGGCGAGGAGCTGTATCGCGAGCTGGGTGAGATTTTGATTGATGGGTACTCCAAGGTGCCGCCGCGCGAGGGGCTCCTGGCTTTTTTGGAGCGGGCGAAGGCGGCGGGCATTGCCATGTGCGTTGCCACGTCCACGCCAGCCGAGCTGGTTAAGTCTGCGCTTGCGGGTGCCGGGCTCGATGCCTACATGGAGTTTGTGACCACCACGGGCGAGGCAGGTCGCTCTAAGCAGTTCCCCGATGTTTACGAGCTGGCGCTGCGCCGCCTGGGGGAGCGCCATGGGCACAAGTTTGAGCGCGCATGGGTGTTTGAGGACGCCGTTTTTTGCCTAAAAAGCTCTGGCTCCGCCGGCTTTAAGCGCGTGGGCATCTATGACCCGCACGGCCGCATGGAGCGCGACGACGTACGCGCCAACTGCGATATCTTTATCGACAGCTATGAGGACCTGGATCTGGCCCGTGTGCTTTCGTTTGAGGGATAGGCGAGGGCCGTGGCTTGCAAAATACTTGTAGTCTGCGGCTCGCCCGTGGTGGCGAGCGCGGATTTGTTGCGTAGACTAGCGGGGGAGTGCGACCACGTTGTCGCCGTTGACCGCGGCCTCGACGCGCTGCTGGGCGCGGGACTGGACTGTGACGTATATGTTGGTGATGCCGACACGGTGAGCGACGCAGGTCGCGCGTTGGTCGATGCCGCCACCGACTTTGAAGTTGAGCGCCATGACCCGTACAAGGACTATACCGATCTGGCGCTGGCGCTCGATTCCGTCCGCCGTCGTTGGCCGGGTGCCGAAGTGGTTGCGACCTGCGCCACCGGCGGCCGCCCGGATATGGCACTTTCCGTACTGGGGTTGCTTGCTGGTTATAAGGATGCCCCCGTCTGGATCGCCGAGGACAAGGTGGTCGCCCGTATTCTTCACGCAGACGAGTCGTGGACCATCGAGGGTGCCGAAGGCAAGACGTTCTCCATCATCGCCATAGCCCCCAACACCGAGGTAAGCGAACACGGCCTAGAATGGGAGCTAGATCACAGCCCCCTGGTCCTGTTGGCCGACACGGGCATCAGCAACGTCGTCAGGTCAACAGCCACGATCCAAGTCCACACCGGCACCGTCATCGCTTACCTATATCAATAGGTATTTAGAGTCTGAGCCAAAAAAGTCCTTGCACGTCGCGCCCACTTCACCTATAGTACTACCTCGTCACGGGGGCGTAGCTCAGCTGGG
>OHZD01000778.1_pt1 | contig 13610 bp, 9 predicted proteins | sample 1580391 | NCBI WGS metagenome assembly OHZD01 (sample SAMEA3882510, study PRJEB24775) | human gut metagenome | biome: human-associated habitat; feature: intestine environment; material: feces | place: Netherlands | collected 2009/2010 | reverse complement strand
TCCCAGAGGGGAAAGGAGCTGCGGTTGTCGTGCGGAAATATGTTCACAATGACAGTCCGGCAGCGAAGCTGGTACAGACTGCGGCAGAAGATGCCTTTCAACGACTATTATTTCCGGCAGTGGAACGGGAAATTCGCAAGAATCTGACCGAAACTGCTGACACTGCTGCCATTCAGTTATTTGCCGCCAATCTCCGGCAATTGCTGCTGGCAGCACCACTCAAAAATCAAGTGGTTCTGGGTGTTGACCCCGGCTATCGAACAGGCTGCAAGTTGGCAGTCGTTGACGAAATGGGTGCAGTTTTAGATACTGGCGTTGCACATATCACCGTCGGCGAAGGAACTCGCATGGAACAGGGCAAAAAAATCATTCTGGAACTGTTGCAAAAACATCATGTTACAGCGGTTGCCATCGGAAACGGCACTGCCTCTCGGGAAGCAGAATCGGTTGTGGCTGCCCTGCTGAAAACACTCCCTTATCCGGCTGCCTATATGGTCGTTTCGGAGGCGGGAGCATCCGTTTATTCTGCCTCGAAACTGGCAGCAGAAGAATTTCCGGAATATGATGTTTCCCTGCGAAGTGCCGTTTCTATCGCACGGCGATTACAAGACCCGTTGGCGGAACTCGTCAAGATTGACCCGCAAGCTATTGGCGTAGGACAGTATCAACACGATATGCCGAAAAAAGAATTGACGGCTGCTCTCGATGGCGTGGTAGAAGATTGTGTCAATGGCGTTGGCGTGGACTTGAATACCGCATCGTTTTCCCTGCTCTCACACGTTGCTGGCATTAACAGCACCATTGCAAAAAATATTGTTGCCTATCGGACAGAAAACGGAGCATTTACTGACCGGCAACAGCTGAAAAAAGTTTCTAAATTAGGGGCAAAGACGTTTGAACAGTGTGCCGGATTCCTGCGAATCCCAAATGCTGCCAACCCGTTGGATCAAACGGCAGTCCACCCGGAAAGCTATGCTGCTGCAGAAGCAATTTTAGATGCCTGCGGATTCTCATTGTCTGCCATGACACCGCAGACACATCCAGAAATTTTCGGTGCAGCAAAGCGATACGGTTTTGAAGCACTGGCACAGCAAGCTGGAATTGGAATGCCAACCATGAAAGATATTTTAAAGGAACTCTCCAAGCCGGGCAGAGATCCAAGAGAATCCCTGCCACCGCCGTTGCTGCGGAGCGGTGATATTATGGAACTGAAAGACCTAAAGCCGGGTATGGAACTGATGGGAACGGTTCGCAATATTACTGATTTCGGCTGTTTTGTAGATGTTGGCGTTCATGAAAATGGTCTGGTACATCTCTCTAAAATCTGCAAGCACTACATCAAGCACCCCATGGAAGTCGTACAGGTGGGCGAAGTCGTGAAAGTGTGGGTTTTGGAGGTAGATGGAAAACGGGGCAGAATTTCTCTGACCATGATTCCACCAAAAAAGAAGTAATCGTTGCAGTTTTCACATTCAAAAGCCGGATGCAATCGTTTTCAACCGTTCTAGAAAAGCGATTGCATCCGGTTCAACAAAATTGCCTTATTTTTAGCTTTTGTCCGCTGCTTCCCTGCGGAGATTTTATTTTTACCACCCGAAAGGAGTTTTTTTATGTCTACAACTGCCGTTTCCAATCCGCTTGGCAGCGAATCTGTCACCAAATTGATGCTCAAATTCTCGATTCCCAGCATTATTTCCATGCTGGTCGGTGCACTCTATAACATCGTTGACCAACTTTTCATCGGGCAAGCCGTTGGTATGCTCGGCAACGCTGCTACAAATGTTGCCTTTCCGCTTTCCACCTCCTGTATTGCTTTGGCATTGTTATTCGGCATTGGCGGTGCTGCTTGTTTCAATTTGAAAATGGGAGCTGGTGAAAAAGAAGATGCTGCTTATGCATTCGGCAATGCCTTTTCCATGCTGGTCATCAGCGGCGTTCTGCTGGCAGCCGTCAGCCTGATTTTCCTGAATCCACTGCTTCGGCTATTCGGTGCTCCGGACAACGTCATGCCCTATGCAGAAGAATATGTTCGCATTACTGCCTTTGGATTTCCGCTACTGATTATCACTGCTGGCGGCGGTCATTTGATTCGTGCAGACGGCAGCCCAACGATGACGATGGTCTGTAATTTAGCTGGTGCGATTATCAATACCATCTTAGATGCCATTTTTGTATTGGGTCTGGATTGGGGCATGGCTGGGGCTGCGTATGCAACTGTTATCGGACAAGTTGTTTCTACCTTGATTGTTGTTGTTTACCTGCTCCGCTATCGGAAAACAGACTTGCAGATGAAACATTTCATTCCGCATTTCTCCCATGCTCGGAAAATTGCTGCCATCGGCATGGCTTCGTTCCTGAATCAAGTTGCCATCATGATTGTACAGATTATCCTGAATAATATGCTGGAACACTATGGTTCTCTGTCCGTTTATGGCGATGCTATTCCGCTTGCCAGTGCTGGCATTATCATGAAAGTTTATCAGATTATTTTTTCCGTTGTCATCGGACTGGGGCAAGGTATTCAACCGATTGTCAGCTTCAACTATGGAGCAAAAAAATATGACCGTGTTTGGAGTGCTTACCGCATTGCTGTGATTACGGGCGGTATTTTATGCGTGATTGCATTTTTCCTGTTTGAACTCTTTCCGAAGCCGATTCTCTCCCTGTTTGGAGATGGCAGCGACCAGTATTATCAATTTGGCGTCCGGTTCTTTCGCATATTCCTGTTCTTCACATTCATCGACTTTTTGCAGCCGATTTCCACGACCTTTTTCACTGCTATCGGCAAAGCGGTCAAGGGTGCATTTCTTTCACTCACCCGACAGATTTTGTTTTTCCTGCCGCCGCTGTTGATTCTGCCGTTGTTTATGGGCATTGACGGCATTTTATTTGCAGGGCCGATTGCTGATTTCCTATCTGCTGCGGTCACTGTAGTCATGATTTTCATCGAATGGAAGTTGATGAAAAAAGAAGCCCCTGCACTTGCCTCTTAATTTCAAAAGAAAAACCGTTTCGGCTGCTCTTTGGCAGCTGAAACGGCTTTTTTTGTGCAGGAATTCATATTGACTTTCTGCCATGGAAATTGTATAATATAGACAATCAACATCCGTTTTTTCCACAACCATTTTACCATTCTACAAATTGAAAGGGGCTTTTTTCATGTCATTTCCACATTCCTCCCGCATTGCTGCCATACTCTTAGCAGGCTCTTGCACACTCGCTGGAATTCCTGCTGTTCCAACTGTTGCAGCAAAAACCGCATCCACAGCATCCGTTCGCTATGAATTTGAAAACGGTACGACCAGCGGCGGAAAAATCTATCAGGAAACTTGGAAGGGCAACACCGAAGAAGACGGCAGCGGTGAAGATTACGACCTAACCAATGCCTCTGGCGGTGGATTCTCCTACCTTGACCAAAAAGGAACGACTGTCAGCCTGGAAGTTACCGTTCCGGAAGACGGTCTGTATGAATTAACCGTCTGCTACTGCGAACCATACGATCCCAACAAAAAAGTACAATACTTGGATGTCAATGGTGTCAATCAGGGCGAAGTCAGCTTCTCCCACAACCTGACCTTTGAAGAAACTTCCGGCGGTGTGGTCATGCTTCAAGCTGGAAAAAATACCATCACATTTCGGGCATACTGGGGCTATACGATGTTCGACTATCTGGAAATTGCTCCTGCATCGGAATCCCTGACCAACCTCCAGCCAACCCGACAGCTCTCCAACCCGAACGCCTCCGACAGCACCAAACGACTTTATCAGTATCTCTGCGACCAGTACGGCAAACATATTATCTCCGGTCAACAGGAATACTGCGGTTCTCACAACTACAACCTCTATGCAGACCCGACCAATTTCATCAAGGACAACGAAGCAGAGTTTGAATATCTGGAAAAGACCACCGGAAAAATGTGCGCCATTCGGGGCATCGACTTCCTGAATTATTTCGATGGGGCAACTTGGGACGACAACGCCTCAGAACGTGCGATTCAATGGGTCAACGAATACAAGGGCATTGCAACGATTGTTTGGCACTGGAGAGTGCCATCTGAAAAGGGCGGTACAGAACGGGCATTCTATGTGCCATCTGCCAGTGCAGATTCCACCACGTTCAGTATTACGAACGCCCTGCAAGAAGGCACTTGGGAACACGATGTCATTATGGCAGACATTGCAGAAATCGCAAAGCAGCTGAAAAAGCTAAAAGATGCAGATGTTCCTGTCCTCTGGCGACCGCTTCACGAGGCAGAAGGTGCATGGTTCTGGTGGGGTGCAGAGGGGGCAGAACCTTGCAAGCAGCTGTATCGCCTGCTCTACGACCAGCTGACCAATGTTTACGGCTTGGACAACTTAATCTGGGTTTGGAATAGTTACACCTACTCCACCTCCCCGGATTGGTATCCGGGCGATGATGTTGTAGATATTGTGGGCTATGATAAATACAACGCTGCGGACGGACAGCCAAACCTCAGTTCCATTTCTTCTACCTTTTACAGCCTAGTACAGAGTACAGACGGTGAAAAAATGGTCACCATGGCGGAAAACGATACCATTCCATCCTTGGAAAACCTGCTGAAAGACAAGGCTTCTTGGCTGTATTTCTGCCCGTGGTATATGAACTACCTGACCAGCGAACAGAACAACCCTGCGGAAAACCTGAAAGAAATCTACAACAGTGAATACTGCATCACCTTGGACGAACTGCCAGATTTGAAGAGCTATCCGCTGGATGGCGGAACATCACCGGAAGTTCTGCTTGGCGACATCAATCAAGACGGCAGCGTCAACACAGCAGATGTTGTCTTGCTGCAAAAGTATCTGATTCAAAAGGCAACTCTGACCAAAACACAGGGCACAGCTGCCAACTATCAAAAAGATGCTGTCATTGATGTGCTGGATTTGCTGGCACTGAAACGGGATGTCTGGAAGAACCTATAAGCGTATTCCCTGCAACTATTTTTGTAAGATTGTTATGATTGGAGTTTTTCTATGAAACCAATTCGTTCTGCTGTCACCTGTTCCCCCGGCACACGCTACGCTCCAGAAACGGACACGCTTTGGCTTGCACTGAGTAACGCAACCGTTTCTTGTACGACAACTGCCACAACGGTAACAGTTTCGCTGCAAGCAATTGGTTCGGTTCGAGTTGCAGTTTTTTTGCAGGAAAAAATGGTGATGGATTTCGTCTGCACGGATGAAACCAAAACCATTTTCATTCCCTGCCCGTCAGAATCTGTCCAGCAAATTCAAATTTGCAAACTGTCTGAACCACACTATGGCATTCTTGGCGTTTCTGCCCTCATCTGTGACGGTGGAACGTGTTCTCCGCTACCACCTGCTCCGCATCACCTCGCCTTTATCGGCGATTCCATCACCTGTGGATACGGCATTGATGCTGCCAGCCCAGAGGATGCCTTTTCCATTGCAACGGAACACGCTGCAAAAAGTTATGCTGCTCAGACCGCAAAGCTGCTGCACGCAGATGCACACATTCTCTCTTACAGTGGGTTTGGCGTTTACAGTGGCTTTCCAGAGGAATCCTGCAAAAATGAAACTGACCTGCTGCCATTGGTCTATGAAGCTGCTGGATTCTATCATTATCAACCGGAAAACTGGGAAACTACAATCCTGCTCCCATTTGCACCGCCGGAAGCGGTGATTCTCTACTTGGGAACAAATGATTCCGCTTACCTGCATCTGTTTCCGGAAGAGGGGGCTGCATTTCAAGCTGCTTACGCTGCTTTCTTACAAAAACTTCACAGCCAGTTCCCGACGGCATTTCTGGTCTGCATGATTGGGATGAGCAGTGACCTTGATGCTGCCCCATTCATTCGGAATGCCGTTGCAGCTACCCAGCAGCAGGACAACCGCCTTGCTCTCTGCGACGTTCGTTCCATAGTCGGAACAGATTTCGGGGCAAATCATCACCCCGGTGCTGTTACACAGCGAAATGCTGCGAAACTGCTCGCTGATTTGCTGCGGAAACACCTGCCCTTCTAAGTCCGGACAACTTGTTTTTTTCAGAGAATGAAAAAAATCTATGGAAATTGATTGCAAAAGACGAGGAAATATAGTATAATAAAAGGAACGCAATTTCCATGAACACAAATCTGCAAGAAACAGGGAGGTTTTTACCGATGTGTGGATTTACCGGTTTTACAAACCATATCGACAATTCCAATGCGGTTCTTCAGGAAATGCTGAACCGAATCAAACATAGAGGGCCGGATGCAGAAGGCACTTACATTGACGAGGACATCGCCCTCGGTCACCGCCGCCTGAGCATCATTGACGTATCCGATGCCGGCACACAGCCGCTTTACAGTGCAGATGGCAATCTTGCCCTGCTCTTCAACGGCGAAATTTATAACTACAAGACCATTCGTCAGGCGTTGATTGAAAAAGGATATCAGTTTGCAACACAGACTGACTCCGAAGTTTTAATCTACGGCTATCAGGAATACGGCACAGCACTGCTTCAAAAACTGCGTGGGATGTTCTCCTTTGTCATCTGGAACAAGAAAGAGAAAACCTTGTTCGGGGCAAGAGATTTCTTCGGCATCAAGCCGCTGTACTATGCACAGATGGGAGAAACATTCCTGTTCGGCTCGGAAATCAAGAGTTTCCTGCCGCATCCACACTTTAAAAAGGTGCTGAATACCGCTGCCCTTGAAAACTACCTGACATTCCAGTATTCGCCTTGCACAGAAACATTCTTCAAAGGCGTTTACAAGCTGCCGCCAGCACATTATTTCATTTACAAGGATGGCAAGCTGGACATTCAGCAGTACTGGGAAATCGAATTCCATGCAGACGAAAAGCCGTCTTTGGATGACTGGGTAAACCAGATTTCCGACACGTTCCACAACTCCGTAGAGGCTCATAAAATCGCCGATGTAGAAGTTGGTTCGTTCCTCTCCAGCGGCGTTGACTCCAGTTATGTGGCAGCCATTGCCGATGTGGATAAGACCTTTACGGTTGGCTTCGGCAAGGAAGAACGCTACAATGAAATCGGCTGGGCAAAGGGCTTCTCGGAAGCCATTGGCAAGAAGAATTACAGCAAGGTCATTGAACCGGAAGAATACTGGGCACATCTCCCGATGATTCAATATCACATGGATGAACCGCTGGCAGACCCGGCAGCCGTTGCCCTGTACTTTGTCTGCAATCTGGCATCGCAGTCCCTGAAAGTCGTTCTGTCCGGCGAAGGAGCAGACGAAATCTTCGGCGGCTACAACGTCTACAGCGACCCGGGTTCAACGTCTTATGAAAAGCTGCCTCGTGGCTTGCGACGTGGGATCATGCACATTGCAGAATCCTTGCCGGCACACCGTGGCGTGAACTTCTTCGTTCGCAAGGGCAAAGATTTGGAAGAACGGTTCATCGGTAATGCTTATATGTTCACTCCGAAAGACCGCAAAGCCCTGCTCAAGATTCACACCAATGCTCCTGACCCGATGGCAATCACCAAGCCGTATTACGACCAAGTGAAAGACCAGGACGATGTAACCAAGATGCAGTATCTGGATTTGCATCTGTGGATGGCAGGCGATATTCTGCTGAAAGCCGATAAAATGAGTATGGCGAACTCGCTGGAACTGCGTGTTCCATTCTTAGATAAAGAAGTCATGGCACTGGCACAGCGGATTCCGACTCGTTATCGTGTCATCCACAAGCCATCGGAAAGCGGCGGCACGCCGTATATCACCAAGTATGCAATGCGATTGGCTGCAAAGAAAGATACCCCGCCGCAGACTGCCAAGACCGCAGCCAAGAAAAAACTGGGCTTCCCTGTTCCGATTCGGGTATGGCTGAAAGAAGATACCTATTATAATATGGTCAAGAATACGTTTGAAGGCAATGCTGCTCAGCAGTTCTTCCACACCGAAAAACTGGTACAGCTGCTGGATGACCACCGTGCCGGCAAGGCTGACAACAGCCGGAAAATCTGGACGGTTTATATGTTCTTAGTTTGGTATCATGTTTATTTTGAATCGGACGTTATCCCGACCAAGCCGAATGTTTCATGCTTCTGATTGGTCTAAAAATCATTGAGAAAGGCGACAACTATGGCAAGCTGTGTCACATTTGAATATATCCGCAAAAATCCGGATATCCGCACCTATATTCAGCGTGCCGATGCGGCATTGAAGTCCATCGGCTATACCGAACATTCGTTTCCGCATGTGGAAAAAGCAGCTGCTACCGCAGCTCGGATTCTCACTGAACTGGGCTACCCAGAACGGGAGATCGAACTCGCTCGCATTGCCGGCTTTCTGCACGACATTGGAAACGTCATCAATCGTGTTGACCACGCACAGAGCGGTGCTGTTATGGCATTCCGATTGCTCGACCGGCTGGAAATGTCAGTGGATGAAATCTGTTCTGTGATTTCTGCCATCGGAAACCACGATGAAGCAACAGCACAGCCGATTGATGCCATTTCCGCCGCTTTGATTTTAGCAGATAAAACCGATGTTCGCCGCAGCCGTGTTCGGAATACCGACTTTTTAACATTCGATATTCACGACCGTGTGAATTATGCGGTTGAAACAGCAGAATTATTGATTGATAAAGAACAGCAGGAATTTGTGCTTTCCATGACGATTGACACGCAGATTTCTTCCGTATTGGAATATTTTGAAATCTTTATGGAACGGATGCTGCTTTGTCGGAGAGCCGCACAATTTTTTCATATGCAGTTCAAAATTTATATCAACCATAGTTTGATGTTATGATAGATACAGGGGGAGCTTGTCTTCCCCTGTTCTTATAGTTACAATGAAATAGGAGGATCTTCATTATGACCACATCCAAGCACCCACATCTGATTGACCTGAACGACTATCCGGTTTCCTGGTGGAAGGAAGTCGTAGACTTAGGCGAGAAAATCAAGAACAATCCGGAAGTGTATTCCGGTGCTTGCCACAACAAAATCATGGCAACCCTGTTCTATGAACCGTCTACCCGTACCCAGATGTCCTTCCAGACTGCTATGCTGCGGTTGGGCGGCCGTCTGATCGGCTTCGACAATCCGGCAAATTCCTCTGTTTCCAAGGGCGAAACCCTGAAAGACACCACAAAGATTGTCAGCAACTATGCGGATATTCTCGTGATGCGGCATCCGGTTGCTGGTGCTGCAAAAGCAGCTGCTCTGTCGGCGGACTGTCCTGTCATCAACGCTGGCGACAGCGGACACCTGCACCCGACACAGACCCTGACTGACCTGCTCACCCTGAAATGTGAAAAGGGTCGTCTGGATCATTTGACCATCGGTCTTTGCGGCGACCTCATCAACGGCAGAACGGTACACTCCCTGATTAAAGCAATGACCTGCTTCGAGGGCAACCAGTTCATTTTGATTTCCACACCGGAACTGAAACTGCCGTCTTATGTGAAGGATATTCTGACCGCTAGCGGCTGCCCGTTCCGGGAAGTGTCTTCTCTGGAAGAAGTATTGCCGGAACTGGATGTGCTCTATATGACTCGGATTCAGCAGGAACGGTTTGCAAGTCGGGAAGCATATCTGGCTCAGAAAGATACTTACATTTTGACTGTGAAGAAGCTCAAGGCTGCAAAGCCGGATATGATTATCCTGCACCCGCTGCCGAGAGTTGATGAAATTGAAGTGGCTGTTGATGAAGACCCGAGAGCGATGTATTTCAATCAGGCACGGTATGGCATGTATGTTCGGATGGCTCTGATCATCACCATGCTGGACTTGAACAAGAAAGACAACCCGACCATTCTGCTCCGTGGGACAACCGTTAAGGGTGCAGCCTGCAAGAACCCGAACTGCATTACCTGTTCGGAATCTTACCTGCCAAAAAGCTTCCTGAAGCTGGGCGATGCTCTGCTGGAATGCGAATATTGTAACGAACGGCTGCTGTTAGAACGGTAAGCCGCTGTGAAACGACATCGACACCGCCGCAAAGCACCCATGCTTTGCGGAACGGTGCTGTGTCTGTTCCTGTTTCTTATTTTGATGGGTCTGGGGTATTTTCAGCAGAAACAAACAGGCATGCAAACACCAACGCCACCCGTTCTGGAAAATGTTGTCTATTACGCACAAGGTGACCCAAGGTGGAAGCAAGATGCTTTGGGAGATTCCATCTATCACATGGGGGATTCTGGTTGTCTGGTTACTTGTCTGGCAGCAGCTCTGCAAATGCAGAACTTCCACCGAACAGCACTGGGCGACGACATCAACCCCAAAACACTGAATCAGTTTTTCTCTGCACATCAGGTTTATGATGCGGAGGGCGATTTACAGTGGTATGCAATGGAAGATGCTTTGCAGGTATCCACGGTTTATCTGGAATCCGGTGATTTTTCTGCGGAAACGCTGGAAAATTTGTGGAAAGAAAACATCTACCCCATCGCCTGCGTATCTGGAAAACATGGAAATCTGCATTTTGTCCTACTGGTTGGACGGACAGAAGATGAAAATTGGTGCATGGATCCCATGCACGCAAAACCGGAACTCGTGCCGCTCTCTCAATATGGAAACGACATTGCATCCATTCGCTATCTAATAGAACCGTCCTTTTCGGAAAGCAAGGCTGCTGACTGAGATTTTTCCCGTTTGTTTTTGTATGATACAGAAAAATTTTTCTGTTTTTCTGCAATTTTCCCCTTGACAAACGTCAAAAAATTTTGTATAATAAATTTTGTACTGTCAGAGAGACCGGTGTGAGCTTGCGGAAGCCGGCGGTGCAGTCTAACCCAACTGCCCTCTGTCTCCCGATTCTGTTTTTTGTTGCAGAAACGGATTAAAGCATGAAAATATAGGAGGAATCTACTATGGCAACAACGATGCCAAAAGCCGGTGAAGTAAGCCGCAAGTGGTATATCATTGACGCAGCAGGTAAGCCGCTGGGTCGTGTCGCTGCAAAGGCAGCTCACATTCTGCGTGGTAAGCATAAGCCAACATTTGCTCCGCACGTAGACTGTGGTGATTTTGTAATCGTAATTAACTGTGATCAGGCTGTCCTGACTGGTAAGAAGCTCGAACAGAAGTATTATTACCGTCACAGTGGCTGGATCGGTGGTCTGAAGCAGACCCAGTATAAGGTTATGATGGAAGAACGTTCTGACGAAGCAATGCAGATCGCCATCAAGGGTATGCTCCCGCACAATTCGCAGGGTGCTGCACAGCTGACTCGTCTTCGTACCTATAAGGGTGCAGAACACAAGCAGGCTGCACAGAAGCCAGAAGTTTGCGAATTTTAAGGAAAGGAGTGTCTTTTAAATGTACGAATCTAAGGTAAAATATTATTATGGTACCGGCAGAAGAAAGCACTCTGTTGCAAGAGTTCGTCTGTACCCGGGCAATGGCACAATCACCATCAACGGCAGAGGCATTGATGACTACTTTGGTCTGGATACTCTGAAGCTGATCGTTCGTCAGCCGCTCGCACTGACTGAAAACCTGGAAAACATGGACATTGTTTGCACCGTTGCTGGTGGTGGCGTAACTGGTCAGGCTGGTGCAATCCGTCACGGCGTTGCAAGAGCTTTGCTCGAATTCAATCCGGAACTCCGTCAGGTTCTGAAGAAGGCTGGCTTCCTGACTCGTGACCCGAGAATGAAGGAAAGAAAGAAGTACGGCTTGAAGGCTGATCGCCGTGCTCCGCAGTTCTCAAAGAGATAATTTCCCTCCCGAAAGTCAACGTATTTTCGGTGGATTTTCAGCAAACATGGACTGTATGGTCTTTGTTTGGTTTTTCTTAAAAGATTATAAAAATCCGCTTCGTAGCAATACGAGACGGATTTTTTGTTTTATTTCTGTACAAGAGTCAACCAAAATACAGTATTTGCGGTTGGAAAATTATGAGGATTTTTAGAATCATAAAAAGTACTTGATTCCATTTATAAAATGTGCTATGATAGGAAAAAGATAGATTTTTCCCTTTTATTTCCTCAACTCAACTGAAACCAGCAATACCATATCCAAAGACCGATAGGAGAGAAGCCAATGTCCCTTTCATTCCTAACATTTCTATTCAATCAAAAAACCAGTGCAAAAAAATTTTGCCGCTATCGAATTCGTTCCAATGAACCATACAGTGACAAACAAGCCTTTCATGGAAATTCTGTTCGCTATCAGATTCGGCAAAGAAACCGACAACAGTTCGTTTATGCATACAACAACAAATATATTTTTACCTATAAGCAAATCAAAAATATGCCGGATTTTATAGATTCTACTCAGCTGGAATTAGTCCATCCAGATGAACTGATTCCCATCACAACGGAAACATTAGGATTATATGAAGCATGGATCAAATACTTCGTTTTTAATCGCATTGTTGCATTTTCCAACAATCACAACGGCTTTTATGATTGCCGAAAAGAAAATAAATACAAAACACTCCTCTATTTGGATGCAAAAAGTGGAATCTCTATCAAGCGAACATTTCAAATTGATACCAAGGTTCTGCTGGATGGAACAGCTTATCTCTCTGTTGACATCAAATGCGATTTTGAAAGTAATGATACCATTTTTGATTATATCTGCAAGGGCATTGTTATTACAAATTTAAACGTAACTTGCGACTGGCAAAGTTACGAGAAAACTTATACCGTCACAAAACTGCACCAGGAAACCATTTTTCAGGACATCAATGGTTTCAATCTCTATGATTATTGGAAAGAAAAAAGACCCTCCCAAATAAAAACAATCTGTCCTACAACGCCCATTGTTTCAGTTTTGGACAAAAAGAAACAGCAAACAGGATTCTATATTCCACAATCGTTAAGACCGATTATTACAAGAAATTTTATTGCTGAACGACATCGGGCACTCTCTAAAAAAGTAGATACCTACACGAAACTTTCTATGGAAAAACGCCTGAAAATCATACAGGAATTTTTAAATCACTTGAATGCGGACAAAAAAATTATCCATACTAATCCGGTTGATGTTACAGAATTCGGCTATGCTACCTATGACATTACGCAAAATATGCCCTATTTAATAGTAGGCAATCAGAAAAAAATTCGGATTCAAGAAAAATATAAGGCTTTTTATAAAGATTTTGGATTTTATCAGTTGCCAGAAAACATTGTCGCTGCTTATTTGGGATATGATAGCCACGATGCCAGCAACCCAACTGCAAAAACCAGTCATGAACTGGTCACTTCCATTTTAAACTACACCAGAGGAATATTAAACAACACAAAAGACAGCCGCCTGCATCCACACTTATTGCCACTTACTTTTTATCAAGGGCAATCTTTTCACTATCAAAAGAGCAACTTACTTTCTTATCAGGAAAAAGCACAGGAAATCAAGAACATTCCAGAAATCAATTTCGTCATCTCCACATTGCCAATTGCAGCAGAAGAAGAAGATTTTTATCAAGATGCTGTGGAATCTCCTTATGATGCATATAAATGTGCCTTTGCAGAACGCAATCTTCCCTCTCAAATGATTTCAATGAATATGGCAACTGAACTTGGAACAAAAAACATCTCCTATCGCCTACAAAATATCATATTAGGCATTCTCAGCAAATCCGGCGGAATTCCATGGGTTTTAGAAGCTCCGATGGATGATGTAGATTGTTTTATTGGACTTGATGTGGGAACACAAGAAACCG
>OHZD01000766.1_pt1 | contig 13853 bp, 13 predicted proteins | sample 1580391 | NCBI WGS metagenome assembly OHZD01 (sample SAMEA3882510, study PRJEB24775) | human gut metagenome | biome: human-associated habitat; feature: intestine environment; material: feces | place: Netherlands | collected 2009/2010 | reverse complement strand
GGGACAAAAGGGCAGGGCATCCTTTAAAAGTTAAGGGGGACAAGCTGTCCCCCTTAACAGACGTATTAATGAGATGACATTGAAATCTAAGAGAAGTAAGCAAATGCTGTTCGCCATTCTAAAAACAAAGAAACTTCTTGTAAACTGTAATCTAAGAAAGATGGATAATAAATTCGGAAAACGCAATCACCGGCGAACAGCACGAAGGCAAAGAGCGAAGCGATTTTGCCGAATCATACGCAGTCGGTTTCCCTAAGAATCGTTTATTTTCAAAATGACAGTTGCAATTTTCCCCAAACTATGCTATAATAACATCATTGCCCCCTTAGTTAAGTGGATATAACAAATTCCTCCTAAGAATTGGTCATCGGTTCGATTCCGGTAGGGGGTGCCAGATTCAGATTTTCCCGTGCAGATTCCATTCTGTACGGGATTTCTTTTTTCGATGGTTTAAACTGCCGGAATGTGGTTCATACTGATGGTAAATCCAATCATACAGGAGGAATTGCAACATGGTAAAAGGGGTTCATAAAAAAGTGATTGAAGTGCATCAGCCAGACAGTGCGTATTTTGAAAAGGCAATTTTTTATCTCCGTCCGGGCATCACACAACTGCCGCCGGAGCTTGCACAGGCAGCTGCCAGAGAGTATTTGCAGGAACTAGAACCAAACCCATTGCCGCCGTTTTGGAAGCGGACATTGCCGTTGTTTTGCAGTGCAGTGCTCTCGGCAGCGGCAGCGTGTGCGGTTTGTTTTGCAGTCCTGTAAAATTTCAGAATCAACGGTTGCAGAAAATTTTCCATTTCCGCAAAAACTTTATGAAAACCAGAAAAAAGACCTTGTACTTTTTTTGGAAACATGCTATAATAAAAGTCATGGTATTCTGCCATGACTTTTATTCATTTTTGAAACTTACCAGACGGAAAAAAGAAGATGTCCGGCTGGCATTTACACCAGAAGAGGACTGAGGAAATTTAGATGAAGCCGGAAAGACAACCAAGAAATCGTACCGTTGCCCCACAGGAAGAAGAAAACCGCATTGCCGGAAGAAATCCGGTCATGGAGGCTTTGAAGAGCGGTACGCCGTTAGATACGATTTATATGAGCGGAAAACAGGGCATTTTAGGGCAGATTGCACAGCTGGCAGCCGATCAGGGCATTCCAGTGAAGATTGTTTCAGATGCTCGGTTATCCCAGATGACCCGCCAGACCCATCAGGGTGTTGTGGCAGACGGTGCTTGTGCAACCTATGCCAGCATTGCAGAAATCTTGGAATACGCTGCGGAAAAAGGCGAAAAACCGCTGCTGCTGATTTGCGATGAAATTCAGGATCCGCACAATTTGGGTGCAATTTTGCGAACCGCAGAGGCGGCAGGCTTTCATGGTATCATCCTTCCGAAACGGCGAAGTGCATCGTTGAATGCAACCGTTGCAAAGACCTCTGCCGGTGCAGTTAGCTGGGTGAAAGTGGCAAGAGTCCCCAATTTGGTGGCAGCCATGGAAGAACTCAAGCAAAACGGTATTTGGATTTACGGAACAGATGCTGCCGGAACGGATTATACGCAGACAGATTTTCGGGATGGCACAGCGTTTGTCATCGGCTCAGAGGGAAATGGCATGGGTCGACTGGTGCGGGAACACTGCGACCAGCTGCTCAGCCTGCCGATGTACGGAAAAGTCAATTCCCTGAATGCATCCGTTGCAGCCAGCATTTTTATGTATGAGGCAGTGCGGCAGCGGCGGAATCCATCCGGAAAACCATAAGTTGCAGAATCTGCCGTTCTGCAATCCCCTGCTTTAAAGGAGTGTAACAGCAAAATATGGCAAATCAAAAATTTTCCGTTGAGGAAATTTTAAAAGAATATCAGTCCGACGAAGCAACGAAAGGGAAAAAAGAATCTCCGTCCGGAAAGCTGGAAACACAAAAAATGTTGAATCATGCCGCCGGCAGAAGAAACGTACCACCGAGTACGGAAGCATCTGCGGAGGCGTATTCTTATGCATCCAGCCGCACCAGACAGCGTACCCCGTATTCTCCTTACCGTTCTGAAATGGCGGCAAATATCAATCAAATCAAACAGAATCGCTATCAGCGGCGAACCGATGTAGAAGAGAGCCGAACCGCTGCGTTCCAGACGCTGGAACTCATGCGGCCAAAGGTGTCGTTTGTCCGTTCTCCTGCCATTCGTCCGCAGACCACACCGAATCCAAAGAGCGACCATATTTCAGATTATGACGGTGCAGTTTTATTAGAACAGCCGGAATCTGAACAGAAGCCGGAGCAGCCGGTATATCAGCCAGCGATTCAGGAAATGCAGGATTCCACCCGTGCCAAAGAGAAAAAGCAGGCACAGAAAAGTCGGAAACCCAAGAAACGTACCGAACAATCTTATCAGCGAGAATCGCTGACAGAACCAGAGCCAGAGTGGCGAAAGGCAAAGACGGAAACATTTCCGGCAATTACGCCAACACAGACCTTGCAGGAAACCTTGCGAGAGGCACAGGAGGCAGTTGCAAAGGCAGAGGCGGAAGCAGCTGCAGCAGTTGCTGCGTTGAAGGCGGAACAACAGCAGCCACAGAAAAAGCAACCAATTTCACATGCATTTGAAACACTGCTGACCAGTCCCGCAAAACAACAGGAAAAACAGCAAAAGCAACAGCAGGAGAAAAAGCAGCCTGTTGCGAAAAGATGGTTTTCTGGGAAGAAACGAGTTCCGCAGGTCAATCATGTAGCACCATCGAGTTATCCAGAGCCTGCGGAGGCGTATCGGCAGCCAATAGAACCGCAGCCGAAGCCCTATACACCGTCTGTGCAAAAAGTGGAAGAGCCAAAGCCGTATACACCGCCTGTGCAAAAATCGGCAGAGCCAAAGCCCTATACACCGCCAGTACAAAAGGCAGAAGAGCCGAAGCCCTATACACCGCCAGTACAAAAGGCAGAAGAGCCAAAGCCGTACACACCGCCAGTACAAAAGGTAGAAGAGCCAAAGCCATACACACCGCCAGTACAAAAGGTAGAAGAGCCGAAGCCATACACACCGCTTGTGCAAGAATCTGTGCAGGAAGCACCAGTGGCTTTTACAACATCAGAACCGGTTGAATCAACTCCGGAACAGAAGCCGAAAAAGAAAAAATGGTGGGAATGGTGGAAAGAAGAAACGCCATCTGTACCGAAATCCGTACAGTTGGAAGAATCGTATATGCCACCCGTGCAGGAAGAGCCTGTACAGCCGGAAATGTCCTATATGCCGCCTGTGCAAGAACCTGCACAATCAAAAGAACCACCAATTATTACAGAATCAGAACCAGTTGAACCAGCTCCGGTACAGAAGCCGAAAAAGCAGAAAAAGACACGGAAGAAAAAAGAAAAGCCGTCCAAACAGCAATTTGTTCAGCCGGAAGAATCCTATACACCGCCCGTGCAGAAATCTGTACAACCGGAGAAATCGTATGCACCACCTGTGCAGGAATCTGCTCAGCCGAAAGTATCGTATACGCCACCAATGCAAGAATTTGCCCAGTTAGAAGAATCACCAATTGTCACAGAATCAGAACCAGTTGAATCAGCTCCAGTACAGAAACCAAAAAAGCAGAAAAAAGCACGGCAGAAAAAAGAAAAGAAACCAAAGAAACAAAAACCAATTCCAGTAGAAAAGCCCACTTCAGAGCCTGTCACAAATAACATGCCAAATTCAGAACCGGAATTTGCAGCAGGTTATGCACCAGCGGAACAACCGCTGGAAACCAATTGGACAACAGAAGAATCTTCTCATTCAGGATGGTGGGACGATTCGGAATCGAAAATCCCAGGTTCAAGCGGATTTGACCCGACAGAAGAACCAGCACCACAGCCAGAAGAAAATGAGTCTTATACAGCAAGATTCAAGAAAGTTGTGGTTCAGGAAAGCACTTATACTGAACCAGAACAGCCGAAAAAACCGAGAAAACCAAAGAAAGAAAAAACGCCACGGGTGAAAGTGCAGAAGCCTGTTCCGCCAGAACCAAAATCTATTCCCAATCAGGAAGCGGAAATTCGGGTCAACATCAATTTGTTGCGGAACGCCGTCTTTTTCCGGACAGTATCGTTGGCAGTATTGACCATAATCGGTGCATTTCTTGCCATCGGAGAATCAAGTTATACGCTCCTGTATCCGGCATTGTCACAGCTGATGACGGTACGGGGATATTGTTTCCTGCATCTGATTTTAGGGCTGTTGATTTTGTTTATTACATTTCCAACGGTCATCAATGGAATGCGAAAGCTGTTCCATCGAGAGGCAGACAGCGACACGATTGCAGCAATGCCGTTGATTCCGTGTCTGCTGACCGTTCTGGCAACGATTTTCGTTCCAGAGCCCATGCAGCACAACTTAGTGCATATTTTCTTGCCCGTTTCCAGCTTTATTTTGCTGATGAACTCCATCGGGAAATTATTCATCATTCGCCGTGCAACTCGGAACTTTGCCCTGCTGACGAAAAACTTTGAAAAGTATATTGTCACCTGTGTGCAGAGTGAAACCGCAGCTGAAGAATTGACCCGTGGGGTGGTGCAGGATTATCCGATTTTAGCAACCATCCGGAAAACAAAACAGATGTCGGATTTCCTCCGCCATACGTATGCATCCGATTTGGCAGATCGATTCAGCAAGAAATTAGCACCGATTGTGGCTGGAATTTCCCTGTTGCTGGCGGCTGCTATCACGGGAATCCGCATTGGCGTTCTGAAAACACCAGCAGAAAATATTCCATTTTTCTGTTCTGTTTTGACAATGCTTCTGACTGCCGGATGCAGTGCCGGAATTCCATTGACTGTGAATCTGCCATTAGACCGTGCCTCGAAGCGGCTTTGTCCGCACGGCTGTACATTGCTGGGCTATCAGAGCGTAGACGATTTTTATGACGTAAATTCTATTTTAGTTCCAGCAGCAACGCTTTTCCCGAAGCAGTCGATTACCATCAGTGGCATCAAGAACTTCTCTGGTTTCCAAGTGGAAGAAGCATTGCTGGATGCTGCCAGCATGGTTTATGCTGCTGACAGCATTTTACAGAATGCGTTTGCAGCGTTGGTGGAAGAAAAAGATGGCGGGATGCTCTATCAGGTAGAGGATTGTTCCTATGAGGATAACCTCGGAATTTGTGGCTGGATTCGTCATCGCCGAGTGCTGCTGGGCAATCGGGAAATGATGATGGCTCATCATGTTGAAGGTATGCCGACAAAGGTACGGGAACTGGAAATGACCAGCGGTAGCCAAGATGTTTTGTATTTGTCTGTCAGCGGTTTGTGATTGATATTACCGCTGATCCGATGGTGAAACGTCAAATGCAGCGGTTGAAAGAAGAGCAGATTTCTGTTGTTGTCAAGAGTGTGGATAGTTGTATCACATTGCAGCGATTGACAACACTGTTTGGTGTGCCGGATAGTATGCTGAAGATTCTGCCGTCTGCCGATAATGATTTATACGAAAAAGAAACCGCTCCGCTGCAAGATGTGAGTGCTTCCACGATTCATGATGGTTCGTTCTTTGGAACGGCTCGTCTGCTGCTGGAAGCAAGAAGCATCAAACGGGCAGCAACGACAGGCCTATTATTACAAGTGATTGCTGTTATTTTGGGACTGTCCATTTGTATTGGTTATATTCTGGTCAATGGGTATGATAATATTACGTCACAAACCTTGTTATTCTTCCATTTGGTAATGACAGGGTTGACCTTGTTGACCACCCGCTTGAAATAAAGGAGGAAATGGATTTGCGAAAACAACGCAATACCGATGCAGAGGAAACACAATTTGTTTCTGCCTCTGAAATTGCAGCGAAACGCTCTACCGATCAGCTGGATACCCAGCAATTAGATGCGGTACAGACGGAATATCGGGATCGAAACCCATACCGCAGAGAAAAACAGGAATTACACGGAACGCCGATGACACCGGAACAGGAAGCGGCATCCTATCGGGAACAGCCCTATAATAGCAATTATAGCAATGCATCCCAGCAGCCGTACAATAACGGTTATGGGAATGCACCGCAGCAACCGTATAACAATGGTTATGGGAATGCACCGCAGCAACCGTATAACAATGGTTATGGGAACGCACCGCAGCAGCTGTATAACAATGGTTATGGGAGCGCATCCCAGCAACCATACAACAATGGTTACGGGAATGCACCGCAGCAACCATACAACAACGGTTACGGGAATGCACCGCAGCAACCGTACAACAACGGTTATGGCAATGCACCGCAACAGCCGTATAACAACGGTTATGGCAATGCACCGCAACAGCCATACAACAATGGTTACAGCAACGCACCCCAGCAACCGCATTATAACGCTTATAACAATGCCCCTCGGCAGAATTATGCTGGCGGACAGCAGCATTCTAATTCTTCTTATCGGGGAACTGCAACAACTGCTTCCCCACGTCCGCAGCGGCAGCAAGCTGCACCACCGCCGCAAAAGCCGCCAGTTTCTTCACAGCGAAGTACAAGCCAGCGAACTGCTCCGGCAGAGCCGGTTCGTCAGAAAGCTGCTCGTACCAGAAACCCGAAAAGTCGAATCGGTGGCGGCATTTTAGGGAAAGCCATTCGGGCGGTTTTATGGGTGATTATCATTGTGTTTGTGCTGTATTCCGCTGTTTCCTTGATTGGAATCTTGCGAATGCATCGGGAAACCGCAGAAAATCGTGCGAATATCTCGGATGTTATGGATGCTGCTTATGTCAGTAATGTGCTGTTGATTGGAACGGATTCCAGAGATCTTTCACAGGAACGAGGGCGTTCCGATTCCATGATTTTAGCGTCCATCAACAAGAAAACCAGAGAATTGACCCTGACTTCTTTTCTGAGAGATAGCTATGTTTATATTGATGATGAATATGGATATGGCAAGCTGAATGCAGCGTATTCTTATGGCGGAGCAGGGTTGCTGATGGATACCATCGAATCGAACTATGGCGTGCGAATTGATGATTATATTTTGATCTCCTTTGCAGCCTGTGCGAATGTCATTGATGCAGTCGGCGGGGTGAAGTTAGACCTCACTGATGAAGAAGCAGATGCCGTCAACGAAATTCTCATCAGTGAAGTGAATGAGCTGATGGGGGATGACCGGAACGATGATTTGTTAGATTGTGGCGGTAAACAGAAGTTAGACGGCAAGCAAGCACTCTCTTACAGCCGAATCCGTTATGTTGGCAATGCAGACTTTGAACGGGCAAGCAGACAGCGAACTGTGATGACACAGGTTCTGAAAAAGGCAGCAGTCAATCCGGTTGCCATGGCGAGAATTTTTGTGACAGCATTGCCGGAACTATCCACAAATTTATCTGTTGGAAAATCTTATGGTTATACGTTGCGTGCACCGTTTTTGTTGATCGGTTATCAGTTGAAAACGCAGCAGATTCCAGCAGATGACACCTTTTATGGGGATGATGTTGATGGAGAGTCGGTTTTAAGAGTAGATTGCGATGCGAATCGGCAAGTGCTAAAAGACACGATTTACCGAAAATCGTAAAACACATAAAAAAATAACAGCTGGTGTTTCTCCAGCTGTTATTTTTTTGAAAGTAAAAGGCACGTATCTATCATACAAAAGCGACCAAAAGTTTTTAGTCGCTTTGTAGTAAGAATTTTCATTGAGAATTTGTCGAATTCTTTGTGTGAATTCAATCTTCTTCTCTCAATTTTTCAGCCTTTTCTCTGTTAATTCTTGCTTTCTCATAGGCTTTTTTTGCCTTCCCATAATGCTCATCGCCGAGGTCGTTCTTTGCATACGCCCATTCACGATTGCCTTTTTCTTGATATGTATCTGCTGTTGATTCATATTTTTTAATTAATGTTTCCTTACTTTGTGACATATAAATGCACTCCTTTTTATTATTTAGAAAATCATACTTATGCTAAATTGATAGAATAAGTATGATTTTCTATTTTTACAATTTTGCTAAGGCATTCAAATTAAATGTCTTCTTCTTAATTCTTTTTCAGCCACATCTTTAAGGCGTTGATCAACTTCAGGATCGAATTGTTTCTCATCCCACCATTCTAAAAGCTTATCATCGGTTGCTTTTTTGCACATAGCTGCCCATTGTTCAAGAAATTTCGAACTTAAATAATTACCTACAGAATTAGCTGTAGAATTCAGAGTATCGAAAAATCCCATTATATTTTCCTCTTTTCCATAGTATAGTTAAGAATCATACCTTATATTGCTATCAAAACATGCAATTAAATTATTAATCGTATTTTGATGTAATTTAGTGTGAATTTCTTACTTCCTATATTCTATCACATTTTTTCATCAATGTCAACACTTTTAGAAACTTTTTTTAACCCTTTTAGCGTTAAAATGTTGCATGAAAAAGCGACTAAAAATTCTCTTAGTCGCTCTACATAAATTTTTTTCAAAAACCAGCTGTTATTTTTTTGCCCTTGTGTATAAAACGTGCAAAGATTGCCCATGCTTTTGATGAGGTGAAAAGAAATGAAACGAACCATCAAACTTTGGGAAATCGCATTGCTCATTGGCTGCCTGCTGACCTTGCTGTTTGGCAATCTCTTTCAGGCAGAAAAAACAGTTTCTGATTTACAGCAGCACGTTCTGCGGATGCATATCCTTGCAAATTCCGACAGCGATGCCGACCAGCAATTGAAGTATCAAGTACGAGATGCCCTGTTAGCCTCCTCTGAAACGCTGTTCGGCAGCAGCCAGTCAGAAAGTCGGGAAGCATTGGAAACCACTGCAAAAGCCCACCTGCATGAAATGGAAACGATTGCACAACAGGTCGTGCAGGAGCAGGGATATTCCTATCCAGTCAAAGCCGAGTTGGTGACGATGCCCTTTACAGAACGTACCTATGAAGATTTAACAATGCCAGCTGGTACATACGAAGCCATTCGCATTACCATTGGAGCAGCTGCCGGACAGAATTGGTGGTGTGTAATGTATCCGCCATTATGTATTCCAGTGGCAGAAGATGTTGCTGTGCAGGATGAGCAGGCAAAAGCCTATTTTTCCGATGCTGAACAAGATGTGCTCTATCATCCCGAACGCTATCGGATCAAATGGAAGCTGGCGGAGTGGTTCAAGAAGTGAACAACCTCCGAACAAACAGACCATACAACTTCCCACATTTCAGATCTGCGAACATTCTTTTGAGGTTGATTATTTTGGCATGCGGAAGGAGGCAACTGGAATACCATTCTTTCCGTAAACGCCAACATCACACCAGTTCCGCCAAGCGTACCGCATGGATGCTGGAATCCGCACATTTGGTGAAGTCAAGCGGACAAAGTTGTCCCGAAATTCTGCAACTGCCGGATAGTAAACGCCATCCGTTCCAGCCAGTTCAAATACGGCTGCTTCGCCGTCCTTTGCAACAACAGGCTGAGAGAATTGCAGAATATATGCACCGCCAGATGCATATGCATTTTTACAGTACGGGGCTTCTGCATCCATTGCCGGAATTGCCCGATAAACCCGATACAGGGCTTGCAGTGCCAGACGGTGTGCGACCGTTCGCTTGTCGGCTGGATGCATATTGTTGTATTCGCCGCAGTCCATTGTCACGGCTAAGCCTGTGTTGCGGAGTGTCCGGAATACCTGCATTTGTGCTTCTCGCAGTTCTGCCCAGTTCGTACGGGATTCTTCCCCTTCGTAGCTGAACATTGGCAGCTGAACAATCAGGAACGGCATGGTTTCGTCGCCCCAGTCTTTCCGCCAGCGGTTGATTAAGACAGTCAGCAGCTGTGCATAGCTGTCCGGACGGTTGTCATCGTTTTCGCCCTGATAATACCAGAATCCCCGTAAGGTGTACGGCATGACTCGAGAGAGCATGGTTTTATATAAGCCACACGGACGCAACGGATTGCGGCTGCCCATTGGACCTGGATAGCGGTTTTCACCGCAGCGTTCCAGAACCTGATTCCACTTGATTTTTGGGTTTTCCTGATAGCAGGCAGTCATCCGTTTTTCCCATGCATTCTGGTATGCCAGATATGCGGCGTAATCTGCTGCCATTTCTGCATCGGTCTTTCCCCGGCAGGCGGACAGGTAAGCTGCCCAGTACGGATGTAAGGCAGTGTGTCCGGTCAGGTCGGCAGACGGTACCCAGCAGCTGGCAGAAGTGCCAGTATAGTTGCAGCCAATGACCCCAACAACGACACCCAATTTTTGTGAAAGTTCTTTTGCGGCAAGGTATGCCACGGCAGACCATTCCGCAACATTGGTCGGATTTGGCATCTGCCAGCGGTTTTTCCGTTCGTTCTGGAAATAAGCAGCATGCATGACACCGCTTCTCTGTACATGATAATAGCGAACCCGGCTGCGTTCGCAGCGGGAAAGTTCCAACTTTCCGTTGACAGCATTCTTCACCGGAAATTCCATGTTGGATTGTCCGCCAGCCAGCCAGACTTCCCCGATGGCAACATCCTGAAAATGAATTTCTGTATGGCTATCTTTTGCGAATAGGCTGAGCCCTGTTCCAGCAGGCTGCGGCGGAAATTGCAGCCGCCAGCTGCCGTCTTCTTTTACGGTGGTAGAAGCATATAATTTTCGTTCCGGAATGGAAACGGTGATAATTGCACCGACTTCGCCGATGCCGAATACAACAATATTTTTTTCTCTTTGCAGAACCATATGGTCGCTGAACACGGCTGCAAGTTGTAGCATATGAAAGACTCCCTTTTGGTTTATAGATTTCATAGATAAAAAAGAACTCACGCTGTTACATTCTGGTTTTATTATACCAGAAAGAACGGGATTCGTCAATCCAAAATCAGAAAGAAGCTGAAAACGGACAGAAAAAGCCAGAGAAAGGCGGCGTAAGATGTGAAATTTCTGTAAAATTTAAAACGGAACGCTTGACATCTTTTCGGTACTCTGTTATAATACCCAGAGAAAACAAAGCAGAGCATCATCGTTCTCACCGTTTGGCTGTTGTCGAAACGGTCAATATTCCCTGTTTCGTTCCGGTTTGTGAGAATCGGTGCGGAAATTGGTGGAAACGAGGTCGAATGATGCGTACTTTTTTGAAAAGTACGCATTTTATTTTTGTTTGAAAATAATATGTTTGGAGGTGCTGGCTATCAGCAAACAAGAGCTGCAAATCAATGAAGAAATCCGGGATAGAGAAATCCTGGTCATTGATCAGAACGGGACAAAGCTTGGAACGATGTCCGCAAGAGATGCACAAAAACTTGCGTATGAACAGGATCTGGACTTAGTAAAAATCGCCCCGCCGGTCTGCCGCATTATGGACTACGGCAAGTATTGCTTTGAACAGCAGAAGCGGGAAAAGGAAGCAAAAAAGAATCAGAAAGTGGTTTCTATCAAGGAAATCCGGATGTTTTCTGCAATCGATACCCACGACTTTGAAACAAAGGTAAATCAGGCAAAGAAGTTTCTGGAGGGCGGCGATAAGCTGAAGGTTTCTGTTCGGTTCCGTAAGCGTGCAATTGCCCATCCGCAGCTCGGAGAAGAACTGCTCAATCGCTTTAAGGAAGCGTGTGCAGCAGTCGGTACTGTTGAAAAGCCGGCAAAAATGGAAGGCCGCAGTATGGTCATGTTCATTTCACCGAAGGCATCCAAGTAAGAGGAGGAACTCGCAATGGCAAAGATTAAGACAAAAACACATTCCGGTGCAAAGAAGCGGTTTAAGGTTACTGCAAACGGAAAGGTAAAGTATCAGAAGACCAATAAAAGACACAGACTGACCCAGAAGGACACCAAGCGGAAGAGAATCGCTCGTACCGTTGGTATTGCTGATGTAACCAATGCACCGGCACTGAAGAAGCTTCTGCCGTATCTCTAAGATACAATCCGCAGAACGGACAGTCAATCGAGAAAAGAGAAACACATAGATATTCGGAGGTAGAAGCAAATGGCACGGATTAAAGGTGCGATGATGACTCGCAAGAGAAGAAATAAGACCCTGAAGCTCGCAAAGGGCTATTTTGGTGCAAAGAGCAAGCACTTCAAGATGGCAAAACAGGCCGTTATGAAGTCTGGCAACTATGCATATGTTGGAAGAAAGCAGAAGAAGAGAGAATTCCGTCAGCTCTGGATCACCAGAATTTCTGCTGCATGCAAGCTGAATGGGATCAACTATTCTCAGTTCATGAACGGCTGCAAGAAGGCTGGCATTACCCTGAATCGGAAGATGCTGTCTGAAATTGCAATCACCGATGCAGCAGGTTTCACTGCGATTGTAGAAAAGGCAAAGGCTGCTCTTTAAGGGGCAAGCTTGGAACACGCTCCGGTTTTTTTGAAAAAACGGGGCGTGTTTTGTTATATATAGGGAAATTTTCAGCAGACAGGAGGCAGAACCGCAATGGAATTCCGCATGACCGCAATTACTGCAAAGGACAACCCTTCCATTCAGCTTTACCGGAAACTGGTGCGGCAGCGAAAAGCCAGAACCCAAAACCAACAGTTTGTGTTAGAGGGGTATCGGCTGGTCACAGATGCCGTGCATTTTTCGAGAAAACTGACCCATCTGTTCCTGACAGAAGCAGCGTGGGAACGCTATCAGGAAGAATTTTGCTCTTTAGAGGCTGATTTGAGAGAAACAAAACGCTTGCTTATTTCAAATGAACTTGCTATGGAGCTGACCGAAACCGAACATCCGCAGGGCGTGTTTGCCATCTGCCAGATGCCAGCGGAACAAGTCCCAATCGTTGCAGAGGGAACGTATCTGGTGCTTTATCAGCTGCAAGACCCTGGCAATATGGGAATGCTGCTGCGAACTGCTGCTGCAATGGGCGTTTCCGGTGTGATTTGCTGCCAAAGTTGCGATTTTTATAGTCCAAAAGTTGTGCGTGCAACGATGGGAGCGTTGTTTCATGTGCCAGTGATGCAGATGCCGGATGCAGAAACGGTTTTGCAGAGCCTGCGGGCTGCCAATATTGTTTCCTGTGCCTCTGTGGTGCAGGGCGATGCCGAACAAGTGGGACTTTGTGAACTGGGCAACGGCTGTGCCGTCTGGATTGGAAACGAGGGAAACGGATTGCCGAAATCTGTTGTGCAGCAGTGTGAACGCCGGATTACCATTCCAATGAAAGGCTATATGGAATCATTGAATGCTGCTATGGCAGCCGGAATTATGATGTGGGAAATGACAAAACCAAGATGAGGGAATCCACATGGAACAGGAAAGTATCTATGATTGGCTGTGGCTGCTGTTGGTATTCGGGGCAGGCAGCCGGAAAATCTGGAAACTGTTAGAACAGTATGAAACACCGCAGAAAGTACGGCAAGTCTTGCAGACGGAAACAGACCTGCCTTTTATTCACGAGCGAGAACAACGCAGCATTCGTTCCATCACAAATGAGCAAATCGGAAAACTGATACAGAATTGTGCGGAAAAACGGATTGAACTGGTGGCGTACGATGATGAAAATTATCCGGAATCGCTTCGCCAGATTTACAATCCGCCGGTAGTGCTGTTCTATCAGGGGCAGCTTTCTGTGCTGAGTGATTATCCAGCTTTGACCGTTGTTGGAACGAGAAAGCCCAGCTCGTACAGCATCCGCACAGCGGATTTGCTGTGTCGGTGTCTGGCAAAGAGTGGAATGCTGCTGGTCAGTGGCTTTGCGGTTGGATTGGATTCGGTTGCCCATCGGGCAGCCTTGCTTTCCGGTGGAAAGACAGTTGCTGTGATGGGCTGCGGTCTAGATGTGCCATACCCCAAGCCGAACGCTTCCGCAAAGAAATATATCATGCGAAATGGCTTGCTGTTGTCAGAATTCTTGCCGGGAACAGAACCATCTCGGCAGAATTTTCCGATGCGGAATCGGATTTTAGCGGGTGTCAGTGGCGGAACATTGGTGATTCAAGCACCAATTGGCAGCGGAG
>OHZD01000745.1_pt1 | contig 14103 bp, 7 predicted proteins | sample 1580391 | NCBI WGS metagenome assembly OHZD01 (sample SAMEA3882510, study PRJEB24775) | human gut metagenome | biome: human-associated habitat; feature: intestine environment; material: feces | place: Netherlands | collected 2009/2010 | reverse complement strand
GGTCACTTTCTTGCCATCTACGATTACTGTCAGGTTCTCTCTGGAAACTGTGATGGAAATATCCATTGTCTCATTCAGCACCGGATCAGGAAGACCTGAAAGCTTTGGATAAGACTCTGTTCCATTCACTTTGTACTGGAAGTACCATTTACTTGTTGGATCATAACCGACATACAGCCAGTTATTATCATCCTTATAAGTATAGAAGATTCCCCAGTTCGTACTTGTCACCGGACGGAACTTCAAGGAAACGGTTCCTCCTACCGGTGTCGTTTTTGTCTGGTCAAGAAGAAGTGCCGGGGCAACAACACTGGCATTTCCATAGTTATGTCCATTTCCGTTGCTGCTTCCACCCTGAACGGTGATCCATTTTCTTCCTCTTGCAGTCTCCTGCGTTCCGTCATCTGTTACGGCTGCCGGATCCCAGGATCCCTTCTTGTCATTGTAGACTGTCCATCCACTGTAATCTGAATATGTAGTATCTCCGACTGCCACATCAGAAAAATAAAGATCTGTATAAGAGCTGTTTGTAGCTCCTCCAAATCCAACCTTACCTGCTACATCTTTCAATGCAACAAAGCTGGCATTTGTCACTGAAGCTGTTCCGCTTGTTCCAGCGGTAGTATTTCTTACAGTAACATTCACTGCACTGTCTGTATAGCTGACAGACACCGTAAACATATCGTTCTGGTTAATTGCCGGAAGTCCTGCAACGCTTCCATAAGATGAAGTACCATTATTATTGTACTCATAAATCCAGTCTGTTGCTGAACCGGCACCATCATAACCGATATATGCCCAGTTACTGTCGTCCTTGTATTTCAGGACAACCCTTGCACGCGTATCTGACTGTGCACTGCCAAGTTTTAAGGTGCTGCTGAAGTCTTCATTGGTAAATGTTGCATCCGGAGATAACGCAAATGCTTCAGGCGTGGCACTGCCAAAATGACCATTACCATTCTTTGCACCTGACACGATATGTGCCATTGTCTTGCTTGCTGCAAATACATCGATCGACGGAAGATACGGCAGTGCCGTTGTTAAAACCATCGCCAATGCAAGAAATCCTGCTGCAAGCTTTCTGCTAAGCTTTTTCATAATCCCATCCTTTCTTTTACGACCGAAAGCCTTACGGTCTTATTCTATTTTATTATATAATTTATACGGGAAATAAGCAATCTCTACACGCAAAAAAGAGGAGAAGTTTAAAACTTCTCCTCTTTTTTCCTCAAACCCTCATTTGTAATGGACTGATTATCTTCTGCGTCTTCTGATTGAAATTGTACCAACAACTGCTGTACCTGCCAGCATTGCTGCAATCATCGGAAGAAGCATATTGGCTGTATCTCCGGTCTTTGCTGCTGCATTTGCTTTATTTCCAGCCGCTGTACCGTTATTACTATTATTACCCTGGTTCTTGTTATCTGTTACTCCAGACTGTCCAGGATCTTTCTTTCCGTCATCTGTTCCATTATTATTACCGTTTCCGTTGTTGTCATTTCCGTTATCATTGCCATTATCCGGGGTATCCGGCTTGTCTGGCTGATCCGGATCTGTCGGGTCTACTTTCTTCGGATTTACAGTAATATCATAGATCAGGCTTGCACCTTTATAAGTTACAGTTACCGTTTTGTCTGTGGCAGCAAGTTTTGTATCCAATGCAGGGCTGAATGTAAATTCATCTGCATTTGCTTCACTGTATGCCACTGCCTCGGTTGAATCATCATCGTAAACTACGTTGATCACCAGACCGGTTACATCCAGTGTCTCGCCTTCTGTATAAATGACTTTCTCCGGCTTTGTATTCCAGGTAATTCCTGTCATGACTTTTGCTTTCTGTGTAATCGTAAATTCATGCTCCAGAGTTCCTGTATATCCGTCAATTCCCTTAATTACAAGTTTTGCAGTTCCAAAGTCTGTATTGTTCTCGTAAGAGATCACATAATCAACTCCATAGCGAAGCGTTGTATCTCCTGCTTTTACTACAATATCAGAAAGATCGAACATGACCGGATTTTCTGCATCTGCTTTCGCAACTTCGATTGAATCCGGAGCTGTTACTGTTACTCCATTTGCTGCATCTGCAATATCTGTCTTACTCTCTGCCATACGGAGACGGATCTCAGCAGCACTCATGTATTTATCTACATTCGCTGCACTTGAACCGTAAGTATGAACGCCTGTCAGTCTTACATATTTTGCAGCAACCGGTTCTGTAAACTCTGCCAGTTTCCAGTCCTGACTGTCTTCCCAGTTTCCGGTTGAAACAGTTGTCCATGTTGAACCATCCGTGCTTACTTCTACTCTGTACTCGTTTACACGACCATTGTTCTGTCCGTCTGCTGTTCCCTGTCTTGGCAGATAACGAAGTGCATCCAGTACCGTTTCTTCTTCCAGTTCATATGTAAACCATAACTGATCGCTTGTCGCTGCCGGTGCACTCCATCTTGTATGCCATAACGTAGACTCATCTCCGTCTTTTGCATTCGATGCAGGGCCTTCAACTCCTGTTGTAGACTGCTCACTTCCTGCGGATGCTGTTAATTTTGATACCGGATAATCTCTGCTGTCGCTGTCCGGTGTTGTCTGCTCTGCTTCATTCAGTCTTACTTCATAAGTATTTCTTGTCTGATGATCTTCTGACTCAACGATGATGCGGATCACATCATTGTAAGCCGGAAGGACTGTTACAGATGCGTTATCTTTTGCTGTTGCCTCAATCTCTGCAAGAATTGCAGGTGTTGTATATACTTTGCTGTCCAGTGCTGTCTGCGGTACTTCTTTTCCATTGACTGTCAGTGTCTGCAGCTCGGCTGTCGTATTGGTTGTACGGCTTCCTGTTGCTACTTTCAGTTCAATCTCTGTGATACCTGTGCATGCCTTTGCAGTTGTTCCTGTTGCCTGAGTACTGTTCGTCAGGTGGAATTTCACAAAGGTTGCTCCAACCGGTGCGAAATCATAAGTATATGGTTTCACATTTCCCGACTCTGTTCCGATTGTCTCGGTTGTATCAAGTTTCGCCCAGTTTGTTCCGTCCGGTGATACATAGATCTCAGTTGCTCCGGCATCTGGATATCTCATGCTCCAACTGTCTCTTGCAAAATGAGTTACGATCTGTCCGAGTCTCTGTTCTGTTGCGTATTCAAAAATGATGTCCGCTGTTGTATTTCCATCCTGGGAATAATCGTAGTTACTCCATACGGTCGGATTTGCTCCACCGGATGTATTGCTTGAAATCGTTGTGCTTCCGTCCTTGATCGCATTCAGTGTATCTGACTGCTTATCTGCAGGTACGCTCTGAGTCAGGTTCAGTGCATCGGCTGAAACGCTGTCACCGATGGTGATCGTCTCCTCCTGTACTCTGACGCTTGCTGTTACAGCAATTTCTTTTCCAAGTACATTTGCTGTTCCGTTGACTGTTACTGTTCCTGCTTTATCATAAGCACTTGCAGCTTTATCTTCCCATGTTACCGGGAATGTTACGTCCATGACCGTTCCATCCTGAAGTACTGCAGGTCTGGAAGTCGGTAATACCGGTGCTACTCCTACTGCTGTATTTGTAGAATAATTCAGAAGTCCTCCGACCTCATCGATCATATTTACATTAACTGCTACAGAATATCCGCCTTTTACCGTACCCTTCACCTGGAAACTTCCTGCTGCTGCGATCTGATCTTCTGTAATCGCATCCCATGTTACAGGGAGTTCTTCACTTGTTCCATCTGTATAACGTGTCACGATCTTCTCTGGAAGTTCCGGTGTACTTCCAACTTTTACATAGTAAGTACGTGACATTTTAAAGCTGTCGATCTGCTTTTCTGTACTTCCGTTGTCCACTGCGGTTGTCGTGATCTTGACACTTGCAGAATCCAGTCCGTCTGCTGATGCAGTTACAGTGATCGTTCCTGCTTCTTTTGTGGACTTCACGATGGCAAGCACTTTACCACTGAAAGCTTTTCTGTTATCTGCCTGATAGGAGTCATGATCCGGTGAGCTTCCGTTATCCACGCCTACCAGTTCTCCGTCTCCCTCTACAGTAAACTTCACACGGTTTTCTGCATCCGGAACGATATTTCCATTTGCATCTGTTACATCTACTGTAATATAGGAAAGTGATTCTCCGTCTGCTGCAATCTTCTTATGATCTGCAGAAGCTTTCAGCTTAGAAGCTTTTCCTGTTGTCGTTACACTTGACTGTCCGACTGTATCCGTGATCTTCTGACCGTTGCTGTTATATGCAACTGCAGAAACAGTTCCGTCTGCATACGGTACATTCCATGTCAGATACAGGTTCTTGTCAGTTGTTGAGTTTTTATCAGAACCTTCATAGATCTGATAGGTATATCCTGCGTCTGTCGTCTTCTGCGTAAATGTCTTCTTTCCAAGAGAAGTCTTTGTATCACTTCCTTTTGCCTGGAAGAACAGCTCAACAGATGCTGCATCGGAATATACAACAACCGGTACATTTCCGCTGCTGTCTTTGCTTACAACGTTGTTGTTCCATGCCGGAAGAACATGTAATGTTGTCACATCATCATTCCACTGGCTCTGGTAGAAGTAGTAGCTGTCCTTTGCGAATCCCGCTGTATCAATGATTCCAAAGTAAGAGTTCTTCGGTGAAGGCCATGATCCAACCGCTCCGCTTCCGGTTCCGTTCCATGGAGTTGGCTCTCCAAGATAATCAAATCCGGTCCACACATATTCACCGGCTGCAAAATCTCTTGTCAGAACAGTGTACCATGCATTACTTGCTGTAGCACCCCAGCCTACATTAGAATTATCATAGGATGTCAACTGCTTGTCGCTCGTCTGTCCACCGCCTGTTGTACGGTAATAGATTCCACGGCTGTTGATTGCTGATGCAGTTTCTGATCCATAGAGAAGCCAGTTGGAATTACTGGAGTGATAACTGTCAAGTACCCTTCCATCTGCATAGTTAAATCCAACAGTTCCACCCTTCTCTGTGAGAAGTCTTGCAAAAGTCTTGGAAATCTGCCAGTTTGCTTTCAGCTTATTATCGCCGATGGTCATTGGTCTTGTATTATCTGCATCATATGCCCAGTTAATGAGCTTTGTAGCGGTTGCTTCATATTCCGCATCTGTTCCGCCACTGATACCTTCCATAACCTCATTTCCAAGAGACCACATGATCACTGACGGTGCATTATAGTCACGGCTGATCATGGATTCCAGATCAAACTGTGCCCATGTCTCACCATTGGTTGCTCCAAGAATTTCATTATCTGAAGCTACGGTCTGGTTAAACCATACAGAATAGTCATTGCTGTTACCATTCTTTGGTCTTGTCCATGTATCAAATGCCTCTTCAACAACCAGGATTCCCTGTTCATTGCAGGCATCGATCAGATCCTGTGCTGCCGGGTTATGTGTTACACGGATGGAATTACATCCCATCTCTTTCAGGATCTTCACCTGACGATCAATTGCACTGTCGTAAGCTGCTGCTCCGAGAGATCCCTGATCGTGATGCATACATACACCTTTCAGCTTCATATTCTCTCCATTCAGAGAGAATCCTGTATTACTGTCAAAATTGAAATAACGGAATCCATATTCTGTATCATAAGTATCCGTTACCTGTCCATCTACCAGTACTTCTGTACGAACTGTATACAGACTCGGATTCTCTACACTCCAGAGTTCCGGATTGGAAACCGGTACGGTAGCCTGGATCTCTGCTGTCGCACCTGCTGCAATACTCTGTGCATTGGTTGTTACTGTACCGATACTCTGATCTGCACTTCCGTCTTTTGGAAATACTGTATGTCTGACGGCTACACTCTTTGCAGCATCTGAATCATTTGCAACCGTTGCAGTCACATTGGTATTCACTGTACTGCCTTTTTCGGTTTCAAGATTCGGAGTTGTAACCTTTGTACCGTTCAGATCTACATGTACATCATCTGTGATCGTCAGATCTACATCTCTGTAGATACCGCTTCCTGAGTACCAGCGGCTGGATGGTGTATTATTTACCACCTTGACTGCGATCGTATTTTCCCCGTCATACTTTACATAATCTGTAATATCAAAGGAAAATGAAGTGTAACCATACGGATGAGTTCCAACTTCATGACCATTCACCCATACTGTCGCATTCATATATACGCCGTCAAAATCAATACGGACTCTCTTTCCCTGCGTATCAGAACTTAATGTAAAGTTCTTTCTGTACCAGCCTGTTCCTCCACCAAGATAGCCACTTTCTGCTTCCATGGATTTAGAGTATTCCTGGCTAATGCTGTAGTCATGCGGTAAGGAAACCTGTTCCCATTTGGAATCATCAAAGGTTGCTCCCTGTGCATTTCCTGCATCCCCAAAGTAGAATTTCCAGTTACTGTTGAAATTCTGGGAACGCTGTGCAGTAGAACTGTAATTGTTCACATATACCAGCTCAGGGTCTGAACTCATCTGAGTCTGGGATTCTGTTCTCACCGCCTGCTGTGCCAGTGCCGGAACTGAAACTCCTGCTGCAGTTACTGCAAGAACTGCAGCAAGTGCACCTGCTCCCACACGCGTACACCGCTTCTTCTTTTTCATGCCTGTTCCTCCTTTTTCGATTTTCCGTTCTCCACGTCGGCAGACAGTACAAATAGACGCACTGTCCCCTATTGCATATTGTACCAGAATTTTTCTTTTATTTCTTGTGTATATTCACCCGTTCTCCCCTTTCTTTTGTCTAATTCAGAACAAAAAGGCAGATGTCCGGTCTTTCTCCTGACATCTGCCCCTGATCTCTTTTATTTTAGACTCCGCAAATATTTCCGGTTATCCTATATTCTACACGCCGAGAATCTTTTTAACGGTCTCTTTCATTTTATCTACATCACACTCTGTCGTATGACGGATCTCTGCATTTCTGATCTCTTCGATTGCATTCGGAATTGGGAATCCCGAAACCTTGTTCAGCTCATCAATCAACTGGAACTCATCCATCGCATCATAAGCCGGATCGATCGCAGTCATCACGCTGCGTGCAAACTTATACGGGCTTGCCGTAGAAGCAACCAGACACTTCTTCGTATCCTTACTCTCTTCCCGATACTTCTTGCATACATATGCTGCAACTGCTGTATGCGTATCCATCACATATCCGGTCTTTTTATAAGTATCATGGATCATCTCTGCGGTCTCTGCCTCCGTTGCATATCCGCCTCTGAAATCAGCCAGCCTTTCTTTCATCTCAGGGGTAATCTCATAGACACCTTTTTCCTTAAGTTCATTCATCAGCTCTGTATCCTTCTCTGCGTCCTGCCCTGCGATCGTATAAATCAGACGCTCCAGATTACTGGAAATCAGGATATCCATGGACGGAGAAGATGTCAGTACAAACTCCCGGTTCCTGTTGTACACACCGGTCTGGAAGAAATCAAATAAGACTTTGTTCTCATTGGAGGCACAGATCAACTTTGCGATCGGAACGCCCATCTGCTTCGCATAATATGCTGCAAGAATATTTCCAAAGTTTCCGGTCGGAACCGTAACATTGATCTCCTCGCCAGCCTGGATTTCTTCATTCTCAAGCAGCTTTGCATAGGCATACACATAATAAACCACCTGGGGAACAAGACGTCCGATATTGATCGAATTGGCTGAGGAGAACTGATACCCTTTTGCTGCAAGTTCTTTTTCCAGTTCTTTATCTTCAAAAAGAGCCTTCACTCCGCTCTGTGCATGATCAAAATTACCATGGATTGCGACAACAGAAGTATTCTCTCCCTTCTGCGTTACCATCTGCAGTTCCTGCACACGGCTGACGCCTCCCTTTGGATAAAAAACGATGATCTTCGTTCCCGGAACATCTGCAAATCCTGCAAGTGCCGCCTTTCCTGTATCTCCGGAGGTAGCAGTCAGGATCACGATATCATTCTTCACCTGGTTCTTTCTTGCGGAAGTGATCATCAGATGTGGCAGAATTGAAAGTGCCATATCCTTAAATGCGATCGTTGCTCCGTGGAACAGTTCCAGATGATAAGTATCTCCCACCTTCACAAGCGGAGCGATCACTTCTGTATCAAACTTGGAATCATAGGCACTGTTAATGCAGTGCTTCAGTTCTTCTTCCGTAAAATCGGTAAGGAATTTTTTCATAACCTCGTAAGCAGTCTCCTGATAAGACATACTCTTCAATTCGTCCATCGTAACATCCAGTTTCGGAACAGCTACCGGTACGAACAGACCACCATCATCTGCAAGTCCTTTTAAGATTGCCTCCGAAGCTGTTACTGTCTTGTCTGCATTTCTTGTACTTTTGTATAAAAGATTCATCGCTTTGCCCTCTTTTTCATATTTTAAAACTTTTTTCTGCTTCTTTTTCTGCAAGTATATCACAACTTTACCGTTTCCTCAAGAAAATTGCACCAACTCCGCAGATTCCCATCAGAACCGGATAATAAAGGTTCGGCAAGATATCAACCGGTGTCAGGCCTGTCAGCGTCGCTGCTGATAAAAGCTGTGCCCCATAAGGGATCATTCCCTGTCCAACTGAAGTGAACATATCCAGAAGGGATGCCGAACGTTTCGGATCTACTCCATATTCTTCACTGATCTCTCTGGCGATCGGTCCTGTCATCACGATTGCAACCGTATTATTTGCCGTACATATATCCACAAATAATGCCAGCAGTGCAATTCCAAGTTCCGCTCCTTTTTTCCCTCTGATCCTGCTTTTGATCAGATCCAGAATAAACTGAATACCACCGGCTTCTTTCACCAGTGACACGATACAGGCAACCAGGATTGAGATCACAGTGATATCGTACATCGAAGTCACTCCGTCCCCGACCACTTTAAACATCTCTGTCACTGCAATATTTCCTGCTGCCACCCCGACGATCAGAGAAATAACAATTCCGCTGATCAGCACAAGAAAGACATTGATTCCCGCCAAAGCTCCCGCCAGTACGATCAGATAAGGAAAAACTTCCCACAGGTTATACTTCAGGTCTCCCTCCAGAGAATAACTGACATTTCTTGTCATGATCCAGAAGATCAGGATACTGAGGACTGCTGCCGGAAGTACCAGCAGAAAATTGGCTTTAAATTTGTCCTTCATATCGCATCCCTGTGTCTTGACTGCTGCGATCGTTGTATCGGAAATCATGGATAGATTATCCCCGAACATTGCTCCGCATACAACAGAAGCAATACAGACAGACAGTTCAAATCCTGTCTTTTCGCTGATTCCCACTGCGATCGGTGCAAGTGCGGCGATCGTTCCCATGGATGTTCCCATAGAAACTGAAATAAAACAGCCGATCACGAAAAGTCCTGCCACCGCAAAGTGGGTCGGTATCAGAGAAAGTCCCAGGTTCACTGTGCTTTCCACTCCTCCTGCTGCTGTTACCGCACCGGAAAATCCACCCGCACAGAGAAAGATCAGACTCATCGTGATAATATTTTCCTCACCGACTCCTTTTGCGATCACTTTGATCTTATCTGCAAACTTCTGTTGTCTGTTCTGCATAAAAGCCACAAATAAAGCAATCAGAAATGCAACCACAGCCGGCATGGCATAAAAGTCTCCAAAAGCAATCCCTGCTCCGAGAAAGATCAGCAGAAAAACTCCGATTGGCAAAAGTGCCGCCGCATTTCCTTTTGTCACTGTATCATTCATATCGTTTCCTTTCTTAAACTTAAAATGAGGATGCGACGATTTTACTCCCGCATCCTCTGTCTGCATCTTCTGCTTTTATTTATTTTTCTTATGATTGGTATAATTTACCAGTCCACCTGCTGCGATCAGCTTCTGCATAAACTCCGGGAACGCCTGTCCCTGATATTCTGTGCCTTTCGTGCGGTCATAGATCTTACCACTGTCGAAATCTACCTCGACTTCATCTCCGGCTTCGATCTCTTTTGCAGCCTCCGGGCATTCAATGATCGGCAGTCCGATATTGATCGCGTTTCTGTAGAAGATCCTTGCAAATGTCTCTGCAATGATACAGCTTACTCCTGCCGTCTTCAGGCAAAGTGGAGCATGCTCTCTGGATGAACCACATCCAAAGTTCTTATTGGCAACGATCAGATCTCCTTTTTTCACATTTTTTACGAAATCCGGATCAATATCCACCATCGCATGACTTGCAAGCTCCTGTGCATCAAAAGAGTTCAGATATCTTGCCGGGATGATTACGTCCGTATCCACATTATCTCCATATTTAAATACATGTCCTAAAGCTTTTTCCATTACTTTTCACCCACTTTCTCCGGATTTGCAATGCATCCTGCGATTGCACTTGCCGCTGCCACTTCCGGTGATGCAAGATAGATCAGGGAATCCACATGTCCCATACGACCTACAAAGTTACGGTTTGTTGTAGAAACACATTTTTCTCCTGCTGCCATAACACCCATATGGCCACCCATGCAGGGACCACAGCTTGGTGTATTCACTGCACAGCCTGCATCTACAAAGATATCAAGAAGTCCTTCTTTGATACACTCTTTATAGATCTTCTGCGTTGCCGGAATAACCATAACACGTACATCCGGGTGAACAGTATGACCTTTCAGGATCGCTGCTGCCTTTCTTAAATCTTCCATTCTTCCGTTCGTGCAGGAACCGATCACAACCTGATCAATCTTAATTGGTTCCATTGCCTCAACTTCATCAATTGTCTTTGCATTTCCCGGAAGATGTGGGAAAGCAACTGTCGGGCGTACTTTAGAAAGATCTATTTCGATCACTTCATCATAAACCGCATCCTCATCAGCCTCATAAACTGTATATTCTTTCTTGCAATGCTCTGCAAGATAAGCTTTTGTCTTTTCGTCAACCGGGAAGATTCCGTTCTTTGCACCAGCCTCGATCGCCATATTTGCCATCGTAAAACGGTCATCCATCGAAAGACAGGCAATTCCGTCTCCGGTAAATTCCATTGATTTGTAAAGAGCTCCATCCACTCCGATCTGACCGATGATATGGATAATAATGTCTTTACCGCTGACATATTTGGACGGCTTTCCTGTCAGGACAAACTTGATTGCACTCGGAACTTTAAACCAGATCTCACCGGTTGCCATTCCGGTTGCCACGTCGGTTGTTCCCATACCTGTTGAAAATGCTCCCAAAGCTCCGTATGTACAGGTATGTGAATCTGCACCGATAATACATTCACCTGCTGTCACTACACCTGCCTCTGGGAGAATCGCATGTTCTACACCGGATTTTCCCTGTTCAAAATACCATTTCAGTCCCTGTGCCTTTGAGAACTCCCGGATTGCCTTGGAGTTCTCTGCTGACTTGATATCTTTGTTCGGAGTAAAATGATCCGGTACAAACACTACTTTATCCTTATCAAATACAGTATCTGACATCTGCTTTAAGATTGGCAGAGCCATCGGTCCTGTAATATCATTTGCCATAACAATATCGAGCTTCGCCTCGATGAGCTGCCCTGCCTCTACGGAATCCAGTCCGGCATGGGCTGCTAAAATTTTCTGCGTCATTGTCATTCCCATTTTGACATACCTCCTTTTTAAAACGAGATGAAATCTTATTCAATGAAATGGGATCTTATTTCTTCTCGATATATCCCTTTGCTGTCAGAGCCTCTGCACAGAGAACTGCTCCACCGGCTGCTCCTCTGACTGTATTATGGGAAAGTCCGATAAATTTATAATCGAACATAGAATCTTCTCTCAGACGTCCGATTGAAACCCCCATACCATTCTCATAATTCACATCCTCTGCTACCTGTGGACGGTTGTCCTCTTCCAGATACTGGATAAACTGCTTCGGAGCACTCGGAAGTTCTGCTTCCTGTGGGAATCCTTTGAAGTTCACCAGTTTTTCGATCAGCTGTTCTTTGGTAGGATTCTTTCTGAATTTTACAAAGACTGCTGCGGTATGTCCGTTCAGTACCGGAACACGGATACACTGGCAGGTGATCACCGGTGATTCTGCAGGAACGATCGCTTTTTTCTCTGCATCCACATGACCCCAGATACTAAGCGGCTCTTTCTCAGATTTTTCTTCCTCTCCACCGATATAAGGAATGATATTTCCTACCATCTCCGGCCAGTCTTTGAACGTCTTACCTGCTCCTGAGATTGCCTGATAGGTTGTAACAACCAGCTCTTTTGGTCCAAACTCTTTCCATGCAGCAAGGCACGGTGCATAGCTCTGGATGGAGCAGTTCGGCTTTACTGCGATGAATCCACGAGTTGTTCCAAGACGCTTTTTCTGATCTTTGATCACTTCAAAATGCTCTGCATTGATCTCCGGTACTACCATCGGTACATCCGGTGTCCAACGGTGTGCACTGTTGTTGGATACAACCGGTGTCTCCGTCTTTGCATAAGCCTCTTCAATCGCTTTGATCTCTTCTTTTGACATATCTACAGCACTGAATACGAAATCAACAGTAGATGCTACATGCTCTACATCATTTACATTCAGTACAACCAGTTTCTTTACAGCCTCCGGCATCGGAGTATCCATTTTCCAGCGGTCTCCTACTGCTTCTTCATACGTCTTTCCTGCGGAACGCGGACTTGCTGCTACCGTAACCACTTCAAACCATGGGTGGTTCTCAAGCAGAGAGATAAATCTCTGTCCTACCATTCCTGTCGCTCCAAGGATACCAACTTTTAACTTCTGTTCCATTTTCTTTCTTCCTTTCCTGTATCTTACTATTTCAATTATAGTTCTGATTTATAAATATAAATATTCTTCTTCCAGGGCAATCACCTTTTCCATTGCCGCTTTTCCCGGTGCACCGATCGTATTTCTCATCTCTACACAGGTTTTCATGCTGATCGCATCGTAAATATCTTCTTCAAATACCGGTGAAATCGCCTTGAACTCTTCCATAGTGAAATCATCCAGTGCTTTTTTATGCTCAATTCCATACAGTACCAGTTGTCCTACAATGCCATGTGCATCCCGGAACGGCATTCCATGGTTCACCAGATAATCTGCTGCATCGGTCGCATTTGTAAAGCCGTGCTTTGCACTTTCTTCCATTCTTGCATCATTGAACTTCATTGTCCTGAGCATTCCTGTAAATAATGCAAGGCAGCCCTTTGTCGTATCAATGGCATCAAATACAAGTTCTTTATCCTCCTGCATATCCTTATTATATGCCAGTGGGATTCCTTTCATCGTTGTCAGAAGTGACATCAATGCTCCGTAGACTCTTCCGGTCTTGCCACGAACAAGCTCTGCAATATCCGGATTCTTCTTCTGTGGCATAATACTGCTTCCGGTGCTGTAAGCATCATCAATCTCAACAAACTGGTACTCGTTGGAGTTCCAGATGATCACTTCTTCCGAAAACCGGCTCAGATGCATCATGATTGTAGACATCGCTGACAACAGTTCGATGAGATAATCTCTGTCTGACACAGAATCCATACTGTTCAATGTCGGTCCGTCAAATCCAAGCAGCTCTGCTGTATACTCTCTGTCCAACGGATAAGTTGTTCCCGCCAAAGCACCTGCTCCCAGCGGACAATAATTCATTCTCTTATAGATATCTTTCATGCGGAGTCTGTCACGCCTGAACATCTCAAAGTACGCTCCCATATGATGTGCCAGCGTGATCGGCTGTGCTTTCTGCAAATGCGTAAAGCCCGGCATATACGTCTCAACATTTTCCTTCATCAGTTTCAGAAGGACTTCCAGAATCTCTTTTAAAAGACTGTCCAGTTCCAGCACTTCATCTCTTGTATATAATCTCATATCCAGTGCAACCTGATCGTTCCTGCTGCGTCCGGTATGCAGTTTCTTTCCTGCATCTCCGATCCGGTCGATCAGATTCGCCTCTACAAAGCTGTGAATATCTTCGTATTTGTCTGTAATCTCGAGTTTCCCGTTTTCCACATCCTCACGGATTCCGTTCAGCCCGTCTATAATCTGCTTCTTTTCTTCTTCTGTCAAAATCCCCTGCTTTGCAAGCATGGTAACATGAGCAATACTTCCTCGGATATCCTGCTCATAGAATCTCTTGTCAAAAGAAATCGATGCATTGAAATTGTACACCAGTTGATCCGTTTCCTTTGTAAAACGACCACCCCATAACTGTGCCATTTCTCATCCTCTTTTCTATCTTATATTTTCTTTATTCCGGCAGAGGC
>OHZD01000732.1_pt1 | contig 14286 bp, 10 predicted proteins | sample 1580391 | NCBI WGS metagenome assembly OHZD01 (sample SAMEA3882510, study PRJEB24775) | human gut metagenome | biome: human-associated habitat; feature: intestine environment; material: feces | place: Netherlands | collected 2009/2010 | reverse complement strand
GGCACCTGAAGCCTGCGCGTCTGCCAATTCCGCCACTTCTGCATTTCTTATTTATCAATCGCTCTCTCGCGACTGCTCATTTATAATAACCGATGTATGGATAAAAGTCAATAGCTTTTTTGAAATTTTTTTAATTTTTTTTACAGTATCCTCAAAACGCACAATTTGTTACGTAGAAGTGTAAGCTTCTTCTGATAAACTGCGGAGCAGTTATCCGGTGTAGAGTTGCACAGAGAAGAGGATGATTTAAATTTTATAGAGGTATTTGGATGTGAGAAAGCAGTGAATGCATGTGATTGGATCTGCCTGAAAATACAAAAAAGTTTTTAATATCAACTTAATTATTTTTAGTACCTTATAAGGTTGAAAAAAGCACTTTGCTGTGATACAATCTTGAAGATTTAGGAAAAAATAAGTGATAGACACAATATAAAGATAAGAAAGGGAGATTGTATGAAAGCATTTCTGATATTAGAAGATGGCCATGTGTTCAAAGGTACAAGCATTGGTTCAACGAGAGACGTTATCAGCGAAATCGTCTTTAATACTTCCATGACCGGTTATCTGGAAGTAATGACCGACCCTTCCTATGCAGGACAGGCAGTATGTATGACTTATCCCCTCATTGGGAATTACGGAATCTGTTATGATGACCAGGAGTCATCAAAGCCATGGGTGGACGGCTTTATTGTCCGCGAATTATCCCGTGTCCCAAGTAATTTCAGAAGCGTGGACACGATTCAGCATTTCTTAACAAAGCATGATATTCCAGGTATTGCCGGAATTGATACCAGAGCCTTAACGAAAATCCTTCGTGAGAAAGGTACCATGAACGGTATGATCACCGTCAATGAAAATTACGATTTAGATACAATTATCCCCCAGTTAAAAGCATATACAACAGGTAAGGTAGTAGAGAAGGTAACATGCCGCGAGAAAGAAGTCTTAAAAGGCGACGGTCCGAAAGTAGCACTTCTTGACCTGGGAGCAAAGAGAAACATTGCACGTTCCCTGAATGAAAGAGGATGTGAGGTTACAATTTATCCGGCACTGACACCTGCGGAAGAGATCCTGGAGGCAAATCCGGATGGCATTATGTTAAGTAACGGCCCTGGAGACCCAAAGGAATGTACTTCTATTATAAAGGAAATAAAAAAATTATATGATTCTGAAGTTCCGATCTTTGCAATCTGTCTTGGACATCAGCTGATGGCACTTGCAACAGGCGGAGATACCCATAAGATGAAATACGGACACAGAGGCGGAAACCATCCGGTCAAAGACCTTGCAACAGGACGTGTTTACATTTCTTCACAGAACCATGGCTATGTAGTAGATGCTGAGGGACTTGAAGAGAAAAACATTGCAAAACCTGCATTCGTTAACGTCAATGACGGCACAAACGAAGGTATGGCATACGAAGGAAAGAATATCTTTACTGTACAGTTCCATCCTGAAGCATGCCCGGGACCGCAGGATTCCAGTTACCTGTTTGACAGATTTATGGATATGATGGGAGGAAATAAATAATGCCAAGAAATAAAGACATTAAAAAAGTACTTGTAATTGGTTCCGGCCCGATTATCATCGGCCAGGCAGCAGAGTTTGACTATGCAGGAACACAGGCATGCCGTTCCCTGAAAGAAGAAGGCATTGAGGTTGTTCTTCTTAACTCCAACCCTGCAACCATCATGACAGATAAAGATATCGCTGACAGAGTTTATATCGAGCCTCTGACAGTAGAAGTAGTAGAACAGCTTATCCTGAAAGAGAAACCGGACAGCGTCCTTCCTACACTGGGCGGCCAGGCGGGATTAAACCTTGCCATGGAGCTGGATGAGAAAGGTTTCCTCAAAGAACACAATATAAGACTGATCGGTACAACTGCCCAGACAATCAAGAAAGCGGAAGACCGTCAGGAATTTAAAGACACCATGGAGAAGATCGGTGAGCCGATCGCAGCATCCAAGGTTGTTACAACAGTAGAAGATGGTCTTGCATTTACAAACACCATTGGTTATCCGGTAGTTCTCCGTCCTGCTTACACACTCGGTGGAAGCGGCGGCGGTATCGCTCATAATGAATATGAACTTCGTGAAATCCTGGAGAATGGTCTTCGTCTTTCACGTGTAGGTGAAGTTCTGGTAGAGCGCTGCATCGCAGGATGGAAAGAGATTGAATATGAAGTAATGCGTGACAGCGCAGGAAACTGCATCACAGTCTGCAACATGGAGAACATTGATCCGGTTGGTGTCCACACAGGTGACTCTATCGTAGTTGCTCCATCTCAGACACTGGGAGATAAAGAATATCAGATGCTCCGTACTTCAGCCCTGAACATCATCACAGAACTTGGAATCACAGGTGGATGTAATGTTCAGTACGCTCTGAAACCGGACAGCTTTGAATACTGTGTAATCGAGGTAAACCCGCGTGTAAGCCGTTCCTCTGCACTTGCAAGTAAGGCAACAGGTTACCCGATCGCAAAGGTTGCAGCAAAGATTGCCCTGGGTTACACACTGGATGAGATCCCGAATGCGATCACAGGAAAAACATATGCAAGTTTCGAGCCAATGCTTGACTACTGCGTAGTTAAGATTCCGAGACTTCCATTTGATAAATTTATAACTGCAAAGAGAACCCTTACTACTCAGATGAAGGCAACAGGTGAGGTTATGAGTATCTGCCATAACTTCGAAGGTGCCCTGATGAAAGCCATCCGTTCTCTTGAACAGCACGTAGACAGCCTGATGTCCTATGATTTCACACAGCTTACAGACGAGGAACTCCTTGCAGAGCTGGAAATCGTAGATGACCGCAGAATCTGGAAGATTGCAGAAGCAATCCGTCGTGGTATGCCACAGTCCATGCTTCACGACATCACAAAGATTGATATCTGGTTCATCGATAAGATTGCAATCCTTGTAGGCATGGAAAATGCTCTTAAGACCAGAAAGCTCACAAAAGAGCTTCTCCTTGAAGCAAAACGCATGGAATTTCCGGACTACATCGTTGCACGTCTGGCAGGCAAGACAGAAGAAGAGATTAAAGCTCTTCGTGAAGAATATCAGATCAAAGCGGCATATAAGATGGTTGATACCTGTGCTGCAGAGTTTGCGGCAGCAACACCATATTACTATTCTGTATACGGCGATGAAGGCACAGAGAATGAAGCAGTAGCAACACCGGATAAAAAGAAAATCCTGGTACTTGGTTCCGGTCCGATCCGTATCGGTCAGGGTATTGAGTTCGACTTCTGTTCTGTACACTGTACATGGGCATTTGCAAAAGAAGGCTATGAGACCATCATCATCAACAACAACCCGGAAACAGTAAGTACAGACTTTGATATTGCAGATAAACTGTATTTCGAGCCTCTGACACCGGAAGATGTTGAGAATGTAGTAAATATCGAGAAACCGGACGGAGCAGTTGTACAGTTCGGTGGTCAGACAGCTATCAAATTAACAGAAGCACTGACAAAGATGGGCGTTAAGATTCTCGGAACATCTGCGGAGAACGTAGATGCAGCAGAGGACCGTGAGCTCTTTGATGAGATTCTTGAAAAATGCGAGATCCCGAGACCAAAGGGACAGACAGTATTTACTGCTGAGGAAGCTAAGAAAGCAGCAAATGAGCTGGGTTATCCTGTTCTGGTTCGTCCTTCCTATGTACTTGGTGGTCAGGGCATGAGAATCGCTGTAAGCGATGAGGACGTAGAAGAGTATATCGGTGTGATCAACCAGATCGCACAGGAGCACCCAATCCTTGTGGATAAATACCTGATGGGTAAGGAAATCGAAGTAGATGCTGTATGCGATGGCGAGGATATCCTGATTCCTGGTATTATGGAACATATCGAGCGTGCCGGAATCCATTCCGGTGACAGTATCTCTGTATACCCGGCAAAGACCATCAGTGAGAAAGCAAAAGAGACAATTGCAGAATATACCAGACGTCTTGCCAGAGCTCTTCATGTAATCGGTATGATCAACATCCAGTTCATTGTTCTTGGAGATGATGTATATGTAATCGAGGTTAACCCGCGTTCCAGCCGTACTGTACCGTACATCAGTAAGGTAACCGGTATTCCGATCGTTCCGCTTGCAACAAAAGTAATCCTTGGATACAAGCTGAAAGATATGGGCTATGAACCGGGACTTCAGCCGGAAGCAAAACACTATGCGATCAAGATGCCTGTATTCTCATTTGAGAAGATCCGCGGTGCTGATATCAGTCTTGGACCGGAAATGAAGTCAACAGGTGAGTGCCTTGGTATTGCTGAGACATTCAATGAAGCGCTTTACAAAGCATTTATCGGAGCAGGAATCCGTCTTCCGAAACACAAAAACATGATCATCACTGTCAAAGACGAAGACAAACAGGATATCATCCCGATCGCAAGAAGATTCGAAGCGCTTGGATACAGAATCTATGCTACACTGGGAACTGCCAAAGTCCTCAAAGAAAACGGAATCAAAGTTATCCGTACAAATAAGCTGGAGCAGCCTGCACCGAACCTTATGGACCTTATCCTTGGTCATAAGATCGACGTTGTCATCGATACTCCGCCACAGGGTGTAGAGCATCAGAAAGATGGTTTCGTCATCAGACGTAACGCCATCGAGACAGGTGTCAATGTCCTTACTTCTCTGGATACAGCAGAAGCACTGGCAACCAGCCTTGAGAATACAGACCTGAACAATTTATCTCTTATTGATATTGCTACGATTGCAAGAAGATAAAGAACTGATAAATAATATGAAATGATGAAAAGCAGCCGTAATTTTCTCTGTCGGAGAAAAGGCGGCTGTTTTTATCTTATAGAATCAGCAGGAAAAATACAGATTACAGTTGTATCAGTGGCATGGTGTGTAATATAATCATATGAGTATTTACAGTGAGTCAGATAGATATATGTGGGTCTTTTGCATTACTTATTATCTGGCAGAAACCTGTCTGATCCGGTTGAAAATCGTTGTAAATAAGAATAACAACAAAAAAGAAAACAGGAAGGGAAAGATTATGGATTTTATTGAACTGTTAAAGGTCATTTTCCTTGGGATCGTAGAGGGAATCACAGAATGGCTCCCGATCAGCAGTACCGGACATATGATCCTGGTGGATGAGTTTCTGAAACTGAATGTGACAGAGGATTTTAAGAATCTGTTTTTCGTAGTGATCCAGCTTGGCGCGATCCTCGCGGTTGTAGTTCTCTACTGGAACAAATTGTGGCCGTTTTATATCAGACCAATTTCAAAGAAACAGCAGGCAGTGCTTAACAGGCATGGTGCAGTATCCAGAGGAATTCTTACTTTTGTGGAGAAGTTCTGTGATAAAGAGAAATGGGTACTCTGGTTTAAAATTATAGTAGCCTGTATACCGACGATTGTTATCGCACTTCCGTTTAATGATGTCATTGAAGAGAAATTTAATAACTATGTAGTAGTTGCCATTGCACTGATCGTATATGGTATCCTCTTCATTGTCATTGAGAATTATAACAAGAGAAGAAGACCAACCTGTACAAATCTGGAAAATCTGTCATTTAAGACTGCACTCATCATCGGTCTGTTCCAGGTACTCTCCGTAGTTCCGGGTACATCCCGTTCAGGTTCCACCATTATCGGTGGTATCCTTGCAGGAACCTCCCGTACAGTAGCAGCAGAATTTACCTTCTTCCTGGGAATCCCGGTCATGTTCGGAGCCAGTCTTCTGAAAATCCTGAAATTCGGTTTCTCTTTCACAGGAACAGAGGTGATGATCCTGATCGTGGGAATGGTAGTGGCATTTGTAGTTTCCATTATCGCGATCAAATTCCTGATGGGATACATAAAGAAACATGACTTTAAGGCATTCGGATGGTACAGAATCGCACTTGGTATTCTGGTGCTTGGATACTTTATCGGAAAAACACTTCTTGGTTGTAAATAATGTATAAGAAAAGCCCTGCTGTATAAGCGGCATGTACGTCATAAGCGTATATCCCGGACAGCAGGGCTTTTTATTATGTTACAGGTTTCTTATATGCAGATCATTTCGCCGGTATAAGAGGTATCATAACCTGTCAGATGATGAATCTCAGTTTTGAAATCTTCAGACTGTACAATTTCCACAAGAGCAGAGAACCCCGGCTTTCTCACAGATTCCGCAGGAATTGCCAGATACATCTGCATATCAGTCACAGGGACGAAATCAAGTCCCGGAAAGTAACGTGCGATCATTTCTTCTCCAAAAGCAACATTCGCTCTGTGCTCAAAAACAGCAGATGCAGATGACATATCAGAGACAGCTTCATTTCTGTATCCGCTGATTTTTTCAGAAGAGATTCCCCGTTCTTTTAACAGACGGTCCAGATAAACCCTGCGGGCACTTCCCTTTTCACGATTCATAAAAACAACTTTCGGATCCGTCAGATCCTCCACAGAAGAAATCTTTTCAGGATTTCCGGCCTGTACATAAAAGCCGACAGAGTATTTATATAAAGAAAGAAGTATCAGCGGGATTCCGGGAACCAGGTGACGGATATCATCTATATCCAGACTGGTAGCAGCGATATGTGCCTTTTCGAAATACAGGGAATAAAGTCCGTTATAGTCATTCATATGAGACTGCAGGACAGGAAGTCCATCAGGATGAGCGGACATTTTGCCGAGAAGAAGCTCCAGGGCGGCAGAAGTCTGGCCGCCTAAAATGATACCACTGGAATGAAGCAGATAATCTCTCTTCAGCAGAGAGCTCTCAGGTTCAAAATTAACAGAAGTGTATGGAATATCCTGCCCGCTTCCGGAATTGCCGGAACTGCTTCTGTTAAGATACTGTGTCAACTGCTCTTCGCTGACCCTGAGTTGTTTTCCGATTTTGGAAGATTCCAGCTCACCGCGCTTGATAAGTTCATAGACCGTCGTCTTTTTGATCTTCAGACGGTCTGCGACCTCCTGAGCTGTGTAAAGCTTATTCATCAATACCTACCATGACATTAGTAGCCTTGATCACTGCATAAGCATCAGAACCTACTTTCAGGTTTAATTCTTCAACTGCTGCACAGGAGATGGTTGCTGTGATAATGTTTCCACCGCCGATATCAATAGAAACGATGGAGTTTACAGCTCCGTTGTTGATACTTACTACTTTCCCTTTTAACTGATTGCGTGCACTTAATTTCATGATAATTACCTCACTGTTTATTATTTTTTTCTATAGATTTATCTGATACCCGATCAAAGGCCGGAAAGTTGTTTATGGCAGTAAAAATAAGGCTTTCGACCTTTTATCATTTACATGATAACATATACAAATAAAATTGACAAGAATACAAAAGTTTTGTACAATAGATACAAAAGGAAACAAAACTGAATAAAACAAAACGAAACTAAATGAAAGGCGGTAAAAATATGAGAAAGAAATTAATTGCAGCAATGATGGCAGGAGTACTGAGTGCAGGAATGTTCAGCACAGGAGTTTTCGCAGCAGATACAGACTTAAAAGGTGAAGTCAACATATTCATCGCAGCAAGCTTAAGCAATGCAATGGAAGAAATCCAGAAAGATTTCAATGAGACATATCCTGATGTTGAAATCCTCTACAATGCAGACAGCTCAGGCACATTACAGACACAGATCGAAGAAGGCGCACGCTGCGATATCTTCTTCTCAGCAGCTGACAAGCAGATGGACGCTCTGGTAGACGAAGATCTGGCTAAGAAAGATACTGTAGAAGATATCCTTGAGAACAAAGTCGTTCTGATCAAACCAAAGGATGGAGAAACAAAAGTTACAGGATTCGAGAACATCACAGATGCAGCCAACATCGCACTTGCAGGTGACAGCGTTCCTGTTGGACAGTATTCCAGAGAAATTTTCGACAATCTTGGAATTACAGATGAAGTAAATAAGATGGAAATCAATGAAGGTAAAAATGTATCTGAAGTTCTTGCTGCAGTAAGTGAAGGAAGTAATGAGATCGGTATCGTTTATGCTACAGATGCAGCTTCCGTTGCAGATAAAGTAGACGTTATCGCAGAAGCTCCGGCAGATGCACTGAAGACACCTGTTCTCTATCCGGTAGGCCTTATCGAAGACAAAGAGGCATCTGAAGATGATACAGCAGCTGCAGAAGCATTCCTTGAGTACATCAAATCTGACGACGCTATGAAAGTATTCGAGAAATACGGCTTTACAGCACACAAAGCAGATGATGCTTCCGAAACAGATGATAAAGATGCAGAAGCAACAGAAGAAGCAGATGACACAGAAACAAATGCTGAGACAGAGACAACAGAGGAAGCTAAATAAGAATGAGTGAATTTCTGGCAGAAATAAACTGGAGTCCCTTGTGGATTTCATTGAAAACAGGTTTCACAGCTACTGTGATCGCATTCTTTCTGGGAATATTCTTTGCGAGACTGGTAATGAAGATGAAACCTGTCTCCAGAGGCATACTGGATGGTATCCTGACCATGCCTCTGGTACTTCCCCCGACAGTGGCAGGTTTCATTCTGCTTCTGCTGTTCAGTCTGAGACGTCCGTTCGGGGCATTTCTGCTGGATAATTTTGATATTAAGATCGTACAGACCTGGAAGGGCTGCGTGATCGCAGCATCTGTAATTGCGTTTCCGCTGATGTACCGAAATGCACGCGCTGCATTTGAACAGGTGGATGTGAATCTGATCGCAGCAGGCAAGACACTTGGCATGAGTGACAGAAGAATCTTCTGGACAGTTGTCATGCCGACAGCAGGACCCGGAATCGCATCCGGTACAGTCCTTGCCTTTGCCAGAGCAATCGGAGAATACGGTGCTACATCCATGCTCGCAGGAAACATTCTTGGCAAGACCAGAACCGTTTCCGTTGCCATTGCTTCGGAGACTGCGGCAGGAAATTATGGCATGGCCGGTTTCTGGGTAGTTGTAATCTTGATCATTTCATTTGTGATCGTTGCGGCGATCAATATCGTTTCCGGTAAGGGAATGAAGATGGGCAGGTGGATGTAATGGCAGTCAGTGTGGATATTGAGAAGAAACTTCATGGCTTCACTCTGAAAGTAAAGCTGGAGAGTGATGGTTCTCCAATGGGGATCCTTGGAGCATCCGGAAGCGGAAAAAGTATGACTCTGCGCTGTATTGCAGGAATCCAGACACCGGACTCAGGAAGAATTGTTGTAAATGATAAAGTTCTTTTTGATTCAGAAAAGAAAATCAATCTTAAACCGCAGGAGAGGAAGGTCGGCTATCTTTTTCAGAACTATGCACTTTTTCCTACCATGACTGTAGAGAAGAATATCGCATGCGGATACAGAGGGGATAAGAAACAGCTTAAGGCAAAAGTGGCAGATTACATAGAGCGTTATCAGCTTAACGGGCTGGAGAAGCGTTATCCGGGCCAGCTTTCCGGAGGTCAGCAGCAGCGTGTCGCACTGGCACGAATGATGATCGGAGAACCGGAAGTCATCCTTCTGGATGAACCGTTCTCAGCACTGGATGGATATCTGAAAGATATCATGCAGCGTGATATGCAGAACTTTCTTAATGAGTACACAGGTGATATGATTCTGGTCACTCACAGCCGTGATGAGGCTTACAAGTTCTGCGGACATCTGACAATTCTGGACAGTGGTCAGGCACTTACTACAGGAGAAACCAAGAAACTCTTTGAACGACCCGGTATTCTGCAGGCAGCCAGACTGACAGGGTGTAAAAATTTCTCAACTGTACAGAAAATGGGAAAACACAGTATTTATGCAGTGGACTGGGATCTGATGCTGCAGACCAAAGATGTGGTGCCGGATGATGTTACGCATGTGGGAATCCGCGGTCACTGGATGAAAGGTGCATCTGAAGGCGGAGAGAACCACATGGAAGTGGAAGTTATGGAATATATTGAAACGACCTTTGAACATCAGTATTTACTGAAGAACAAGAAAGGCGGAGACTGTCAGCCGGTCTGGTGGATGTGCCCCAAAGGAAATTTTGAGGAAGATCCGCATGCAAAAGTTCCGAAATATATTCATTTTCCGGAAGAGCATCTGATGCTGCTGAAAGAAGCGAAATAGAATATATAAGAAATAATAAAAAGCGTTGTATTTTCAACAGAGATTTCTGGTGAAGATATAACGCTTTTTTAACCGAATCAAGTAAGTCCCTGCGGAGCAGTTATTCGGTGTAGAATCGCGTAGCCACGTAGCTGTAAGAGTCTGCCGGTTTGATCACGCAGATGGATGTTATCAAATTGTCTGGGAAATCTATGACGGATGATTCTTAGAATATTTTATGTAGTCCACAACCATCATCGCCAGTTTAAATGTCAGTGCATCTTCAAACGCGCGGATATCCAGTCCGAATTTTCTCTGGAGTTTTTCGAAACGGTACACCAGAGTATTTCTGTGTACATAAAGCTGTCTGGAGGTCTCGGAGAGATTCAGGTTATTTTCAAAGAAGGTACGGATGGTGATCAGGGTTTCTTCGTCAATAGAATCCAGAGTTTCCTCTTTGAAGATCTCGTCGATAAACATTTCACATATGGAAACAGGAAGCTGGTAGATCAGTCTGCCGATTCCAAGCTGGTTATATCCGAATACATTTTTATCTGCGTAGAAAATCTTGCCTACTTCAAGGGCTGTATGTGCTTCCTTGTATGCGTCTGGAAGCCTGGAAATATCCTCTGCCAGATTACTGTAGGCAACCCATGCGGAAGTCATTGCTTCTGTATTTAACATATCTACAAGCATATATGCAATTGATTCCAGATCCTCATAAGTTTCTGTAGACTGTAATTCTCTGATGATGATAATCCCTGTATCATCAATAGCTGTGATGAAATCTCTGGTACGGGCAGAGAAAATATTCCGGATCGTAGCGAGAGCGTTCTCATCCTTGGTCTGTTTGGTTTCCACAAGAAATACGGCACGCTGAACAGAAGTTGCAATGTGCAGTTTCTTGGCGCAGTTAAAGGCATCTACATCAGAATAACTACCAAGGAGAAGATTCTGCATAAAGGTATTCTTGTCGCTTTTCTCTGCATAGGCAGCCAGGAGACTCTGTACCTGGCATACAGCCAGCTCTCCGATGGTAGCAGTACTTTCTGCTTTTCCCCATACGATCAGAATATAGGAGATGGAATGGTTCTCCATGATCTTATACAGGCAGCAGCTTGTATTGGAAACACACAGGGCACTGCTTTGGCGAAATTCTTCCAGTTTTGATTCTGCAGGAAGTTTTTTATCACAGGTAGAGAGAAAGATATGGTTATCAGAATCCAGCAGACAGAAATCAATCTGGCTGATATTCTTCCAGTCTGTCAGGCATTTCTGTAAAATCTGTTGTATTTTCATTAGGTCAATCCTTTCTTTTGGGGTATGAGTCAGCTTATAGCAATCCTTGCAAATTGTCTGATCGAAGTAATCAGGCAGCCAATTCTATATTATAACATAAAAACCCGGGGAAAACTCCCCGGGTTTATTAAAGATTCCTGAAAATTAGTTGCAGATTGTAAGTTCTGTTTCTTTATCAAAGAAATGAGATTTTTCCATATCGAATGCGAATTTGATCGGATCACCGGTCTTAGCTGTTGTACGAGGATCAACTCGTGCTGTAACCTGAGTTCCGTTTACATCGAAGTATAAGAATACTTCAGCTCCGAGAAGCTCGTAAACTTTAACTACGGATGTCATCGGTGCGCTTGGAGAAGCTTCGATGAACATCTGGGAATCATGGATATCTTCCGGACGGATACCGAGAACAACTGTTTTACCTACATAGCCGCCATCTTTAAGAGCTTTTGCTTTAGCAGCTGGGATAACCAGTTCATGCTCGCCAACTTTAGCGATAAGGTTGCCACCTTTTTCGGAGATAACAGCGTCAAGGAAGTTCATCTGCGGAGATCCCATGAATCCTGCAACGAATAAGTTGCCTGGTTTCTGATACAGGTTCTGAGGTGTATCTACCTGCTGAACAACACCGTCTTTCATAACAACGATTCTGGTACCAAGAGTCATAGCCTCTGTCTGGTCATGTGTTACATAGATGATTGTAGCACCCAGTCTCTGGTGGATTTTGGAAATCTCGATACGCATCTGTACACGAAGTTTAGCATCCAGGTTGGAAAGAGGCTCATCCATAAGGAATACCTTAGGATTACGTACGATAGCACGTCCCATAGCAACACGCTGTCTCTGACCACCGGAAAGAGCCTTCGGTTTACGATCAAGAAGTTTCTCAAGGTCAAGGATTCTTGCAGCTTCACGAACTGCTTTATCAATCTGGTCTTTCGGAACTTTACGAAGTTTAAGTCCGAATGCCATGTTATCATATACTGTCATATGAGGATACAGAGCGTAGTTCTGGAATACCATTGCGATATCTCTGTCTTTTGGTTCTACATCATTTACTACTTTATCACCGATCTTCAGTGTACCACCACTGATTTCTTCCAGACCAGCGATCATACGAAGTGTAGTAGATTTACCACATCCGGATGGTCCTACGAAGATGATGAACTCTTTGTCAGCGATTTCCAGGTTGAAATCTTTAACAGCTTCAAATCCGTTCGGATATGTCTTGTTAATGTGCTGTAATGATAAACTTGCCATAATTAATTCCTCCTACTAGTCAAATTAAGTAATGTTCGTTTTTTCAAGGCACCTTGCCTTGCGACTGTACTTAGTATATCGGATAGACCCCTTTTTGACCATAACCGAATTATACAAAGTTTCCACCATGACCTTGTTACAAATGTGTGTTGATTTTTTGGATTCCGCTCCTTTATGGCATTTTGACCAATTTTTTCATCCTTTCATGGTCACTTTGACGAACCGTTTTTTGATTATACTTTTTTAATACTTTCATCCCCCTTTTTCCTTGCTTTTTAGTATTGAATTCGCTATACTGATGACAATCATTGCGTATATCGCTATTAAGAAAAACTGTAACTGAGAAAGTACTGAACAGTTACGGAAAACCGAAGAAAAGAGGCAATTTGCTATGAACAACATCTTTAATCCGGACAACAAGTTTTTCTCCTTCATGGGCAGGGTCGCTGATCTCATGATCTTGAATCTCTTATGTATTGTCTGCTGTATCCCGGTGGTTACTGCGGGACCGGCGATCGCGGCCATGTATTACATCACGTTGAAGATGGCACGCAACGAAGAATCTTATGTGGTAAAAGGATTCTTCCATTCCTTTAAGCAGAACCTGAAACAGGGAATTGTCATTCAGATCATTATGCTGCTGCTTGGTATCGTCCTGGCATTCGATCTGTACTTCTGCCGGATGATGTCCGGTCAGGGAGCTGTATATCGGATCTTTTCCTATATATTTGTAGCAGCACTGTTTGTCTACACCATGCTGTTTTTATGGATCTACCCGGTACTTGCAAAGTTCTTCAACACTACCAAAAATCTGTTTCGCAATTCCGTTCTGATGTCCATCCGCCATCTTCCGTATACCATACTGATGATGGTAATCACTGCGGCACCTGTATTGCTTGGAATCTTTGTTGCACAGGCCTTTCCATTCATGATCCTGTTCTACATCATGCTGGGATTCGCCACTGTGGCATATATCAACTCCCGCTTCTTTGTAAAACTCTTCGACAACTACATCCCTGAGGATGCCGGCAAAGATACTGAAGAAAACGGCGAAGAAAAAGCCATCGACACCAGCATATTCTCCAACCTGCACCCGACAGAACTGCCGAAGGAGGACGAAAAGGAGAGCGAGGACGAAACTCACTAATCTCAAAACCGCAAAAAAAACGTGTGACCGGTAATTATTTACGATTTATCGATCACACGTTTTTTTATTAGACTATACATTTTAACATTCCACTCATCATTCACCTCTCCAATAAACAAGAGTGAGATGCTCCCACTATCTGGATCCGGTGCATCGTTTCGTAAATAACTGTATCATCCACACAGGATACAGATTCGAGTGTGCAGTTCAAAAAACGTAGACGTAGCGGGCTACGCTGAGACTTTTTAAACTGTACAATCGGATTCGCAGACAAATGAATAATACAGTTATTTCGAAAACGACATACTGGAGCGGTGCCTTCCTGGTTTCCTGCTCCATAGCAATAGCGCTACAATTATACATACAAGCGGCTATCTGCCAAAGTCAGCGTCAGGCTCCCGGTGGGTGTGTAGGGGCAACACTTTGTGGGCGGTTAGGGCAAGCTTTGAGATCCGACGCTTACGTAGGCTTTCGCGAGGGTCCGCTGACCCTCGTGAATATAGCCGAAGTTAGCGGCTACTGTAAAACCCCTTACCTTCCGTATGGAAAAAAGC
>OHZD01000731.1_pt1 | contig 14294 bp, 9 predicted proteins | sample 1580391 | NCBI WGS metagenome assembly OHZD01 (sample SAMEA3882510, study PRJEB24775) | human gut metagenome | biome: human-associated habitat; feature: intestine environment; material: feces | place: Netherlands | collected 2009/2010 | reverse complement strand
CCAAGTCTTTCTCATGGACCGGGGTAAGCCACGATGATGAACTAAATAGAAATTAATTAAATCCAATCAATCTCCGCGCAACAATATAAACCAATGACGATATCTTACGTCCTGATTTTCCCGGAATGTTCATTGTCTGTCCGAGAATACCGTAACGGATTCTGATAAAGCTTCGCATATCTTTTTTCTTCAGATACTGCCATAATTCCTTTTTCTTTTCCAGATTTTCTTTATTCTTGGAACGGATGCAAAGAATGGAAGAAACTGTCATCATGATTGCAAGATAATTAAGCATGTACTGTCTTAATTTCTTACTTCCAATATCTTTAAGCTGATACATATCAATCATCGTCTTTGTGACAAAAATCTGCTGATCCAGCCTTTTGATCATTACTTTCTCATTAACCGACTGATCTTCTCTTCCAATAAAATATCTATAGAAGTCTACATCCATATAGTAAATTTTGCGTACATGCGGGAGTGGGTAATATACATAAATATTGTCCACATAGAATGTATGCTTTGGCAGATGAAGTTGGATCAGTTTTAACATGTCTGTACGGTAAATAACCGAGTGCATCAGAATATACTGATCCAGACGAAAATGTCCCATATCATCCCAACGGAAAATCTCATCCTGTGGCAATACGTTACGATAATGAATCACCTTCTTATGTGTTGCACCAACTTTTTCATACACATAGTTAGCGATCAACATATCCAGTTCCATTCCATCTTCTTCCATATGGCGTAAAACATCTAATATTTTATGAAGTGCATCTTCGTCCACCCAGTCATCACTGTCTACAACCTTAAAATATTTACCGGTTGCATGCATCAGCCCTGAGTTTACAGCATCTCCATGTCCACCATTTTCCTTGTCTACTACTTTAATAATAGTAGGGTATTTTTCCATATATTCATGAGCAATCTCTGATGTTCTGTCCTTTGATCCGTCATTTACGATAATTATTTCAATATCTTCTCCACCCGGAAGAATACTTTCTATCGCATGGGCCATATAATCCTGTGAATTATAACACGGAATGGCAAAAGAAATATATTTCATTCTTCATTTTCTCCTCTTTCTACAATTTGACTTCTATTAGTATAATCTATTTTTCGCTATTTTCCAACAAAATCTTTGTAAAATCCCGTGTTCACAATTTGTTCATTTATCCTTCAAAATTCTTTCATTACTTTAACATTCTTTCTTCATAGGTCTTTCTTATACTATAATCATCAAAGAAATACAGAGAACTTGGTAGCTACTTCCGAACACATGGCGATTTAGAATTTCTCTCATATCCTTTGATATACAAAAGACGTTATCTAGTATGTAAATACTATTTGGAATAAACTTTTTCATAATACATGCCGGGAACTGCGAAAGTGGTTACCCGGCATCCTCCCTTTTATGAAAGATTTTTCCAGATTTCTTTCACTTTTTCCCGTTTCCATATTCCTACAACAATCAATGTGCCAAATAAAACAGCTCTCTCCCATAAAATTATGTTCTTCTTTTTTCCTTCCTTTTTATCTTCCTTGACCATTTTTTCATCCTGTATTACCTTTTCATTTCCATAAAAAATATATTTTCTGACCGGTTCCACAATTTTCTGCCACAAACTCTTTTCCTCGTATATTTCAAATCCTATCTGTGAAACTTTTTCATTTCCCGCAAAATCTTTTGCTTTTACCTCTATTTCATAATTTTTTGCCTCATTTAGCTGAATTTCATATCCCTTCTTCTGTTTTTTCCTGTTTTGTTTTTTTCCATTAATTTTAATGTATTCAATCTGATCTTCCAGATTCTCTGTTCTGACATAAAATGTTTTTTCTTTTTCATATTTTTCTCCATCTTCTATCCCCTCAAACTCGATCACCGGCGGTGTATGATCGATGGTAAACCTCGCTTTTGCTTCTCCTTTATTTCCTGCTGAATCAAAAGCTTCAATTGTCAGTACATGTACCCCTTCTTTTTCAATTTTTTCTCCTGGCCGATAAAATGCATCGTCCACTTTCATTACATATGTATAATTCGTAAAATCCTTAATCGATTCCTCGATAGAATAATTCCAACTAAACTTCTTTAAATACTTTCCATCCAACTCATCTACATGTGCAATAACGGGATTTTCTTTATCTATAATCAGCTGTCTCTCGGCATGACTGACATTCCCTGCCATATCTGTTACATTCATTCGGAGTTTATACAGCCCGTCCTCTGCAAGTGTCTGCACACTTTCTTTTTTTGTATCACCAGACTCATTCCTGCTTTTTGTTTTCCATTCTGTGATTTCTGTTTCTTCCTTTTTCCCATCGATATCTTCTTTTAAAATATTTGCCCGCACCGTCTGAATTACATTCTCTTCTTCTGCCAGATAGCTGACTTGTACAGGTTTACTGGTAATCGTATAATCCTCCACTCCTTGTATCAATGCTTTCGGTGCATCTCTGTCAACAAAAACCCGATCCGTTACCACCGTCTGATTTCCCGCATAGTCTGTAGCAATAATTGTTACCGGGGTACTTTCCCCATTCTGTGAACTTTCTGTAATGACAAATTTTTCTGCTCCTTTACTGCTTTTCCCAACTATTTTTTCTCCTGTTTTACAGACAATTTCCGCGATCTGGCTTCCATTGCTCCCGTCAGAAGCTTCTACCACTACCTCTGCTGCCTCTTTGTGCCAAATATCTGCTCCTCCGGACACTTCCAGACCGATCACCGGTCTTACACTGTCTATCCAGAATGCCTTTCTGCTTTCTGAATTTTCAATCTGATGATGTTCTTCATCTTCCATCCATACTTCCAGTTCATTCCTTCCATCTGCAAAATTCAATTGTTTCAACCAGCAGGATTCATTTAATTTTTCCAGCGTACCTTCCTGCCTTTCCCCATTTCCATTCTCAAAAAGGTATCTGGTCACGCCATTCTTACTCAGATGTGTGATCTTTCCGGTCGGAGCACTGATATAATAGCCATTCTGACCATCCGGATCCTCATATTCCGCATGATACATTTTTATCTCTTCTTCCTCCGGATCTTTTCCATTCTCTTTTTCATCGTCTTTCTCTAAGTCTTTCCCGTCATCTTTCTCGTCATCTTTCTCCGAGTCTTTCCCATCCTCTTTCTCGTCATCCTTCTCCGGATCTTTTCCATCCTCTTTCTCGTCATCCTTCTCCGAGTCTTTCCCGTCATCTTTTTCATCACCCTTCTCCGGAGCTTTCCCGTCATCTTTCTTATCGTCTTTCTCTCTATCTTCCTCCGAATCTTTTCTGTCCTCTTTTTCTCCCTCTTCTACCAGATCCTTTTCATTATCTTTGGCGTTGTCTTTGTCCTTGTCAAATTCTTTCTTACTGTCTTTTCCTTTATTTTTTACTTTTATAATCTGCTTTCGACTTCCCGCTTCTACCTGCATCACATTTCCTTCCGGTAACAGATCAGCAATCTGTCCTCCGGTCACCATACCAAACGCTGCTATCATTATTACTTTTTTTATCTTCCTACCCATATATTTCCTCCTTCTGCCTTAATTCCATATTCTTTTTGTAATTTCTTAAATTCTGCATTTTCCAAAAGTTCAGTATCTTCTGTTACATATTCTTTAATCTTGAGTGCACACGTATCTCTATTGACAGCCGGATCTGCACATATCAGTCTTATGTGTGTTAATTTCAACTCTTCTGATTCTCCAAGCTCTTTTATCCCCTGAATGCATGTATCGCTTGCCATATCCCGTCTTCCTGCAGTTTCATACAACTGTACCATCTTTTTATACAGCTCTTCTCTCTTACCCGGTTCCGTCTCATCCTCCAATATCTCTGCATATATGTTTGCTGCCTCCTCTTTCTTTTCTTCTTTTTCCAATGCAGACGCCTGATACTGCAATAGTTCTCTCTTCGCAGAATCATTCAGATAATCTGTCTTTAATCCTTCTTCTACCAGATTCAACACTTTTTCTGAACTTTCTTTATCATCCAGTAATCCATATCCTCTTATCAGGCACTGTATTGCCTGTTTTTTCTTCTCTTCCGACTGCATACTTCTTTCTTTCCATTCATTCTCCAGGTAAGCAAGACTTGCGGCAAATTTTTCTGCCTCTTCCGGCACTTTTTGTTTTTCATACGCTTTGATAAGCCTTTTCAGATTAACTGCCAGCGTCTGATTCTCCATTTGATTCAGACATTTCAGACTTTTTTTCATATCTCCCACATTCAGGAAATATGCCAGTGCCAATTCCAGATACTCTTCATCTCTTTCATATATTTTCTTTTTTATCCGGTCATCCGATTTTTCACTTTTTTTCTCTTCTGATTTGGAAGATTCCGTTCTTTTCATCTCTCTCTGGTTTGCTTTTTCAGCATTTTCCCATGCATTTATGAACAAATATCCCCCGAAAACAATAGACAAAACTACTGTTATACACACTTTTTTTCTTCTTTTCCCCTTATTATTCAAAATTTTATCTCTGTCTTTTTCTTCATACCTTGGGATTTGTTTTTGGATTTCTGATACATTTAGATAATGGGTTGATCTTATCCCCATTGCTTTTGAAATAATTCTCTGAAGACGATATTCTTCTCGTCTGTTAAAACGTGGTTCTGCCTCCACAGATGCCAGAATATATTGAAATGTTTTTCCCAGCCCATACATATCCAGTTCCTTACTGGCATGTTGATAATACTTTTCGTCCGGCGGAAGAAAATATTCACGGATATCTCTTCTTTGCATAAATATCATCTTGCTTCTGTTTGCTTCCGACTGCATATCCAGAAAATAAATTCTTCCATCTTCAGACCTGACAATACTATATGGATTTACATATTGATAACAAGGATTTCCCCTGCACCTGTGAAATGACGCCAGTTGTCCTGCTATCTCTTTTAATAATAAAAATATCTCCCGTTTTTTTATTACCGGATGATATTTTAAGTATCTGTCCAGGGTTTTCCCCTGCACATTTTCGGAACTGATATAGCATAATTGTCCATGCTCAATCAGCCGCAACACATCATAACTTTCTTTTTGTTGCAACATATATCACCCCTGTTCTTCTTTCATTTTTTCTTACATGGTAAATTTGGTGAGGCCTCACGAAGTCCTACAGACTATATAGATTAATTAAAAGAATCTATCTTGAAAATATAGATTAAAGATATCTTACCTGATTCATTTCAAAATTTCAACCCTTTTTTATTGTTTTTATATATTTTCTGGCACAGCACTTTAAAGGACCTGCCACAGACAACTTCTCTTACATATTTTTGTATCTACAGAACTTGCTACCGGCAACTTCTCTTACATGCTGCTTTGGTATACAAAAAGTGCCATATTGCAAGACATGTATCTTGTTATACGCTCGCAATACGGCACTATCTTTCCAACCTTCAAATCTTATCTATTTTTTATCTGTGGCTTAATTCTTTTGGTGTATACAGATGTCTTGGGATTCCATCTACCATAACCGGTGATACATCCCCCTGAATCAATGGACGCACATAAGAAATAAACTCATTTGTTACATAAGTACCTTCTTCGTTTACCCAGTTTCTTGGTACAAGCTTCTCATCATTGGCAATCTTGTGTACATCCTTTACTTCTGTTCCGCACTGATATGGATCATCCGACAGACGTTTTAAGACTACCATCTTTCCGGTATCTCCTTCGTCTGCTGCCTTTACCGCTGCTCCTCCAACCTGATATGCTTCCAGTATATCAACTCTTGAGGCTGCGTGAGATGCGGCTCTTTGTAATGTACTTAATTCAATCGCACGTGTCTTACATCCAATCTCCCCTGCAATATAACTTGCAAGGTAAGATGCTGTTCCGGATAACTGCTTATGTCCAAATGCATCTACAAAGTCAATACTGTTGCCAAGTTCACATACATAAGTTCCATCTTCTGTACGGATTCCTTCTGATACTGCAACAACAATAGATGTTTTCTCCTGTAACAATTGTTTGATCTTTTCTCCAAATAACTGAAGATCAAATGGAAGTTCCGGCAGATAGATAAGATCCGGTCCTTCGCAGTCTTCTCCCTTTGACAATGCAGCCGCTCCGGTCAGCCATCCGGCATTTCTTCCCATTATTTCGACGATAGATACCACGCCTTTTTCATATTCCAGGCAGAAACTGTCACGGATAATCTCTTTCATAGATGTTCCGATATATTTTGCCGCACTTCCATATCCTGGTGTATGATCGGTAAGTGCAAGGTCATTATCAATCGTCTTCGGACATCCAATGAAACGGATTGCATGACCGAATATAATGGCATAATCCGATAATTTCTTGATTGTATCCATAGAATCATTTCCACCGATATAGATAAATACTTCGATATCCAGTTTGTCCAGGATCTCAAATATCTTATCATACACTTCTCTGTTCTCATGGATCTCCGGAAGCTTATAACGGCAGGATCCCAAAAATGCGGCCGGTGTTCTTTTTAATAATTCCGCATCCAGTTCGGTCTTGATATGATCTGACAGATCAATATATTTTTCTTTTAATAATCCTTGGATTCCGTGAAGCATTCCATATACTTTATTGGCTCCACGGTCTTTCGCTGTCCGGTATACACCGGCAAGACTGGCATTGATCGCTGCAGTTGGTCCCCCAGATTGTCCTACAATTACATTTCCTTTCATTCGCTTATTTCCTTCCTGTTTTTTATTCCGTTTTACCGTTAATTCAATATTAGTGTATTTAAACATAAAAGTCCAGTAATTCTTATTTTTTTTATGCATTTTTACTATTTTTATGTATCTTTGCATTGTATGATACAAAAAAAACTCTTATTCCCCACCTTTTTGTAGTCTATACAATATATGGGAAATAAGAGTTTTTATTCATACATTTTATTCAGCTTTTACCGGGTTTGATACACTTACCTTGTGATCATACCATTTGCCCTTTGTTCCGATCAACGCCAGATCAAATTCTTCATCTAACGCCGGAACCGGAACATCAAATCCATAGACTTCTTCTGTCGTTCCATCGCTGTATGTAACTTTGTCCGTGGTTGGTTCTAAAAATTTTGCACCTTTTTTCTGAGCCTCTTTTGCTGTACCAGGGAAGAGATTCACGATATTTTTTGATACGAGACTGATATGTATCGTCATCTTTCCATCTTCTACAGTCAGTGTACCTTTTCCTTCATTTGCTTCATTTACATGAAACATCGTACTGTCCGTCTTAAATTCTGCAGTATAGGTCCCATCCTCGATCGGCGCCTTTGCTGCTTCGGACTTTGAATCTTTTGATTTTTCTTCTTTTGCATCAGACTTCTGCTGTTCTGTCTTGGCTGATTTGTTGTCTGATTTGCTGCTGTCATCCTTACTTGCACATCCTGTGAATATTGCAGCTGTCATTACTGCAGACAGCACAACTGCCATCAATCTCTTTCTCAACATTGTTATCTCCCTTAATTATCTTTCTTACTGTGCATCCATAGCTGCTTTTGTATGAGCAACATATAACTGCTGGATTGCATCGATCTCTCCAAGACCTGCAATCTGTGTCTTTACACTGTCAAAGTTCTTAGATGCCTCAAACTGACTCTTCCATGAATCATCATCATCTCCGGCCATATCATTATTAGCATGATCTCCGGCAACAACCATCAGAGGACGAAGGATTACATTCTTATATCCGGCATCTTTTACTTTTGCGATAACGGATTCGCAGGAAGTATCTTCCGGCTCACCTTCTACTGTTCCGATGAATACATTCTTATATCCAAGCTGTTCCATCTGTGCCTGCATCTGAGAATAGCTGATCTTTGCTGTATGAGATGTTCCATGTCCCATGAATACAAATGCTGTGCTGTCCTCTGCTGCTGCATCAAGGCTGTCATATTCTGCTGTCTTTACTGCTTCTGCAGTGATTGCCTTAGCTACTGCAGCCTTGTCTTCATTGATTGCTGTTGCGTCCGCTCCAACTTCTCCGAGAAGTGGTTCTGCGATTTTAACAGATTCGAATTTATCTTTGTAACTATTTACTGTTTCTGTTAACTCATCATACTCTGCACCGTGCATCAGATGTGTAGGCTGTACAACCAGTTTCTTTACACCATTCTTTACTGCACGCTCTAAAGCCTGATCCATGTTATCAATCTTCTCATCATCTCTTGCCTGTACATGATTAATGATGATCTGTGCTGTAAATGCTCTTCTTACAGACCAGTCCGGATTAGCTGCCTGAAGTGCTTTTTCAACTCCGCCGATATCGGCTGCACGACTTGCATTAAAAGATGTTCCGAAACTTACTACCAGGAGTTCCTTCTCCCCGATGTTATCTTCATTTAACGGATCATCCTGGGAAGCATCCCCTGTATCTCTTCCGAAATAATCCGGATCAGCATTTTCACCTTCTACAAGTTCTTTCTGTGCATCTGTCAATTTGTCCCACGCTTCTTTCGCTTCTTTACACTGCTCATCTGTCTTGTCGTTTCTTTCCTGCACATAGATGGCATCAATCTTCTTTGCTACTTCATCTGCGGCTTTCTGATCGTCCTCTTTTGATGAATTCTCTACAGTCTTCTTGCTGCTGTCTGAACTGCTACCTGCTTTGGAACCACATCCGCCAAGTGCTGCTACACACATAGCTGCTGATAATAATACAACTACCAGTTTCTTTTTCATTTCTTTTACCTCCTGATTTTCCGATTGTCAATGCACGAGATACAAAAAAACTCGGCCACCGTCAGCTCCTTCCGAATATATAGCCAAAAAAAGCCTCCGTCAGAAAACGAAGACAACGAAAATAAAACTGTATTATACCACATACAGTTCTGTGATCCATTTCGTACTGCCAATTCCTCGTGGCCTGAACTTTTTCGTTCCTGTACTGCGAAAGGCAGGTCTCCCGGCTTATTGCTCTGACACATCTGCTCCCTTCCCGGTTCTCCCAGTGGATCTGTAGCTTCTGCTTGCAAAACACGGTGACGAGTTCGTACAGGATTCGCACCTGTTTCCCTTTTCACCAGTCCTGACATTTTGTCCGACTGACACCTTACGCATCTTTCATTTAATTGTAACGGGGATATTCTAACACCTTTCCTGAAGATCTGTCAAGAAATATCCCTCTTACCTTTTTGCTCCTCCAAAGTCCTGCGTAATCTTTCAGTCTCTTCCTCCGCTGCTTTTGCACGCTTTTCCGCTTCTTCAATTTCTTCTTTTGCCTTCCTTTTCACCTCATCAACTTCCTTTTTCGCTTTCCGCTTCGTCTCGTTCAGTTCTTCTTCCATCTCATCGATCATCAGCTTTACTGTATTTCGATCCATAATTTCCAGTTCTTTTGAAAACATCTCCATCATCCCTTCCATATTCAGGCACAGAGTGTAGATTTCTTCATAAATTTTCTGAAATTCAGGATTCCTGTCCAGCAGTTTCATAATCATATCCGGATCATCCTGACTTAGAAATACCAACCACTCTTCCAATTTATTCTCTATCTTTTTATCTTTATTGTGGATGATGTTATTAAAAATGTCAAGACATACAAACGTGTACTCCTGTAATAGATTGATCTCCATAGGCAATTCCTTTCTACTGATGATTTTTTTCTGACTGTTCTCTGCAGATTTTCATTTTGACCATTTATTTTAATTACATTGAATCGATGCTTTGAATAAAAGCAGTTGACCTTGTTCTGAATTCAGATGCTCCATGAATCGGAGTAATTACAGAATACATGACAAATACTGGAATTGCAATTTGTATTTTGTTCATAACTCATCTTTTTTGTCGATAAAATTGTGGATAATTTTTTTTGGGGGGGGAGGATAACAAAAGAGTCCGGACATACATTTTCTGTATATCCAGACTCTTTTCTTTTTAACAAAGCTTTTCACAGCTCAGTTCATTTTCATCCTGTCTGCATTTCTTAGGCTCTGCGTTTCTTTTTAAATGCAATTACGATCACTGCACCTGCTGCAAGCAATGTCATTCCGAAGAATGGAATTACATTGGCTGCATCTCCGGTCTTCACTGTGGTAGTCTTAACGGCATCTGCCTTCTTATCAGAATCATTCTTATTTAAGTCATTCTTATTTGAATCATCTTTCTTTGAATCATTCTTCTTATCATCGTCAGCTGCCGGTTTCTTTTTCAGACCATCCAGTGCCTTCTCGATTGCTGCTGCCATTGCGTCAACTTTATCCTGTTCGGATTCTTTCAGACCCTTTTCTACCGCTGCGACTGCATCATCCAAAGCTTTCAGACTTTCTTCTGTATACTTACTTCTGTCAATCTTCTGTACTTTTTCCATTGCTGCATTCACTGCTGTATAGTCTGCATCTTTTTCCGGTTCAACTACCGGGCTTTCTACCAGTTCGCTTAATGCTTTCTCAATCGCTGCTGCCATTGCATCAACTCTGCTCTGTTCGGATTCTTTCAGACCCTTTTCTACTGCTGCGACTGCATCATCCAAAGCCTTCAGACTTTCTTCTGTATACTTACTTCTGTCAATCTTATCTGCTTTTGCAATTGCTGCATTCACTGCTGTATAGTCTGCATCCTCTTCTACAGCCGGTTTTTCAACCAGTGCTGCATACGCATTATTGATTGCTGCTGCCATTGCATCGACTCTGCTCTGCTCGGATTTCTTCAGTCCTTCTACTACCGCTGCAACTGCATCATCCAGTGCTTTCAGACTCTCATCTGTATATCTGCTTCTGTCTACTCCTGCAGCTTTTTCTTTTGCTGCATTTACTGCTGTATAATCTGCATCTTCTTCTACAACCGGTCCGTCATTTTTTACCAGTGCTGCTACGGCTGCCTCAAGAGCTGCCTTTGCATTGGCTACTTCAGACCAGGACTTATTCGGCTGATTTCCTGCATTGATCGCTGCATCAAGTTCTGCGATCAGTGCTTCAGATGCTGTGATCTGCTCATTCAGAGCTGCTACAGATTCTGCTGTATAAATATCCTTTGCCGCCTCTGTCTTTGCTTCTTTTAATATCTTCCGGTATTCTGTCAGATCATATGGGTCTGAATCTGTTGCACTTCCATTTACCTGGATCTCTACGATATGGTTCTCATGTCCGCTTGTAGTATTACTTCCAACTTTACCCATTGCGTACAGACGTACATATCTTCCTGTCACAGCTTCTCCGCTGTATAATGCTTTTCCTGCTGAAGTTTCTGCATATAATGTATCTGTCGGATCCACACCTAAATTATATACATCAGAATCTCCACTGTAATAGAGAACTGTCTTCTTCGCAAAATCTGCTGTATCAGATACTACCAGTGCGGTTGCCTTATAAGTTCTTCCATCAGACCAGTAACGCCATAAGTTTACATTGTTGATCTTGCACTGCTGTCCAAGATCGATCGTAATATAAGAACCTTTATCTTTTCCATCTTTTCCATAGATTGCATATTTATCAGAATTATTGTAAACACCATCTACTGCATTGGAAAGCGGACTTCTTGTATTGGTCATATCTGTTGTCTCATCAGGGTCTACCCATGCAGATGTTACATTTTTCTGATATGCCAGATTCTCTACTACTTTTGGCACAAGTGTTGCATAACCTGCTGTCAGTGCCTCTTTTGCTGCCTGGATCGCTGAAGCATCTCCACCTGAGATGGCACTCGTTGTATTGGAAAGAAGCGTATCCATATTGGCTGCTGTCCAGGACTCAGTTGTCCAGTTATCTTTTTCTGCTGTGATCTTCTTCACAGTCTCTGCCAGTCCTGATGTCGGAACTTCATCGTAGCCAAGACTTCTGTCATAAACTGCTACATTTGTCACAGCTCCGTTTACACCGTTACCAACGATCTTTGCTGCCGGAACTGCGAACTCTTTGTTCTCTGCATTATATACAGACGCACTTATCTGTCCGTCTACATAAATACGAACCAGTCCGTTATTTTCTTTTACACCAACGATCATAGATTCTGTTGCATCGGAAATAACTGTATCAGCTGTTGCTGTCACACCGTTTACCGTGAAATACGGATGTCCTTCCGCATTAATTCCGAGTTCATAAGCATCTCCCTGCTTTACAAGGACAACGCTTCTGTCTGCTGTCTGAACCTGTGCTGCTACTGTGAATCCGTTGGTTCCTTCTACGCTGCGGTCTTTTCCACTAATCTCGCTGTTGCTTCCCTCTACAGTTTCTTTCTCTGCAATCTTATTCTCTGCATAGTATGGAGCTGAGATCTTTCCTGTGATCTGATTTCCGGCTGCATCTGCTCCACTCTCTGCGGATACTTCTACAACATCGCCATCATTCAGTGCTGTAGCAAATGTCAGTTTAAATGTACGCAGGTCTGCATACTCTGAAACTGTCACATTATCAACTACTTTGTCATTTACTTTTACTTTCAGGCCTGCATTTCCTTTGATCTTTTCACTTAACTGCACCTGAAGCTCTGTTCCTGAAACACTTGTCAGGCTCTTGAATGTCGGTGCAGTTGTATCTGCATTCTGGCTCAGAGACCATACCTGTACTTCACCCGGCTGAAGTGTAACGGATACTTCTTCACCCTTTGTATAAGTATCTTTTGCTGTCGCAATCGTTCCATTCGGAGAATAAGTATGTACTGTACTCATGTGGTAAGTACCGGCTTTTGCAACTCCGATTGCATCATTCAGTGTAAATGTGATCGTCTTCTCTGTTGCAGACGGGTTTCTCATGGAAATGATTCCTGCATTTCCATCGAAGCATGCAAATCCATATGGATTCTGTACTTCACCGCTGCTCATTCCACCATTTCTGTAAGTGCTGAGTCTTGTTGCACTGGATGGATGACTACCGATCATCTTCGCATTCTTCAGCTTGGAGAAATTTTCTTCCTCCCACTCAAGGAACTCTGCATTTACAAGATATTTATCCTTGTCCAGCAGTGAATCAGAGTAATAAAGCTCCCAGAATGCAGTTCCTCTTGTTCCCATCATATACAGGTAATTCTTGAACTGTTCTGCTGTCATGGAGTCAGCTACGATTCCTGTTCCTTCACTTCCGTAGATCGGATCGTGATTATAAATATTTGCCAATGGGAACTGAAACTGGTGTACCTGAACAAACTCATAGTAGTTCGCATCACGGTAAGTCAGCATATTGTCCATCTTATTATTCAGTGTACCATTACTGATTTCTCCACGGTCTCCTGCACACTGTAACCATACAGAGTTTGCCCACTGTAAGAACCATGGACTTGGGTTTACATAACAGGTCAGGGAGATCCACAAGTTCTTAATATTATAATCTTTCTCAGCCTGACGGACATTCTCCATCAGCACGATCCATTTCTCCCAAAGGTCTGTCACATGGTACATCTGATTCTGTCCACCATACATATGGCGGTGTTCCTCACTGTATCCTACAACACCTTCTCCTGACGGGAATGCATTATACTGTGCAACATCTGCAAATCCATCCCACTTCCAGTAGTTTACTCTATAGTCATGCATCCAGTTGATCGCCATTTCTTCAAACTTCTGAACATAAGTTGCATCTGCAACATCAATGGAACCACCGGACTTACTTCCTGTTCCGCTCTTTGTCAAGATATCTGCCAGAGAACCGAAGAAGTTGTATCCTCCTCTTGGTCCAATCCATACACCGAAATCAGATCCCAGTTTATTTACCAGGGAACTGGATGTCGTCAGTCCATTCGGGAATTTGGAGTTGAACTCCCAAAATCCTGTTGTATTCAGGGTCGTTCCGGAACGTACGGAATCTACAACCGATGTATTATTGTAGTTGTTCCATCCATCATCCACTACATAGGAATCCATCGGGCGAACTCCGGTCTGTGTCAGTTCCTTCTCGATTTCAATGAATGAGGAAAGGATATTATCATCATCAATTCTCATCATGTTGTCGAACCAGGAGTTGTACTGCAGACGGAAATCTGACGGAGTTGCAATACTGTCGATATAATCATAAAAATCACTTTGGATGACTCCCTGATCACTTCCGTCACTATGGCTTGCACCAACAACGGTCTGCCAGGAAATATACTTTCCATCCTCAGTCAGCTGTCCGTCTCTCTCAAAATCTGTAAAATTCTTTCCTGTATAGTAGCGTACATGTCCCAAACCTGATTCAATCTGTGTATCAGTTTCCGGGAATTCTGATCCCACAAACATTCCATCAATATAGATCGGCTGTCCGAGATTTGCCTTATATTCGCTCATCTCTACAACACCGCCGACTCCCTTCGGAACAGTCCATGTCTTATCGCTGTCTGTGACTGTCAGATGCTCGCCATCGATATAATCCATGCGGACATCCTTATCTTCACTGTCAATCTCCAGGAACTTACGC
>OHZD01000722.1_pt1 | contig 14457 bp, 9 predicted proteins | sample 1580391 | NCBI WGS metagenome assembly OHZD01 (sample SAMEA3882510, study PRJEB24775) | human gut metagenome | biome: human-associated habitat; feature: intestine environment; material: feces | place: Netherlands | collected 2009/2010 | reverse complement strand
TTCTTACACACTGCTTGAGAACGGCTGCCTGGCAGACATCATCCCAACCCTGATCGAACTGATGGGTATGGAACAGCCTGCTGAAATGACAGGAAAATCTCTGCTGATCAAAAAGTAAGATTCGAGGAAGTTTGATTTTTCAAACATGAATAACTATGAGAAACACGCTCTGCGAGTTTCTTATAGTTATCGCGGCAGTCGCCAAGGTCTCGTGCAAGCACGGACTTTGGCTCGTTGCCCGCGTAAATCATAAAATCATATCAGCCGTCCGAACGCGCTTTTTCTCGGATGGCTGATTTCATAAACAGATTTCATACACAAAGCGAAAAACATAAGGAAGGAATCATACAGACATGGAATTAACTGGATCACAGATTGTTATCGAGTGCCTGAAGGAGCAGGGTGTGGATACCGTGTTCGGCTATCCGGGCGGAACCATTTTAAATATCTATGATGAACTTTACCGTCATCCGGAAATCCACCATATCCTGACCTCACACGAGCAGGGTGCTGCGCATGCAGCGGACGGATATGCGCGTGCTACCGGAAAAACAGGCGTCTGCATGGCTACAAGCGGCCCGGGCGCAACGAATCTTGTCACCGGAATTGCAACCGCCTACATGGATTCTACACCGATGGTAGCGATTACCTGCAACGTAGGAAAGGCACTGCTTGGAAAAGACAGCTTTCAGGAGATTGACATTGCGGGTGTCGCAATGCCGATCACAAAATACAGTGTGATTGTAAAAGATATCACCGTTCTTGCAGATACGCTGCGCCGTGCGTTTACGATCGCAAAGAGCGGAAGACCGGGCCCGGTTCTGGTCGATATTACAAAAGATGTCACAGCGGCAACGTATGAGTACGAGCCGAAGACTCCGGAGAAAATTGAACCGTTTACTGAGAGAATTACAGAAGAAGGCCTGGATCACGTCGTATCCCTGATTCAGGAGTCGAAACGCCCGTATATTTTCGTGGGCGGCGGCAGTATCATTTCCGGCGCGTCCGAGGAAGTGCGCGAACTGGCACACCGCATCCAGGCACCGGTCTGCGACACCCTGATGGGAAAAGGTGCGTTCCCGGGAACGGATGAGCTGTACACCGGCATGCTCGGTATGCACGGAACGAAAACATCGAACTACGGAGTGACAAAGTGCGATCTGCTGATCGTGCTCGGCGCAAGATTCTCCGATCGTGTCACCGGAAACGCTGCAAAATTTGCCAATAACGCAAAAATCGTTCAGATCGATGTGGATGCGGCAGAAATCAACAAGAATGTTGTTGTCGAGTCGAGCATCATCGGAGACGTCAAAGAGGTCTTAAAACGGCTGAATGCGAAGCTGGAGCCGATGCACCATGATGAGTGGATTGCAAAGATCAGGGAAATGAAAGAAAAATACCCGTTAAAGCATGAAGAGGGGCTTACCGGACCGTATGTGATCGAGGAGATCTATAAGGCAACGGACGGACAGGCAATTATCACAACGGATGTCGGCCAGCACCAGATGTGGGCGGCACAGTATTACCGCTATACGAAGCCGAGAACGCTTCTGACATCAGGCGGTCTTGGAACGATGGGCTTTGGTCTTGGAGCAGCGATGGGTGCAAAAATGGGACGCCCGGACAAGGTTGTCATCAACATCGCAGGAGACGGCTGCTTCCGTATGAACATGAACGAGCTGGCAACCCTTTCCAGACATAACATTCCGGTCATTGAGGTTGTTGTCAATAACCACGTGCTCGGTATGGTGCGCCAGTGGCAGACTCTGTTCTACGGAAAGCGGTATTCCAACACGGTTCTGCAGGATCAGGCAGACTTTGTGAAGGTTGCCGAGGCGCTCGGTGTAAAGGGAATCCGTGTGACAAAAAAAGAGGAGATGGGTCCGGCGATCCGTGCAGCAATCGAGAGCGGAAAGCCGGCGCTGATCGATGTGTGGATTGACTGTGATGAGAAGGTATTCCCGATGGTTCCGGCCGGAGCACCGATCGAGGATGTTTTCGATGCGGAGGATCTGGCAAAAAAGGAGCAAGAAAAGGATTGACAGATTTCTGACAAAGGGGTATCATAGTTTCAACGTGGTAAAGCAATACCGTATTACCATATGAATTGCAGACTTGTAAGAAAAGATGTAAAGGAAATACATAAGATTACAATGGAAACCACCGGTATAGAAACGGTGGTTTCCAAGTAATATAAAGCAGTAAGAGAAACAGGAGGACAAAAAAATGAGCAGAGTCTATAATTTTTCCGCAGGACCGGCGGTTCTGCCAGAGGAAGTGTTAAAAGAAGCCCAGGAGGAAATGCTGGATTACCGCGGATGCGGCATGTCCGTCATGGAGATGAGCCACCGTTCCAAAGTATTCCAGAACATCATCGATGAGGCAGAAGCAGATCTTCGTGATCTGATGGGAATCCCGTCAAATTACAAAGTTCTGTTTCTCCAGGGCGGTGCATCCCTGCAGTTTTCCATGATCCCGATGAACCTGATGAAAAACGGTGTCGCAGATTACATCGTAACAGGCCAGTGGGCAAAGAAAGCATACGCAGAGGCACAGAAATACGGAAAGGCAAACAAAATTGCCTCCTCTGAGGATAAAACATTTTCCTACATCCCGGACTGCAGCGATCTTCCGATCAGCCCGGATGCCGACTATGTTTATATCTGCGAAAACAACACCATTTACGGTACCAAATACAAAAAACTGCCGAATACCAAGGGCAAAACCCTGGTGGCAGACGTCTCCTCCTGTTTCCTCTCCGAACCTGTCAATGTCTCCGATTACGGCATCATCTACGGCGGTGTCCAGAAAAACATCGGACCTGCCGGAATGGTCATTTCCATTATCCGCGACGATCTGATCACCGACGATGTCCTGCCGGGAACACCGACCATGATGAAATTCAAGACACACGCAGACGCAGGCTCCCTGTACAACACACCGAACTGCTACTGTATCTACATGTGCGGCAAAGTCTTCAAATGGCTGAAGAAAATGGGCGGCCTGGAAGTTATGAAACAGCGCAACGAAGAGAAAGCAAAGCTGCTGTATGATTTCCTGGATCAGAGCAAGCTCTTCAAAGGAACCGTTGTACCGGAAGACCGTTCTCTGATGAACGTTCCGTTTATCACCGGAAATGCAGATCTGGATGCGAAATTCGTCAAAGAGTCCAAAGAAGCCGGACTTGAGAACCTGAAAGGCCATCGTACCGTCGGCGGTATGCGTGCAAGCATCTACAATGCAATGCCGAAAAAAGGCGTAGAAACACTCGTAGCCTTCATGAAAAAGTTCGAGGAGGAAAATCTCTAATGTTTCAGTATCATTGCTTAAATCCGATTGCAGGCGTAGGCCTTGCAAACTTTAATGAAAACTATCAGCAGATCGAGAGCCTGGAGGGAGCCGATGCGGTTCTCGTCAGAAGTGCAGCCATGCACGGCATGGAGCTGCCGAAGAGCCTCCTCGCTGTAGCAAGAGCAGGAGCCGGCGTCAACAACATTCCGCTTGCCGACTGCGCAGAGCAGGGTATCGTGGTCTTCAACACACCGGGAGCCAATGCAAACGGTGTCAAAGAGCTCGTGCTTGCCGGCATGCTGCTGGCATCCCGTGATATCGCAGGCGGTATCGAATGGGTGAAGAGCGACAAAGAAGACGGCGACATCGCAAAGACAGCAGAAAAACAGAAAAAGAAATTTGCCGGCTGTGAGATCAGCGGAAAAAAACTCGGTATCATCGGACTTGGCGCGATCGGACAGCTTGTAGCAAATGCAGCGACGCACCTTGGCATGGAAGTATACGGATATGATCCATACATCTCCGTCGATGCAGCATGGAACCTGTCCCGCGACATCCATCACATCCAGAATGTAGAAGATATCTATCGCACCTGCGATTATATCACCATCCATGTGCCGCTTTTGGACAGCACGAAAGGTATGATCAACAAAGCAGCAATCGATGAGATGAAAGACGGCGTGGTTCTTCTGAACTATGCAAGAGACCTTCTCGTTGACGAGGATGCTGTTCTCGCGGCTTTAAAGGCCGGAAAATTGAAGAAATATGTGACCGACTTTGCGAATCCGAAAGTAGTCGGAGCAGAGGGAACGATCGTTACCCCGCACCTTGGAGCATCCACAAAAGAGTCCGAGGATAACTGTGCTGTAATGGCAGTTAAGGAAATCCGGGATTTTCTTGAGAACGGAAACATCAAAAACTCCGTCAACTTCCCGAATTGCAGCATGGGTGTATGCACAGGCGCAGGCCGTGTGACAATCTGCCACAAGAATATCCCTGGTATGCTGGGAGCATTCACCACCGTTATGGGTAATGCAGGTGTCAACATCAGCGATATGACAAACAAAGGTAAAGGCGATTACGCTTACACGATGATGGATCTGGAAAGCGAAGCAACCGAGGAGATAGTAAAAGCCCTCGAAGCAGTTGATGGTGTATTAAAGGTTCGTATCATTCAATAAAGAGAATCAAAGAAAATCAAAAAGTGACAGGAAAAGGCGGTGCCCGAAAACAGGGGTACCGCCTTTTCCTGTCAAGAACGGCAGAAGTTACTGCTGTTTGACTTCCTTTGGGTAAAGAACGGCACAAAAAAGAGAACTGCCCTGGGACAGTTCTCTTTGCCTGTAATGTATGGTTACGAAAAGATTTTCAGATTCGTTTCCAGACGGCACCGCCGCGTACATCGGCAACTTCAATGCCCTGTGCTTTCAGATCGTCACGGATCTTATCTGCTTCCGCAAAGTTTTTGGCCTTCTTTGCTTCATATCGTTTTAAAACGAGCGCATCAATCTCCGGATCTCCCTCGCCGGTAATCTGATAACCGGATGCAGTGGAAGCGGAAGTTGTCTTTGCGGCCTCTTTTCTCTTTGCTTCTGCATGGGAGAGAAGGGCAAGACCGAGCACCTGATCGAAATTGTCGAGAAGTGCCAGCTTCGTTGCGTCGTTCATGTCTGCCTTTAAGACATCATACAGCGTTGTGATGGCAAGCGAAGTATTGAGGTCAGCATCGAGTGCTTTCTGGAATTTTTCTTTTAAAACACTCATGGAAGCTTCATCGACGGATCCGTTCTCCGGATTTAAAGCAGCGATACGGGCGATCAGCTTGTCGTAGGCAATTTTTGCGTTGTCCAGGTTCTCCCACGTAAACACAAGCGCTTTGCGGTAATGGGACTGCAGGCAGAAGAAACGGTAGACGAGCGGATCGTAGCCTTTTTCTTCCAGAAGAGAAACCGTCAGGAACTCACCTTTTGATTTCGACATTTTTCCGGTCGATGTATTCAGGTGATGTACATGGAACCACTGCGGGCACCATGCATGGCCAAGGTAGCTTTCGGACTGCGCAATCTCGTTGGTGTGGTGTGGGAAGGCATTGTCCACGCCGCCGCAGTGCAGGTCGAGGTATTCTCCGTTGTATTTCATGGAGATACCGGAGCACTCAATGTGCCATCCCGGATAACCGACGCCCCATGGAGAGTCCCATTTGAGCGCCTGGTTCTCGAATTTTGATTTGGTAAACCAGAGAACGAAATCGTTTTTGTTACGTTTGTTGGTATCTTCCTCTACGCCCTCGCGGACACCAACGGCAAGATCATCCTCATCGTGGTCGTTGAATACATAGTAGTGGTCAAGACGGCTGGTGTCAAAGTAAACATTTCCGCCGGCAAAGTAAGCGTAGCCGGTGTCCATCAGTTTTTCAATGATTTTAATATATTCGTCAATGCATCCGGTCGCCGGCTGTACGACATCCGGGCGCTTGATATTCAGCTTTTTGCAATCCGCAAAGAATGCATCGGTGTAATACTGTGCGATTTCCATGACTGTTTTATGCTCGCGCTTGGCACCTTTGACCATCTTGTCCTCACCGGTGTCCGCATCGGAGCTTAAATGGCCGACGTCGGTAATGTTCATGACACGGTTGACGTTGTAGCCTTCATAGCGGAGTGCCTTTTCAAGAACATCCTCCATAATATAACTGCGCAGGTTTCCGATGTGCGCAAAATGATAAACGGTAGGTCCGCAGGTGTACATTTCTACACGGCCCGGTGTGTGTGTCTGGAATTCAGCTTTTTTATGGGTTGCAGAATTATAAAGATACATAAAAGAAGTCTCCTTTTTTCTTTTCGTGCGGATACGGATGCAGAAGTGATGATACACAAGAAAGCAAAAAAGCGTCTGCTGTATCCGACAAGGATATCAGAGACGCCGCGTGCGGTGCCTGTTTTCCGTGTACTGCACTGGTTCCTTATTAAAATTAATATTAGCAGGATTTTTTTTTGATGTCAATAGTCCGGAGACTGTCGAAGACAAAAAGTAAGAAAGTGATTTCGGTGTGAGCGGTCTTCATGGAAGGCTTTGCTTTGTAAAAGAAGGAAACGAAAGTAAAAAACGAAAGTAAAAAACAGTATGACGCTCTTAAATAAGAAGAAATGTGATTTTCAGAAGTCTGTTTTTGCGTCCGGCAGGATTCTTTCCCGGAGCAAAATCTGAAACAAATACAAAAAGACAGTGCTGCAGAACGCAAATGGAAAGAAACAATTATTTGTGTAATCTTTTTTTATTCTAAAACCGAAGAATACAGGAAAATAGAAAAACGGCATCAGAACAATACCCAAAAAGAGGAAAATAGAGGATTTTGATTACTTTAAATGCAGTTTATACACTTTTCCCCTGCATCGGATACTGACAAATGGAGCGAGTTCTGGTTATAATGAACCCAGTTGTTTTTGGACAAACGGACAAATGTACGGGCATGAGGGATGAAGAAAACAAATCTTGTTGGACGCATCTCCTTTTTGTACTATTCGTTTTAATGTGGTAAAGTGCCAAAATGAAAAACGGTGGAATGGCGAAGCCGTTCCGGCAAATGTCCGGATGATGCAAAAACAACGCGAATCCATGAAAGGAGTTAGGAAGAAATTATGAAAAGAAAAATTGTAAGCGCATTACTTGTTATGAGTATGACTGCAAGCCTGGTTGCCTGTGGAAATTCCGGCAGCGGAAGTTCTGATCCGGCGGATGAGAGTGTAAGCGTAAGCAGCAGCGCATCTTCCGAAAGCGATGCAAGCGCATCTGCAAGCAGTGAGAGCGAAGCCGAGGCAGAGGAGTCCGAAATGCCGGAAGGATACGACGAGACCAGCACAGAGCTCTATAACGAGGCACTGGGCGATTTCAACGATGCACTTGCTACTGCAAAGGAAGCAGAAACGGTGGATGAGAGATATGCCCTGATGGCAGTTGCCGAGGGAAAACTGATGGAGTCCGCCATGATGTACCCGCTCACCTCAAGAGGTGGTACGTACGCGATGTACAGAATGGCTCCGCGCACCAAGGACTATACCCTTTGGGGAAGCGATAACGACCGTTATCATCAGTATGTTGTAACAACTGACTTTATCAAAGCAGAAGATTACAACGAGATGAGAGCAAAATGGGATGAGCTCAAAGGAACAGGAACCTATGAGAGCTGGGTAAAAGAATATCTGGCAGGAAAAGGTTACACCTTAAAAGACAGCTTCTCCATGCCGTATGCGAGTGATCCGGTAACATGGGACGGACTTGCAACTTCCCGTGCGGCAGATACCGATGCGATCATCAATACCTATGACGGACTGATGGAGTACGATGTAGAGGGAACTCTGCAGCCGGCACTGGCAGAATCCTATGAAGTATCCGATGACGGACTGACCTATACCTTCCACCTTCGTAAAGATGTAAAATGGACCGATTCCCAGGGACGTGAAGTGGATACTGTAAAAGCAGATGACTTCGTGGCTGGAATGCAGCACATGTGTGATGCACAGGGCGGTCTGGAATACCTGGTACAGGGCGTGATCAAAAACGTATCCCAGTACATCAGCGGTGAAGTTACCGATTTCGACGAGGTTGGTGTAAAAGCTGTTGATGACTATACCGTAGAGTACACACTGGAAGAGCCATGCAGCTACTTCATGACCATGCTTGGCTACACCATCTTCATGCCGATGAGCAGAAGCTACTATCAGTCCCAGGGCGGTAAATTTGGTGCTGAGTACGATTCCTCCGCAGCAGATTATCAGTACGGAAAAGATTCCAACTCGATCGCATACTGCGGACCGTACCTGGTAACCAACGCTACAGCGAAAAATACCATCGTATTTAAACTGAGCGATTCTTACTGGAACAAAGACAACGTAAACATTAAAACCCTGACCTGGCTGTTCAATGACCAGTCTGATGTTACCAAAATGTACACAGATGCAAAAGCAGGTACCGTTGACTATGTAAACCTGAACACCTCCACTATGGAGACAGCAAAATCCGAAGGTCTGTACGACCAGTACGCAGTAGTTTCAGATACCGACGCTACTTCCTTCATGGGATTCTACAATATCAACCGTACTGCGACTGCAAATGCCAACGACGGAACAACAGCAAAGAGTACAAAGTCTGACGAAGAAATCCAGAGAACAAACAAAGCACTGCAGAACGTTCACTTCAGAAGAGCGATCAGCTTTGCAGCAGATCGTGGCGCTTACAATGCACAGCAGGTTGGCGAGGATCTGAAGTATACTTCCCTTAGAAATACCTTTACCCCGGGATATTTCGTAAGCCTGTCAAAAGACACTACCATTCAGATCAACGGAACCGACACAACCTTCCCGGCAGGCACCTACTATGGTGAAATCGTACAGAAACAGATCGACGCCGACGGCGTGAAGATCAAAGTATGGGATGCCGAAAACAAGACCAGCGATGGTTTTGATGGATGGTACAATCCGGAAAACGCAGTAGAAGAACTGAATACCGCAATCGAGGAGCTCGCAGAAGACGGTATCACCATCGATGAGAGCAACCCGATCCAGATTGAGTATCCATATCCGTCTGCAGTAGAAGTTTACACCAACAAAGCAAACTCCTACAAGAAATCAGTAGAGGCTGCCCTTGGCGGAAAAGTTGTGATCAATCTGGTTGATGCCGTAGACCTGGATGGATGGTACTATGCAGGATACTATGTAAACTATGGTTATGAACAAAACTACGACGTATATGATGTCTCCGGATGGAGTCCGGACTTTGGTGATCCGTGCTCTTATCTGGATACCATGCTTCCGGACTACGAAGGATACATGACCAAATGTTTCGGTATCTTCTAATTTTGGAAAAGGTAAAATTGGAAAGACCAGAATAGTTGAAAGCCAATGAATAAACCGGCAGGGGGATGGGGACAAAAAAAGCCATTCCCCTGTCATATTGTGTTAAGGAATGAGAGAATATGACAAAATATCTTTTTAAGCGTTTGTTGCATGGCCTTGTTTCCGTAGTAATCGTCGTTGGATGCGTTATGACTATGATCTATTCTCTGATGGACCGAAATCTGATTTTCGCACAGGATACCACCTATTCCCATCAGAGCAATAACCAGAAAAAGGTGTACAAATATCAGAAGTGGGAGACATACGGATATCTTGATTATGTAACCTATGCAGATTATTTGAACGCTCTCAAAGCAAAAGGCGAAATTGACGAGGATACGAGATCCAAAGCAGTAGCATTCGGAAGAACGAAAGACCAGGATTCAGAACTGGTATCTGAATATGTAAAGGAATTTACAGCTTATTATAAAGCAAAAGGTTACACCGTAAGAAGATACGATGCGATCATGATGGGTAAGAAAAAATATGCCAACGGCGGACAGCAGCAGCTGTTTGCATACAGGGATATTCCGCTTGCAACGCGTCTCGGAAAATATTTTTCCGGTTTGATTGACATCGACAGCATTCACGATGCTGCAAAGGTAGAAGGTAAGAGGGGGATTACATTTACCTTACACGATCCGGTATATGGGGGAAAGAAATTTTCACCGGCCATCATGGGAAATGGCACAACACACAAGTACCTGATGTACTTTGACTCAAAATTCCCATATTTCCATCAGAATATAATCACCATAAATTTAGGAAAGTCCTATTCCGTAAATGAGGGTGTGGATGTAGCACTGACCATGACCCGCGCGCAGGGATCCTACGTAAAATCGGAGATTACCTACCCAAGCGGTCTGGTGGAATACAGTGCAGACGATCTGCACAGCGCAACGTATATGAGCGAATCTCAGGATGCAAGCGCTGTTCATTCCGATCGGTTCACAGATGACTATACCAACGTGGATACAGTTAAGAGTGGTAAATCAAAAATCGGCTATTCCTTTGTGATCGGTATCATTGCCGTGATTCTTTCCTATCTCATCGCAGTGCCGCTTGGCATTCTGATGGCGAGAAAGAAAGACAAACTGGTTGACCAGCTTGGAACCATCTATATTGTATTCATTATAGCAGTACCTTCACTGGCCTATATCTTCCTGTTTAAGGCAATCGGAGGAAAAATGGGTCTGCCAACCACCTTTGACATGGATTCGAAGAGCAAGCTGATGTATATTCTGCCGATCGTTTCTCTGGCACTGCCGCAGGTGGCAAACCTGATGAAATGGCTGCGTCGATACATGATCGACCAGATGAACTCCGATTACGTAAAATTCGCAAGATCCGGTGGACTGACAGAGGGAGAAATCTTTACGAAACACATTTTGAAGAACGCAGCGATTCCGATCGTGCAGGGTGTTCCGGCGAGCGTACTGTTCGCACTGACCGGAGCCATCATCACCGAGCGTGTGTACGTAGTACCTGGTGCCGGTAATCTGCTGACCGAAGCAATCAGCAAATATGATAATGGTGTTATCGTAGGTGTTACACTGTTCTACGCAGTGCTCTCCGTGATTTCCATCATCCTGGGCGACGTTTTGATGTCCATGGTGGATCCGCGAATCTCATTCTCAACGAAAGACAGGTAGGGACTTATGAATTATGATTTAGATAAATTCGGTCTGTCTGAGGAAGAACTGTTTTCTCCTGTAGATAACAGCTCTCTGGAGTCTGAGAAAATTACGGCTCCGAGATATTCCTACTGGCATTCCGTGTTCCGCGTATTTTTTAAGAAAAAAATCAATATTGCCGTACTTTGCCTCCTGGGTGTGATTCTGCTGATGACGTATGTGTATCCGCTCTTTGTGGAGTACGATCGTTTCGCCAATCTGATGAACGGCGCGACAAAACATCTGTCTCCAAGCAAAGCATTGCAGCAGCTTGGATTCAATATTCACTGGATTTTAGGATCCGGTGCTTCCGGACAGTCGACATTTGACGCTGTCTGGTTTGGTTCCAGAATTTCAGTTTCCCTGGCGTTTATCTGTGCGCTCATCAACCTTTCGATTGGTGTGATTGTCGGATCTGTCTGGGGATTTTCGAAGAAGGTTGACGTTTTCATGATGGAGGTTTACAACATCATCGGAAATATTCCGTATGTACTTCTGATCTCCGTCCTGGTGCTTATTTTTTCTCCGAGCTTCTGGACCATGGTATTTGCACTGACCGTTACCGGATGGCTTGCCATCGCGTACTTTATCCGTACGCAGGTCGTTATCATCCGTGACAGAGAGTATAATCTGGCATCGAAATGTCTTGGAACTTCGATTTTCCGCATTGCGATGAAGAATATTCTCCCGTTTATGACATCTGTCATTGTTACTCTGGCGGCAACTGAGATTCCGTCCTACATCTCTTACGAGGTGTTCCTGGCTTACATCGGTATGGGACTTTCTGACATGTCTCTGGGAAGACTGATTTATGAGGCTGAGGGCGCCATGCTGACACCGGGATGGGGATTCGAATTCTGGAGTCCGGTTGTTGTCGCTTCAATCATCACCGTAGTATTATATGTAGTTGGACAGAACCTTGGAGATGCGTCCGACCCGAGAACACATATGTAGGAAGGAAAGCCGCATGGAAGATAAAAAAGTATTATTATCGATTAAGGACTTACAGGTAAAATTCCGTGTCCGCGGCCGTATCCTGACGGCAATCCGGGGCGTAACGCTGGATATTTACGAGAATGAGTCCATTGCTATCGTAGGAGAGTCCGGCGCCGGTAAATCCGTATTCACAAAAGCGTTTGCGGGAATGCTGGACAGCAACGGCTTCATCGACCAGGGAGATATCATTTTTAACGATGCCGAGCTGAGCGATACCGTTGTGCCGCTGAACTCTTATGCGAAAAAGACCATCGCATCCACCTGGGAAAAGCTGAATGACTATTCCAAACTGGAATATGGTTCAGAAGTATTTCTGAAAATGAAGGCTCTGGAGCAGGAAAAAGAAGAAAAAATGACACTGAGCGAGGAAGAGCGTGAGAAAGCAGATGCTGAAATCAGGGAACTCGTAGTAAAGAGAACCGAACTTTTCAACTACAAGCAGACACTCGATACTTCCAAAGAAAAAGCGAAGGTTAAAGAGACATCCGCCGAGATTTCCAGACTGGATGGAGAAATTAAGGCTCTGCAGAAAGCAAAAGAGGAAAAAATCAAGGCTCACAAACAGGCTGCCATGAACGATACGGCCTACAATCAGGCATATGATGCAAAGATGGCAGAGTACAAAAAAGAGTACGCCGGCCTGACAGAAAAAGAAATTACGGACGAGACGAGAAAGAGAAACGAGATTCTTGCCAAAGAGATTTATCTTTCCGTTGGACGTTACAAACTGCGCAAAAAAGTCCGCATGATTAAAAAGCTGCACGAGGCATTCAAAGCTGCAATGGAGCGCGGTGTGGATCTGAACGATGAGCAGAAGCGAAACGGCGTTTTCGACCAGGCTACTTTCCGTGTGCGCTATCTGGATGAGACATCGGAGCGGCTTCATGGAACCTGTATCATTAACCTGGCAAAAATCCAGGATCCGAATGACTGGGGCCAGATCCGAGGTAAGAAAATTGCAACCGTATTCCAGGATCCGATGACTTCCCTGAACCCGATCATCACAATCGGAAAACAGATCACTTCTGTTATCATGAAGCATCAGAATGTCAGCGAGGTGGAAGCATATCGTTATTGCGATTGCACTTTCCTGCCGTCCGAAGATTCTGATCTGCGATGAGCCGACAACTGCGCTGGACGTTACGATTCAGGCACAGATCCTGAAGCTGATCAAGGATCTTCAGAAAGAGTACAACTACACCATCGTGTTTATTACCCACGACCTTGGTGTCGTAGCGAATATCGCAGACCGTGTTGCCGTTCTGTACGCAGGACAGATCATCGAGTTTGCGAACGTAGAAGAGCTGTTCTACGACCCGCGCCATCCGTACACCTGGGCGCTGCTTTCTTCCCTGCCGCAGCTTGCGGAGCGGAATACAAAGCTGTTTTCCATTACCGGTACGCCGCCGTCTCTGTACAATAAGATTATCGGAGATCCGTTTGCACCGCGTAACCAGTACTGTCTGAAGATTGATACTCTGGAGGAGCCGCCGATGTTCAAGGTAACGGATACCCACTATGCCAAGACCTGGCTGCTGGATCCGAGAGCGCCGAAGACAGAAAAACCGGAAGCTATTCAGAATATTCACGAAAAATTATTAAAAGCATACAACTTATAGGAGAGTTTGAAAGTGTCTACAAAGCAGGAAAGCAAGACCACTGTTTCGCATCTGCCGGAGCATGGTCCGATTGACGAAAATGGAAGAGAAATCTTACTGCAGGTAAAAAATGTAGATATCACTTTCGGCAAGGGCGATGACGCAGTCAAAGCGGTAAAAAATGCTTCTTTTGACATCTACAAGGGAGAAACCTTCTCCCTCGTAGGCGAGTCCGGTTCCGGAAAGACCACGATCGGCCGTGCGGTCATTCGTGTCAACCCGTGTTCCGCAGGAGAGATCCTGTACAAGGGTGTTAAAATTTCCGGCAAGATTCCGCATTCCCTGGACCGGGAGGTTATCCGAAACATTCAGATGGTATTCCAGGATCCTGCCGCATCGTTAAATGAGCGTGCGACGGTCGATTACATCGTATCCGAGGGTCTTTACAACTTCCATCTGTACGAGAACGAGGCAGACCGTGTGAAAAAGGTAGAGAACATGATCAACGAAGTTGGTCTTCTGCCGGAGCACCTGACCCGTTACCCACATGAGTTCTCCGGCGGACAGCGCCAGCGTATCGGTCTGGCCCGTGCCATGGTTATGGAGCCGGAGCTGGTTGTAGCCGATGAGCCGATCTCCGCACTGGACGTATCGATCCGTGCCCAGGTCCTCAATCTGCTGAAGAAATTCCAGAGAGAAAAACAGGTTACTTATCTGTTTATCGCCCATGACCTTTCCATCGTACGGTTCATTTCCGACCGTATCGGTGTTATCTACAAAGGAAACATCGTAGAGGTTGCGGACGCAGAGGAGCTGTTCAACTTCCCGCTGCACCCGTACACGCATTCCCTGATCTCTGCCATTCCGATTCCGGATCCGCAGCTTGAGAAGAACAAAGTGCTGTATACCTACGATCCGTCCATCCATGACTATTCGGTGGACAAACCGGAGTTCGTGGATATCGGACACAACCACTTTGTATACGGAAACAAGAAAGAGATCGAAGAG
>OHZD01000710.1_pt1 | contig 14672 bp, 12 predicted proteins | sample 1580391 | NCBI WGS metagenome assembly OHZD01 (sample SAMEA3882510, study PRJEB24775) | human gut metagenome | biome: human-associated habitat; feature: intestine environment; material: feces | place: Netherlands | collected 2009/2010 | reverse complement strand
CCGGGTGCTTCAGCGGCAGATTCCAGATCGGGAAGGTTTCATATTTGGCATAGCCGGCGTTTACACCGCGTTTGTGCTCGTGGTAAAGCTGGGAAAGACAGGTTGCCATCTTTCCGCTTCCCGGTCCCGGTGCGGTAACGACAACGAGCGGGCGTGTCGTTTCGATGTATTCGTTCTTTCCATATCCCTCATCGCTTACGATCAGCGGTACATTGTGCGGGTAGCCCGGAATTGTGTAGTGAATGTAAACCGGGATGCCGAGCTTTTGCAGTCTCTTTTTAAAGGCATCTGCGCTGTGCTGGCCGGAATACTGGGTAATTACTACGCTTCCGACGTAGAGGCCGCGTCCGCGGAACTCGTCGATCAGACGGAGTACATCACTGTCGTAGGTGATGCCGAGGTCACCGCGGATTTTGTTTTTCTCAATATCGGATGCGGAAATTGCCATAACAATCTCGGCCTGATCGGAAAGCTGCATCAGCATGCGCAGTTTTGCGTCCGGTGCAAAGCCCGGAAGAACGCGGGATGCGTGGAAATCGTCGAACAGCTTTCCACCGAATTCCAGATACAGCTTGTTGTCAAACTGGTTGATGCGGTCGCGGATGTGCTCGGACTGCATTTTCAGGTATTTTTCATTGTCAAATCCAATTTTCATGGTATTTTTCTCCCTTTTTTCCATGGTATTTGTTTGAAAGAAACGGATCATTCCTGCAGGGATGATGCAAAGTTTTCCCCATTGGGTTCTGAAGAGTTACAAACAACTGATTTTATTTTACTATAGAGAAAAGTCACGTGCAAGAAAAAAATGCGGCAGGAATAGAAGCGATTCAGAAAAAGCACTCCTTCGCGCAAGCATGATTCGCGATTTTTCCGGAATTTCGCATGGATCTGAATCGTTACAAAAAAAATCTCCCCAAAAGGAGAGAGGCCGGGACTTGGTTGAAGCCCCGGCGGTATGAAAAAGAAATCTATCTATTAGAAAGGTTGGCGTTGGAGACGTGCTTCCAGAAATGCTTTGCCGTCTCCGGTTTATTTATAGAGAAACAATGGAGGTTGTTTTTTACTTCCTTTGTTGTTGATAAGATTAGTATACGGGAAAATTGTGACCAGAATGTGTACACGGGATAAAGCTTTTCTGAAGAGAACATGAAAACAAAAGGAAGAAAATCTGACGGAATTGTAAAGAAGTAGTCAAAAAGGATTCATGCACCGTGGAAAAGGCGCATAAAATGCAGGAGAAGAAAAAGAGCATTTCCGGCAGGAAAACCGATAAGACCGGAAAACCGGCTATCTGGCAGCTGCGGGGAAGAGGTTTCTATGCCGGAAATGAAAAGGAAGAGAAAAATTTGCAGAGCGTGATTCTGGATATGGTCAACCGTTTTGGCTATCTTGGTATTCTGATTCTGATTGCGGTGGAAAATGTATTTCCACCGATTCCCTCCGAGGTGATTCTGACCTTTGGCGGTTTTCTGACAACGTGTACTCGGCTGCACCCGGCTGGGGTTGTGCTGGCATCTACGGCGGGCTCACTGCTTGGCGCGCTGGTGCTGTACGGAGCCGGAACCCTCGTCAGCCCGGAAGGGCTTGCCGAGCTGCTCGAGAGCCGGCCGATGAAGCTTCTGGGGTTTCGGGCAGAGGATGCCTGGAAGACCATTGCCTGGTTTCAGAAAAAGGGGCAGCGGGCTGTGCTGCTCGGCCGATGCATTCCGATCATCCGAAGTCTCATCTCGGTTCCGGCCGGCATGGCGGGGATGAAGATGCCGGGATTTCTGCTATATACCATAGTCGGGAGTACGGTCTGGAATCTTCTTCTGGTTGGCATCGGTGCAGCGGTCGGCGCTGCATGGGAGCAGGCGGCAGAATATGTGAAGCTGTATGCGGATGTGGTTTTCCTTATTTTAATGGTGGGAACCGTATGCTTTCCGGCATTCCATTTATATAGGAAGAAACACCGTCAAAAATAATAGGATGCATGAAATCATGCATGATATGCAAAAAATATGCTTGCAATTTAGCAATAAGTGTGCTAAGATTCATCTCAACAAATAAAAGGGAGTAGCGAAACGCCGCGGGATCTGAAATAAAAACATCCCGTGCGGGTTTGAAACCGTCAGCCGATGTTGAGAAACATCCGTATCAAATGAGAACGCAAGACTTTTATTGTGGCAGATGTCATGATAGGAGTCTTTTTTTATCCTTCGACTCCTGAATACCAAATATGAACTGCCATCCGTTGCCAGCGAAAGAAGCGTGGCGGAGAGAGAGGAATGTATGAGCAGCCAAAGAGTAAAAAAAGAATTGTACGAAACTGCAATGACAGGAGAAAAGGCACTGACCAGCCTGATGTATGTACAGATGACACTGTATGCAGCAAAAAGCCAGAAAACGTATGCCAGGGTGCGAAGCGAGGGGCGTGCAAGGATGCGCCACATGGGGCTTCATATGAATCAGTATTTAAGAGCGGCAGGAAAGGATCTGGAAAGCTTTCGAAACCGTCTGAAAGAGACACATCTGCCGGAAGAGCTTCAGTCAAAGGCAGAAACATTTCTGGTCCAGACGGTACATGCGCTGGATGTGACGGAGAAAAAACAGATGTACCGCAGGGAACTGATCGGGATGGAAGAGAAAGTAAAGGAAACAGCAGAACAGATCGAGGAGCTGCTGAAAAGCATGCGGGAGCTTGGAGTATAAGTCACCGTCTGGCAGGCTCTGCGTGACCCGTAACGTGTAGTATCCGCAGGGGAGTCGGCGAAGGGGAATGCGCATGGTGGACTTTTCAAAAACAAAATGTTAAGATAAAACATATGGTAATGATTCAGAGCCATGCGAAATAGAAGAGAAGATGCAGGAAAGAAAAGGAGTAAGAAACGTGGCAGAAGAAATTGCAATGAAGGTGATCGCCCGAATCCACACGGATTTCCCGGAAAAATTCGGGATTCCGAGGCAGAGCGGACTGATCGAAGAACTAAAGAGTATGATCGTTTTTGAACCGGAGTTCCGCGATGCAAATGCACTGAGGGGGCTGGAAGAATATTCCCATCTCTGGTTGATCTGGGAGTTTTCGGAAGCCGTGCGGGATACCTGGTCTCCGATGGTGCGGCCGCCGCGGCTTGGCGGAAATAAGCGTGTCGGCGTATTTGCTACGCGTTCGCCGTTCCGTCCGAATCCGATCGGTCTTTCTTCGGTAAAGCTGGAATATGTGGAGCAGCATCCGTCGCTTGGTCCGGTATTGCACCTTACGGGAGCAGATCTGATGGACGGCACACCGATTCTGGATATCAAACCGTATCTGCCGCATGTAGACAGTCACGTGGAGGCACTTGGCAGCTTTACGGAAAAGACGAAAGAATACTTTATTCCGGTTGAGATTCCGGACGAGCTGCTGGAAAAGGTTCCGGCAGACCACCGTGCGGCGCTGAAAAAAGTGCTGGAGCAGGATCCGCGTCCATCGTATCAGAACAGCGAAGAACGCGTCTACGGACTTTCCTTTGCGGGAATGGAAATCAAATTCCAGGTAAAGGACGAGGTACTGCATGTTGTGGGAGTAGAAATGTGAGGAAGAAATAAAGATCGGGAGAAAAGACCGAAAGCAAGGATCGAAAGCAAAGATCAAAAGCGAAGATCAAAAGCAAAGATCAAAAGCAAGGATTAAAAGCAAAGATCGAGAGAAGAGACCAAAAGCAAGGATTAAGAGAAAAGATAGGAAGAAAAAATGGAACGAAATGTAGAGATAGATAAAATTTCAGATGGAAAACGATACGGAGCCAATGATCTTGTAAAAGTGGGCTGCGACGACTGCCGCGGATGCTCCGCCTGCTGTCATGGGATGGGAGATTCGATTGTACTCGACCCGATGGATGTCTACCGCCTGGAGAAAAAGTTGGGAAAGACGATGGAAGAGATTCTGCTGGCGGGGAGCGTGGCGCTCCGTGTCGTGGACGGCGTCATTTTGCCGCACCTTAAGATGACAGAGCTGTCAGACCGGTGCAGCTTTTTAAATGAAGAGGGCCGCTGCAGTATCCACGATGCGCGCCCGGGCTTCTGTCGGATGTTTCCGCTGGGGCGGCTGTATGAGGATGGAACATTTTCCTATTTCCTTCAGGTCAACGAATGTCCAAAGGAAAACAAGACGAAAGTCAAGGTCCGCCGCTGGCTCGACACGCCGGAGCTTGGAAAATACGAAGCCTTTACGACAAAATGGCATTATTCTGAAGGAAAAACAGAATGCGGCGCGCGAAAGCGAGGACGATGCATTCCGGCAGCAGATCAGCATGAACATTCTGAAGCTGTTTTATCTGCTTCCGTATGACGGAAATACAGATTTTTATACACAGTTTGCAGCTCGAATGGAGCTTGCAGCAGACAAGCATTAAGCAAAAACATATATTAACAGGAGAGGCTGTCGCACGAAACGAAAACACTACAAAAAATGGATTTTGTAGAAAGTTTTCTTCGTGCGGCAGCCCCTCCTGTTTTTTAAATCTACAGGAAACTTCGTTGAATTTTCCTGTAGATTAAAAAAGCTCTCCGGGCAGGATCCTTTATTATATCGTTTCGTGAGAAAACTTTCCTGCTCCGGCGTAGACCAGGAAGGCTTCCCGGGTCTCACGCCTCCGCCGGCGGCTGCAGAAAATGATCTGCCCATTTTTCAGCAGAACTTCGCCAGTTACCTGTACAAGGGAAACGTGGGCAAAGTTGATCAGCAGACCTTTTCCGCCGTGGAAAAAACGATCACTTGGTGTAAGGCAGACCGTCAGGTCGGCAAATGTGCAGCGGGTTGTAAAATCTCCCTGAATGGTGTGGAGAATCAGTCGGTGCTGGCAGGCCTCAACGTAAATCAGGTCGTCGAGCGCCAGCCGGTATTTTTGGGAAACACCCTGTGAGATAATGACTGGAATTTCGAGCAGAACAGAATCGTTCGGATCGAGTGGGAATATTAATTTGGAATACAAGAAAAACACCTCCGGGAAAGCATACCGTTTGCGTCGAAGTGCAGCCGTTCAAGTCGAAGCGGTTGTCCGGCGCAAAGAAACATGATAGGGTACAAAATAAAAGCAGGAGGAGAGCATTACAGCAAACATCATAAAAATACAAAGTGTAGTTTAACACAGTGACAGAATCTCATTCAAGCCGAATTGACGGACTTCTGTTAAAATCGTTTGACAGAAAGTGACACCGTATGGCAGAAAGGGGCGAAAAAAGTAAAAAAAGATAAAAAAAAGGAACGATAGACAGAAAAAGCAGAAGAAAAAAACAGGAAAATCAAAAGAAAATCGAAAGAAAAGGAGGTCGAGAAGATTGACGATGCGAGATTGATTTGGTATAATATTCCAAAAATAATTATTACATATAACATTACTGTAAAAGAATAAATATCATATGGAGAGAAATATGAACAGAGAAGTAGAAACAATTAGAGAAAAAGTACATACAACAGCAGATGCAGCATTATTTTTATGCTTTCAGGAAGTGAAGGGAAGCCATTCCAAAGGAGTGATCCGGCTGCCGCTGCTTCATTATGACATTCCGTTTGAGGGATACGGAGAAATGCTGCTTCGGATGAACCGCATTTATGACCTGCTCGGCATGCCGGATGCAGGAAGCTGTATGCGGAGCCTTTCAGAAGGGGAAAAAGAAGAGTGGGAATTTACAGATGAAATGAAGAACAATCAGGATACAACGCTTCCAGCCGGAACCGAGCGTATGGTCAGTATTCAGATTCAGTTCCGACAGCACTGTAGTCTGCAGGGATTTCTGATCTGCGGAAAACAGAAAGCAGGTTTTCGTTCAGCACTTGAAATGCTGTATTTACTGGAAGATTGTCTGCAGGAACAGGATAACTGAATACGGGAGAAAAACGCAATAGAATGAGAGTGGGAGCTATGAAGGAAGAAAAAAAGATCAGAAAGAAAATAAAAATTGAAGATTTGTTGCCAAGAGATCCCATCCAGGTGGATCTCGATGCAATCCTTGGCTATGTGAAGGGGAAAACAATCCTGGTAACAGGCGGAGGCGGTTCGATCGGAAGTGAGATCTGCCGCCAGCTGGCCGGACACGACGTCGGGCATCTGATCATTTTTGACATCTACGAAAACAATGCGTACCAGATTCAGAAATCTCTGGAATGGGAGTTCCCAGATCTCAATTTGACAGTACTGATTGGTTCTGTGCGGGATGAGCGGAGGCTGGAATCAATTTTTTCGAAGTACTGGCCGGACATCGTCTTTCACGCAGCAGCCCACAAGCATGTGCCGCTGATGGAGGACAGCCCGAATGAAGCGATTAAAAACAATGTTATTGGAACCTTAAAAACGGCGCGCACAGCAAGCCATTATCAGGTAAAGAAGTTTATCCTGATATCAACAGACAAGGCAGTCAACCCGACCAACATCATGGGAGCGAGCAAGCGGCTCTGTGAGATGGTGATTCAGCTGATCGGAAGACACAGCACGACAGAGTTTGCGGCAGTGCGCTTTGGAAATGTACTGGGAAGCAACGGAAGTGTCATTCCGCTGTTCCGCCGTCAGATCGAACACGGCGGTCCGGTGACGGTTACGCATCCGGATATCATTCGATATTTTATGACGATTCCGGAGGCAGTCAGCCTTGTACTTGAGGCAGGCGCCTATGCGAAAAACGGTCAGATCTTTGTCCTGAATATGGGAGATCCGGTCAGAATCGCAGACCTGGCCAAAAATATGATCCGCCTTTCCGGATATGAGCCGGAAAAAGAAATCAAGATCAAATACATTGGCCTGCGACCCGGCGAAAAGCTGTATGAGGAACTTCTGATGAATGAAGAGGGCATGCAGACCACAGAAAACAGCCGGATTTTTATCGGCAGACAGATTGCATTTGACGAGAAGGTATTCCGGGAGCAGATAAAGGAACTCGCGAAGGAAGCGGAAAACGAATGTCCGGACATCTGTTATCTGGTAAAGAAAATGGTACCGGAATACCAGTACGAAGGAGAAAAACAGGGATGACGGACCTTCATGTACATATTCTGCCGGGAGTGGACGACGGATCCCCGAATTTGTCCACCTCCCTTGAAATGGCAGAAATGGCGGCACAAAGCGGGGTGCGTATCCTCGCGGTGACGCCGCATGCAAACCAGACGGGAATCGAAGGCGTGGAGGACGGATACGTCAACTACGAATCGGAACAGTTAGAAGAGCAATTTTACCGTCTGGAGAGGGAAATCAACAGAGAACACATTCCCATCAGCCTGGTGCGCGGCATGGAAATCATGAGCATCGGACCGCTGGAGAAAAAAATCAGAGAGAGAAAGCTGATACCGCTCCATGAGAGCCGCTATTATCTGATCGAGGTGCCGTTTGATATGGCGCCGGACGGAATCAGAAAGCGGCTGCTGGAATTTCCGGCGATGGGAAAAATCCCGGTGCTGGCGCATCCGGAGCGGTATTTCTGCGTGCAGGATACACCGGAGCTTCTATACGAATTCCGGGAAATGGGCGCGGTTTTGCAGATCAACAAAGGAAGCGTGTTTGGAAGATTTGGAGAAGAGGCTGAGCGGACAGCAAGGTTTCTACTGGAAAACCGCCTTGCGGGCTGTGTGGCAAGCGATGCCCACGGAGCCGATTACCGGACAACGGACATGCGGCCAGTCCGGCAGTTTCTGGAGGAGCGGTATGGAGAAGCGTATGCACAGCTTTTAGTGAAAGTGAATCCGAGAAGAATCCTGGAGGACCGTCAGATTTTCTATGAACCGTCCCCGGAACGAAAACGGAAAAGACGCTGGTTCCTCTAAAAACAGGAAGAATGGCGTTACAGAAACGAAAGGAGCATCTTTGATATGCACAAAACGAGAGCGGCAGTTCTCATTCTGTTTCTGGCTTCCACACTTGCCTTTGGCGGGTGTCTGGTGCGGCAGCAGACGGGAAAAGACGGAAAAGGGCCGGAAATTACGATGGACAACAGTGAGATTTCTGCCAGCATCCATGCAGAGGAGTCAGAACTTCTGGCCGGAGTAACTGCTTACGATAAAAAAGACGGCGATGTGACGAGTTCTCTTGCTGTGGAACATATTTCGAATTTTGTGGAAAAAGGGCGGCGGAAAATCAGTATCGTCGCCTTTGATTCCGATAATCACGTTACGCATGCGGAGCGGGAACTGGTGTATAACGATTACACCTCACCGGTCTTTTCCCTGGATCGCCCGCTGCGGTTCAGCCTGAATGCAGATGATCTGACAGAGGGACTTTCCGCGGAGGACTGCCTGGACGGAACGATTACCGACCGCATCCGGATTTCTTACGAGGATGAGATCAGCAGTACACCGGGACTGTACCACGTGACATATTCGGTTGCAAACCGCGCCGGAGATGTGACAAGTCTTCCGGTGACAGTAGAACTCTACGATCCGGCAGAGGAGAACGGAAGGCCGCAGATTACCCTGAGCGATTACCTGATTCATCTGGATCTGCAGCAGCCATTTGATCCGCAGGCATATCTGGAAAGCGTGAGTGTGGATCAGATGCTGTATGAAAAGAGAGAAGACGGTGCGCTTCATGCAGCTTCGTATGAAGAAGAGCTTCTGGGAGAAAATCAGTTTTCCATTGACAATCCGGTCGATACCGGCAGTGCGGGTGTTTATGAAGTGACATACACTGCGACAGCGGAGGATGGGCAGACAAGCTCCGTCCGCCTGATCGTCTGTGTAAACGAATAGGGGGGATCCAGATGGGAGAATACGACAGAACAGGAAACGGGCAGAGCAGCAAAACAGACTGGGATCTCCGAAGTATCCTGTGCGACATTGCAAAAAACTGGTGGGTCATCCTTCTGATTGCCTGTTCGGCGGCAATGATAACCTATACTGTGATGGCGACCGTACACAAAGACCGGTATACGGTAAAAACCACATTTGCCGTTATGGGACGCGGGGTGGATGCCAATGCGGCATCGAGCCTGTCGGCCACATATGAGATGGCACAGAAATTTGAAGCAATTCTGGAAAATACGATTTTGAAGAAAAAAGTGATGGAGGAGCTCAGCCTGTCCTCGTTTCCGGCAAAAATGAATGCTTCCATTGTGCCGGAATCCAATCTGATGGAGCTGTCTGTGACCGCAGATTCGCCGGAAATGGCATTTCGGATCTTAAAGTCGGTACTGAACAATTATACGAGCATTTCCGACTATATTATTCCGAATGTAGTGTTGGAGACACTGCAGCAGCCGCAGGTTTCCGGTGTGCCATCGAACCAGATTCCGACCAAAAAGTATGCCGCGACCGCATTTCTTGCGGCAGCCCTTGCTATGGCGGCACTCATCGGACTCTTTTCCTTTCTGCGGGATACCGTCAAAAATGAGGCAGAATTCACCCGCAAAATCGATGCGGACCTGCTGGGCGTTGTGTATCACGAAAAGAAGAAGAAAAACAGCTCCATGCTGATTACCAATCCGGCGCGGAGCTTTCTGTATGTGGAATCCTTAAAGCGTATTGCATCGCGTGTGCGGGGGCGTCTGGACCGAAAAGGCGGAAAAGTGCTGCTGGTGACCAGTGTGGCGGAAAATGAAGGAAAATCGACCCTTGCGGCAAATCTGGCGCTTGCTCTTGCAGAAGAGCAGAACCGTGTACTGCTTTTGGACTGCGATTTCCGACAGCCGGCGTTACATAAAATCTTTGAGATTCCGGAAAAAGACGGAAAGGATTTCGGAAAGGTTGTCCTCGGAAAAGAGTCGGCATCCGGCGTTTTTGAGAAACACAAGGATACCAACGTATATACCGGAATCTGCCGTAATCGTCTGGAAGAGCCGTCGCTTGCAATCGGCGGTGAGATTTTCCACCGGATTCTGGAGACATGCCGGACCAATATGGACTACATTATTCTGGATACGCCGCCGATGGGAATGACGGCGGATGCAGAAGAGCTTGCAGAGTATGCCGATGCGGCAGTTCTTTCCGTGCGGCAGGACGGCGTACTGACGAGGGATATCAACGATGCGATTGATGCATTGAACCAGAAAGAGGAAAAAGTGATCGGCTGTGTATTTGGAAATGTTTACCCGGGATTCGGTGAGCGGATCGGCAACAGCTACGGTTATGGATATGGATACGGCACCTACAGCAGGGCAGAACGATAAGAGGGAGCAAAGAGCATGAGCAGAGAAACGTATGAAACCTATTCGGCGGAACCGGAGAAAATCGATCTGATCGCCTTTCTGGCAGAATATTTCCAGGCATTCCGAAAATTCTTTTTGGGCGTGCTGATTCTTGTGATCCTCATGGGAGGCGGCTCCTTTCTGACGGCAAAGCTGCGGTATCAGCCCATGTATGAGGCATACACCTCATTTGTGGTCGGATCAAACCGCGCGGTCGGCTATTCCTATTATGACAATGTGACGGCGCAGCAGCTTGGAAAAACCTTTCCTTATATCGTAACAAGCGGTGTATTAAAGGATGTTGTAGCACGGGATCTTCAGGTGGGAGCAGTGACATCCCAAATTGAGGCGAGCGTGATGGAAAACACCAACCTGTTCACAATTCGCGTAAAAGATTCTTCACCGGATACGGCATATCGCGTACTTCAGTCCGTCATTACCAATTATCCGGAGGTAGCAGAGTACATAATCGGTGCGACAACGCTGACGGTGGTAGACGACAGCGGCGTACCGGTATCCCCGATCAACAGCCAGGATGCGGTACATGCCGGAATGATCGGAGCAGCGGCGGGACTTGCCGTTGCACTGCTTTTGGTCTTCATCTATGTGAGAACAAGAAAAACAATTCGCCAGGCAGATGACGTGAAAAAGCTGACGAACGCAGCGTTCCTTGGAAATCTGCCGGAGGCGAAAATCAAGAAACGAAGCAACGTAAAAGAACAGACCATCACGATCTGTAACCCCAAAGTGCCGGATTCCTTCAAAGAAGCAATGCAGCTCATCCGGACAAGAACAGAGGACGGGATTGGAAAAGCCGACTGTCCTGTTTTGCTTGTGACAAGCTCTGTGCCGGGAGAGGGAAAGACAACCGTTGCCGTGAATCTCGCAGAAGCATTCGCAAAGAAGAAGTACCGCGTAGTGCTGCTGGACGGAGATCTGCGAAATCCGTCGGTATTGAAGTGTATCGGACTTTCCGAGCGGAAGGGACGTGGAATCATAGGAGTGCTGAAAGGACAGATCAGCCTGGATGAGGCACTTACCGATTATCGGGATCTGTCGCTGAAAATTCTGCCGGGTGTCGGAAGTACACAAAATCCGGCCGGCCTGCTGCGTTCCGCGCGGATGAAAACGCTGATCGAAGAATTGAAAGAGGATGCGGATCTTCTGATTATTGATACGCCGCCGTGCGGAGTACTGTCGGATGCATCCCTTTTGGGCGGAATCGCAGATTCTGCAGTTCTTGTCGTACACCAGGGAACTACCAAGGACCGTGAAGTACAGCGGGCACTGGAATTCTTCGAGGATTCGCAAATTCCGGTCTGCGGCTATGTACTGAACGGCGTGCCGGAGGGTGCGACAGGCTACGGATACAGCACCTATGGCGGTTATGGCTACGGAAAATATGGTTATGGTTACGGAAAGTACGGCTATGGAAAAGAAAAAGAAGGCCGGAAAAGTAACCAGTCGGTGAAAGAATAGGGGGAAGAAAACATGAGGGAATCTGGAATTTATCAAATGTATCTGAAAAATCTGCTGGACCGGCTGCTTGCACTGGTTGGAACGGCAGCACTGTCGTGGTTGCTGATTTTGCTTGGCATAGCGATCCATCTCGATTCGCCGGGACCGATTTTCTTCCGGCAGAAGCGGGCAGGAAAGAACGGCACGTATTTTTACATATATAAATTCCGCACGATGCGTATCGATACCCCACATGATATGCCGACCCATATGCTGAATAATCCCGATCTTTTCATCACAAGAGTCGGACGGTTTCTCCGGAAAACATCCCTCGATGAGCTGCCACAGCTCTTTAATATCCTGAAGGGCGATATGGCGCTGGTTGGCCCGCGTCCGGCACTCTGGAATCAGTATGACCTCCTTGTGGAGCGTGAGCAGTACGGCGCAAACAGCGTCCGTCCGGGTCTTACCGGATGGGCACAGATCCATGGACGGGATGAGCTGCCGATCCGGCAAAAAGCTGAACTGGATGGATATTATGTGCACCATATCCAGCTCAAAATGGATCTGGAATGTCTCTGGAGAACAGCAGGAGCCGTACTGCGGCAGGATGGAATTCACGAAGGCAGACTGGAAAAACAGCAGATGAAGGGTGCAAAAGAGGTTGTGAAGGTTGGAAAATAGAAGAAGATAAAAAAGATAGAAAAAGACAGAGAAAGATAGAAAAACAGCAAAAGATAGAAAAAGTAGTAAAAGACAGCAAAAGATAGAAAAAATAGCAAAGATAGCAAAAGATAGGAAGAAACGGGCAGGATGTTTTTGGGAAGGAAAGCATGCTGCCTCGTTTTATATAGAAGCTGGAAAATAATGAGAAAAGTAATTGCATATTGATTGAAAGATGATATAATTTATAAAGAAAATAATGAAATTAGTAATGAAACAATGCGGAATATTACACCGAAACAGGAAAGAAAAATGAAAAAACGAATTCTAATTGTAACCAATCATTCGTATATGTTCTGGCAGTTTCGCAAAGAATTGGTGGAAGCCTTGCAGAAAGAGCATGAAGTGATTCTTGCCATGCCATTTGTCGGGCATGAAGAAGATTTTCGGAAAATGGGAATCGAGTGTATTCCCGTATCCATGAACCGACGTGGCGTGAATCCTTTTGCCGAGGCAAAGCTGTTGCGGGACTATAAGCGGCTTCTGCAAAAAATCAGCCCGGACTTTGTGCTTACATATTCCATTAAACCAAATATCTATATGGGTCTGCTCTGCAGTTGCAAAAAGATTCCCTATTATGCCAACGTACAGGGACTTGGAACTGCATTCCAAAAACCAGTACTGGCCGGATTTGTTACGGTACTGTATCGAATCGCTTTCCGAAAAGTAAAATATGTCTTTTTTGAAAATAAAGAAAACGCCCGCGAATTTGGCGAACGAAACATCGTATCGGCAGATCGTCAGGTTGTTCTGCCCGGTGCGGGAATTAACCTGGAAAAATACAAAATGGAACCTTACCCGAATCACAGCCGTGTCCATTTTCTGTATCTCGGACGAATCATGAAAGAAAAAGGAATAGAAGAACTCTTTTATGCCGTTCGGCGGCTGAAAGAAGAAAACGAAGACTTTGTCCTTGATCTGGCCGGATTCTTTGAAGATATCTACAAAAAGCAGGTAGAAGAACTGGAACAGCTTGGAATCGCCCATTTTTACGGCTTCCAGTCAGACCCGCGCCCATTTTATACAGAAGCAGACTGTGTCGTTCTTCCCAGCTATCATGAAGGCATGAGCAATGTCCTCCTGGAAGCAGCGGCAACCGGCCGCCCCGTTATCACAAGCAATATCCCGGGCTGCCGGGAAAGCGTAGAAAATGGAAAAAGCGGTCTGCTGGTTGAAGTAAAAAACAAAGAGATGCTGTATCAGGCAATGAAAAAGATGCTGCATTGCAGCAGAGAAGAACGGGAAAAAATGGGAAAAGCAGGAAGAGAGAAAATGAAAAGAGAGTTTCGGAAGGAAGCTGTGGTGGAGAGAACGGTGAGGAGTCTGGAGTAAGAAAAGGCAAAGGAAAATAGGATTGGAAACTTATGAGGGGAATGGGAGTTGGAGAAAACTCAAAAACGGATGATAAAGAGCAGCTTATAAATACAGGTTCTTTGGGGAGGAGTAGTGCGAGGGATTGGACGTGTGCATATAGGCTGTTTTATATTTGAGGATTGAGGAATTGGGAAAGAGTGAGGGGATTGGATTATAAAAGGGAACTGGAGAGAATGACATGACATTGACGAATTATTGGTGGTTGCTGATTTGGATTTTCATTGGAGGAGTGTTAGCACTTTTTATTCCAAAGCAGCAGGAACTGGTAAATGGGAGAAAAGTAGAACGATGGACAATGCCGGCGGCATTGATCCTGATTGCACCGTATATCGTATGGGCGGGATTTCGGTCGAATGCTTTTGGAGATACCGGGTCATATCAGAAAGCATTTCGGGAATGTGCATCTTCGCTTGGTGAGATTGGAAACTATCTTTCAAGTGTCACAAAAGATAAAGGCTTTTATCTGTTGATGGCGTTGGAAAAGAGTATTTTTGGTGACTCTTGTAGGCTTTTTTTCGTATTGCTTGCCGCGTTTCAGCTGTTGAGTATTGTGTGGATGTTTAGAAAATATTCAGAAGATTACTGGTTCAGTATTTTCCTGTTTATTGCATCTACAGATTATATATCCTGGACATTTAATGGTATCCGGCAGTTCACAGCAGTTGTTATTGCTTATGCTGCTACGCCTTTCATTTTAAAGAAAAAATACATTCCAAGCATTCTTCTTATTTTGTTGGCATCTACGATGCATCAGTCAGTGCTTTTGATGATTCCGATTATTTTTATCATACAGGGAAAGGCCTGGAATAAGAAAACAGTGCTTTGTATTTTGGCGTGTTTGACTGCGTTGCTGTTTGTAGATCAGTTTACAAATGTTATGGATTCTATGTTGGCAGAAACACAGTATCGGAATGTGGTAAGTGATTATCAGTCTTGGAACGACGATGGAACAAATCCTCTTCGTGTTCTGGTATATTCGATTCCGATGATTT
>OHZD01000709.1_pt1 | contig 14678 bp, 14 predicted proteins | sample 1580391 | NCBI WGS metagenome assembly OHZD01 (sample SAMEA3882510, study PRJEB24775) | human gut metagenome | biome: human-associated habitat; feature: intestine environment; material: feces | place: Netherlands | collected 2009/2010 | reverse complement strand
GGGATGACCCGGCTCTGCGCAAAAACGCCCGCCGTTTTGCAGTTAGCCTTTACGATGGCCAGTGCATCCGACGAACGGTCGACAAAAATGCAGCTTTTTGCCCCGCGGGACAACGCCTCGATGCCCAGCTGGCCGCTGCCTGCAAACAGGTCCAGCACACGGGCGCCGGGCACCAGAAACTGCACGCTGGAGAACATGGCCTCCTTAACACGGTTGATAGTCGGGCGGGTGACATCCTCGCCCGGCAATGCCTGCAGGTTTTTACCCCGGGCGGTACCGGCAATTACACGCATGGTCATGCTCCCCTTTTCTAAGTCGTTCTGTTTTACCAGTTTTATTATGAGGCCTGCCCGCCCCAATGTCAAGGCGGAATATGTAAAATAATTATGCACACAAAGTTGTTAAACGCAGCACAATTGCAGCTGGTATTGTTATCCAGCGCACAATTTGCGTGTTCGGTGTTATTTGCGGCACAATTTAAAAGTATGTGCAGTATAGAACAACCGCTGCAGCCGCACATACCGTACCCTACTATATATACCGCTCCTACCGTTCATCATGTTAAAATTGACACTATTATATAGTGTAACATAGAAGAGATATAAACTGCCACTGCTGACGGCAGGCGCAAATTCTGTATCCGCCTGTATACGTGTGTTGCAGGTCGGGCAGATATAACATCTGCTCGTATAGGTGTTGTAGGCGCGTAAGTATAGCATCTACAACCACGTGTTATAGGTTTGTGAGTCAAAATATTTTTGATGAACGGTAGGAGCGGTAGGAGCGGTAGTTTTATATGTGCAAAAGCAAAAGCGCAGATACCTAAGTACCTGCGCTTTGTTTCAGAGAGCGGCTGATGGGAGTCGAACCCACGTCCTCAGCTTGGAAGGCTGATGTACTAGCCGTTGTACGACAGCCGCATCACACATACGATATTATACCCGCATGTGTGGGGATTTGTCAAGTGGTTTTACAGCTTGACCAGCTCATCTTTCAGGTTTTTCAGCTCTTTTTGCAGGGCGTCGCAGGTCTTGCCGTAGTTCTGGTAGTCCTGCATCTGCTGCATCACGCTGTCGTCCTCGGCGGTGAGATAGCCGCTGGAAAGCGACGCTGTGTAGCTGAATTTCTTCTGTGTACCGTTAAAGTCGATGACCATGAACTGGCCCTCGCCGGGCAGCACGGTACCGGCGCCAAACATTTTATGCACGATGCGGCAGCCGGTCAGGTCGGGCAGCGCCACCGGGGCGGCCTGCAATTCCTGCAGTTCCTGCTCTTTCTCGGCAATTTGCAGGCAAAGCTCGGCGCGGGTCTGCTTTTCTTTCACGGCCTTGGCGCGCTCCTTGGCCGTGGCATTGCGGGAGAAGCCCTTGGGGTAATACCCGCGCTGGTAGGCCGCATGCAGGATGTCGTAGGCCAGCAGGTGCAGCCGGTCGTTGATGCCGCCCAGATGGGTGCGCAGACGCTCCTTATGCTGGGCGATGAGGTCGGGGTAGTCGGCCAGGGCGGTGACCAGATCCTCGCACATAGCGTAGTAGGCTGCCAGGTCCAGGCTGGCGCCGTTGCCGAACTCCGCCGGGTACTCCATAAAGTCAGCCCAGGCCTTGGCCTCGGCAGGGATGTAGAAGAAGTTTTCCTCCGGCATCCACAGGTTGAGGAAGTAGACCGCATGGACCGGGGTCATGGTGTATTTGTTCATCCGGGGGAAGCAGCGGCGGAAACGGCCGGTGATCTGGTCGGCAAACATCTCGGCGCGGCCGCGGCGTTTTTTCAGGTCGTCGTCCTCGTCGTTATACAGCCAGCGGAAGCACTCCCGCACCAGCTCGACCTCGCTGTCGCGCATCATCAGCAGCTTTAAGCCCGCCACCGGCTGCACCGCCGGGGTGTCCAGCTGGTCCGCCGCCCCCTGCATGGCACGGGCAAACATGGCCGGAAAGTCGGACGCTTCGATGTCCCACTCGGCACCGAAAGTATCAATGGCCTGCCAGAGGCTCCCCTCGCCGCTCGTTTGAGAAAGAGAAAGCTCTGCAAAATCATGGATGTATTGAGCCAAAATCGTGTTCAGGTTCTCGCTATTCAACAAAATTCCTCCCGTAAAGGCAACACCGCACGATTCCCGCCCTGCGGGCTTAAGCACCGCTCCGGCAGCTGCAAAGCACAATCTGCGTTGCAAAAGTGCTCGAGAATACACAAAGTATTCTCTGTGCTTTTTGCTTAGCAGCTTGCACTTTTCGCTTGCCGTATCGGCACTTAGAATCATGTGGTGTTGCCTTAAATTCGCAAGCCTTCCTATTATAAATAAGGTGGGGGTCGTTCGTCAAGGTCAAATCGCATAAAAGCCTCCCTCCCAGAGGGGGCCAAGCATGCGTGGCAGCCAATAAAATACGCCCTCTCCCCTATGCAGAGGAAAGGGCGTGTATAGCTATCTGTTACAAGCTCGAATATCCAAAGCTGTTCACCAGGGCGTCGATCTTTTTGCCCTCCTTGCACCAGGGGCAGCTGTGGGCATCATAGCTCTGGTAGTCGGGCAGGTCGTGGGGGTCAAAAATGCTGGCCACGGGATACCCGGCGCACTCGTCCACCGTGGCAAAGATAGCGGTCACACCGGCAGGCTCGCCGCCGTAATACCGGATGGCCTCCACCGCGCCCTGCACGGTGTAGCCGGTGGTGACAGATGCCGCCAGCACCAGCACGTGCTTGTCCTGGATCATGGGGGCGGTGTTTTCGCGGAAGATCAGCTGGCTGCCGGTGGTATGCTCCGGTGTGACGACGTAGATGGTCTGGTGGGCGTTCATATTGCTGTAGCCCGCCTTGGTCAGCTCGCTGCCCATGCAGGCGCCGATGACCTCGGTGCCGTCCAGACAGAGGATGGTGTCGATAATGGTGGTGCCGCGGTAGCTGCGTACCAGTTCCTGGGCAGCAGCGCGGGCCTCGGATAAGCGGAACTTCGTGAGGGTGACATCAATGTAATAGTTGATGTGGCTGTGGCTGGTGGCATAGTGGCCCTTGCTGACGCGCAGCTGCAGGTTGGGCTTGCCGGTGGGCAGTTTAACAAGATTCATCGCCATAAGATTTTCCCTCCGTCCGGGTGCGCCTGATGGGCGCTGCCCTGTACTTTTATTGTTCTATTGTACAATTTTTTGAGCACAATTACAATAAACGCATTAGCCAAAATGCGCGCCGCGTTTTTGGGCAGTTTTCTTTACACATCGCCGCAAAAATGCTATAATAAGGGTTACTTTAAAGTGGGGAGGTTTGCGGCATGCCTTATAAGCTGGCAGAGTATCACGGCGACACCTTAGCTGTACCGCAGCTGGTGGTTTCGCACCTGACGCAGACGGACGGCGATACCATTCGTGCAGCGCTGTACCTGTTGCAGACCGGTGACACCGACCCTCGCACCATGGCCCGCGCCCTGGGCCTGTCCAGCGTGGAGGCTGCCAAACGTGCCCTGCAATACTGGGCCGGTGCCGGTCTGCTGGTCAACGACCGCGGCGGCGCACCCATCCCGGAGCCGGAGAAGCCCCAGAAGATCGACCTGGCCAGCCTGAACGACCCCTACGTGGCTGTGCTGTGCGAGGAAGCCCAGACCGCCTTTGGCAAGGCCCTGAGCCGCAGCGAGATGCAGCGTTTGGTCGGCCTGTACCTGACCGACGGCTGGCAGCCCGACGTGATTTTGCTCTGCTGTGCCGAGGTTGCCCGCCAGGGACGGCGCACCATCGCCGCCGTTGCACGGGAACTCATCCGCTGGCGGGAGGCCGGCGTGGAGACCGGCGAGGATGCCGAGCGCTACCTGCGCCGCTGCAAGCAGCGCGAGCAGTGGTGTGCCGAAGCCGCAGAGCAGTTTGGCATTGCCGCCGACGCCCTGACCCGCTGGGAGCGCAGCGCCATCGCCCGCTGGCATGAGGAATGGGGCATTGGCCGCGAGATGATCGAAGAAGCGCTGCTGCGGGCAGGCAACAAGACCACCATCCGCTATGTGGACGGCATCCTGCGGGCCTGGCGCGCCCAGGGCATCACGACGGTGTCGGCCGCCCGCGGGCAGGGGCAGCTTTCCGGCAGCAACATCTTGGCTACCCAGCGCCCCGCGCCCCAGCAGCCTGCCGCTACCAGCGCCCAGCAACCCCTGTCCAGCCGCGACTGGATGGCTATGTTTGACGAGGAGGGCTAACCCATGCGCACCAAAGACGAACTGTTCCGCGCTGCCCAGCGGGAGATCGCAGCCCAGCGGCAGCATGCCGTCATGCAGGCCGAGACCGCCCGCCGCGCCGCTTACGCCGCCAATCCGGCGCTTTCTGCTGCCGATGATGCCAAGATGCGGGCAGGGCTTTCGTTAGCCCGCACCGCCGCTTTGGGCGGCGATATGGACGCCGCCCGTGCAGCCTTAGAGGCCGCCGACAAGGCCGCTGCCGAGGCCGCCCAGGCCGCCGGTTTCAGCGAGGAAGCCTTTGCCCCCAAGTTCCGCTGCCCGCTGTGCCAGGACACCGGCATGCGGGGCGGTGTGCCCTGCAGCTGTGTGGCCGACGTGGCCCGCCGCCTGCGCCGGGAGGAGATCAACGCCGCCAGCCCGCTGGGGCTGTGCCAGTTCAGCACCTTTGACGTGAACCGCTATCCGGACACGCTGGTGCCGGAGTTTGGCGTGACCGCCCGCGCTTACATGACCAAGCTGCTGGAATTGAGCAAAAACTACGCTGCTAAGTTTAACAGCAAAAGCAAAAACCTGCTGTTTATGGGCCGCAGCGGCCTGGGCAAGACCCACTTGGCGCTGGCCATTGCTGACGCCGTGCTGGAGGGCGGCCATGACGTGCTGTACACCAGTTCCGCCGCGCTGGCTGCCCGGCTGGGCCGTGAGCACTTCGACTACAACAGCGGCGACGAGTGGCTGACCGCCTGCCAGGAAGCCGACCTGCTGATCATGGATGACCTGGGCACCGAGTACATCACCCCGCTGACCATCAGCGTGCTGTATGAGCTGATCAATACCCGCATGCTGACCGAGCGTCCCACCATTTACACCACCAACATCACCGACCAAAGCGTTTTTGCCGCCCGCTACACCGAAAAAGTAGCCAGCCGCATGCTGGGCGGATGCAAGATGTTCATGTTTATGGGGGATGACCAGCGGATGAAGCAAGGGTAGTTCTGCAGTATATATCAATACACAAACAAAAGGGACTTTCCGTCATAGAAAGTCCCTTTCGTTTTGCTTTATTCCGCCTGGCTATCTCCGCTGTCCGTTTCTTCCTCGGAGCTGGCGGTGGAGGCTACCAGCGTATCATCCCGTTCCCCGGCGATGAACACATTCACGATGGTCTTACCGGCATCAAACTTGGTCCCGGCCACCACGTCGGTCTTGGCCACGCAGCCCTCGGCGAAGGTGCCGTCATTCTCAACGACCTGCATGCGGTACTGGATGCCGCGCTCATCCAGCTGCTTAATGGCGTTGGCCTGGGTAAAGCCCAGGATGTCGGGCATTTCCACCAGGTTCGGCCCCTTGCTTACCACCAGCCGGATGATCTGGTTTTCCTCGGTCTTCAGCGTGCCCGCCAGCGGGTCCTGGCTGATGACGACGCCCTGAGCGACCTCGGAGGAGTTCTGCTCGGTCATTACGATGCGGTAGCCCGCGTAGAGGTCGCTGTCCTTGATCTCGGTCAGGTAGCGCTTGCCCACCAGGTCGGGGATGGTCTCGATCTCCTCATAGCTGGAGGCCCCCTCCTCGCTGTTCTCGGCAGGCGTGGGGATGGGGGTCGGCTTGTCATCGCTGCGGCTGCCCAGCAGGCTCCAGAACAGCAGCACCGCTAAAATAAAGATGACCACCAGCGACACTGCCATAATTTTGCGGGTGCTGATCTGGTTGTCGCCCCGCTCAAACATGGCGTTGGCCACGTTGGGGTCGGTCAGGGCGCTCATCAGTTCGGGCACCGTCTGCATCCGGCGCGCCGGGTCCAGCCGCAGGGCACAGGCCAATACCTGAGAGAACCAGGTCGGCACACCCGCCTCGAGGCTGTGGGCGGATTCCAAACTGTCCCGCACTTTGCGCTGGGGCGCGGCAACAGGCGTCTGCCCCGTGACCATCTTATAGCAGACTGCTGCCAGCGCGTACACGTCGGTGTAGCGGCCGCTGAACTCGGCGGCCGAGTACTGTTCCGGCGCGGCATAGCCGGGATAGAGCTGGCTTTTCAGCTCACTGCCGCCGGTGCGCAGAGCCAGCGTGCCGTAGCCGGTCAGCCGGGCGGTGCCGTCGATGGGCAGCAAAATGTTATCCGGGCAGATGCCGCGATGGATCAGGCCGGATTTGTGCAGCAGCGCCACACCCTCCATCACCGGCTGCAGCAGGGTGCGGGCCTCGGCGGGGGTCAGTGTGCGGCTGCGCAGGCTGAGATAATGCGTCAGGGTCATGCCCTTTTCGCTTTCCTCCACAGCGTAGACGGTGTTGTTTTCCTCCATCACGTCCAGGATGGTGTTCAGGCCGGTGGCCGGGGTGAGGTTATGCAGATCGTCGTACAGGTCCTTAAAGTCCATCCGGCTGGTCTTGAACAGCACTTCTTTCCCCTCTTTGGGCATCAGCGCTCCCTCGGGGCTGCGGCCGTTGCAAAGGGTAACGGGGAAATACTCTTTGATGAGGACGAACTTCTTCTCCTCGTTCAAAATGCCGCGGTAAGCCAGGCCATCACCGTCGGCGCTCAAATAGGTGCCAATGGTGTACCTGCCCGCCAGCTGGGTGCCCAGCGGCAGGGCGCCCTCCGGGTTGCGGTTCTCCAGCGAGCGCCCGCAGTGGGGGCAGTTTCCCTCGTAACGGCCCCGCAGGGGCTGCAGGCAGTGTGGGCAAAGCGGTTCCGACATAGGGTCGCCTCCTTTTCAGCGTAGCTGCATTAAAAAGAAAAGAGAGCAAAGGGTCACTTCACTCTCTTCAGGGTCGTTTTTAGCGGTCGAGGTCTTCCTCGTTCTCCAGGCTGTGCCATGCGTTCTGGACATCGTCATCGTCGTCCAGGGCATCCAGCAGCTTGCCCATCTGCACCAGCTGGTCGGGATCGGTCAGGGTGGTGGTGGTGGAAGGCACCATGGCGACATCAGCGGAAACGAAGGTGTAGCCCTTCTTCTCCAGAGCCTCGCACACGGCGGTGAAGTTCTCGGGGCTGGTGACGACCTCGGCGGCGTCCTCGCCTGCATCGAAGTCGTCAGCACCGGCGTCCAGTGCGTCCATCATCAGCTGGTCGGGATCCTTGTCCTCCAGGTCGACGACGATGACGCCCTTCTGGGTGAACATGAAGCTGACGCAGCCCATCTGGCCCAGGTTTCCGCCGAACTTGTCAAAGTAGTGGCGCATGTTGGCAGCGGTACGGTTGCGGTTGTCGGTCAGGGTCTCGACCATGACAGCGATGCCGCCGGGGCCGTAGCCCTCGTAGGTCATTGCTTCGTACTCGGTCTTGTCGCCGCCCTCGGCGCGCTTGATGATACGCTGGATGTTATCGTTGGGCACGCTGTTGGCCTTAGCCTTGGCGATCAGAGCCGCCAGCTTGGAGTTGGAAGCGGGGTTGCCGCCGCCTTCCTTAACGGCAACGGCGATCTCGCGGCCGATTTTGGTAAAGACTTTAGCGCGGGCGCCGTCGGTCTTTTCCTTTTTACGCTTGATATTGTTCCATTTGCTATGTCCAGACATGGATACGTTCCCCCTAAGTTTGTATTCACTCGGCGCCCTTGCCGGGCCATCCGATGAGGCAGCGCCGCATGACCCGGCGTTACCGATATTACCAATAAGATATTATAGCACACCCCTGCGTGCTTTTCAAGCCCTTATTGCAGGCTGCGCAGGCCTTTGGGGTAGTGGTTTTTGATGCGCCCGCCGCTGGCCTTGCCACCGCCCAGCGGAAAGCCATCCACCAGCACCGCGCACCAGCCGCTTTGTGCCGTTGCGGCGTTGATTTCCTCGCCTCGCAGCCAGGCGGCTGTGCGGGGGTCGTCCAGCGTCAGTTCCTCGCGGTTCGTGCACCGGGCACCGTAGGCCATAAACAGCGCATGGGCAGGCTGGAACCGCTTTTTCAGCACAGAGCCCGCCAGCACGCCGCCGCGCACGATGCGCAGCTTGGAAAGGTTCAGCAGCTCACTGCCCGGCACCGGCAGCAGCAGCCAATCCCCTGCCGTCGTCAGCGGGCGGTCAGCCAAAAACGGGAAAGTTGTTTTGACAAAATCCAGCCATTCGGGCGGCGTCTTGGCCGGTTTTCCGGGCTTCACGCGCACCGGGACCGGGGCTTCGGCGTCGGGGCTTTTCTTCAGCTTGGCCATAAAGTGCCCCTCTCCCCCATCGGCAGGCCAGATGCGGCGGCAGCGGGTGATGTCGGTGCAGCCGGGGGCACGGTTTTCCTCTCCGGGGCGGCCGAAGCCGCAGGCATTCAGTTCACAGAGGGTAAACTCCGGGTGGCGGGCCAGGAAGGCCGCTATCTGGGCCTCGTCCTCCTGCGGGGCAAAGGTGCAGGTGGAGTAGACCAGCACCCCGCCCGGGGCCAGCATTGCGGCGGCATTTTCCAGAATTTCCGCGCCCAGTGCGGCGCAGTGTTCCACCAGGGCGTTATTATGCTGGGTCGCAGCCACCGGCTCCTTGCGGAACATGCCCTCGCCGGAGCAGGGCGCATCCACCAGCACGCGGTCAAACACGCCGGGTAATGCCTTGGCCAGGTTGGCTGTGTCCTCATTGGTGATGACGGCGTTGGTCACACCCATGCGCTCCAGATTTTGGCGCAGGATCTCGGCACGGGCAGCCACAAACTCGTTGGCCAACAGCAAGCCCTGCCCCTGCAAAGCCTCCGCCAGCTGGCTGGTCTTGCCGCCCGGGGCGGCGCAAAGGTCCGCCACCTTCATGCCGGGGTGTACATCCAGCAGCGCGGCCGGGGCCGAAGCGCTGGGCTCCTGGGCATAGAACACCCCCGCGTGGTGCCAGGGATGGCGGCCGGGCTTAAAGTCCGGCGCGGTGGTAAAGGCCGTGGGGCAGAACGGCGACAGCGCAGCGGCGAAATCCGCATGGGCGGCGAACCACTCCGGCGTGCAGCGCAGACCGTTGACCGTTACCCCGCGGGCAGGCTGCGGCGTGGCGTAGGCGTACAGCTCCGCAAAGCGCGGGCCCAGCAGTGCTTGCTCCCGCGCGGTAAAATCAGCAGGAAATTGCATACGTTTCCCCTTTGCATAAAAAAGCCATGGGCGGGCAAACTACCTTTGCGGCCAGAACCGCAGATCGCTTTTTACTTGCGAACTTCAGAAAGGAGTCAACCACCTATGGCAAAGAATCAGACAAACAACACGACCAACCGCTCTACCCAGAAAACGACCAACCGTACCCAGCAGAAGACCACGAACCGCACCACCAATACCACCAATACCACCAATACCACCAATACCACCGACAGCAAAAACAGCAAGTGAGGCGGGCCGCGCCGTGATGGCGCGGGTACATAAAGTGACTCTGCCGTGTTATAGGCAGGGGGCGATACTTGCATCGCCCCGCAAGACAGCGGCTGCCTAACGGGCCGATGACGAGCATCGGCCCCTACGGAAAGGGTATCCGCTTTATTCCGGCTGGTACCCTTCCCACAGGGCATCGAACAATTCCTGGATGCGGTCGTTGCGGCCCTGCAGGTAAAGCCAGCCCAGCAGGCACTCAAAGCCCGTGGAGGCGCGGTACTCCTGCACGGTGGCGTGCTTGGCCACCGTGGCTTTGCTGGCGTTTTTGCCCCGGCGCAGCACGGCGGCCTCGGCATCGGTCAGCATCGGCTCGATCACCGCCAGCTCCAGATTCTGGGCGTGGGCGCTGACGTAATGGGTGGCTACTGTGTGCAGCCGGTTTGGCTGCAGGCGGGTGGTGCCCACCAGGCGGGCGCGAACCAACAGTTCCAGCACCGCATCGCCCACAAAGGCCAGCGCCAGCGGGGACATTTCGTGGATGTCCACTTCAGATTTTGTTTCAAACAGCATATTCTATCCGCACTACTTTAGTACAAGTAGTCAAACTCATATTCACCAATCTTGATGGTGTCCTCTTCCTCAACGCCCTGGGCCACCAGCTCGTCCAGGATGCCGGAGTCACCCAGCTGTGTCTGGAAGTACTGCAGGCTCTCGTAGTCCTCGACGTTGGTGCCGGCCAGGATGCGCTCCAGCCAGGGGGCATCCACGGTAAACTCGTGATCGCCGGTGCGGGTCACGGTGAAGGGGCGGGTCGGCATGGCGCTCTTGTCCGGGCGCTTGTACTCGGCCTCGTAAACCTTGACCGGGGGCAGATCCTTCAGGCGGCTGTAGACCAGTGCGGGCAGGTTGTCCACGCCCTGGCGGGTGGCGGCGGAGATGGGCAGGAAGGTCAGACCCTTAGCCTCGATATAGTTTTTGAACTCCTCCACCTGTTCCGGGGTGGCAATGTCGCACTTGTTGCCCAGCACGATCTGCGGGCGGTCGGCCAGCTCGGCGCTGAAACCGGCCAGTTCGTGGTTGATCTGTTCAAAGTCCGCCTTGGGGTCGCGGCCCTCGCAGCCGGAAACATCCACCACGTGCAGCAGCAGACGGCAGCGCTCAACATGGCGCAGGAAGTCGTGGCCCAGGCCAACGCCCTCGGCAGCGCCTTCGATCAGGCCGGGAATATCGGCGCAGACAAAGCTCTGCTCCGGGCCGACACGCACCACGCCCAGCACGGGGGTCAGGGTGGTGAAGTGATAGTTGGCGATCTTGGGACGGGCGGCCGAGATGATGCTGATGAGGGTGGACTTGCCCACATTGGGGAAGCCGATCAGGCCCACATCCGCGATGACCTTCAGCTCCAGCTGCAGGTGCATATCCTCGCCGGGCAGGCCGGGCTTGGCAAACTTGGGGATCTGGCGGGTGGGGGTGGCAAAGTGTGCGTTGCCGTAGCCGCCGCGGCCGCCCTTAGCAATGGTGACCGGGGTGTGGTCGGACAGGTCTGCGATGACAAGGCCGCTCTCTGCGTCCTTGATCACAGTGCCCAGCGGCACCTTGATGACCAGATTTTCGGCATTTTTGCCGTGGCACAGGCTTGCGCCGCCCTTGCCGCCCTCCGGGGCCACATACTTGCGCTTATAGCGGAAATCCATCAGGGTGGACAGATGGTCGTCCGCCACAAAGATAATGTCGCCGCCCCGGCCGCCGTCGCCGCCGTCCGGGCCGCCAGCGGCCACGAACTTCTCACGATGGAAGCTCACTGCGCCATCGCCGCCCTTGCCCGCATGGAGCCATATCGTGGCGATGTCGATAAAGTTAGTCTGTGCTGCCATACAGCCCCTCCTTAGCTTTATAGGCCTTTGCGTTTCAGCGCCCTCATCCGGCACTTCGTGCCACCTTTCCCCGACCGGGGGAAGGCTTGCAAACAGCGCCACACGAACGCATAGCCTTATTTCATCAAAAAGAGCCGGGCCACGAGGGTCCGGCTCTACGATTGCAGTTATTCAGAAAGAAGTTACTGCTTAACGCTGCACTTCTTGCCGCTCTTGCCCACGCGCTCGAAACGGACGGTGCCGTCCACCAGAGCAAACAGGGTGTCATCGCTGCCCTTGCCAACGTTCTCACCCGGCATGATGTGGGTGCCACGCTGACGAACCAGGATGTTGCCGGCCAGAACGAACTGACCGTCTGCACGCTTGGTGCCCAGACGCTGTGCTGCGGAATCGCGGCCGTTCTTGGTGCTGCCTACGCCCTTTTTATGTGCCATTGTAATTTACCTCCTTAGCCGTTGATCGCAGTGATCTCAACCTTGGTGTAGGGCTGACGATGGCCCATACGGCGAGCACTGTGCTTCTTTGCGCGATAGGTGATGATGTTCAGCTTCTTGCCCTTGCCATTCTTGATGACCTTGGCAGAAACGGTAGCACCCTCAACAACAGGAGCGCCAACCTTCACAGAACCCTCCTCGCCGATAGCGAGAACCTGATCAAACTTCACTTCGGAGTCGGCCTCAACGTCCAGCTTTTCGATGTAGACGATGTCGCCCTGCTCCACGCGGTACTGCTTACCGCCGGTAACAATGATTGCGTACATTTTGTTCATTCCTTTTCGTTGTACTCGCTGGTCGTAAAGGCAGGCCCTTACAGCGGGCCATTTCAGGCGCCCACACCATGCGGCTAGAATATTATAGCAAAAAGCCAACCGGATTGCAAGAGGAAATTTCCCCTTTTGCGCAAATTTTTTACGCTTTTTTCTGCCCGGCCTGTTCTATGGCGGCTTTCACCTGTGCATTATAGGCCTCGGTCTTTTCCAAAAACAGCTTGCGCGGGCTGGAGGCCAGCAGCTGGGTGTCCTTCCCTGCAAAGGAGATGGGACCGTCCAGCTTCTTTTGAGCCGCCTTGTTCTCGGCGTTCAGCGCCAGCGGCACAAGCAAAGGCTTGCCCTTGAACTTGCGGGTAAAATACACCTCTGCCGCAATGCCCGCCACCACGGCGACGCCTGCCACCAGCTGGGATGCCCGCAGCCCGATGGAGGGCACCAGCATCAGGCTGTCGGTGCGCAGACCCTCGATCCAGAAACGGCCTGCGCCGTACCAGATCAGATACCGCAGGGTGATATCGCCGTTGAACTTGCGTTTTTTGATGTAGCGGAACAGCAGGAAAAAGCCCACAAAGCACCAGATGCTCTCGTACAAAAAGGTGGGATGCACCGGCAGGTTGGGGTCGATGACCACACCCTTGGGCACCGTGACCGTGCTGCTCATCAGGTAAGCACGGGTAGCCTCGCTGTACATTCCCCAAGGCAGGGTGGTGTTGCAGCCAAAGGCCTCCTGATTGAAAAAGTTGCCCCAGCGGCCGCAGCCCTGCCCGAGGAGAAAGCCCATGGCGGTAAGGTCGAACATGGGCAGCACCGGCACGCCCCGCCGTTTGCAGGCCAAGCCACCGAACAGAAAGCCGCCGATGATGCCGCCGTAGATGGCAAGGCCGCCATCCCGGATGGCGATCATCTCCCAGATGCTCTCGTATTTAAAAGGTGCCATAGCCACATAATAGGCGCGGGCGCTGATGATGCCCAGCACCACGCCAATAAGGATGACGTCCACCATGCTGTCCGGGTCTACGCCAAATTCCAGACTGTGCCGGAAGGCAAAGACCAGTGCCAGACACAGACCCACCGCGATGCACACGCCGTACCAGTAGATGCTGACCCCGCCGATGGTAAAGGCCACGCGGTTCAGGTGAAAACTCAGTCCCAGACCCGGGAACTGTACCAGATTTGTCATTCTTCTTCCTCCTCGTCCTCTTCTGCCGCCTGCGCCGTGCCATCCGGCAGGATGTACATGGTAGCCATGCGGTCGGTGCACAGGATGTGCTGCAGGGCAGCGTCTGCATCCTCTGCGGTCAGCCCGGCCAGCATGGAGATCTGCTGCGCCACCGTCTGGCCGCTGAGGGCAAAGTCTGCCATCTGGCTGGCCGAGTCCTCCACATTTTCCAGATTTTCGATCAGCTGGCCGTATTTTTCGTTCTTGCACAGGGTAAAGATCTCCCGGTCCACACCCTCAGCACGGATGCGCCGGATCTCCTCCAACAGCAGCTGCTTCACAGTGTCGGGCACATCGCTCTCGCCGGTGAACAGGATGCAGCAGCACCCATCCACCCGGAGCACCTCCCCGCCAAAGCCGGGGTTGGTCAGGCCCTCATCATAGAGCTTCCGGTAGAGCCTCGACATGCCGCCAGAGATGCAGCAGAGGATGAGATCATACAGGATCTCGCTGCGCAGGTCGTCATGCTGCAGCGGCTGCTCCTTGAAGCCGATGCCGAAGCAGGGCTTGGACACCGGCATTGTAATGGTCTTTTCGGCAGCGGCCAGCGTCATGGGTTCCTCTGTCCAGAGCCGCTGCACCCGCTCCACCGGGCGCGCTTCCATCAGGCCGTGGCGCGCACAGGCCGCTAGGATCTGTTCCATGCTGGTGTTGCCTGCGGCGGCCAGCACCATGTTGTTGGGGGCATAGAACGCCTTGCAGCAGTCGTACAGCATCTCCGGCGTGATCTCTGCAATGCTTTCCACCGTGCCCGCAATGTCGCTGCGGATGGGGTGGCTGTGGTACAGGCACTCGAACAGGCCGGTGATGAGCCGCCAATCCGGGCTGTCATCGTACATTTTGATCTCCTGCCCGATGATGCCCTGCTCCTTGGCGATGGTCTGCTCAGTAAAGTAGGGACGGCCCACCATGCCCAGCAGCACATCCAGGCTTTCGTCCAGCTGCTCGGTGGCGGTAAACAGGTAGCAGGTGCGGTCAAAGCTGGTAAAGGCATTGGCGTTGGCACCGGTCTTGGCGAACTTTGCAAAGGCATCGCCGTCCTCATCCTCAAACATCTTGTGTTCCAGAAAATGCGCCACACCGGCGGGCAGGTGCACTTCCCTGCCGTCCACCCGGAAATCCCGGTCGATGGAGCCAAAGCGGGTGGCATAGATGACATGAGTGCCAGAATAGCCCGGCATGGGCCGCACCAGCACCGTCAGGCCCGAGGGCAGCACCTTCCACTCATCGGCGGCGGCCTCGGTCAGGGCACGGTTCGTGTTTTGTTCAGGCATGGGCGCTCTCCTCCTCTCGGGTTAGAAGATAGCTGACTGAAAGGGTCAGCTGCCGCAGGACGGTGCGGACATCCTCCTCGGTCACAGCCTGCAGGGCCGCGCGGGCATCGTCCGGGGTCTGCACCGGGACGCCCCGCAGCACCTCCATGTAA
>OHZD01000699.1_pt1 | contig 14773 bp, 10 predicted proteins | sample 1580391 | NCBI WGS metagenome assembly OHZD01 (sample SAMEA3882510, study PRJEB24775) | human gut metagenome | biome: human-associated habitat; feature: intestine environment; material: feces | place: Netherlands | collected 2009/2010 | reverse complement strand
TTTTCCGTGTAAGATGACGATTCTTGGAGACCGGGCACAGACTATGGATGAAAAACAGCAGGATGTGCTGACATTTTTACCGGGGATTCTCGGGAAAAAACTTCGAAAAATCGTGATGGATAAAAGCTATCGGAATACGGTGGAAATTGCTGCTTATGCGGCTGAACTTGCCGGAATTACTGATCTTAAACTTTTTGAACGCCATGGAAAACCGGTGTGTGAGAAAAAAAATACAGAGAAAGAAGTTATCACACAGATTCTGAAGGAACTGCGGGTACAGCCGGACGGTTATGAGACAGCAGCAGTTCTTACCATAACCGATCAGGAAGCGTGGAAGATGGCAGCAATCTTGAAAAAAGAGCTGGGAGATGAACAGGTTACCTATATGAACAAGGACAGTTCCCGGTTCAAAAAAGGTATTACGGTGACAACGTTCTATCTTGCGAAGGGCCTGGAATTCGATCAGGTATTTACTGTCTGGGGCAGACAGCCGGAGGATGACCTGATCCGGCAGGCAAAATATATCTGTGCAACGAGGGCACTGCACGAACTGTATATGTATCAGGTTGTGACAGAGAAAAGCAGAGACAATAGAGAATAAGATACTGGGAAATAGAAAACAGACAAAAAGGATATCACCGCCAGAAAGTTACTGGCAGAGATATCCTTTCTTTCCTAACTCCTGTCCGATCAGATCCAGAGTTTCGCCGGAGTCTGCGGAGACGGTATGATAATGGTAGCCGGAAGTGACATCTTTCAGTGGCGTGGATTTGCCGCTTTTTAACTCTTCCAGAAAGAGCTGTACGTCTCTGCGTGATGAAATATGCAAAGGTGCCTGGAGCTGGCCGTAGATTTTATGATGAACAAAGACATCTTCAACGGTGCCGCCGAGATCCACAATAGTGCATAACTCATCGACAATCTGTTCACTGGTGTGAAAAACTTTGAAAATACGGGAGACACGGAGAGGTGCCTGGATCAGATACCCGCGATTGGTGGAAAGCACTTCATGTCCCTGAGCACGAAGCAGTGCCATATCCTGAACGATCACCTGGCGGCTGACGGTAAAATGTTTTGCCAGTGAGGTGCCGGAAATTGGTGTCTGTGTTCCAGATAAAAGTTGTAATAGTTCCTGTCGGCGTTCGCTGCCTGTCATGAGATTCCTCCTGTTGTGGTATGATATGAGAATTATAAGCGTACAGAGTACGGAACAATTCGGTATCAAAGAGGTCAGAATACCTTTTGACCCCGACATCTTAATATATAAAAGAGTATATGCCAGAAAGAGGATAATTTCCAGTTATATTTTATGAGAAATTTATAAAAATTTTCTGATAGTTTTCTTGCAGGAAGCATTTTCCAGGGTATACAATAAAGTATATGAGAAAGGAGAAAAAAGGATATGAATGAAGTCAAAAACAATTCGCCGAAACGGCCTGTGATTTTCTATTATGCAATCGCACTGGTCGTTCTGTTGGCTCTGAACTTTCTGCTGGTGCCTTGGATGAGTGAGCGAAGTGTAAAAGAGACCGGATATAACGAGTTCTTAAGCCAGGTCAGTGCCGGTAATGTAACTGAAGTAGAGGTACAGGAACAGAATGCTGTAATTTACTATAAAGTAAATGTAAACGGCAGGGAAGAGATCTGCAAGACAGGAACTATGAATGACCCGGAGCTGGTAGATCGGCTGAATCAGGCGAATGTAAAGTTTGGTTCTGTGATTCCGCAGAAACAGTCCATGTTGGGTACCCTGATTTTCAGCTGGGTGATCCCGATCCTGATCTTTGTGCTGATCGGAAACTGGCTGTCAAAGAAAATGGCCAAGAGTATGGGTGGCGGTCCGGGCAGTATGATGTTCGGAAAGAGCAATGCAAAGATTTATGTAAAGTCATCTACCGGTATCAAGTTTTCTGATGTGGCAGGTGAGGATGAGGCAAAGGAACTGCTGACAGAGATTGTAGATTATCTGCATCATCCGGAACGCTACCAGGATATCGGTGCACAGATGCCAAAAGGAGCGTTGCTTGTAGGTCCTCCGGGAACCGGTAAAACATTACTGGCCAAAGCGGTAGCCGGTGAAGCGGAAGTACCGTTTTTTTCCATCTCAGGATCAGAGTTTGTGGAGATGTTCGTAGGTATGGGTGCTGCAAAGGTGCGTGACCTGTTCAAACAGGCGAACGAAAAAGCACCGTGTATCGTTTTTATCGACGAGATCGATACGATCGGTAAAAAGCGTGACGGCCAGATCGGCGGAAACGACGAGCGTGAGCAGACCCTGAACCAGCTGCTTGCCGAGATGGATGGATTCGATGGAAAGAAAGGCGTTGTCATTCTGGCAGCGACGAACCGTCCGGATTCCCTGGACCCGGCACTTCTTCGTCCGGGCCGTTTCGACCGCCGTGTGCCGGTTGAACTGCCTGACTTAAAAGGCCGTGAGGAAATCCTGAAAGTCCATGCGAAAAACATCCGCGTGGGCGACAATGTCGATTACAATGCGATCGCACGTATGGCATCCGGTGCTTCTGGTGCAGAACTTGCCAATATGATTAACGAGGCAGCACTCCGTGCCGTCCGTGATGGAAGAAAATTTGTCACCCAGGCGGATCTGGAGGAGAGCGTTGAGGTTGTCATCGCCGGATACCAGAAGAAGAATAAGATCATGACCGACAAAGAGAAACTGATCGTTTCCTACCACGAGGTCGGCCATGCACTCGTCGCAGCACTGCAGAGCCATTCCGCTCCGGTTACGAAGATCACCATTATCCCGCGTACGTCCGGCGCCCTCGGCTATACGATGCAGGTGGATGAAGATGAGCACAACCTGATGAGCCGCGAAGAGCTGGAAAACAAGATTGCAACGCTGACCGGCGGCCGTGTGGCAGAGGATCTGGTGTTCCATTCCATCACGACAGGTGCTTCGAACGATATCGAGCAGGCAACGAAGGTGGCAAGATCCATGATCACCCGCTTCGGTATGAACGAGGAATTTGGTATGGTTGCATTTGAGACGGTAACGAACCAGTACCTCGGCGGCGACACTTCCCTGGCATGCTCCGAATCGACAGCAGCACAGATTGATGAGAAGGTTGTTGCAGCAGTCAGAAAACAGTACGACAAAGCAGAGCAGCTCTTAAAAGATAACATGCCGAAACTCCACGAGCTGGCAAAATATCTGTATGAGAAAGAGACGATCACAGGTGATGAGTTTATGGAAATCCTGAATTTATCCCCGGATCAGCTTACGACAACGAGAATGGAAACAAACTAAAAAGCGATAAAAGCAGATGAGAATCCCGCGTTACTGTTCACCCAGCAGTGAAACACTTGCTGTTTCACTGCGTAAGAAAGTGATTCAGGTGTGAGCAGCCCTCCTTTTGCGAAGCAAAACTTTCAATGAGGGCTGCGAATGTTACAGTTCGCAAGGAACCTGTGAACTGTAACGAATCCCGCGTTTCAAGGCGACTTCAGCCTTGCGCGGGATTCTTTCTTGTGCTATAATGCTGTAATGCGAAATTATGACACAAAAAGACAGATTTTTTTAGGATAGATCAAGAGAACATAAGGAGAAACGCAATGAAGAAAAAACAGGCATGGAAAGTGATGGGTGCTGTCCTTGCGGGCACACTGGTATTTTCCGATGCAGTTCCGCTCCGTGCCAGCGCATCGGCAGGAACGGAAAAAAGCGCAGTACAGAACGAAACTGTCTCCGGAACGGAGAACGGTACAGAGACAAAGACAAAACGGGCAGCCGTTTATGTGAATCTGAAAACCGGCGATGATACGGCAGACGGTACAACGGCAGAGACAGCAGTAAAAACCGTGGAAAAAGCACAGGAGCTTCTTGCAGCTGCAGCGGCAGAACTGCAGGCGGACGGGAAAACAACCGAAAAAAACACTACTGCAGATACCAGCAAAACGGCAGCGGAGGAAGCAGCAGAAAAATATCTGGTATTCGTCGGCATGGATGAAAAAGAGCTGGAAACGTATCGAAAGAAACAGCAGAAAACAGACTTCTGGGGAAGAGTAACAGATACCGTTTTTGCGGCAGATGAAATCGTGGTGACAGAAGCCGGATATGAGGCTGTTCTGGCAGCAGAAAAAGCAAAAGAAACGGTTTCGGAAACACCAACGCTTGCGCCAGGCGAGTCTCCGGCACCGGATGCGGCAGAAGATACCGTAACACCAACTCCGGGTCCGACGGAAACGCCGGATGCAGAGCCGACCGCAGAACCAACGGTGACCCCAGACGCAGAGCCAACGGTAGAACCGACGGAAACGCCGGACGCAGAGCCGACCGTAACGCCGGCGGAGGAACCAACGGCAACTCCGACACCGGATGCGGACAACGGAGAAAATACAGGGGATACACCAACGGCAGCTCCGACACCGGATGCGGAACCGACCGTAACGCCGGAAGTAACTCCGACGACAGCACCGGGCGAGAATACCGATGACAGTGAAAATCCGGAAAATCCGGAAACTCCGGCAGAAGATCCAACCGTGACACCTGCCCCGGATGATACAGCAAAAGACGATCCTGCAGCAGATGATACAAACCAGGACGATGCAAACCAGGATAACCAGAACGGAACGGGAAAGGATGCATCATCGGACCAGTGGAAACAGGATGAAAATCTGGATGACCTTGTAAAAGATGAAATTCAGAAAGAAAACGAAACCGTAAAAAATTTCGATGAAATTTCCAATCTATCCGGTACGGACAGCACAGAAGACGGCTATCTGATCTCTGATGTCTCTCTTTTGATCCAGCCGATGGCAGTAAGTCTGTCCGGAAGCGTTGTATCAGAGGAGCAGACGGAAACAGCAGAAGCTGAGACGGCGGACGAAGGCGAGCATGAACTGCTTGCAGCTGCAGAGCAGAAATCCAACCTGAGTGCCGGTGAAATGACAGCAAGTGCAGCCGATGACGTAAGTACGCTGCGTGCCGCAGGAACGATCCTTGTAGGACCGGACAACTACGGAACGAATAAGACATCCACTCCGACTCCGACAGCCACACCGTCGAAGAGCAGCAGTAACAACAGCTCTTCCAATTCCAATACCGGAAGCACAAAGATTCCGCAGAAGAAGACACAGACCACTGCAAGCATCCGCAGCATCCCGGTCAACACCGGCGATGAGACGATGGTGCTTCCGCTGGCGATCAGCTCCGCACTTTCTGCAGCCGTTATGTTCTGCATGGCATTCCTTCAGATGCAGGCGAAACGCGCAAAGAGCATGGCCGCATGGCTGGAATTCAAAAAGAATCATCCGTTTGACGAAAAATAAAGAAACAGGCATATCCGAAAAAGCCATTCCATACATTTACAGTATGGGAGGGCTTTTTCTTATGGAAGAAAAGAAAACATGGGCGGTGGGTGCGGGCAGCGGGATCGGCTGGCTGAAGGCGCTTCTCGTTTCCTATCTGATCTCGGTGCTTCTTCTTTTGCTGCTGTCTTTCCTGCTCTGGAAATTTTCCTGGAAGGAAAGCTGGGTGCAGGCGGGCATTGTGGTGATCTATCTGGCATCAAGCTTTTCCGGCGGAAGGATGGCAGGAAACATGGCGGGAAAACGGCGGTTTCTCTGGGGCATCTGCTTTGGAATCGTGTATTTTGCCATTCTGATCATCGTCTCCGCAGTCTTCCTGCCGGGCGGATTTGCCGGAGCCGGAAGACTTCTGTGGGCGGCAGCAGTCTGTGCCGTCGGCGGAATGGCAGGCGGAATGACGGCACATGGCAGATAAAAGCGGACAAAACAGAACATTTTTTCAAAAAACAGACTTTTAAATTTGAAAAACCTATGCTATAATGGGAAGAGCTAATGGCCGAAGACTATAAAAAGTCGCGCGTCAACTACAATGAAGGAGGAATGTGCCATGAAACACATCAAAACTTTAAATACAAAAAGCTTACAGAACACTGTAAAAAAAGGTGGATGCGGTGAGTGCCAGACATCCTGCCAGTCCGCATGTAAGACTTCTTGCACCGTAGGCAACCAGAGCTGCGAGCATAAGTAAAAGTAATCCATAAGGACGAGTAAAAGGTGTTCCCAGAACCGGTTTCGCCGGATTTGGGAACATTCTTTTTGCCAGGCATATTAAAAAAGAGAGAGTTATAGAAAGGAATACCACAGTGATACATTTATATAAAAGCAATGGCTTCAACATGGTGCTGGACGTTAACAGCGGCTCCGTCCATGTTGTGGATGACTGCGTATACGATGTGCTTTCCTGCATGAACGAAGGAAAAAATACAGAAGAGACAGCAGAGGCGCTTAGCAGTAAATACGCCGAGCAGGACATCACCGAAGCCAGAGAAGAAATTCAGGAACTTGCAGACAACGGCATGCTCTTTACCAAAGATATCTACGAAAACGCAATCGATCAGTTTTCCAACCGTCCGACCGTCGTAAAAGCACTCTGCCTCCACATTGCACACGACTGCAACCTTGCCTGTCGTTACTGCTTCGCAGAAGAGGGCGAGTACCACGGAAGACGTGCGCTGATGTCCCTGGAAGTCGGCAAAAAAGCGCTTGATTTCCTGATCGCAAACTCCGGCAGCAGAAGAAACCTCGAGGTAGACTTCTTCGGCGGCGAACCGCTGATGAACTGGGATGTTGTAAAACAGCTCGTAGCCTACGGAAGAGAGCAGGAGAAGTTACATAATAAGAACTTCCGTTTCACCCTGACCACCAACGGTGTTCTCTTAAACGACGAGGTCATGGAGTTCTGCAATAAGGAGATGGGCAACGTCGTATTAAGTATCGACGGAAGAAAAGAAGTTCACGATCACATGCGTCCGTTCCGCAAAGGTGCCGGAAGCTACGATCTGATCGTGCCGAAATTCCAGAAATTCGCTGAACTCCGTCATCAGGACAAATACTATGTGCGCGGAACCTTCACGCATTACAACACAGACTTTGCTGCCGACGTCCTCCATCTGGCAGACCTCGGCTTCAAACAGATCTCGGTGGAGCCTGTTGTAGCACCTCCGACCGAGGATTACGCGATCCGCGAGGAAGACCTTCCGGTGATTTTCGAACAGTACGACATTCTGGCAAGAGAGATGATCAAGAGAGAAAAAGAAGGAAGAGGCTTCAATTTCTTCCATTTCATGATCGATCTGACCGGCGGACCATGTGTTTATAAACGTCTTTCCGGCTGCGGTTCCGGAACCGAGTACCTTGCGGTAACACCGTGGGGCGATTTCTATCCGTGCCACCAGTTCGTAGGACAGGAAGATTTCTGCCTCGGAAATGTTTACGAAGGCGTGAAAAAGACAGAAACTGTCAACGAATTCAAAAAATGCAACGTTTATTCCAAGAAGGAGTGCAGCCAGTGCTTTGCACGGTTCTACTGCAGCGGCGGATGCGCGGCAAACTCCTACAATTTCACAGGTAAGATCAACGATGTTTACGAGATCGGATGCAAGATGCAGCAGAAACGGATCGAGTGTGCATTGATGATAAAGGCAGCTCTGGCCGAAGATTAAAGAAAAGAGGAAAATCGCGACATGATGAAGAAGAAACAGAGTATCATCGCACTCGTCCTGGCAGCCATTGTAACAGTGCTTCTTGGATGGACGATGATCAAAGGATGGGGTCCTACCGGAACCGGTTCGATGAAGAACATCAACCTGGGTCTGGATCTGTCCGGCGGTGTCAGCATTACCTATCAGGCCGTAAAGGACAACCCGACAGACGAAGAAATGTCAGATACCCGCTACAAGCTGGAACAGCGTGCGCAGCAGTACAGCGAAGAGGCACAGGTGTATCTGCAGGGCGACAACCGTATTACCATTGAAATCCCGGGTGCAACCGATGCAACCACCATTCTGGAAGAGATGGGTAAACCGGGAAGCCTGTATTTCATCAAACAGACCAACGATGACGGAACAGAAAACTACACCTACGACAGCTCGACCGGCGAGTACGTTCTGAACGGAAAAACTATCGAAGAGCTCGAGGAGGACGGCTCCGTCGTTCTGACCGGTAAAGATGTGGAGAGCGCAGAAGCTATGCATCAGCAGAACTCCACCACAAAAGCAACCGAGAGCGTCGTTCAGCTGAAAATGACCGACGAAGGAAAACAGAAATTTGCAGACGCAACCCAGGAAGCCTACAGCGCAGGAAAGAGCATCGGTATCTACTATGATGAGAAATTCGTCAGTGTACCGAGTGTAAACGCTGTGATTTCCGATGGTACTGCAGTCATCTCCGGCGGAAACATGGACTGGGATGAAGCAACCAGCCTGGCATCCACCCTCCGTATCGGTTCCCTTTCCCTGAAACTTGAGGAGATCAACTCCAGCGTCGTTGGAGCACAGCTTGGATCTGCAGCTGTTTCCACCAGCGTGAAAGCAGGAGCGATCGGCATTATCCTGATCATCATCTTCCTTGCAGTTGTATACCGCCTGCCTGGTATTGCAGCCGGATGGGCACTGCTCATTTACGTTGAGCTGAACCTGATTTCTTTAAATGCATTTGACCTGACCCTGACTCTGCCTGGTATCGCCGGTGTTATCCTGTCGATCGGTATGGCAGTCGATGCGAACGTTATCATCTACGCCCGTATCGAGGAGGAGATCGGTGCCGGAAAGACGGTTCATGCAGCAATCCGCGACGGATTCAAGAAGGCAGCTTCCGCCATCCTGGACGGAAACGTAACGACTCTGATTGCAGCAGCCGTTCTGTATGCACTCGCAAGCGGAAGTGTCCGCGGATTCGCCATGACACTTGCTCTTGGTATTGTTCTTTCCATGTTCAGCGCCATGGTTGTTTCCAGACTGCTGGTCAACAGCCTGTACGGTATGGGACTGAAGGATGCGAAATACTACGGAACCAAGAAAGAGCGCAAGGGATTTCCATTTGTGGAAAAGAGAAAGATTTTCTTCACGATCTCCTGCATTCTGCTGCTTGCCGTTCCGGCCAGCATGATTTTCATGCATCAGACAAAGGGAAGCGCACTGAACTTCAGCCTTGACTTCAAGGGCGGTACTTCCATCAACGTTCCGTTCAACGAGGATTACTCCATCGAAGAGCTGGACAAAGAGGTAGAGCCGGTTGTGGAAGGCGTGACAAAAGATTCCAATATTCAGATGACAAAGGTTGTCGGAGGCAACAATGTCATCATCAAAACACGTTCTCTGACTCTGGAAGAGCGTGAGCAGGTTTACCAGGCAATGGCAGACAATTTCGGTGTCGATACTTCTGAAATCACTTTCGACAACATTTCTTCTACTGTAAGTAAAGAGATGAGCCAGAATGCGATGAAAGCAGTTATCATCGCTGTAGTCTGCATGCTGCTGTACATCTGGATCCGTTTCCGCGACATCCGTTTTGCATCGAGTGCCATCCTTGCACTGATGCACGATATCGCCATTGTATTCGGATTCTATGTGGTATCCCGTATTTCGGTCGGCAGCACCTTTATCGCGTGTATGCTGACGATCCTCGGCTATTCCATCAACAGTACGATCGTCATCTTCGACCGTATCCGTGAGAATCTGCCGGAGTTAAAGAGAGAGCCGATCGAGTCTCTGGTTGACCGCTGCATCACGGACACCCTGACCCGAAGCATTTACAGTTCCCTCACCACCTTTATCACCATCTTTGTTCTGTTCGTGATGGGAGTTTCTTCCATCCGCGACTTTGCAGCACCTCTGATGGTTGGTATCGTATGCGGAGCTTACACTTCTGTCTGCATCACAGGTGCCCTGTGGTATGTGATGAAGCACGTTGGAAAAAACAAATATGTGCCGTCCAAAGCAGTACAGAATAAGACAAAAAATAAATAAAAGCAGCAAAAACCATAAAAAGAGAAACGCCGGACCGGAAAAGTCCGGCGTTTCCTGCTAACAGGAAAGAGGAGAACATATGAAGAAAGAACGCTGGGTAGTTTCGGCAAAACGCGCCGATTTCCAGGCAATTGCGGACCGGTTCGGCATCGATCCCGTCATTGCCCGCCTGATCCGGAACCGGGATGTGACCGGGGAGAAAGAGATCGAAGAGTATCTCTTCGGTGATCTGGAGCAGCTCCACGATCCGCTGCTGATGAAGGATATGGAGCGCGCGGCAGATCTGATCGCAGAAAAAATCCGGGAGAAAAAGCCGATCCGCATCATCGGGGACTACGACATCGACGGTGTTACGGCAACGTATATTCTGCTGACCGGATTAAAAGATCTCGGTGCCGATGTGGATGTGCGTATCCCGGACCGGATTGCAGACGGATACGGCTTAAATGAGCATCTTGTGCAGTTTGCCGCGGATGAGGGGCGGGACACGATCGTCACCTGTGACAACGGCATCGCGGCGAGCAGTCAGATCCGTCTGGCAAAAGAGCTCGGCATGACGGTTGTTGTGACGGACCACCATGAGGTTCCGTTTGAGGAGGATGAAAACGGAGAGCGCCGCTACATCCTGCCGCCGGCGGACGCGGTTGTCAATCCGAAACAGAAAGACTGTTCCTATCCGTTTCCGGGCCTCTGCGGTGCGGCCGTCGCATGGAAACTGATCCAGACGATGGAGGCAAAAGCAGGTATTCCAAAGGAGCACAGCTTCCGCTTTCTGGAATTTGTCGCCATTGCGACGATCGGTGATGTGATGGATCTGCAGGGAGAAAACCGGATTTTTGTAAAAGCCGGCCTTCGGGCGCTCCATAAAACGCAGAACCTCGGCCTGCAGGAGCTGATCCGTGTGCAGGGCATCGAGGCGGAAAACGTGACACCGTATCACATCGGCTTCGTTCTCGGCCCGTGCATCAACGCATCGGGACGGCTTGACACGGCGGTGCATTCGTTAAAACTGCTCTGCGCAAAGACACGTGAGGAGGCCGCAAAGCTTGCCGGGGACTTGAAAGACCTGAATGAAAGCCGCAAAGAGCTGACGCGCCAGGGTGAGGCGAAAGCAATCGAGCTCGTGGAAACCTCCCCGCTGCAGAACGACAAAGTCCTCGTCGTCTATCTGCCGGACTGCCACGAGAGCCTTGCCGGAATCATCGCAGGTCGCCTGCGGGAGCACTTCCACAAACCATCCTTCGTACTCACCAGAAGTGAGGAGGGCGTCAAGGGCTCCGGCCGCTCGATCGAAGCGTATTCGATGTATGAGGAGCTCTGCAAATGCAAAGAACTGATGACGAAATTCGGCGGCCACCCGATGGCTGCGGGCCTTTCCCTCGCAGGAGAGGAGATGATCGAACCGTTCCGCCGGGCACTGAACGATAATTGCACGCTGACGGAAGAGGATTTCGTCGAAAAAGTCGTGATCGATGTGCCGATGCCGATCACATACATCACCAAAAATCTGATCCGCCAGTTAAGTCTCTTGGAGCCGTTCGGAAAAGGCAACATGAAACCGCTGTTCGCACAGAAAGGATTGACTGTATTAAATTACCGCATTTTTGGAAAGAATAGAAACGTGGTGAAAGTACAGCTTGCCGATGCGGGCGGATACCAGATGGATGGTGTCTATTTCGGTGAGGGAGAAGCGTTCGCCGCATACGTGGATGCACATCCGACCCTCTCGGTAGCGTACTATCCGTCGATCGATACGTGGAACGGACGCGATAAATTACAGATCAATATCCAGAGTTATTTTTAAAGATGCAGAAAAGCCGCAAATACCTGATTTTTCTGCCCTGTTTTCTATCGGAAACGAAATTGACGCAGAAGAATATTGATGCTATACTGTAAGGTGAATTGTCAAACCTTGACGAAACGGAGGAATATTTTATGAAAAAAGTAGAGGATTACGTAAGAAGTATTCCGGATTTCCCGGAACCGGGTATTATTTTCAGAGATGTAACGAGTATCCTGCAGGACGCAGACGGACTGCAGCTTGCCATAGATGAGATGCAGCATTTTGTAGAAGAAGTAGACTGTGATGTAATCTGCGGAACCGAGTCCCGCGGCTTCATTTTCGGTATGCCGATTGCTTACAATCTGCACAAACCGTTCGTGCCGATCCGTAAAAAAGGAAAACTTCCTCTGGAGACCGTCGAGGAGAGCTATGACCTGGAGTACGGCAGCGCAACGATCGAGATGCACAAAGACTCCATCAAACCGGGCCAGAAGGTAGTCATCATCGACGACCTGATTGCAACCGGCGGTACCGTGGAAGCCTGTGCAAAAATGATCGAGCGCCTCGGCGGCGAAGTAACCAGAATCGTGTTCCTGATGGAGCTTGCCGGCTTAAAAGGACGCGAAAAACTGGCAAAATATGATGTAAAATCTGTCATCCGTTACGATGGCAAATAACGTATCCAACGAAACGCAGGGGTTAATCATGAGAGCGGAGGATACATATGGAAGAAGAGAAAAGAATCAGTGAAGAAGAATTAAAGAAGGATGTGGCGGCGGCAGAAGCCAGAATCCGCAAGACGGACGATTTTACAAGTCCGGAGGAATTATACGGGGAATTGATCGCTTCTGTGAAAAAATATCATCCATCGGACGATATTTCCCTGATCGAAAAAGCATACCGCGTGGCAGCGGATGCACATAAGGACCAGAAAAGAAAGAGCGGGGAACCGTACATCATCCATCCGCTCTGTGTGGCAATTATCCTGGCAGATCTGGAGCTCGACAAAGAGTCGATCGCGGCAGGCCTTCTGCACGACGTTGTCGAAGATACCGTCATGACCGAAGAAGAGCTGACCGAGGAGTTCGGCCCGGAGGTGTCCCTGATTGTAAGCGGTGTCACGAAGCTGGCACAGCTGAAATATTCTGCGGATAAGGTCGAGGAGCAGGCAGAAAACCTGAGAAAGATGTTCCTTGCGATGGCAAAGGATATCCGCGTTATTCTGGTAAAACTGGCGGACCGTCTGCACAACATGCGGACCGCACAGTACTGGTCGCCGGCGACGCAGAAGAAAAAAGCGCGTGAGACGATGGATATTTATGCCCCGATCGCACAGCGCCTCGGTATTTCCAAGATCAAGGTCGAACTCGATGACCTTTCTCTGAAATATCTGGAGCCGGATGCGTACTATGAACTGGTGCAGAAGGTCAGCATGAAGCGGGAGCAGCGGCAGGAGTTTGTCGATGCGATCGTAAAAGAGGTGACCCGTCATATCCACCAGGCCGGCATTGAGGCAGATGTCAACGGACGAATCAAGCACTTTTTCAGCATCTACAAGAAGATGGTCAACCAGCACAAGACGCTGGATCAGATCTATGACCTCTTTGCGGTCCGCATTATCGTGGAATCCGTCAAAGACTGCTATGCAGCGCTCGGTGTTATCCATGAAATGTACACGCCGATCCCGGGCCGTTTCAAAGATTACATTGCGATGCCGAAGCCAAACCGTTACCAGTCCCTGCATACAACCCTGATCGGACCGAACGGACAGCCGTTTGAGATTCAGATCCGTACTTATGAGATGCACCGGATTGCAGAATACGGTATCGCTGCACACTGGAAATACAAAGAGGCCTCCGACGGCAAGAAACCGGGACCGGAGCAGGAAGAGGAAAAACTGACCTGGCTGCGCCAGATTCTGGAGTGGCAGCAGGACATGGCGGACAACCATGAGTTCATGAACCTCTTAAAGAGCGATCTCGACCTGTTTGCCGACAATGTTTACTGTTTCAGCCCGGCGGGCGATGTCAAAACGCTTCCGGTCGGCTCCTGTGCCATCGACTTTGCTTACTCCGTCCACAGTGCGGTCGGCAACAAGATGGTTGGAGCGAGGGTCAACGGAAAACTCGTGCCGATCGAGACGGAACTTCACAACGGAGACCGCGTCGAGATCATCACCTCGCAGAACTCCAAGGGACCGAGCCGCGACTGGCTGAAAATTGCGAAGAGTTCCCAGGCAAAGAGCCGCATCAACCAGTGGTTCCGCCAGCAGAACAAGACGGACAACATCGTCAAGGGCAAGGAAATGCTCACCAACTATGCAAAGCTGAAGGGCAAAAACCTTGGAATCTATACGAAACCGATGTACGAAGAGGCTGTCATGAGAAAGTACGGTTTCCGCGACTGGGATTCCGTTCTTGCGGCCATCGGCCACGGCGGCTTAAAAGAGGGCCAGGTCCTCAACAAGCTGATTGAGACGTACGAAAAGCAGCATAAAAAAGAGATCACCGACGAGCAGGTGCTCGAGGCGGCATCCGGAGAGAAAGTTCTGCCGGTTGGAAAGAGCAAGGGCGGCATCGTCGTGCGCGGTATCCACGATGTGGCAGTTCGCTTCTCCAAATGCTGCAATCCGATCCCGGGCGATGAGATCGTGGGCTTTGTCACAAGAGGACGCGGCGTGACCATTCACCGCACCGACTGTGTCAATGTCCTGAATCTGCCGGAATCTGAGCGGGCGCGCCTCATTGATGCTGAATGGCAGGCAGAGGACAACGGCGGCTCTCTCTATACCGTGGAGATCAGCGTTTACGCAAACAACCGTACCGGTCTTCTGGTGGATATCTCCAAGATCTTTACCGAGCGGAAGATCGACCTTGCGGCGATGAACGTGAGAACGAGCAAGCAGGGAACGGCTTCCATCGATGTGACGTTCGACGTGCACAACAACGAAGAGCTGAACAGCATCATCGAGAAGGTGCGCCAGGTGGAGAGCGTGATCGATATTCAGAGATCGAGAGGATAAAAAGGAGAAAAGCGTATGATAAAGGTAAATTACCGGGCACTTGGAATGCTCTCGACAAACTGCTACGTTGTGGAAAATCCGGACAGCCAGAAGGTGCTGATCGTGGACCCGGGCGATTCGCCGCTGGAGATTGAACGCCAGATCGACGAGATCGACGGCGACCCGGAGGCCATT
>OHZD01000691.1_pt1 | contig 14906 bp, 18 predicted proteins | sample 1580391 | NCBI WGS metagenome assembly OHZD01 (sample SAMEA3882510, study PRJEB24775) | human gut metagenome | biome: human-associated habitat; feature: intestine environment; material: feces | place: Netherlands | collected 2009/2010 | reverse complement strand
AAACACTTGATTTTACTGACTTTCTTCAATGTAACCTTATTATAACGTCCTCCCCATACCCAACTTCCTCATTCGGATACTCGTCAAATCCCGGTACTTTTTTCGCTCCACGTCTCAGATACGCCTTCACCTTCTCCCCATATAGATATGGATCGTTTCCTCTCACAATCCCCCATTCCATCAAAAGCGCTGCACTTCCTGTCACAAATGGCGTGGCAAAAGATGTTCCTGTAAATGCCGCATATCCTCCGCCCACTGTTGTTGTCATAACTTCCACTCCCGGTGCCACAAGATCCGGTTTCACCACATTTGTAAGTCTGGTAAATCCTCTTCCCGAAAAATCCGCATATGCAAATGTCCTTGCGTCATATGCTCCTACGGATATTGCACGGCTGGAAGAAGATGGAATTGTGAGCGTCGTAGCATCTGTTGGAAACAAGAATCCTGTTCCACGATTCAATACATTGTCGCTTGGAAGCCACATTTCATATTGTCCTGTCACAATCTTCCCGGCACTTAGAACAATTCTCCATATTCCTTCTGTCAGATAACTTTCTACCGGAAGCAGATCTATATAGATTTCCTGTGAAATGCTGTAAGGACTTGGTTCCCCATAATAAAGCAGTATTTCTGTCTGACCAATTCGGAAGCGATGTGGTCCCAATATCTCCGGTACCGGTCCGACCCGCACTCCCGATGGATTGATGATCGAAATCTCTATTTGATCCGTATATTCTTTCCATATCTGGATACTGATCGATGACTGTCTGCTCTGAATTGCAAGCTGGATTGTCTCTTCTCCTTCTGAAATAATTCTACCGGAAGTATGCCCGGCACTTGCCGCTTCATTTCCGGTTCCGATGCAAAATACACTCTTCCATATATTGGACACATCATCGATATACCGCTCCAGAAGTGTCGTCCCGTCATGTCCGCCGTATGTATTCCCAAAACTGATATTCACAGCTACAGGCATCCGAAGCTCCAGTGCCTTTCTTATTATATAATCAATCCCCATCATTAGCTCTGTCGTTCTTGGGAATCCTTCCTGTATGGGATTACCAAGTTTTACAACGATCAATTCACTCTGCATGGCAACTCCGGCATAACGTCCTCCACTGTTGCTTCCATTTCCTGCTGCTACCCGCCACTGCCGTACCGTGTCCGGAAATGTCCTGGCTTCTCACAAGCCTTCTCTGTTCTGATACAGTTTGTGCATTTAATGCTTCATCTATTTGTCCTTTCGTATACTCCACACCGATGCTGTATCCAACCGGTGCTGTTTCCCCATCTGCCGGATTCAGAGACTGATCCCACAGATACCGAATCCTCGTGCTTCCGTCCGCATTTCGAAAATCTATATTCGCATAATCGATTCCCGAATCTATGATTGCAACCAATATTCCCTGTCCATACAGAGAAAGGCGTGTATCCTGTACCGCATTGATACAAGACACACGCCTTCCTTCTGCTGCCTGAAAGAACAGCCGTTTTGGTTTTTCTACATATTCAACTTCCGGAATTTCCGATAAGATGTCGATTCTGGATTCTGTAATTCGGATGACTGCATATTCATTTTGAAGTTCTGTTACTTTGGATGCTATCTTCCTGACTCGATCCAGATTTACGGAATATTTGATGATCAGATCCCATTCCCGGTCAAGCGGATCATATCCAACATTTAAATTCAAGGATTTTTCCCGCTCATCTTCCGCGGAATTCAGTGCAAGATTTAAAAGATTTTCTAGTTTCTGACTGGTCATACATTAACTCCAGATGCTTTTGTTATTAATATATGTGCTTTGTAAGCCATAGGGGACACTGAAAAAGCCACTTTTTTACGTCCCCTATGGCGTCATCACTTCTCCCAGCACTCGCCCCACTACCCCGGCAAAATCATTAATATTCTGAATCTGCACCAGTTCTCGGTCGAATATCTCTCTTGCTGCCTCTCTGGATTTTGCACTTCCCATGAAGATTCCTATGACCTGGATTCCTTTTTGCTTTAACCTCTGAACTTCCCTTGCTGTATCCTCTATTGCCGGCTGGTCAGTATATTCCTTGTTCGTATAAAAAGCTCCCTCACCGATATTCTGGTCGTCCATAGGGTTTGCATCCGTCAGTACAAGTAAAATTCTTTTTGCTTTCTTACTTGCTTCCATCAAATATCCTGCTGCACGCAGAGCCAGTCCGTCCCGGTTATTTCCTGCCGCAACATATCCGAATAATTCATTTCCAACCTGTTCTTCTTCATAATCTTTAAAGATCCGCATCACCGTAAAGCCCCGGATACTGCAATAGGAATATATCTGTGCCGGTATTCCACACTCTTCCAGACTTTCTGCCAGGACATATGCCTGCGCCGCAATCTGTTCCTGCATCTGCTTTCTGGAAGACGATGCATCGATCAGCATATCGACTGAAAATCCCGGAATCTCCACTTCTTCTTTCCGTTCGAATACTCTTGGATTATCCAGATAAACTGCTTTCCATACTTCTCTCGGATTGATCTTCCCGTGCGTTGCCATTTCTGGAAATGTCTCGTCCTGTGTCTCCAGACAGATGCGTAATTTCTCTGTAAGTTTTCTTATACTGTTTCTGTATATTGCACGATTCTTCTCATAATACTGTTTATTTTTCTCATATTGCTGGGCAGATTCTTTTTGAAATTCCAGGATTTCCTGTCTTTCTCGTTTTCTTTCTATTTCCGAAAGTTCTTTTAATTTTGTTTCGCTCTTCTGCTTTTCTTTCCATCCTGATCTTCCTCTTGTAAAGAGTACATGACAATTCTTATGTTTATCCACACATATCTCCCGCTCTATTCTTTCCTGCTCAGTCTGCGGGTACATATTCTTGCCAAAGCAGGCTTCTACATATATTCTTGCCTCCCCCGGATCATTTTTTAATGAGAACTGCACCAGATAATGCTTTGACCGCTCTATAACTCCTGTTTTTTCCTCACTGCCAACGTCTTTATCTTCATAATGCTTCGCCCGTACATATGTGGCACTCACTTTTCCAACAGAATGGAATGCTCCGGCAACTTTCTGAAGAAAGTAAACACCTTTTTTTTTCGCAGCTTTTGACGGACGATAATAAAAATATTTCCACAGATTCTCTCGTGTCTGTTCCAGAATCTCATCCGTTGTCATCTCTTCCGTATAGGAAAATGCATGCAAAAGTTCTTCCTCTTCTGTAGTTAGTTCGGATGGCTGTCCCAAAATTTCTCTGCAATGTGCATTCCGGATTTGTTCTATCCTTGCATATTCTTTATAATTCCTATAACGGTTCAGATTATCCAGCGCATACTCCCTTCGCAGTTCTTCCATTACTGATCTTATTTTTCTTTCTTTTTGGTACAATGCATTCTCAAGTCCGATCCAAAGAAGACCTTCATACAGTTCCCGGTCTTTTCCTCCCAGCTGATTAAAAAAATCATCTATTTTCTCCTGATCGTACCATTTGTAAGTCAAACCGATAATCAGATTCAGATACATATCTGCCGTTCCGTTCGATGCAAATGCAAGGAAAAGTGGTTCAAGTTCATAATTTTCTGCCGCCGCCCATATAAAATTGCATGCTCTTTTTGCTTCTCTTAATTCTTGTTCTTCTATTTCCGCCATGCTATAACACACTACTTTCCTGCTACTTCACAAACAAATCTTTCTTCACCGTTTTCTTCGAGATTCTTGTACGGATCGTATCACGAATCAGGGTCTGTTCATAGGTATCAAATGTTTTATTGGTAATTCCCATATCCAGTGCCGTAAATATATCAAGTCCTTTTTCCATCAGACCGACTGCTCCTAAGAGACCACGCAGATCCAGAGCCTTGGAAGATATCTCTCCATTTTCACATTTCTTATGTAATTCCAGAAACATAAATGTCAGTTCTCCTGCTCCTTCTTCCCTGATGTCCGGATAATGCTTTTTTATTAATTTAATCAGACTTTCCTTTGAAATCATCGGCATCTGGATTACGACAAATCTGGATACCAGTGCTTCATTCAGTTCTTTTGTACCCGCATATCCGTAGTTCATCGTTGCAATGAATCTTGTCGCCGGATGTAATTCCATACGTTCGTATCCTGGAACATCAATCGTCCGCCGGAAGTCCAGTGTCGCATGAAGTACTGCCATTGCTTCACTTTTTGCCATGTTGATCTCATCTAATATGGCAAATCCACCGGCTTTTGCCGCTGTATACACCGGCCCCGGTCTGAAAGATACCTCTCCCCCACGGAATGTATCCATACCAATCAATGAAGCTGCATCCATATTCACATGAAACGACACATCCCACCGTGGTCTTGCAAATACTCCCGCCAAATTTTCTGCAAACAGACTCTTTCCCGTTGCTTTCGGACCTGCCAACAGAATATTCTCTCCACACAAAATTGCGGTAATTGCCTGCTCCCAGACTTCTTTTCCATAGTAAAATTGTTCCAGTTTCGGAATTCTTGAACCATATTCTTGTTCTACCGGGTATGTTTCCCTATATTCTGTTATCTCACGAATCAGATCATCTCTGATTCCAAGTTCTCTTAATTTTTCCAGCAATTTCTAAGGCTCCCTTTCTGAAATGTTGTTATTTATAGATATACACTATCCACTTCTCCATATTTTATTACTTAAAAATACACGAATCAAAGATTTTCCCTTTTTCTTACAAACTGCAGGAATTTCTTCACCGCTACCGAAGCATTTTACTTATATTCTATTCTACTATATAATAAAAAACAAGAAAACTATTACATAGGAGGAATCGCCGATTATGTCGACAAAAAAAGCCAATCTGATTCTTACAACCTGCTCTATGGCATGGGGAACTTCTTATATATTTATGAAACTTGGAATTAAGGGACTTTCCCCTCTGATGCTGATGGCTCTGCGTACAGGAATCGCATTCCTGATTCTGGTACTTATATTTTTCAAAAGGTTACTGAAAGTTAATAAAAGACTTTTACTCTACAGTGCCATCACCGGCTTTCTGCTTTTTACAAACCTTACGCCAATCCTTTACGGATTAAATACGATCACTGCTTCTCAGAGTGGATTCATCCTCAGCACCACCGTTGTGCTTGTTCCGGTCATTCATTCAGTTATTTCCCGGAGACTTCCGGAGCATCATGTCAGGCTTGGAATCATTATCGTATTGATCGGAATGATACTGATCAACGGCGGTGATATATTTGCTGTCAAGCCCGGAATGCTGCTTTGTATGCTTTCGGCTTTCAGTTATTCAATCAATATTGTATTAAACAGCTATTTTACCAGACAGGTAGATCCACTTGCACTCGGAATCTACCAGCAGGGCTTTACCTGTCTTTATTCCATAATCGGTCTGCTATTGTTCGGATCCCCGATATTTCCGAGCACCGCGTTGGACTGGATCTCCGTTCTTGGACTTGCTCTTTTGTCCTCAGCTTACGGATTCGTTGTACAAACTGTTGTGCAGCAATATACAACACCGGAGAATACCGGATTCCTGTTCTCCCTGGAACCGATCTTTGCAGCGATTTTTTCCTTCATCTTCCTGCATGAGAAGCTCACAGAGATGGGATATCTCGGGGCCATTTTCATTCTTGCAGGAGTGTTTACCGCTATCGATGCCAAAAGTACGGTAATGGAATTAATCACCGGAAAATCCGTTGCAGAAGCTACATCCAAAAGATAGCAGAAAATCCGTTGTCTTGTCCTGATATGCTCCCTTTACTGAAAATCCAGTAAAACAGGAGATGCCATTGACTGACAACGGATTTTTATCTTTTCTACAAAATCTCTGCTTCTAATTTTCTATAAATCGCATCTGCAAGAATCTTATGACTCTGTCCATCCATATGCTCCTGATCTGCTTCCGACGGACTCGCATAATCTGCTGCCCGCATGAATCGTTTGCCATACTTTCCGGCCACTTTTTCATATACCGGTTCTAATTTCTTTGATACTTCTACGGATTCTGGCAAAAATTCCTGATCATATCCGTCCTGCCATACCTTTTCTCCCAGATAGATTGGAGATATCACAAGAACCTTCATCTTATCTGCATACTGATTGATCTGCTCCAGTAACCTGGCAATTCCTTTTCCGATGATTTCTGCTGACGCTCCGAATATAGTTTTGCAGTCATTCGTTCCAAGCATCAACACGACTGCATCCGGCGTGTGCGTCTCCAATAATGTCGGAAGCAATTCTGTTCCCCGTCTTCCCAGGCGAAGCGGATCTTCAAATATGGTCGTTCTTCCACACAGACCTTCCTCAACAATTCTAATATCTCGGTCCGCCAGTTTTTCCTGTAAGATTCCGGTCCATCGTTCTTCCCACGAAAAACGCTTTCCGGTCTCTCCATCTAACCCCCACGTATTCGAATCCCCAAAGCATAATATCTGTTTCATTACTTCCTGCACCTGCCTTCTGAGCTTTTCTCTCTTTTATCTTTTAATAACTGGAGTTTAACACCGTTTTCCTATTAAGTCAATATGTTTTATATGTTTTCTGTGTTTTTGCTTTCCATCCTACTTTCATTTATGTTATACTATCTTATAGTTTGTTCGTACCAATCATACAAGGAGGAATTCAACATGAATGAAAGATTAAAACAACAACTTGATTTCATTCTCGAAATTGATAAAGAAAAGAATATATTAAGACAAACCCACCTTTCCGGACACGGAAGACGTGAAAACGATGCGGAACATGCCTGGCATATGGCAATTATGGCATACCTGTTAAAAGATTATGCCAATGAACCTGTCGATATCGCAAAAGTTATGATCATGTGCCTGATCCATGACATTGTGGAAATTGACGCCGGAGATACTTATGCCTACGATACAGAAGGATTAAAGACGCAGAAAGCACGTGAAGATGCTGCCAAAGAACGGATTTTCTCACTGTTACCAGAAGATCAGAAAAAAGAACTGACTTCATTCTTTGATGAATTCGAAAATTACCAGACACCGGAATCCAAATTTGCACATTCCCTGGATAACCTGCAGCCATTGCTTCTCAATAACAGTAACGGCGGTGGCGACTGGCGTGAGCATCAGGTTACTTCCGAACAGGTATACGGAAGACAACGGAAAACGCAGCTGGGATCTGAGACTTTATATAAAGTAACAGACCAGATACTCAAAGAAAATATAGAAAAGGGAAATATTAAAGAATCATAAGCAATGTTTTTCTTTCTACAGGACCTGTCACCGGCAGTCCCTGTAGAATGCATAATAAACAAAACATCATATTATTTTTCTATTAATACCTTTTTCCTTTAAATCTGCTAATCTATTCCATAGAGGGCTGCCTGCTTACCTCATTCAGTATGTTTTTGATTATATATTTCTTTTAGATTATCAATCGCCCTCTCTACATCCAACGTATGAAATCCCAGCCAGCTTTCATTCATCATTTTTTCATCTGCAATTTTATAAATCTTCCTGCTCTCTATTAATTTAAAATAGAAAACGCCATAACCACAATCCCAAGAACCACTAATATCACACCCGTCGCCCGGTTCAATGTCTTCGGTGTTGCCTTATTCGCAAATACTGCCGCAATCCTTGCCCACAACAGTGTGAACACAATACATAAGATCCACACCGCTATATTCGGCATTCCCCCGATTGCAAAATGCGAAACTGCACCGGTAAAGGCAGTAAATGTCATGATGAACACACTCGTTCCTACCGCCGTCTTAAGCTCATAGTCCAGGACAGAGGTCAGGATCAAAAGCATCATCATACCGCCTCCGGCACCGATAAATCCACAGATAAATCCGATCATGACACCACAGATTAACGACTGCACTGCACGTTTCTTCGGCGATACTTTTTCCATGGCTTCTTTTGTTGTCATGACAGGTTTTACGATGAACTTAATGCCGAGCAAGAATGTCATAAATACCGAAAAATTTCCCATCGTTGTAGATGGTACCAGACTGGACACATAACTTCCCACAACGGTAAAGGTAAGTACGCTGACCATCATGATCAGACCATTCTTCACATCCAGATTCTTATTCTTTCCATATGTATAGGCAGATACTGCGCTTGCAAGTACATCTGATGAAAGTGCAATTCCGACTGCCATATATGGATCCATTCCAAGAAATGTGATCAGAATCGGACTGATCACTGCCGCCGCACTCATTCCTGCAAATCCGGTTCCGAGTCCGGCTCCCATCCCCGCGAAAAATGTTACAATAATCATTAATATTGTATTCATCTAGTTCTTTTCCTCCAACATCTTCTCTATATTCGCTTCCATATGCGCCATTCCTTTTTGAAGTGCTTTTCTTGTATCTTCATCCATTCCTTCAAATAGTTTTTCAACGAACGACTGCTGAAGTTTCTGTCCTTCTTGGATAATCTCTTTTGACTTTTCTGTACAGATCAGATTGACTTTTCTTCGGTCACCTTCTACACTTTTCCGCTCCAGATAGCCTTCATTCACAAGTTTATCCACATTTACCGATACAAGATTGGCTTTAATTTTTCGTATTTCTACGATGTCTCTGGCAGTTTTGTATTCTGGGTTGTTCGCCAAGAAAAGTAAGATGTCAAATGCGGTCTGTGGAATATTCAGTTCATGGCATAACGGTTTGCAGGTCTCACTGTATGCCTTTGACAGCTTTTCTGCAAATTCAATTCCTGTGTTCATATATGTAGGTCTCCTTTTTTATTTCATTTTTGAACTATTCATTTTTGTATTAATATAACATTTAGAAATAATTTTGTAAAGTACTATCTGATATGCACTAATATGCCAGTGTAAAGCAAAAGCCTTCCGAGTACCGACTCAGAAGGCTTTCCTGCTCTTTCAAAAATGAGCTGTTTTATTTCGATTACTATATTTCCATCATTCCGGACATAACACATCCACCAACTGCTCCACATTTTTTCATATCATTCCACTGTTCTTCATCGAACTTTATTCCGCCTATTCCATACACCGGAATGCTGACTTCCCGGCAAACCTCTTTTAAAAATCCCAATCCTCTTGGCGGTAATCCCCTCTTACAATCTGTCGCATAGATATGCCCTGCCGTAAGATAGGAAGCTCCCAATTGCTCTGCTTCTTTCGCTTCTTCTACAGAATGTATAGAAATTCCAATCTTTGTAAATTTTTTCTTTTCTTCATCAGTTATTTTTTGCAAAATTGGAAGTGGCAGATGTACAGATGTACATCCAAGTTCTAGTGCAGTCTTCCAGAAATTATGAAGAATACAAGACACCTGATAACGGCTGCAAATATTCATTACTTCTTTTGCCAATGTCCCATATTCCTCTTCTGTCAGATCTTTTTCTCTTAAGATCACAGCTTCCGGATGTATCTTGCAGACTCTTTCTATCTGCTCTAAAAACGGGCGGTTGCATAATTTCCGATTGCTGACTGCAATGATTTTAAAGTCCTGATTGTTTACAGATTTTATCACTGACAACTCCTTTCAGCTGTATTCGGCATGTTTTTAACACAAGATACTCCCTGTTACACATAGATATAATCACTCATCACCGGCTGAAGATTGTGTTTCAGAAGTGCCTGATAGACCTCATCCACCGAACGTCCATCCGAGATTTCAAACTGATCGTCACCCTTGTCTTCGATATCTTCTACATGACTTCCGATACCGGTACTTACACCAGCAGATATCTTCGTTGCTGCAATACTTACCAGATTATCGCGGACTCTTTCACACTCTCGTGTCGAAACCGTGATGCTTGCAAATGGCATAAACAGGCGGTATGCACACACTACCTGCAAAAGCTGCGGTTCGTGCACATCCATCGGATTAATCCTGTCATTATTGATGATCGGACGAAGTCTCGGACATGAAAATGCGATCTCTGCATGTGGATATTTTCTCTGTAATAAATATGCATGATATCCGGTCGCAAATGCATCTTTTCTGAAATCATCCAACCCCAGAAGTGCTCCGAATCCAACTCCACGCATGCCGCCTTTCAATGCTCTTTCCTGTGCATTTACACGATACGGGTAGATTCTCTTATGCCCTGCAAGATGAAGTGTCTCATATTTATCTGAGTTATATGTCTCCTGAAATACCGTTACATAATCTGCCCCACATTCATGCAGATATGCGTATTCGTCTGAATTTACCGGATAAACCTCCAGACCAATAACTTTAAAATATTTTCTGGCGATCTTACATGCTTCACCGATGTATTCTACTGTAGATTTGTTACGGCTTTCTCCTGTCAGAATCAGGATCTCCTGCAGACCTGTCTCAGCGATCGCCGCCATCTCTTTTTCGATCTCTTCCGCATTTAACTGTGCACGGTTGATTTTGTTATGGCAATTAAAACCACAGTAAATGCAATAGTTCTCGCAATAATTTGCGATATAGATTGGTGTGAACATATAGACACTGTTACCAAAATGTTTTCTCGTCTCGATCTGCGCTGCCTGCGCTATTTCCTCCAGAAATGGCAGTGCTGCCGGTGACAATAACGCCTGAAAATCTTCCGGTGTGCGCTCTGCATGTGCCAGTGCACGTTTTACATCTTCTGCTGTATATGTATTATAATCATAAGCCTCCATGGCTGCCACGACCTGGTCGAGTATTTCTGATCCGATATCCTCCATGCCTGGAAGATAGGTCATGTGATCGATCCGGTTCTTCTTCTGGTCTTCCAGAATCTCCTCGCTTAAAATACTTTCATTAATATGTGTATCTTCATGATTTGTTCCCATTTGTCGTGCCTCCTAATCCTGCAGAAATCCTGTCAGCGGTGAAGATGCACTTGCACCACGCTCAATCGTTCTTCCAAGTCCGGAAAGGTACGCACTTCTGCCCGCTTCGATTGCTTTCTTAAATGCTTCCGCCATCGCCGGTACATCTCCTGCTGTTGCGATTGCCGTATTTGCCATCACTGCAGCTGCACCCATCTCCATTGCCTCGCATGCCTGGGACGGACGTCCGATTCCGGCATCTACAATGATCGGCAGATCAATCTCATCGATCAGGATCTGAATAAAGTCTTTTGTGCTAAGCCCTTTATTTGATCCGATCGGTGCGCCAAGCGGCATGATACATGCTGCACCGGCATTTGCAAGATCTCTTGCAGCATTCAGATCCGGATACATATACGGCATCACCACGAATCCTTCTTTTGCAAGAATTTCCGTTGCCTTGATCGTCTCATAGTTGTCCGGAAGGAGATATTTCGAATCTCTTACAACTTCCACTTTGACGAAATTTCCGCATCCGACTTCTCTGGAAAGTCTGGCAATACGTACCGCTTCTTCTGCATTTCTGGCTCCTGATGTATTCGGAAGAAGTGTCACATCTTCCGGAATATAATCCAGAATATTTGCCAGACCGCCTTCATTTGCACGACGGAGTGCCAGTGTAATAATCTGTGCTCCCGCTTTTTCCACACAGGCTTTCACCAGATCCAGTGAGAATTTTCCCGAACCTAATATAAAACGAGAAGTAAACTCTTTTCCTCCAAGTGTAAATGTATCTGTATTTTTTATTTCTTTTTTATCCATAATCAGGACCTTCTTTCCTATTATTTTCTGCTCATGCTTTCTTATTTATCTATTTTTTTATCTATCGTTTTTTGCGGCATGAATCTTATGTTTCTTACCTGTCTTCCTACACATCCTCTTCTCCAAGTATCAGACGTGTGATCATATTCGCCTCATGTGCTGCACAGATTGCAACTCTTGGTGCCATCAGACCATTCCCATAAGTTGGTGCCGTCTCGCGGTCTCCGCACAGGTAAAAGTTCTTCATTAACTTCTGTGTGCGAATCGTATTACTGCTTCCGTATCCTGCCATACCGGTTGCCGATACCAGTTTCTTTTCCGGAAAATGTTCCAGTATTCCATTCACCAGCATTGCCTTCGCCTCTGGATTATCGAATGCTTCACATACAATAGACTCGTCACGAAATAGTGTCTTAAGATTTTCTTCTGTGACTTTCACACAGTCTGTATAGATATCCAGATACGGATTAATTTTTAACAGTAATGATTTTAACGCATCTGTTTTATACATTCCGATATGCTCCATAAAGTACTGCTGCCGGTTCAGGTTCGTAATATCTACTACATCAAAATCTATCAGATGGAGATGTCCAACTCCGATTCTGGCAAGTGCATATGCCACATTTGATCCCAATCCGCCAAGTCCGGCTATCGCAACCCTTCCTGCAGACAGATGCTTCTGCTTTTCCGGAGAATGTCTTTCATTAAGCGCAGCCATAATCTCTTCTTTACTAAGTACTTTTGCGTTCGCATTTTTCGTCATATTTTCTGATACGATTTCTCCCATGAATGTTAGCCTCCTCCTACAAATGTCACAACTTCCAGACGGTCGCCGTCTTTTAACATGGTATCGGAATAACTATATTTTGGAAGAATATCTCCGTTTAACTCTACAGCAATTCTTTTTACCTGATACTGATTCTGCTCCAGATATTCTGCAACAGTAGTATCCTCTGTCAGATTGATTTCTTTTCCATTTACGATAATCATGTATGTTCTCCTTTCCCGGATATATACAGCGAACTTGCCACTGACAACTTCTCTTGCATACTTTAGTATGAAAAAAAGAGTTCACGAAGTAAATACACCCGTGGTGGTGCACCCCTTCGTGAACTCTCGTTCACTCTCAACTTATCCGATATTCTATTGTTCCTGATTTCCGTCACATAGCAACAAAAAAGAGAGCTACCAACTAAATGCATCTCTCCTAAAATCTACGTTATACATTCCTACGTTGGCATTATCCAAATCAGGTATATGGGTCGAAGTTCTTAACTTCCTCTCAGCCTAGTACACAAGCTCCCCGTATTTTATCTACATATTTAAGTATAAGAACTCATACACGAAATGTCAACTCATTTTTTATTCATTTCTGACTTTTTTCGAAACAACTATTTTTATTCATTCTATTTATTATCAAAAGTAATATTCCGTACCATATTTCTGTTAATCAGCTGTGTCCCTTTCTTTGTATCAACCTTTACCCACTGTATATCTGCGTCCATGAGCTTTCCTTTGATTGCTCCTACTTCATTGAACAGACTTACCGTACAATCTTTTCCCATATACTGATCTAACATTGAACCATCCATATCTTCTTCCGTCCTTTCTCCATTTACGATCGTGATTACATTATTTGGCGCCTGTACTGCCATCACTGTAACCATATTCAGGTTATTAATCGCTACCATCGTTGCAACATCCATGTAGTCCACCTCCATCTTTTTTTGCAGGTCTTGTTATCAGTATATCATACTTCCAGATGATAGAACGATTTTAATGCTCACACCCATTCCCGCTGCCGCCATCGCATATGTTGCCTGAATATCCATTGTCGAAAACTGTACATTCGGCTTAATCCCATGCTTATCCAGATAACGTGTTCCATCAATATCTAATCCTGGACATGTTACAATATAGGCTTCCGTCTCTGCAAATTTTGCCGAAAATGTCTTTCTTTTTGCCAGCTTGTGTCCCTCCGGCAATAATGCAACCATCGGATCCTTGCAAAAGGTACGATCAATACCGGCGGAACCTTCACCGGTACTTATAACGTACTTGGGAAAATGGTTCTGACGTTAGCCGGAAGTACGCTCCAGATTGCACTCCGCATAATCTTAACCTGGTTCTTCTTCCCTCATTTTGAGCTGGCAGCCCCTGCCATTGCTACCGGTATCGGCTGGCTTATGGCCAATCTGTTCTGGCTTATCTGTCTGACCAGACTTCGTCGGCAATCTCTTTTACAAGCTTAAGCTTTGCCCACTGTTCTTCTTCTGTCAGCTTATTACCGATCTCGCAGGATGCAAATCCGCACTGCGGGCTTAAGTATAAGCGGTCAAGCGGAACATATTTTGCTGCTTCGTGGATTCTTGCGATTACTTTTTCTTTGTCTTCCAGTTCCGGTGTCTTGGTTGTTATAAGTCCAAGTACGACCTTCTTATCGCCGGATACCTTTGCAAGTGGTGCAAATCCGCCGGATCTCTTGTCGTCATATTCCAGATAATATGCATTTACATTTTCTTCTCCGAATAACAAATCCGCTACGGAATCATATGCTCCGGAACTGAAGAATGTAGAATGATAATTTCCACGGCATACATGTGTATTGATCACCAGATCTTCCGGTGCCTGTGCTACTACCTGGTTATTCAGTTCCAGAAGGAGTTTCTTGTAATCTTCCAGTCTCTGTCCTGTTCTTCCGGTCAGTGCAACTGCCATCTTCGCATCTACCATTCCGCCCCATACGCAGTCATCAAACTGAAGGTTACGGCAGCCTGCTGCATAGATTTCCTGCACGAATTCACCGTATGCCTTAATCACATCCTCGGCAAATGCTTCTTCCGATCCATAGATTTCTAATGTTGTATTCAGAAGCTGTGCCCCGGTAAAGTATGCATAGAACTGTCCCGGTGACGGGATAGTCTGTTTTGCGACAGTATTTTCATCTTCTAATGCTTTGATGAATTTGAAATGCTCTACGAAAGGATGATTCTTTACTGAAATCTTTCCCGTCATGTATGTATCATCAATCATTGCAGCTTCTGCGTCAAATGTTGTATTCCCCTCTACTGTCTTCTGATGCTCGATACCTTCAAATCCCCACATGAAATCCAGATGCCATGTCGATCTTCTGAATTCTCCGTCCGTGATCACATGATATCCTAATTCTTTTTGTTTTGCTACTAATTTTGCAATCTCTTCATTTACGATGTTATCGTATACTTCTTTTGTGATCTTGTTTTCGTTATATTGTGTTGTTGCTTTCTTTAATTCTTCTGTTCTTAAAAAGCTTCCTACATAATCATATCGAAATGGCTCTTGTAATTTACTCATTTTCTGTCGTCTCCTTTTTGCCTTGTTTTTTAAGTTGTATATAGTATATCATTTCAAAA
>OHZD01000670.1_pt1 | contig 15173 bp, 15 predicted proteins | sample 1580391 | NCBI WGS metagenome assembly OHZD01 (sample SAMEA3882510, study PRJEB24775) | human gut metagenome | biome: human-associated habitat; feature: intestine environment; material: feces | place: Netherlands | collected 2009/2010 | reverse complement strand
ATTTACGTTTGGAGGATTGTTCTTTGTAAGACTTCCGTGGATCATGATTCTTACGAAGATCCATCATGAGGTGGAAGTTCTGCTGATCAGCTATCCGCTTGCATGGGGAGGGACACTGTTGTGTCTGATCCCGTATTATTTCTGGCGAAAGAAAAAGAGAATGAAACTGGCAGGAAGATAGAGACAAAAAAGAGCTTGTGAAAAAACAGATAAATGTTTTATCACAGGCTCTTTTTATCGCCATGCGTTCGTAAGGAGCTGCCAGTGGAAGGTCCTGTAGATTGCCATATGTCCGGAAAAAGCTGCCGGTATATTAGTAATTTCCAAGTTTATTCAGATATTTATCAATGATATTCAGCCTTTTTTCAATCCCTTTTGCTCTGTGGCTGATGATTTCAAGCAGAGCCTCTGTTACAAACTGTGGTCCGATCATAGAATTGAAAAATGTATTACTGTCTACAGGTACTGTAAGAAGTATGTCGGCATATTTCGCAAGAAGAGAACTTGGTTTGTCCGTAATGACTATAATAGAGGCACCGGCGTCATGTGCCATCTCTGCAGTTACTTCATCCTGCGAAGAATAACGAGGAAAACTGAACAGTACCAGACAATCTGTATGTGAGATGTTACACATATGGTCGATCGGACTCATAGAAGTGGTGGTTGTCATAGTCACATGCGGAACCATCTGCTTCAGATACAGGAGAAAGAAATCCGCAAGACAGATATTGCCTCTTGTTGCTGCAATATATTTGTGCTTGCTGGAGACAATGAGATCAGCAGCCTGCTCAAATGTCTCGATAGAATTCTGAATAAAGATTTCTTCCAGGTTATGTGCGGCATTCTTAAAATGCCGGTTGATATAATCAGAAGAGGTGTCTAATTTGGCCTGCTTTGCGATACGCTGGGATGGGACCGTAATACTGCTGGAAATGCTGAGTACCTTATCCTGATAATCTTTACGCAATGCTTTCTGAAAATCCATAAAGCCGTCAAATCCGATCGTACGGCTGAAACGGATCACGGAAGATTCACTTACCCCAAGTTTTAATGCGATCTCCGTTGATGTCATAAAACAGGCTTCCGAAGCATTATCCAGAACATATTCTGCAATGATCTTTTGTGTCTTGGTAAGATGTGCAGAATGAAGCAATTCCTTCATATCTTTCATAATATAGTTCCTCCGAAAGTAATATTGATAATTAGATTTAAACATGAATCTGCAAAAGTTGCAAGACAGAGAACGTGGAAAAGGGAAAAATCACTCGGAAATGCGAAAAAAGAGGCAAAAACTTATAGATAATGATAATTTTTTGTCGTTATTTATATATCATGTAAATGAAGCATGCTCCAATCTTTTTGAGTCTAAATCGTCAAAAACATAAAGAATATTGTGCATAATGCATAAAAAGATATGTGAAAATAATAACATATATGTAAAAAGTGCAAAAATAATTATATACAAAAAAACAAAGGTATGCTATTATCAAGGCATCGAACGACGAAAGAGAGGAAAAGAAATGTTACAAACAATTGAAAACGTGAATGCGGCCGTTAACAATTTCGTCTGGGGGGTTCCGGCAATGGTCTGTATCATCGGTGTAGGGCTTGTACTTTCAGCTCGTACAGGATTTATACAGTTCCGAAAATTTGGGTATGCCATTAAGAATTCTATCGGACGTATCTTCACAAAGTCAGAAGCGAAAGAAGGTAGTATCACTCCATTCCAGGCAGTGTGTACGGCGCTTGCGGCAACGGTAGGAACGGGAAATATTGCCGGAGTTGCCGGTGCGATTGCAATCGGAGGAGCAGGAGCAGTGTTCTGGATGTGGGTGTCCGCATTGCTTGGAATGTGTACGAAGTTCTCAGAAGTTACACTTGCGGTTCATTACAGAGAGAAGAATGCAGAGGGAGATTATGTTGGGGGCCCGATGTATTATATCAAGAACGGTCTTGGCAAGAAATGGTACTGGATGGCTTCGGTCTATGCGATCCTTGGAAGTTTGACAGTACTCGGAACAGGAAATGCAACACAGGTAAATACCATTACGACATCCATCGATTCAGCACTTATAAGCTACAATGTGATTGATGACGCACAGATAAGTATGGTGAATCTGGTGATCGGAATTGTGATTGCAGCACTGGTAGCGGTTGTTTTACTTGGCGGAGTAAAACGTATCGGTACCGTAACAGAGAAGCTGGTTCCATTCATGGCAGTATTCTATATCATCCTTGCAATCGGAGTAGTTGTACTGAATGCAGACAAAGTTCCACATGTATTTGAGATGATCTTTGTAGGAGCATTTAACCCGTCCGCATTTACCGGCGGTGTGGTTGGAAGCATGTTTATGACTATGAGACGTGGTGTTTCCAGAGGTATCTTCTCGAATGAGGCCGGAATTGGTACCGGATCGATCGCACATGCATGTGCAGATACAGATGAACCTGTAAAACAGGGAATGTTCGGAATCTTTGAAGTATTTGCTGACACGATCGTGATCTGTACACTGACAGCACTGGTTATCCTTTGTGGAGGCGAAGGAATCCAGTACGGCGTGGCAGCAGGTGCGGAGCTTACCATCTCAGGATTCGTAACAACGTATGGAAGCTGGGTGACGATCTTTACTGCAATTGCAATGTGCTGTTTCGCATTCTCAACGATTCTTGGATGGGGACTTTACGGAGCAAGATGTGTCGAGTTTGTATTTACAACAAAGGTTGTGAAACCATTTATGATCGTGTATGCGTTGGTCGCAATCCTTGGTGCAACAGTGGATCTTGGTATCATCTGGGGAATTGCAGATACCTGTAATGGTCTGATGTCTATCCCTAACTTGATCGCATTATTCCTGTTGTCAGGAACAGTGGCAAAACTGGTAAAAGATTACTTTGCAAAACAAGAGAAAAAGAATTAGAAAGACAAAAAAATAACTTACTAGTGAAAAAAATAACTTTTATTGCATTGATAATTGTGTTGTGTTAGTATGAGTTCAGAAAGAGATGAAGAATATTCTTCAACAAAATGGAGTTAAGAAAAATAATCTTCATTCAGAAAAGTAAACGGATTAAAATTTTAGGAGGTTTTTCAAAATGAAAGTAGGATGTGTAAAAGAGATTAAAAACAACGAGTTCCGTGTAGGTATGACACCTGATAACGTTAAGAGTTATGTAAATGCAGGACACGATGTTTATATCGAAAAAGGTGCTGGCGAAGGTTCAGGATTCTTAGATGCCGAATATGAGGCAGCTGGGGCTAAGATGATTGATACAGCAAAAGAAGTGTGGGATACAGTTGAGATGATGATCAAAGTAAAAGAGCCGCTTCCGGAAGAATATCCATTATTCCACGAAGGATTGATCCTTTATACATATCTCCACCTTGCAGCTGATAAGCCGCAGACAGACGCGCTCCTTGGAGCAAAGGTAAAAGGTGTTGCTTATGAGACTCTGATCGAAAGAAACGGAAGCATTCCTCTGCTTGCTCCAATGAGTCAGATCGCAGGACGTCTGAGTATTCAGGAAGGTGCAAAATACCTTGAAAAGAGATTCGGTGGAGAAGGCGTTCTCTTAGCAGGAGTTCCTGGAACACCAAAGGCTAACATCGTAATCCTCGGCGGCGGATCTGTAGGAACAAACGCTTGCAAGATCGCAGTTGGAATGGGAGCTAACGTAACAATCATGGATATCAACCTTCAGAGACTTGCTTATCTGGATGATATCTTCGGAGCACGTATTCAGACACTTGTTTCTAACGATGCAAATATTGAAAAAGCTGTAAAAGAAGCAGACCTCGTAATCGGATGCGTTCTGATTCCAGGAAAATCAGCTCCTAAGATCTTCAAGAAAAAATATCTGAAAGAGATGAAACCAGGCGCTGTATTTGTAGACGTTGCCGTTGACCAGGGCGGATGTGGTGAGACAACAAAGGTTACATACCATGATGATCCAATCTTTATTGAAGACGGTGTTGTTCATTACTGTGTAGGCAATATGCCGGGAGCAGTTCCAAGAACATCTACAATCGCACTTACAAATGCAACATTATCCTATGGACTGCAGATTGCAGGAAAGAGACTGGAGCAGGCTTGCAAAGATAACGAAGTTATCTACTCTGCAATCAATACATATGATGGAAAATTAACATGTAAGAACGTAGCAGACAGCTTTGACTGTTATGAATACACAGATATCAAATCTGTTTGTTAATCAAATCGTTATTATACATTATAATAAGAAGAAACTAAAACTAAATCGTCATGCGTTCGAAAGAAGCTGATTAATTCCTATGAGTGGAAAAATGCCGGTATCTTGGGGGTGCCGGCATTTTTCTATACTAAAGTATGTAAGAGAAGCTGTCCATGACAGGTCCTGTAGATCGCCATGCGTTCGTAAGGAGCTGCCAGTGGCAGGTCCTGTAGATAAGAGCTGTTGAATCAGCAGTAGTGTAATAATATGCAGTAAAGTATTGGAATAGATGAATATTATACATAAGATTGTATTATAAAAAGAACTTGAATATTAATATAAATTATGATAAATTTATTTTTTATCGACAATTCAACACTTTAATCCACTAATATAAATAAAGCTATTTATAGGTAAACTTTATAAATGGCTTTATTTATTAATATTTTCTATTTCCTTAATTGTTAAAAAAATGTTACACTGGTGGACGGTAATCTTAAGGAAAGGGGAAAAGAAAAATGGATTTACTGTGTAGTGTTAACTGGATAGCACTTCTTGTGTTAGCCATAACATTATTGCTGTTCAAAGTTTTGAATCAGTTAGCGATGAAGATCAACTGGACATTCGTTGTTCTGATCAGTATGGTAATGGGAGCCGTGATCGGTCTCGTATTTGCATCTGATAACAACAGTTATCTTGTCTGGGTTGATTTGATTGGTGACATTTACATCAACGTAATTACTGCTCTGGTGGCACCGGTTATCCTGATCTCTATCATGTCAGGTTTTATTTCTTTAAATAGTAAAGAAAAGATGAAGAGGACTTACTTCTGTACTCTGGCTTCTGGCTTCATCTGCAGCAGCAATTGTTCTGTCATATATTTTTGGAGCCATTACAGGACTCGGAAAAGGGGCAGAGGCTGTATTTGCTGATATCGCATCAGTAAGTGACAGCACAATCAGTTCTTATGAAGAACTTGCAACATCATTTGACCAGGTTATTTTGAAATTCTTCCCAACGAACGTAATCGGAGATCTTTCCAATGATAACGTCGTTGCGATCATCATCATTGCTATTGCCGTGGCTGTGGCATATGTTGGAATCTCATCAGAAGAGGGAGAAGAAAAAGTAGCCGCATTCAAGAACCTTGTAGAAGCACTGAAGAACATTATCTATCGTATTCTGGCATTTGTCATTGACCTGACACCATTCGCAGTCTTGTGTCTGGTAGCAGGATCTGCAAGTCAGATCTTCGAGGATAAGAAATCCCTCGTACAGCTGGTACTTCTGGTCGTTATGATCTATGTGGTATGTCTGGTACACAGCTATGGATTTAATGCAATCATTATTAAGTGTGTTGCAAAACTCAGCCCGCTTAAATTCTTCAAGAAGATTCTTCCGGCACAGATCACAGCATTTACGACTTCAAGTAGTGTTGGATCAATCCCTGCCTCTATTGAGTGTCAGAGAAAGAGTGTTGGTATCGATGAGGAAATCTCGAACTTTACAACATCCCTTGGTACAACCATCGGTATGCCGGGATGTACATGTGTATGGCCGATTCTTCTGGCTATTTTCTATACCAATGCGATGGGTATTGCGTGGACAGTATCTGACTATGTAATGTTAGCTGTTGTCTGCCTGATCCTTTCACTCGGAAGTGCAGGAGTACCTGGTATCGGAGTGGTATCTGCTATGGCAGTGTTCAAAGCAGTCAACCTTCCAATCGCAGCGATCGTACTTTTAGTACCGATCAACAACATTTCAGATATGATCCGTACATTTGACAATGTAACTGCAGGTAATGTAACTGCAGCAATCGTTGCCAGAAAGATGGGAACTCTGGATGACAATATATTTAATGCAGAAGAAAAGAAAGGAGAGAACGCATAATGAAATTGAAAAAGTCTACAATCGTACTGATCGTGTTAGCTGTCATTTTCCTTGGTCTCTCTGTAGTATCAACAAAGTATTCTGTAACAAGAACGATCACAGCAATCGATGAGATTGGTGATATGAAATTAAATGACGACAGTATCGACAGATTCAAAAAGGCGGCGGAATATTATCAGGCTTTGGATCCGAACCAGAATCTGGAAGAGAAGATCACAAACCTGAAGACATATAAGGAAGCAAGACTTAATTATGCAAGACTTATGATCAAACAGGCTTCTCTTGCTGACAAGAAGCAGGATGGTGCAGCAGATGCTGTAAAAGAAGCACGTGAAGCAGTAGATACTTATGTGCCGGCTGATGAGAAATGGAACATCGAGAATTATCAGGATCTTCTGGATCTGGAAGCTACATATAGCAGTGACGGTGGATCAGGATCAAGCGATGATGCAGGTGAAGCACCTCCGATGTGCTAAGAAAATGTAAATGAAAAAGTTTATTTCAACAAAAAAGGAGAAAAAAGATGAAGAAAAAAGTTCTTTCATGCTTACTTGCGCTGTCTATGTCAGCTGCATTACTTGCAGGATGCGGAAGCTCATCTTCTGACAGCAAGAGCTCAGACGACAGCAAGAAAACAGAAGAAAAAGCAGATACAACAAAAGCATTATCTGCAACAGATTACAACTTCGAGCCAGATTATTACTTTAACACATTCAACACAAACTCCTTAAAAGACAAACCGCGTCAGGGAATCAAGACATTCAAGAGTGCTGATGAAGTAGTATATGAAGATATCACATATGATGAATTGATCGATCTGTTCCAGAAAGAAGGAACATACATGATCGCACTTTGCGGATCATGGTGCCACAACACAAGAGCTATGACACCTTCTCTTACAAAGTATGCAAAAGAGAATGGTATCGATACAATCTACACATATGACTTCAACCTGGATGACAACGAGAATGGTAACACATTCATCCGTATGTCTGACGGAAGTGAAAATGCAGGTGTAAACTACAACTACATGTATGGTGAAGTTGTAAAACAGTACCTGACAAACATTGATGACTGGATTGAGTTCCCATCAACAACAGAGAGAGCAATCTCTTACACAAATGCAAAAGGTGAGACAGAGACAGTTGGAAGAATCCAGCAGCCAATCGCTTTTATCTACAACAAAGACAATACAACAAACTACAGCGACAAAGAAGACAACGCTGATAAATACCCTATAATGTATGCGTTCGAGCAGATGGTAGAGCGTGACAAAGACGGTGTATACACAAAAGAGTATGACGAAGAAGGTAATGAAGTTACAGATAAGAATGGAGATCCTGTAAAACATTACTGCACAAAGAAATACAATGCACAGATGAAGAAGATGTTCGACTTCATCAATGACAACAACATCGAATTCACAGAGTATTCAAAAGAAGACTTCGTTCGTGAAAACTACCCGGCTCTTAAGGATGCTGAGAAGGTTAACATCAAGACTGTAACATATCGTCAGTTTGCATGGCTGTTACAGCAGGATGGAAATGCTATCTACATGGTAGGCGGACCATACGATGAAGCTACACAGAACGAGATCGCTGATGTAAATGCTAAGGCAGTAGAAAAGGATGTAAATGTATACTTATGGGATCCATATGTTGACGGAAAGATCAGCGAGGATGACTGGGGATATAAGAACACAGGCGATATCATGAAGAGCGACAGCATCAACTTCATGTACACAACTCTGATCGAGAACTCTCTTACGAATCTTACAACAGAAGAGTTCGAGAACGGTGCTGATGGTGCAAGCCTGACATACAAGAATGATGCCGGTGAAGAGAAGACTGTTCCGGTTATCAAGTCACCATTTGTATTCTCATTCAACAAAGATGCAACAGACGAAGACGGAATCTCAGCTCCTATCACAGCTTACAGCGAAAAAGCTGATACACTGGATGCTGTATTCTCAGCTTATGCTGACGGAATTGCAAAATAATCATATTAGTTATGTATAAGCCGGAGCAATCCGGATTACAAAAGTGATGAATAGAAGGGAGGTGTTACTTCGGTAACATCTCTCTTTTTTGAACCGCCAAATTGTGATATTCTATAGATGATAATTTCGAAATATGGATAAAAGGAAAGTATAAGATATGAAGAAAAGAATGAAAAAATTAAGCGCACTCTGTCTGGCGGGAATGCTGTGTCTTGGACTGTGGGCATGCAGTTCTTCAGAAGACAGTTCTTCGGGTGACTCATCGGGTCCAACGAAAAGTGCAGATACATCAGAAGAAGGCAATAAGACAGGAAAGAGTGATAGCAGTTCGGGAGAGCAGGAAACCAGTGAAAACGGATTTCCTGTAAATATGCCGGAGTTTTCGACGACAGACATGGATGGAAATAAAGTGACGAATGATACCTTTGCAGACTATGACCTGACGGTCGTGAATTTCTGGGCAACGTACTGTAATCCATGTATTGATGAATTACCGGAACTGGCAGAGTGGAAAAAAGAACTTCCGGATAATGTGAACCTGATCGGGCTTCTGGTGGATGTAGATGAAAAAGGAAGTGACCAGTATAAACTGGCGGAAAAGATCATTAAGGAGACAGGAGCGGATTATCAGCACCTGATCGCAACGGAAGAATTTGACGATATGATCAGTAATCTGGTCGGCGTACCGACGACATTTTTTGTAGACAGTACGGGAAAGATCATCGGTGAACCATTTGCCGGAGCGGATGTCGATGCGTATAAACAGACGGTAGAGGATTATCTGAATGGAAAGTAATCAAAAAATAACAAGACGTCTGATTGCCAGAGCAATATTGGTTGTGGCGGTTATGATGATCATATATGGAATATACAGAGGAGAAGTATCCATCGTACTGAATAAAGCAGTCAATGTGTGCCTGGAATGTATCGGTCTTGGATAAAGAAATAATGATGAGAAAAGTAACATTTGAGATAAAACGAAAAATGATACAGGTTGCAGCATTTGGCTATTCCAATCTATATCTTGGCAATTTTCTGGATGGGAGATTGTATAAGGGAAAATGGAAAAGTTTCTGCAATCCGGGAATGAACTGCTATTCCTGTCCGGCGGCAACAACGGCATGTCCGATCGGGGCGATGCAGGCAGTGAACGGTTCGATCGATTTTAAGACGAGCTTCTATGTATGGGGGATGATTCTGGCATTCGGAGTCGTTCTGGGACGTGCGGTCTGCGGTTTTTTATGCCCGTTCGGGCTGATACAGGAACTTTTATATAAGGTCCCATTTCCGAAAAAGAAATTATGGAAGGGATTTACCTGGATCAAATATATTCTGCTTGTTGTATTTGTGCTGATGCTTCCGGTTGTAAAGACGAATGCCGTCGGAAGCGGTGCGCCGGCATTCTGTGAATATATCTGTCCGGTCGGAACACTGGAGGGAGGAATCCCGCTCCTTTCCACACATCCGGAACTGCGCCGTGTGATCGGGACATTATTTTCCGTGAAAATGGTAATCCTGGTGATCACACTGGTGGGATGTTTGAGTATCTGCAGGTTTTTCTGCAAGGTGATGTGTCCGCTGGGAGCAATTTATGGACTTTTGAATAAAGTCAGCCTTTTTCATATGGATGTGAATATGGGAAAATGTATACATTGTGGTAAATGTACGCATGTCTGCCCGATGGATGTGGATCCGGTAAAGACACCGGATTCTGCGGAATGTATCCGTTGTGGAAAATGTGTGAGTGCGTGTCCGAAAAAGGCGTTGAAACTTGGAATGAGATAAAAACATTCGTCGAATTGTACAAAATAGATGAAAAAAATCAAAAAACACTTGAAAAAATACATAAAATCCTATAATGAAGGTAGGTTAAGGAAATGTTAAGAAATGAAAGACATTGGAGGTGTTGGTATGATTAGTTTTATCATTTGCTTGGCGCTACTTATAGGAGGGTATTTTGTCTATGGTAAAGTGGTTGAGAACACTTTTGCACCGGATGACAGAGAGACACCGGCGGTTCGGATCAATGACGGTGTCGATTATGTGGTAATGCCACAGTGGAAATTGTTTCTGGTACAGCTGCTGAATATTGCTGGTCTGGGACCAATCTTCGGAGCTATGCAGGGAGCATTGTGGGGACCGGTTGTATTCCTGTGGATTACATTCGGTACGATTTTTGCAGGTGGTGTACATGACTATTTTTCAGGTATGCTTTCTGAAAGAAATGACGGAGCATCTATTTCCGAAGTGTGCGGAATTTATCTTGGAAATGTAATGAAGAATGTGATGCGTGTATTCAGCGTTGTACTTCTGGTCATGGTTGGTACGGTATTTGCAGTAGGACCGGCGGGGCTGATCGTTACATTGCTTGGCAATAAAGGCGTGACGGGAGCCTTGGCTAACCCGGAAGTATGGCTTTGGATCATCCTTGCATATTACTTTGTTGCAACATTTATTTCAATCGATAAGATCATCGGACGTATCTATCCATTGTTCGGTATCTGCCTGATCGTTATGGCAGTCGGTGTTATCGTTGGTATTTTCACGAATCCGAATTATACGATTCCTGAGATATGGACGCATTTCACTAACATGCATCCGGTAGGAAAGCCGATCTGGAGCTTTATGTTCATTACCGTAGCATGTGGAGCTATTTCCGGATTCCATTCTACACAGTCACCACTGATGGCACGTTGTATGAAATCTGAGAAACAGGGACATTTCGTATTCTATGGTGCGATGGTTGCAGAAGGTGTGATCGCACTGATCTGGGCAGCAGCAGGATGTTCTATTTATGAGGTTACAGGTGGTTTAAACACAGGACTCGCAGAGATCCTTTCCGGTGGACAGTCCGCAGCTATTTATGATGTATGTATCAAGACAATGGGAAGCGTTGGTGTAGCACTTGCCATGATCGGTGTTATTGTCTGCCCGATCACATCCGGTGATACCGCATTCAGAAGTGCACGTCTGGTACTGGCAGACTGGTTTAAGATCGATCAGGATAAGATCCAGAAACGTCTGATGTTATGTGTTCCGCTTCTGGCGGTCGGAGCATTTGTCGGACATCTGGATTATGCAATCGTATGGAGATACTTCAGCTGGACAAACCAGACACTTGCAATGATCGTTCTGTGGACAGCAAGTATGTATCTGTTCCGCGAGAAGAAGAATTACTGGATCACAGCGGTACCGGCAACATTCATGAGTGCAGTTTCCATGACATATTTCTTCTGTGCAGAAGAGTGTCTGGGACTTTCTACGAAGGTTGCTTATCCGGTAGGAATTATTCTGGCAGCAGCATTCCTTGGAATCTTTATCCATGCTACAAAGAAACCAATGAAAGCATAGTTGTAAGACAGCGTAATTTGAATCGCCATGCGTTCGAAAGAAGCTGCCAGTGGCAGGTTCTGTAGATACATAAAAAGGCAGAATGAATTGACAGAAATGAGATGATGAAAAGATGAAACCACGAAGACTGGGTAATGTATCGATTCCGGATGAAGAATTGATAAAAGACAGAAAAGAATGTAAGAAGATCGGACCTTGTGGCATTGGAAAAAAGGCGGTGTATCTTAGCAGTTTCTATATTGACAGAAGGTATTACATACCGATCAGTTCTGTAAAAAGGATCTTCAAAAGAATCGCCATGAGTAAGGGTGGATTTACAGGAAAAGGAGTATTCGGTACATTATCCTATCTTGTGGTCGTATATGAGGACGGAAAAGAAAAGCAATGTAATTTCAAACATGAAGAAGATGTGGACAGATTTCTTGCGTACATAGAAGAAGAATATCCGGATATTCCGGTACACAGTCTTGAGGCTGAGAGAAAGCTGGCAGAGAAGGAAAGATGGCTGGCAGAAAAGCAAAGAGAAAGAAATGTATCGGAAGAAACAAAAAGATGTCTCGTGAAGCTGGAACAGGCGGAACAGTATCTGAAAAAGCAATCGGATATCTATATGGACTTGAGTCAGTCGGCGAAGAAAAAGCGTACTTACGACAGAAGTAACCCGGCGTATAAATGGGTAGCTCTTGCAATCGTACTGATGGGCGGTGCGGCATTCGTCTATGGTATCTATGCATTGACGACCCATGCAGGATTTGGAATGTATTTCCTTTTGTTTGGTCTGGCTGCAATCTTCTTATTTGCCGGAGCGAATGTACTTCCGACTTCGAAGAATAATAAGAATTATATTGAGAAGCGGCTGACGGAATCGATCAGTCAGATGGAAGAGTATATCAGAGTGTATCCGGATTTTCCGGTACCGGCTCACTATGCACATCCGATTGTGCTAAAGAGAATGCAGGAAATTATGAAAGAAGGGCGTGCGAGAAATATTCCGGAAGCATTGCAGGTTTTGAAAAAAGATCTGAAAGCGTTGAATTCCAGCGTAGTCGTCGAGAAAGAAGAGTATGACGAAGTGGTAGCGATCAAACCGATGTTTCTGGTGATGGATTATAAATAATTTGGCAGATAGAAAATGCGGTCGGCATATATTCTGAGATTATGAGTAAGAATATATTGCCGGCCGTATTTTTGAAATATCAAAGTATACAAGAGAAGATACCAGCGGGAGGTTCTTTGTAGCGCTATGTGTTTGAAAGAAGCCACCGGTGGCGGGTACTTAGATTTTAAGCTTCAATATATATGCTAAAACCAGGAATAGTATTGCGATACATTTCACACCAATAGACACTCCGACATACCCCGGCAGCAAATATCCTTTTTGCTTTTTGCCTAATATTAAAGAAATGATATCGATTATAAAAAAGACGATTAGAACAATTGCAGCACCGAAGATCAGTAGCATAGCATCACCATTATTATGTGTCAGTGCAGTTACGACTCCAACATTTGTAATTGACATCCAGCTGTAGATTATGTATATCATGCATATTAAGTTAAAAATAATATCAAAGACAACTTTTGCGTTTCTTGTTCTGTTCTTCATTTTAATGTCCCCTTTCTTTAAGAGAATTTGGTAATAGCCGGCATTCTTATCAATTTTTTGTTTCTTCTCTTTTGTTGTCTATAATATAAACCATCAAGTAACTTGAAGGTCAATAGTTTTAGAAAAAATAATTTGTAACTGCTTCTGTATTGTGGAAAAATCAGAATATTGGTATAATGAGAACATACATTCGAAGTAGAAAAACTTTGTGAATGAATTTGTGAGTAAAGGAAGGAGGAGAACAGGCATGGCAGACAAAGGACGGAGAAGCTATATCGCAATCGACCTGAAATCATTTTACGCATCGGTAGAATGCAAAGAAAGAGAACTGGATCCGATGACGACCAATCTGGTAGTAGCGGACAAAAGCCGTACGGAAAAGACTATCTGTCTGGCAGTGTCTCCTTCCTTGAAATCCTACGGGATACCGGGCCGTGCCAGACTCTTCGAGGTCATGCAGAAGGTAAAAGAAGTGAATAAAAGACGGATCTGCATGGCACCCGGAAAGAAGTTTGCAGGAACTTCCGTAGATAATGAAGAAATAAAACTACATCCGGAATTGGAACTGGATTATATTACGGCGGTTCCGAGAATGGCATTATATATGAAATGCAGTACGGAGATCTACAATATTTATCTGAAATACGTTGCACCGGAGGATATCCATGTCTATTCCATTGACGAGGTATTCATGGATGTGACCGATTACCTGAATACTTACCGGATGACGGCAAGAGAGCTGGCTGGAAAGATTATTCGGGAGATCCAGCAGGAGACGTCGATTGCGGCAACGGCCGGAATCGGAACGAATCTGTACCTGTGTAAAGTTGCCATGGATATTGTGGCGAAGCATATCGAGCCGGATCAGAATGGGGTGAGGATCGCAGAACTTACAGAAATTTCTTATAGGAAGCTTTTGTGGGCGCACCAGCCGATCACGGATTTCTGGCGTGTGGGCCCGGGGTATGCGAAGAAGCTTGCGGAAGTCGGATTATTTACCATGGGAGATGTGGCAAGATGTTCTCTTGGTAAGCCGGGGGAATATTATAATGAAGATTTGCTGTACCGGCTATTTGGGGTGAATGCAGAACTTCTGATTGACCATGCATGGGGATGGGAGCCATGCACGATCGCAGATGTGAAGGCGTATAAGCCCGAAAATAACAGTATGGGTGCGGGACAGGTACTGCATTGTCCATATAATTTCGAGCAGACGAAGATCGTGGTAAAGGAAATGATCGATCAGCTGGCATTGGATCTGGTAGATAAACGTCTCGTAACGGATCAGATCGTTCTGACGATTGGATACGACATCAAGAATCTGGAACAAGGAACGAAGAAAAATGTAGGGGAGATCACGACAGACTGGTACGGCAGGAAGCTGCCGAAACATGCACACGGAACCGCTAATCTGAAGCAGCATACTTCTTCATCGAGGCTGATGACACAGGCAGGTGTAAAGCTGTATCATGAAATTGTGAATCCGGATCTTCTGATCCGCCGGATTACGATGGCAGCGAATCATGTGATCAGTGAGAAAGAGGTCCAGGAAGAACAGCAGTATGAACAGATGAATCTTTTTACAGATTTTGGAATTGCAAAGAAGGAAAAGGAAGAGAAGAATGAGAAGCTGGAACGGGAAAAGAAGATGCAGAAGGCGATGCTGGATATCAAGAAAAAATATGGGAAGAATGCAATCTTAAAAGGAATGAATCTGCAGGAGGATGGAACTGCGATGGAACGGAACCGGCAGATCGGAGGACATAAAGCGTGAGGAATGAAAATGTTTCGAAAGAAAATGTTACACAGGTTTCGGGGAAATTACAGAAATCGGTGATCGAAGTGCAGCAAAAGTATGGAGATATTCTGAACCTTCCGCATCATGTATCGGAGACACATCCGCCGATGCCGATAGCAGACCGAGCGGCTCAGTTTGCACCATTTGCGGCACTGACCGGCTATAAAGAAGCAATAGAAGAGACAGAGCGGCTGGCAGAGAAAAAAATCGAGCGGGAATACGAGTAAAGGCAAAAAATGGAAGAAAAATATGGTGAATCTCTTGACCTTCAAGCGGCTTGAAGGAATATAATCATCTTAACAAAGAGGGAGAAGGATGTAGATATTCGGAATGAGGGAAGG
>OHZD01000666.1_pt1 | contig 15203 bp, 9 predicted proteins | sample 1580391 | NCBI WGS metagenome assembly OHZD01 (sample SAMEA3882510, study PRJEB24775) | human gut metagenome | biome: human-associated habitat; feature: intestine environment; material: feces | place: Netherlands | collected 2009/2010 | reverse complement strand
TCGGAAAGTCCCATAATATGGTCAAAATGTGCATGTGTCAGAAGTACAGCCTTCAGCTTCAGTCCCTGCTCTTTCACGGCATTCTTTAATTTTGCCGGATATGCTCCCGGGTCAACCATGACCGTATCCTTTGTCTCTTCATTGATCACCAGATAACAATTGGTACCGATCATTCCCACTACGTATTTTTCTATCTTCATACTTTTAGCCTGTTGCCCTTTCTATATCTATGATTCCGGAAAGCTGCTGCAGCTTCTTCACGATGCGCTCCAATTCTTCACGGCCGTGAACGATGAATCCCATCTCGATCGTTGCCGTTCCCTTCTTACTGGTACGGACATTCATAGATTTGACATCTACGTTTCCCTCAGTGAAGATTCGGGATATCTCCATCAGAAGTCCCTGCTGGTCATTCGCATACATCTTGATCTCTGCAAGATACTGACCGCCGGATTTTTCCGTCACTTCGGTCTCCCACTCTGCAGGAATCAGTCTTGCACGTTCCGATTCGGACAGGTGGATCATATTAATACAGTCCGTTCGGTGAATGGAAAGTCCTCTTCCACGTGTAACAAATCCGACGATCTCATCTCCCGGTACCGGGTTACAGTATCTGGAGAAACGGACTGCCATATCATCAATTCCCTTGACAACAATGCCACTCTTTGACTTGGCAATGTGTACTTTATTCTTCGCTGCTTCTGCAACTCTCTCCAGAACAACCTCATCGGTAATTGCCTGTCTGTGATCTTTTCCATATTCTTCAGCAAGACGATTCACGACCTGGCCTTCTTTTAAGCCGCCATGTCCGATTGCCGCCAATACAGAATCCCAGTCTTTGAATCCGTATTTTTTCTGAACAATCTCCTGATATTTCGGCTGGATGATATTTGCAACATTGATACTTTTCGCTCTGCAGTACGTCGCAATCATATCCTTACCGCGGATGATATTGCTTTCCTTGAACTCTTTCTTGAACCACTGGTTGATCTTATTCTTTGCCTGGGTACTCTTTACAATATTCAGCCAGTCACGGCTTGGTCCCTTGGAATTCTGGGATGTCAGGATCTCGATTCTGTCGCCATTCTGGATCTTATAATCAATGTTAACAAGTTTTCCGTTGACTCTGGCTCCTACCATCTTGTTACCGACCGCACTGTGGATCGCATAAGCAAAATCGATCGGAGTTGAACCATTCGGCAGGTTCTTTACATCTCCCTGCGGAGTAAAGCAATAGACATCCTCTGCAAACAGATCCAGATCTCCTTTGATCAGGTTCAGGAATTCTCTGTTATCCGACATGTCTCTCTGCCACTCCAGGATCTGACGCAGCCAGTTCAGCTTCTCTTCCTGGGAATTCAGGCCCTTGGCATTACTTCCTCCGGTTTCTTTGTATTTCCAGTGTGCCGCAATACCATATTCTGCTGTCTTATGCATCTCCTCTGTCCGGATCTGGATTTCAAACGGCTGTCCTGCCGGTCCCATCAGTGTCGTATGAAGAGACTGGTACATATTTGCCTTTGGCATGGCGATATAGTCCTTGAATCTTCCCGGAATCGGAGTATACATCTCATGGATCACTCCCAGTGCGGCATAACAGTCCTTCACTGAGTCCACAATGATCCGCACAGCGAACAGATCATACACCTGATCCAACGTCTTATTCTGGTTCACCATCTTCTTATAAATACTGAAGAAATGCTTCACTCTTCCATAAACCTTGGCTTTGATCGATGCATTTTCCATATGCTTTGAAACTTCCGCAACGATCTGCTGCACAAATTCTTCACGCTCTGTCTTGCGGGCATTCAGATCCTTTACCAGTTGATAGTATACTTCCGGCTGATAATATTTTAAAGAAAGATCATCCAACTCCGTCTTGATCTTGGAAATACCGAGTCTCTGTGCAATCGGTGCATAGATATCCATCGTCTCACGGGCCTTTTCTTTCTGCTTCGCCTCGGTCATAAATTCCAGAGTCCGCATATTATGAAGACGGTCTGCCAGCTTGATGATAATCACACGGATATCCTTTGCCATTGCCAGGAACATCTTTCTTAAGTTCTCTGCCTGTACTTCCAGTTTATCCTGTGAATAACTCAACTGCCCTAACTTCGTGACTCCGTCTACGAGCAATGCGACCTCTTCCCCAAACTCACGCGTAATATCATCCAGCGTCATCTCCGTGTCTTCCACTACGTCATGCAGCATACCGGCAACGATCGTCTCTTTATCCATCTCCAGTTCAGCAAGAATGATCCCGACCCACAAAGGATGGATAATATATGGCTCTCCTGACTTGCGTACCTGATCTTTATGAGCTTCTTTTCCGATACGGTATGCCTTTTCGATCATTGTAATATCCGCTGACGGATGATACTTACGTACCCGGGCAATCAGTGCCTGGTACAACTGTTCCGGATCCTGGTAATCTTCCGGTGCTTTCACCGCATGTCCATCCACCATTTCAAGATTTTTATTCAGCTCTTCATACTCCAGAGTGCCTGCCATATCGACTTCCCCTTTCACTCATCCTTTGTATCTGAATCTGTACACCAGATTATCTGCTTTTGGGTACATTTCAACTTAATATCATTAAGTATAACACCATTTTCCCCATTTTCAAACAACAACTTCCAACTGTTGTGCAATTTGAGCATATTGCACGTGAAATTCCGATAATTCACTCTTTCATTACTGATAATTTACAATTTCAAGCTGAATACTTCTTTTTCCCATATATTCGTTGATCTTCGGGTAAAAAGTCAGAGGCATTACTTTTCTTTGTTCCATCACTTTCAGGCAGTCTTCTACATCTCCGAAATAAATCCCATCCATCTGCATGCCTCGTTCATTTCTCAGCCTGCACTTTAATACATTCCGGTTCTTTCCAAAGATCCTCGGATCGATCACACTGAGATTTCTTTCCGCAAATTTAGGCTTTTCATTTCCCATGCCAAAAGGCTCTAATCTTTTCAGTTCTGCGATCAGGTTCTCATCAATATATTCAAACGGAAGGCATAAATCAATCGATACCCGCTCCTGCATATCCTCCTCTGTCAGTTGTGCCAGTTCATTGATCTTCTTTCTGAATAATCCAATCTTTTCCTCAGGCAGAGAAAGACCGGCTGCCAGTTTATGTCCGCCGAACCGGGTGAACAGTTCCGCACACCGGTTCATCTCTGCAAACATATCATATGCTTCAATGGAACGTCCTGATCCTTTTGCTCCATTTTCTGTCTTTGTCAATACGAAAGTCGGACGATAATAACGTTCTTTCAGTCTTCCTGCAATGATCCCGGCAATACTTTCATGGCAGTCCGGCAGATAGACAACCAGGACACAGTCTTCCTTCAGAGCGGAAGTTTCAATCATTTCAACTGCCCGTTCCACACCTTTTTCTGTCATTTCCTTCCGGCTTTCATTGAGTGCTTTCAGATCTTCTGCCATCATCACTGCTTCTCTGCGTCCCGGTGCATTGAGCAGTTCCAATGCTCTTTTTGCCGTATCAAGTCTTCCACAAGCATTGATACATGGACCGATGACAAAACCAATATGATAGGTATTCAGATTTTCCACATCGATTCCAGTACATTCAAACAATGCCTTCAGCCCTTCATTTTTCGTCTTTTTCAGCATTTCCAGACCCGTCCTGACAAAAATCCTGTTCTCTCCTGTCAGATTTACCACATCGCCGATCGTAGCGATCGCGACATTCTCGATCAGATATTCTGCTTTTGCCGGATCCATCTCCAGTTCCTCCAGCAATACCCGCACCAGTTTATAGGCAACCCCTGCTCCGCAAAGCTCTTTATATGGATAATTGCAGTCTTTCTGATGTGGATCGATCACCGCATCTGCTGCGGGGATCTGATAAATGCGAACACCATTTTCTTCTTTAAATTTCACTTCATGATGATCCGTCACGATCACCGTCATCCCTTTTTCTTTTCCATATGCAATCTCCTCAATTGCCGCGATTCCATTATCACAGGTGAGGATCGTATCAACCCCATCCTGGTATGCACGGTCAACTAATGCCCGGTTCAGACCATAGCCATCTTTGATCCTGTGCGGAATATCTGTATCCACATCCGCACCTGCCAGTTCCAGTCCTTTCTGCAAAATATAAGTAGAATTCACCCCATCAATATCATAATCACCTATGATGCGGATTTTTTTCTCTTCTGCAATCTTCTCTTTCAAAATTGAAACCGCACATTCCATATCTTTCATCAGCCGTCCGTCATAAAGATCTTCTGGTGTGCCATTCAGATACAGATTGATTTCCTCATCTGTCCTGACTTCCCGGTTTCTCATGATCCTTGCGATTACCGTGGAAACTCCATATTTCCTGGCAATTCCGTTGAAATCTGCTTTTTTCATATTGATAAACCACTTTGCCATCTGTCATTTTCTCCTGTTCTTCACTTAAACGAACAGAAGCCCGTCCGACTTTACTGCCGGAACAGGCTTCCTGTGAATATCTGCCATAAAGCAGGCTGAAACTTCAATGCTTATTTATTTTTCTTTTTCTTATCTTTAAAGGATTTTTTCTTCCCTTTTTTCTTGCCGCTCTTTGCAGTATTTCCATCAGCCGGAGCTTCGGAACTATCTGCCTGTTCAGCCTTCTTTGTATCAGCAATGGCTTTTCTTCCGTTAGAAACTGTGGCAGCCTTTGCACCGATCTTCGTCTTCATTACATACCAGAGTGCACCGGTAATGCATACAGATGTATAAGCACCACATACGATACCTACCATCAGAGGTGCTGCAAATTCTTTGATGGAGCTGACACCAAGGATATAAAGTACAACAACCATGATAAATGTCGTAATATTGGTATAGAGTGTTCTTGTCAGTGTCTGCGTAATGCAGCGGTTTACAAGATCCTTCAGATCTTCTGCCTTGGACTTCGTCTTCAGCTCTTCTCTGATACGGTCAAAGATAACGATCGTACCATTGATAGAATATCCTACGATTGTAAGCATAACCGCAATGAATGTATTTCCGACAGATACTCTTGCGATCACATAGAATCCAAGAACTACCAGTACGTCATGTACCAGTGCAATGACAGCACTTGTCGCAAACCGGATATCCTTGAAACGGAACCAGATATAAAGCAGCATACAGATCGTAGCAATGATCACAGCAATGACTGCATCCACACGCATCTCAGAACTTACTGTGGAACTGATATTTTCAGTTGCAATATCTTTTGTCTCAACACCATAATTCTCATTCAGATAAGATGCGAGAGCCTCTCTCTTTGTCAGATCCAGCGTCTGCGTCTTAAATACAACCTGGTTCGTTCCCTTTACCGTCTGAACCTGGATATTCTTATCTCCGGTGATCTCTTCCATACTCGGGATCATATTTTTATCGATCTCATCAAGAGTATATTCTTTATCAAATGTAACATTCGTGGATGTTCCTCCGACAAAGTCAAGGCTGTAGTTCATTGCCCCGATTCCCCTTGCATGGTTCACGCCCATCATGACCGGTCCGCACAGGCAGAGGATGATTGACAGAACAAAGAAGATTTTCTTCTTTCCAAGGAAGTCAAATGGTTTACGTTCTTTCAGATGTCTTCCGTAAGCTTTTACATTATGGATACCAGCTCCGTAGAAAGAGAAAATGATCAGTCTCGTGATCACCAGTGCTGTAAACATGGAGATTACGATACCAAGTGCCAGTGTCTGTGCAAATCCCTTGACAGATCCACTTCCGCGAAGCCACAGCACACCTGCTGCGATCAGCGTTGTCACATTTCCATCAATGATGGCTGACATTGCTTTATGGAAACCGGATTTCAATGCTGCATGAACAGACTTGCCGGCTGTAAGTTCTTCTTTCACACGTGCGAAAATAATTACGTTCGCATCCACCGCCATACCAATACCAAGGATGATACCGGCAATACCAGGCAATGTCAGTGTAATATCAAATGCATTCAGGAGAAGCAGTGTGATCTCTGTATAAAGCAGCAGTGCCATACTGGCTGCAAGTCCCGGAAGAAGATATACCCAGCACATGAAAATACATACCAGTGCAAGACCAATTGCACCGGCGATCAGGCTTGTGCTTACTGCTTCCTGACCAAGCTGTGCTCCTACTACTTCTGAACTCAGCTCTTCCAGTTCTACATTCAGACCACCGATACGGATCGTAGACGCAATATTATCCGCCTCTTCATAAGTCATAGAACCCGTGATCTGTGCTTTTCCATTCTCAATTACCGTATTAACTTTCGGCACACTGATCAGTTCGCCATCATAATAGATTGCAATCGTATCATTGCTGTTATTAACAGCTTCCTGGGTTGCCTCTTTGAACTTTTCAGCACCTTCTGTTGTCAGTTCCAGATCCACACCGTACTCTTTACTTCCAGTCGTGGAATCAGAAATCTGTCCGGCAGAAGCAGTCTTTACTTCTGATCCGGTCAGTACGATTGAGTCGCTTTCTTTGAGTTCGTCGATTGTCTTATTCAGCACATAACCCGAAGAACCAAGCGTATAGTTCTCTTCACCGGCACTGTTCTTATGCTTGATAAAGTAAAGTGAACCCGGCTGTCCCAGTTCTTCCAGGATCGCATTTGCATCATTTACTCCGGGGATCTCAATACTGATACGGTTATCTCCTACCTGATAAGCCTGAGCCTCTGTACTGTACTGTTCTACACGCTTCTGCAGCTTGTATACAGTATCATCCATGTCCTTCTGGGACGGATTGTCTCCCTTAACCTGATAAGTGATACTTACACCACCTTCAAGATCAAGGCCGAGATTGATGTTCTTCGCAGCTCCTGTTCCTTTCAGGTCAACACCATACATACAGGATACTCCAAAGAGTACCGTTACGGCAATGACGAGGAACAGGCTGAGAAAACTTTTACCTTTTTTCATCTCTCATTTTCCTTTCTTACTTGTCTGCCAACGCAGCTTTTATCATGATCGCACATTCCACACGCTTTCTTTCCATCTCGCAGCTCACTTCATATGTATCATTGATGGTATGGTGGAACTTGTAAGAATTTGCCATGCAGCCGCCACTGCAGTAAAACCTTGCAAAACAGGTCTTACAGCTCTCTTTCGAGTAAACGCTGCATCCGCGAAATTCTTCCGCAATCTCCGGTTTCACAATGCCCTCATCGACATTTCCCATGAGGAACTCCTCCTGACCTACAAACTGATGACACGGGTATAGATCTCCCCACGGTGTCACAGCCAGGTATTCGGTTCCGGATCCACATCCGGAAAGACGCTTCGACACACACGGACCTCCTTCGAGGTCGATCATAAAGTGGAAGAAATTAAATCCTCTTCCGCTCTTTTCCCTGTCGATGATCATCTTTGCAAGTCTGTCATATTCTTCAAAGATCTGTGGGAGATCGTCTTTCTGGATCGCATATGGGTCTGTATCTTCACCGACAACCGGCTCAATTGATACCTGCTCAAATCCAAGATCTGCAAAATGCTCCACATCTTTTGAAAAATCAAGATTATTTCTTGTAAATGTACCACGTATATAATATTTCTGCTGATTCCGGCTCTCTGCCAGTTTCTGGAACTTCGGAACGATCAGATCATAACTTCCCTTTCCATTCCTGAACGGACGCATCCGGTCATTGACTTCCTTTCGTCCGTCAAGACTCAGCACTACATTATCCATCTCACGGTTCACGAACTCCTGTACTTCCTCATTCAGAAGTACCCCGTTCGTTGTCAGTGTAAAACGGAAATGCTTATCATACTGCTTCTCCAGCTCTCTTCCATAAGCAACCAGTTCCTTGACAACCTTCCAGTTCATCAGAGGTTCACCGCCAAAGAAATCTACTTCAAGATTTCTTCTGCTTCCTGAATTTGCCACCAGGAAATCCAGTGCTTTCTTTCCCACTTCATAGGACATCAAAGCACGTCTTCCGTGGTACTCTCCTTCTTCTGCAAAGCAGTACTGACAGGCAAGGTTGCAGTCATGTGCGATATGCAGACATAACGCCTTGACTACGGTTTTTCTCTGCTTGACAATACCGATTAAATTTTCATAAATATCCTTTGTAAAGAGTCTTCCCTGCTCTGTCAGCTCTGTCACCGCATCCAGAATATCCTTCAGGTCTTCCTCCGTATATCTGTCCCCGAGCTTTTCTTTCAACACCGTTTCCGTCTCCGGTGCCTTCAGCGTCTCCGGTGTATGTTCTGCGTTCATTTCATTCAGGACTGCAATCACATCATAAGCTTCCTGATCCACTACATGAACTGCACCACTGTTCACATCAAGAACGATATTATATCCATTATTCTGATACTGATGTATCACACCAATACCTCACTTTCTGTATTTTATAACTTTCCCTTAAGACAAGCATAAGGCAGCGACTCTCATCGCTGCCCTCCCTTCAAGATTCCGGGTCAATGCCGCATTATTTTCTGTTCTCGCAAGTCTGGTTTCCTACTGTACAGGATGTCTTGCATGCTGACTGACAGGATGTCTGGCACTCACCGCATCCGCCTTTTTTTACTGTATGATTCAGTGTCTGAGTATTCAGCGTCTTAATATGCTTCATTTCTATTCCTCCTCTATCGAACATATTGCTTTTGCTATTATAGCATAAGGCGGTGCTTTTTTAAAGAGTTTTTTCCTCTTTTACAGAATCAGGAACATTTTCAATTTAGCTTTTACAGAATCACTCAGCAATCAGGAAACCATTCCTCCCAGCATTCCTCCACCTGCACATAAAAGAAGTGTTGTAAGAAGGCTTCCCATTTCAGCCTGCAGTGAATGATAGATTCCAAAAGAGATCAGCATCAGCAGCCCCCAGTACAGCACTCCTGTCAGAAGTCCCCACAGGAATTTATGCGTCATGGAAAGTTTCCCCATTACAAATCCTCCTGAAAACGTTGCGATTACGTAGATCAGGATCACTCCAATATTTACCTTCTGTTCACTCAGCCCCATCTTATAAAGCAGAAGCGTCAGGATAAGTAAAAAGATGCCGGTAACAACATACGCAATAAGCAACGATTTCACCATATCTGACGCCGTCTTTTTCAACTGAAACTGATTCTCATTTTTCCTGTCCATCTGTCTCCTCCCGGGTTTCTCATAAACTACAGTACTCTCTCCAACTGCTATAGTTTATGAGCTGATCCCCGAAATTATGACATCGGATCATCTTATCCCATCTGCCTTCCCAGAAAATCTGCTGCCCCCTGAGCCATTTTCTCATCCAGCTCAGGATTTTTCTTTTCTTCTTTTTCCAGAAGCAGCACAGCCCCTGTCACATCGCCTCCACTGATGATGGGGCAGATTGTCTCCAGACAGAACTCTCCCATCCCCTGTACCGCCTGAACATAGTGCTTCTCTCCTATTTTCGCAGTACGTTGCTTTCGCTCCTGTATCATATGCTCCAGTTCTTCACTGATATACTGCCCTTTCAGCTCTCTGCTCCCTGCCCCCGACGCTGCAACCACCTGATCCAGATCGGTAATGCAGACGGTACAACCCAGTGTTCTTGCAATACTCTCTGCTAAAATAGCTGCATTCGCCCCCAGTTCTCCCACCGGGGAATACTTTTTTAAAATAATCTTTCCTTCTCTGTCTGTAAAAATTTCAAGCGGATCGCCTTCCCTGATCCTCAGTGTCTTTCTGATTTCTTTTGGCACGACAACCCGTCCAAGATCGTCGATCCGCCTGACTATCCCTGTCGCTTTCACAAATATTTTCCTCCAATTCCATACCTCGGCATGAATCTTTCCACGCTTTTGCTATATATTAGTTTTGGAGTTAGTATGTGGAAATCATGGGGGATTATACAAGAATATTTCCCTTTTCTATATTCTCCCGGAGCAGTTGATTGATCACTTCATATAATCTCACTGATCCCTTCTGTGTCTTACTCTGTCTGCCGTATACCTGCTCTGCCGTCACTTGATGCTCTCGCCAGTCCGCACCACCATTACTGTTATTTAAAAGCAGAGGCTGAAGATTATCCATTGCATGTGCAAATTTTGATTCCGCACTTTCATACGCTTCAAACTCATCAAATAATGCAATCATCTCTTCTTTCTGTTCCGATGGAAGAAGTGAGAAGATTCTTTCCTTTGCAGTATCTTCTCTTGCTTTCTGCGTCTTCAGATTTTCAGCATCATACGCATAAGTATCACCTGCGTCAATCTCCACAATATCATGGATCAGGCACATCAGCATCACCCTTGCAATATCTATCTCTTCATTTGAATATTCTCTTAACAGATATGCCATGATTGCCATATGCCATGCATGCTCTGCATCATTTTCATTTCTTCCGTGTCCTGAAAGATGCGTCTGACGGAAAATATTTTTTTCCTTATCAATCTCCAGTACAAACTCTAACTGCTGCTTTAATCTTTCATCTGTCATGTTCGGTCTCCTCCATGTGCATTGATTTAATCTGACTTTTCTGATTTCTTCATTATATCACAAAAAGAAAAGTCTGCCAGATTTTCATCCGATCTTCCCAGGAAGCCGGAATATCAGTCTTCAGATAGGTGAGGATGTCCGCCGTTGTTGTATAATGCCCGGCATCCGTGTTTTGCCAAAGGTATTTCAATATGTGTAACAGTCTGCTCTTGGATTCTGCCATAGCGTCACTCCTGTTGTTTTTTGCGGAAGCCCTTATTTCTTTGAGCTTCTTTTCAGCTCGTATGTCCCGCCGACCGTGCCCTCGTCACCGATCAAGGTAAGGGTATTTCCGTCAACGGTAAATTCATATTCGGAATCCCGCACCGACTCATTGGCGTAATCGATCATGAGCTTGTTGCCGTCGATGGTATAGGTGAATTCGTAGGATATGGAGGGCAGCTCCATTGCACCGCTTCCGCTGCCGTCAAAGGAATAGGTGGTCGTTCCGTCGAACTCCCATGTGCCTGCAAGTGCGTCCGTGCCGCCGGAGCAGCCTTTTGCCAGCAGTATAATGCCAACGATGATTACCGCCAGTGCGGCGATCGCACCGCAAAGCACCATACGGTGCTGCGTCTGTTTTTTCTTCCTTTTTCTGATTCTCTCTACCGTTCGATCTGACTCGTTCGGGAATCGTCCCGGCGGTTGCTGCCTGACGGGGCGGTTCGATTGATAATCCTGCATCATGTGGTTCTTCTCCATTCCAAGCGAAAGGGCGATGACGGCAATGTCCGTCACCGCCCTTTGCTCAAAGGTTCGCAGCTGATTTATTCAGCGTTTTCTTTCTTCTTTTTTCTGTAAACGGTGATGCCGATCACTGCACCGCCGCTGATAAACAGCAGTGGGATCCAGAGGATCATATTGCTGTTGTCACCGGTTTTTGGGCCTTCTGCACCGGTGTTCGAGTTGGTTTGCGTAGGATCGGTCGGTTTTGTTGTGGAGCCGGTAGCCAGAATCTCAACTGCCGCCTTCTTGTAGCCGCAAACCTTGCACTCCTCATGCTTGGAGCCTTTTTGCGTTGCGGTCGCTTCCTTGTCAACAACCCACTTGAAGTCGTGTGCCGCCTTATCGGCCTTATCTCCGCAGGAGCACTCATGCCAGTGGTTGTCGGCATCGTACTTCCAGTCGGAGCCGTAGCTGTGAGTATGCTCACCGCCGCCGGTTGCCGGGATGGTTTCGGTTGCCATCATATAACCGCAGACGGTGCATTCCTTATGCTTTGAGCCGCTTGTGGTAGCTGTTGCCGGGGTGTCGATGATCCATTCACCGGCGGTATGTGCCGCCTTGCTGTCCTCGATGATCACGCCGCAGCCGACAACGGTGCACTCTTTCCAGTGATCGGTATGATCGGACTTCCAGTCGGAAACGCTATGACCTGTTGCCGCAAGGATTACGCTTGTCTTGTCGGTAATTTCGGATGCACCAGTTGCATCCTCAAACCACTTGTCACAGCCGTCGCAGGTGTAATATGCTGTGTTGCCTTTCTCCGTGCAAGTAGGAGCCTTTGCGGGAACGAGGGTCAGATTGTGCGTATGCGGTACGGTCTTGTCATATCCGCAGGTGTCGCAGATGTTATCGCTGCCGTAATCGTGAGCCGCCTCGTCCTTCTTTTCGTGGCAGCGAGAGCATATTTTCCAATGATTGTCTGTGTCCTTGCTCCAATCGCTTGCCCATGCGTGCCCGAGCTGTGTACCGGCTGCCGTAAAGGTTTCTGTTGTGCTGATCTCTCCGCAGGAGCAGCTCTTGAAATATACTGCATCGTTGGTGCAGTCGGCAGCCGACTTGAGGGTTTCCGGCTTCTGAATTTCCTGATCGTAGGTATGGGTATGAGGAATTGCCTTGTATGTTACAATAACGGTTTTGTCTGCGTCCATCGTAACATTCAGGGTATTGGAATGTACGTCTGTTGCAACGCCGTTCACAGTAACAAGGTCGATTTCATAGCCGTCATCAGGGGTAAAGATAACCGTTTCGGTGGAGCCTTCGGTCAGTCCGGTTTTGCTTGCGGAAATCGTTCCGTGACCGCCGTTTACCTGTGTTGTGAGGCTATATGTGGTGACCGGTGCGTTCTTGTAGGTCGCTTTCACGCTGACTTCACTGTCAGGCATTATGAAAGTAGTGGTTTCACTGTTCGCATCTTCAAGAGTAGCGCTGCCGCTTTCTACTACCCACTTATCAAACACCTTACCGTCAGGAGCCGCATTTGCGGTCAGAGTAATGGTTGTGCCTTGTGCCGCTTTACTGATTTCGCTTCCTGCACCGATTGTCGCTTTGCCGTCCGTTACGATGATGGAATACTCTTTACTCTCCCAGATTGCATAGAAGGTAGTATCCGAGCTTACTTCATAGGTCGTGCCGGAAATAACCGAACCGTCGGCACTGGTTGACCAGCCCTTGAATTGCTTGCCTTCCGGTTCAGTAAAACCGCAGGAAGGCAGGGTATAGCTGCCGGAAACGCCGGTGACATCTGCCATTGTGCCGCCGCCACCGTTGGCATTGAATCTGACGGTATACTCGGCAGGCGCGGCTTTGGTTATCGTAATAGACAGCTCCTTCGTATCGCTGCCCGCACTGTTTTCCGCCTTAACGGTGAAGCTGGCGGTTCCCGCTGCGGTAGGCGTGCCGCTGATCTCGCCGGTGGCTTCGTCCAGCGTCAGGCCGGCAGGGAGAGCGCCGCCGCTAACACTCCATGTGATGGGCGTAGTGCCGGTGGCACTCAGGGTCTGGCTGTACGCCTCGCCCACCTTGCCGCCCGGCAGGGTGTCCGTGGTGATGGTGGGGGCGGCGGCAGCATTTTCGCTGATGGTGAAGTAATGCTCTGCCTTGCCGCAGTAGTTTCCCGTGCCGTACAGCGTCACCTTGGGAGCCTTTTTGCTGTCAAAGCCCTCGTCGCCCGGTGTGAGGGTGTAGGGATGGACGTTGTTGGAATAGATGGCGGTGTAGTCCGTGTTCTCCGTAAGCTGCTTCGTTTTGTTCTCGCCCGTCTGATGGGAAAGCCCCGTCAGCTTCTTTTCGCTGCCGTCATGGGCGCAGTCCGTCAGCCCCTCGAGCGTCAAAAGCCCATGCTCATAGCAGTATCCAAGATCATACTTGTCGCAGAGTGCGCATTTGCCGTACTCGTCAGGGCTATGGTCAATGGTCTTTCCGTTGACGGTGCTGCCGCAGATGGTGATGTTTTCCGCCGGAATACCGGGCAGCTCCTTTGTGTGCAGCTTGTCATAGACATAGTTTGTGCCGTCCTTTTCCTCAAGCCGGAAGGATTCCACCGTGCTGTTCAGAATTTGAATCTTTCCAATCTCTGAAGCTCTGCCAGACGAGTTTTTCCCGATGCCGGGAATATAGTCGGTACCAGACCTCAAATTGCCGCCCTTTGCGGTCACGGTGCTGTTTTCAATAAGAATATTTATCTGGCCTCCACTTGAGCCATACGCCGCGCCGATGGCGGGGCCGAACAATTCATTGCGAACGGACACCTGGCTGTTCGCAATGCGGATACGGCTCTCACCATAGGATTGGGATTGTGTACCGTTGCCGATAACCGCGTTGACTGAAGACCTACTATCGATTTGGCTGTCCTGAATGTCGATGCTGCCAAAGGAAGCCTTTTCGCCGCCGCCAATCGTGCAGCGATTATAGGTGTACTCGTCGTTCAGGCGGATGATGCTGCCGCGGATCACGATCTCTTCAACGGAAGAATATTCTCCACGAGCGCCGATGATATCGCCCGTCAACACGGTGCTGTCCGTGATCTCCAGCCTTTTCAGTGTCTTTGCGTCATTCGGTGATTTCGCGTTTTCGTCCATAAAAATGCCGTAGGTGTGCAGATCGGAATCCCGAACGGCGATGCTCCCATTGCCGCCGACGCGAATGCTTCTAAAATGCGGCAGCCTGATCTCGCTTTCTTCAATGACGAGCTCGCTGTTGCTGCCCACGCGGATCCCGTCGGTACGAGTGGTGAGTTCGTCCGTGGATGCAACGTGGCAGTTTCGGATGGTGAGCTTCCCGCCCGGCGAGTCTGCGTCCCAGCCGATCAGAATTTTATTGCTGCTGAGAAGCGGAAGCTCTGCGTCCGAAATGGTGATGCTTCCGACGCTTCCGCCGGTGGCAGCGCCGATGCAGGCGCCGTCCTTACTGGAAATGGATTTGATCGCATTGCCGTTGATGGTGATGCTTTTGCAATCCACTCCCCCAATGCTGCCGATGGCTGCGCCGCCGCCCTCGGCGAAAGCGGAGATCTCACCGCCGGTGATGCGGATGTCGCCGGTGCTGCCGATGCCTGCCGCGCTGCCTTTTCCGACCGCATGGACGACGCCGTCGGTGATGGTGACGCTGCTCTTTTGTTTGCTTTTGTCGCCAATGGCGGCGTTATTGCGATTTGCCGTGGTTTCTATATTTCCGCCGTTGATGGTAATGTGCATTTCCGCCGTGTGGTGAACTCCGGCTCCGCCGATGCCAAAGCCATTTCCATCGGAAGATGCCTTGACAGTACCGCCGTTGATGGTGATGCTGCCGCCCTCAAGCGGGCCGATCCCGTTTCCGGGAATCGCGTATAGCGGCTGGTTTTCATAGCGATTGATACCGCCGTGAGCGGTCACATTGCCGCCGTTGATGGTGATGCTGCCGCCCCGGCCGCTACTGATCGCGCTGCTGGATGCCTCGGCGATGATCGTGCCGCCGTTGATGGTGACGCTGCCGCCATTACCGTAGCATGTGCCGATTCCAAAGCTGTCTGCAGTGTGAGCGCCGCCGCTCGTCCTAAGCTC
>OHZD01000660.1_pt1 | contig 15296 bp, 13 predicted proteins | sample 1580391 | NCBI WGS metagenome assembly OHZD01 (sample SAMEA3882510, study PRJEB24775) | human gut metagenome | biome: human-associated habitat; feature: intestine environment; material: feces | place: Netherlands | collected 2009/2010 | reverse complement strand
TCGGTCTTGCGGCCTTTCAGCACGGGGATGCACAGATCATGCTCGGCAAAGTCGGCATAGCAGTTCAGCTGCTGCTCGGTCTCAGCCTTGGCCTCCTCGGCAGTCTCGTGGATGGTGTGGCCTTCCTGCCACCAGAACTCACGGGTGCGCAGGAACGGGCGGGTGGATTTTTCCCAGCGAACCACGCTGCACCACTGATTGTACAGCATAGGCAGGTCACGGTAAGAATGCAGCACATGGCTGAAATGGTCGCAGAACATCGTTTCGCTGGTGGGGCGCACAGCAAGGCGCTCTTCCAGCGGGTCAGAACCGCCTGCAGTGACCCAGGCAACTTCGGGGGCAAAGCCGTTTACCAGCTCGCCCTCCTTTTTCAGCAGGCTTTCGGGGATCAGCACAGGCATGGCCACGTTTTCGTGGCCGGTTGCCTTAAAGCGGCCATCCAGAATTTTCTGGATGTTCTCCCAGATTGCATAGCCATAGGGGCGCAGCACAACAAAGCCCTTGACGCTGGAATATTCAACCAGCTCTGCCTTGGTGCAGATATCCGTATACCACTGCGCGAAATCAACTTCCTGCGCGGTGATTGCTTCGACCATTTTTTTCTTATCGTTTGCCATTGGTTCCCCTCACACTTTCTTACAAAACTGCATGCTGCCATGCCGCATTACTGCATATGTTCTTCCACATAGGCAACCACATCGCCCACGGTGTGGAAATTTTCGATCTCCTCGTCCGGGATCTCGACCCCGAACTCGTCAGACAAGGTAGTGATCATATCGATCACATCCAGGCTGTCTGCGCCAAAATCATTGATAATATCGCTTTCGGGGGTGATTTTTTCAGCCTCGATGTCAAGCTGGTCAGCCAGATAATCGCGGATGCGCTCAAAAACTTCGGATTCCATAGCTTTTACTCCTTACCCGTATCAATATCGTATTTCTGCCATGCCGGTATCAGCACGCAGGGCACACATATACAGAATGTCATAGTACTTTTATATCGTATCTGCACAGCCTTGTCAAGTTTCCCGGCAACTTTTTTATCCGGGAGCTTTCACATCCCTGTACGCCGGTGCAGCGGGATGCTATAATATAGGATTAGAAGTAATAAATAATAATTCATGTTGGTGCGCCGCCCGCGGCGCGAATAAAACAGGCGGGCTGCTCTGGCTAGAATGCTTTTGCCGGAGTGGTTGGCCTGATTAAAATGTGACGCCATGGGCATCACACAACCATTATTCTTTTTTCTTTATTCTTTTATTTGATTCTTTCCACACCGCACAACAAGGAGGCACTTTATGCAACTGCACTTTACCAAAATGCACGGCTGCGGCAACGACTATATCTATCTTGACTGCCGCGAAACCGGCCTGCCTGCGGAGATTGCCGTCTGGAGCCAAAAACTTTCCCGCCGGCATTTTTCCATTGGGGCGGACGGCATTATCTGCATCTGCCCGCCGCTGACGGCGGACGGCGACGCCACCATGCGGATGTTCAACGCGGATGGCTCCGAGGGCAAAATGTGCGGCAACGGGGTGCGCTGTGTGGCGCAGTTTTTGTACACGCACGGCGTGCCGAAGGATGTGATCGAGATCGACACCCTGATGGCGGGCCGTAAAACGCTGCACCGCAAAGGCAAAGGGCTGTGGCAGGCCGAAATGGGACATTTTTCTGCGATGGCGGACACCCTGCCCGCCGTTGGGTTGGGGGCCGGGCCGCTGGTTCACGCCCCGCTGACGGCAGCGGGCAAAACCTGGGATGCCGCCTGCATCAGCACCGGCAACCCGCACTGCATCATTGAATGGCCGGATTGCGACCGGCCACGCCCTGGCCGCAATCGGCCCGGAGTTTGAGCACCACCCGGCGTTCCCCGAAGGGATCAACACCGAGTTTGTTTATATCGAAAGCCCCACCCGCGTAGTGATGCGGGTTTGGGAGCGCGGCAGCGGCGAGACGTTCGCCTGCGGCACCGGCTCCTGCGCCACGGTGGCCGCTTTGGTGCTGCGCGGCGTGTGCCCCCGCAATGTTCCGGTGGATGTACACCTGCTGGGCGGCATCCTTTCCATCACCATCACGGCGGATGACGACATTTTGATGACCGGCCCGGCGGAGACGGCGTTTGTGGGTTGCGTGGAAGTGTAAAGTTAGTTAGGAGTTAGGAAGTAGGCGTTAGGAGTTTTCTCAAATTAGAAATTAGGAATGAGGAATTAGAAATTGGAGGTATGGCGAGGTTGACGGTAACACACTGAACCATATGAAGCCATATAAAATTAAAGAAATCTGGCGAAAATACTGTTTATCATAAGGGGTAGATTTTCGCGGTTTTTCTTGAATGTGGCGGCGTTTTATGGTACCATACAGACATACATTCCATAGTATTAAATATTCCTAACCACCATGTTGAAATGCAGAGGGAGCGAAAGATGAAACTGAACAAGCATTATTCCGAGCTGAACGAAAGCTATCTTTTCAGCACCATTGCGCACAAGGTTGCTGCTTACCAGAAAGCCAACCCGGATAAGGATATCATCCGCCTGGGCATTGGCGACGTAACGTTGCCGCTGGCCAAAAGCGTGACCGACGCCATGCTGAAAGCCGTTGAGGAGCAGGGCAAAAAAGAGACTTTCCATGGCTATATTCCCAGCGAGCAGGGCTATGAATTCCTGCGTTCCGCTATCCAAAAATACTATGCCGGCCACGGCGTGGAGCTGGACATGGCCGAAATCTTTGTATCCGACGGTGCCAAGAGCGACCTGGGCAACCTGCTGGATCTGTTTGATGTGGACAATACCGTGCTGGTTCCGGACCCCGTTTACCCCGTTTATGTGGATGACAACGTGATGGCCGGGCGCAAGATCCTGTACATGTCCGCCAGCGCCGAGAATAACTTTTTGCCGATGCCGGATGACAATGTTCATGCCGACATTGTGTACCTGTGCAGCCCCAACAACCCCACCGGTGCCACCTACACCGTGGATCAGCTGAAAGAGTGGGTGCGCTGGGCCAAGGCCAACAACGCCCTGATCCTGTTTGACGCCGCCTATGAATGCTTTGTGAGTGAGCCGGGTCTGGCCCGCAGCATCTATGAGGTTGAGGGCGCTAAGGATTGTGCCGTTGAGGTTTGCAGCTTCTCCAAGATCGCAGGCTTTACCGGCACCCGCTGCGGCTACACCGTTGTGCCGCAGGCCATTGTCTCTGACGGCCAGAGCCTGAACAAGATGTGGCTGCGCCGCCAGACCACCAAGTTCAACGGCGTTGCCTATGTGGTGCAGCGCGGCGCCGAAGCCGTGTTTACCGAGGAAGGCATGAAAGAGATCCAGCACAACCTGGATTACTACCGCCAGAACGCTGCTGTGATTGCAGCAGCACTGGACGAAGCCGGTGTGTGGTACTGCGGCGGCAAAAACAGCCCGTACATCTGGCTGCGCTGCCCCAACAACATGGGCAGCTGGGAGTTTTTTGACTGGCTGCTGGAGACCGCCAATGTTGTTGGCACCCCCGGCGAGGGCTTTGGCGAGTGCGGCAAGGGGTATTTCCGCCTGACCGCATTTGGCGATGCCGCCAAGACCAAGGAAGCAGCCGCCTGCATTGTGGCCGCACTGAAAACCCTGTAATAATTACCCGGCTGCCTCGCAGCCGAACCTGATAACACGCGGATGATTGGAGGAGCAACCATGACCCCAAGCGAAGAAATTATGCAGTTTTTGAAGGACAACCCGACCTTTTATCTTGCCACGGTGGATGGCTATCTGCCGCGCGTGCGCCCGCTGGGCTTTGCCATGTGGTACAAGGATCACCTGTGCCTGGGCATCGGCAAGCACAAAGCCGCATACAAGCAGCTGTTGGACAACACCAACCTTGAAATCTGCACCTGCAACGAAAAGGGCGAGTTTTTGCGCGTGCAGGGTACTGCCAACTTTGACAATACCCCCGAAGCACAGGCCGCCGCATTCAAGATTATGCCGCAGCTGGCCGATATGTACAACGAGGAAACCGGCCTGAAGCTGGGTATTATCTACCTGGACCACCTGTCCGCCAAGCTGTTCTCCATGTCCGGCAGTGTAAAGGACATCATGGCCTATTAAGCGATAAGCAAAATAAGAGCAAAACCAACGCCCGTGCGTTCCGTTTATGGGGAGCGCACGGGCGGTTTATTTTATATCAAAATCAAAGGGTCTTGAGCAAAATTTCTTCCATCGGGCGTTTGGGCACGCAGTAATCGCGGGCATCGTCCAGGTAATACTTTACATTGCCGTTCTGCATGGCAACCAGGTGGCTTTTATGGGTGGGGTAGCCGAACGCCACCACGCTGTGCAGGCGCAGATTTTCGCCCAGGCCCAGCAGCTCCTTGATGGCGGGGCGGTCGATCGCCCCCATGATGCAGCTACCCACACCATGCGCCCAGGCGGCGTCCGTCATGTTGGCAAGGGCAAGTCCGGTATCGGTATCATTGCAGCCGGGCAGGCTTTCATCCTGGCAGACAGCCACAAACAGTACCGGGGTCTCATCCGGTTTGGGCTGGCCCTGCTCCGGCGGCAGGTAAGCAGCCCAGTGCACCAGCGGCTGCATTTTGGCAACCATCTCCGGGCTTTGCACCAGCACATATTTCAGCGTCTGGCGGTTGGCACCGCAGCTGGCAATGCGGGCGGCCTCCATAATTTCCCGGGCAATGGCAGGTTCCACCGGCTTTTGTTCAAAGCGGCGGTAGGTGCGGCGGGTTTTCAAAAATTCCATTATATCCATGGGGGTTCACACTCCTCTTTTTGCTGTTTCGGGTCCAGGCCGCGGCGGTGCCTATTTCGCGCACCGCCACCTGTCTTTGCTTTTATTATAGTCCATTCCGCTTTTTTCGCCTAGGTTTTTTTACAAAATTCTGCGGCGGAATTTCAGTCAATCACGGTTTTCGTGCGGCCGATGCCCACCACGGCGGAGGTCAGCTTTTTCCAGGTGTTGCAGCCGCACACCCCGTCTGCCGTCAGGCTGAAGCTGCGCTGGGCGGCGCGCAGGGCAGCATACGTGTTCTGGCCAAAAGCGCCGTCCAGCGTTTTGGTGCTGTAGCCCAGGGCGTTCAGGGCGTCCTGCAGAATCAGCACATAGGTGTTTTTATCGCCGCGGCGGCAGGTGGGGTATCCGGATGTGGTGCCGGAGCAGGCCGGGGTGCCGTAACGGCGGTCAAAGTGCACCCAGGTGGGCGTCATGGAAAGCGGCTCCACATAACCCCAGGCCCTTGTGGCCGTGGCGGCGGCGTGGATGCGTTGGCGGATGGCGCTGCTGGTGCCCTGGCCCACATCAAAGGCAACGCCCGCATAGTGTTGGCTGGCCGTGCCGTGGCCGCCCTCCCAGATGCGCTTGAAGGCATACCCTACCGGGATGCCCGCCCCATACCGGCGGCGGGTCAGATTCCATGCTTCCATTGCGCGCGTTGTGGTCCACAGCACCCGCGCGTTGGATGACCCCCGGAACTCCCGCACGCTCAGCGTGCTGCCATAACTGTACGGCATCGGGTCGTTTTCATTCAGGTTGTTGTATACAAGCATACGGTTTTCGTATGAGTCGTAAACATAGAGCTTTGCCATGGGTAGCCTCCTCTCTCGAATCAAGGAACAGTCAAGAAGTAGGAGTTAGGAGTTAGAAGTTAGGAGTTTAAGGTGCGGCTTACGCCGCGTTTTTGGATATTAGCGCCATGAAAGCTTTAAGTTTTCAGCAAAAATTTTCACCCAACTCACTCCCACAACTCCTAACTCCTCCTTCCTAACTCCTAACTAATATTCGCGTCCGCTTTCAGCTGCTTCCAAACGCTGTCATCTACTACTCCCAGCGGGGTGATGTTATTGGCGATCTGCCAGGCTTCCAGGGCGGTTTGGGTGGCGGTGTCAAACTCGCCGGTTTCGGGCACAAAGCTGGCGGAGCAGTCCTGCGCGGCGATCTCGTTCAGCCACTGCTGCACCTGCAGCACCGCCGGGCCGCTGCTGCCAAGGGTCAGGGCGGCACCGGGCCAGACCTCCTGCGGCTCCGGCGCGGCGGATGCCGGGTTGACTGCCCCCAAGCTTAACGCTGCGCGGTAAAACGCCAGCCAGTCTGCCGGGGTCACTTTCCCGGTCACAGTGCGGCCTAACGTCTGCTGGGCGCTGCGCACGGTGGTTTCCAGGGCATCGTCAAAGGTATCCGTCAGGCCGCTTGGGGTGATTTCCGGCAGGAACTGGGCCAAGAATTCCAAAATCTGGGACAGGATGCGAATTTTCCGGCCGCTGTCCCCCACTTTCAGAGTTTCTTCGGGGGGATCCGGTGCGCGGGCTGTCACCGCGGGGCCGCTGGCGTTGACCTGTTGGGCGGAATCATAAATGCTCTGCCAGGTCAGCCGCCCCACCACGCCATCCACCGTCAGGCCCGCGTGTTCCTGCCAGGCAATGACCGCCCTGCGGGTGGCTGCGCCGAACGTTCCGTCCACCGTCACTGTGGGCACATCCCGATAATAGGCGGCCAACAGGCGCAGGTTATATTGCAGCGCCCGCACCGGGGTGCCGGTGCTGCCCTCCCGCAGGGTTGTCACAAACTGGCCGGGCTGAATGTTCTGCCCCACCAGGTTGTTGGCCACGGCAAGGCCGACCTCGTTCAGTTTGGCCCAGGTCCCGGCCCCCACCACGCCGTCTGCCGTCAGGCCGAACAGCCTCTGGAACGCCCGCACTGCACTGGCGGTGCCACTGCCAAAGCTGCCGTCCACCGTCACGTTGGAAAGGCCGGTATAATTTTCTGCAGCCAGTCTGAGCCAGAACTGCACCAGCCGCACCGCGTTTCCGCGGCTGCCGGTGCGCAGAGCAGTGCCAGGGTAAGCAGTGCCGCCGGCATCGCTCTGGGCGTTCACCCACTCGGCGTACAGTTCCTGCCAGGTCGTCTGGCCCACCACGCCGTCCTGTGTCAAACCCTCCGATTTCTGGAATGCCTTGACCGCGCGTTCCGTGGCCGTGCCAAAGCTGCCATCCACACGGACGGACGGCAGATCGGAATCAAACTGCGCCAGGCTGGACAGCCAGAACTGCACCTGCTCCACGCTTCGCCCGGTACTGCCGCGGCGCAGCACGGTTCCCGGCCACGCCCCGGCGCTCTGGGCACCGGTAAAGGTTTCACCCTCGCTGGTCAGCTCGGCAAGGTCCTTGACGCTGACATAGATATAGCTGATCTTATACCAGGTCGCCTTGCCCACCACGCCGTCCACAGTCAGGGAAAACTGCTTCTGGAACTTTTTCACGCTGTTCTCGGTGGCTTCATCAAACGTTCCGGTAATGGCCGGTTTGCCGAAGGACGGGTAGTCCTTGGCAATGCGGGAGAGTTGTTTTTGCAGCACGTTGACCGCGGTGCCGGTGCTGCCGCGGCGCAAGGGGCTGCCGGGGTAGCTTTGCGGAATGGACGCAATGTTGTTGGTGGTGACCAGCTGCACCCGGCTGCCATAGTAATACCGCAGAATTTCCAGGGCGCTTTTGCCCTCCTTGGCGCGGTCCACAGTGCCCCATTGCTTCATGCCGGGGCAGGTCACGCTTTTGCCATCGCAATACTCGGTATAATAGGGTTCGGTGTCCCCCGTGCGGCGCACATAGGTGTTGAACAGCTCGGCAGTCAGGCGCTCCATCACGGCAAACACCGTGCGCCCCCGCACATACGCCTGGTCCACCCCCGGCGAGTTGGTAATGTTAAAGCTGTAGCCCCGGCTGGGGTACCATTCGGTCCAGATGCGGTTCAGCGCCAGACTGATCTGCGCCAGAATGTTGGCCCGCAGCGCCTGCTCCGGCCAGGTGGGGTATACCTCGCTGGATGCGACATTGGCAATGTAATCCTGGAAGCTGACCGTCACGTTTGCTGCACTGACCGCCGGGCGGGCCAGGTGGACGGTAATTTTCTTCGGCACCACTACCTCACTCAGCACGCGGGCATCGGCGCACCGGCCGATGGGGGCCGGGCCGCTGCCGCCGTTCCCGGCAAACAGCGGGTGTTCTGGGATCGTTTCCGGCTCCACTTCGGGCAGGGTGCGGGCAGCGGGCAAAAATTGCAGCCGCGCCACCGTCTGATGCCCGGCAAACACCTGCACCCCCTCCAGTTCGATCGTTTGGAAGCCAGTCATCTCCGCCCGCAGCTGGTACACCGCATAGGGGCGCACCGTGGTGTTGGCTTCATCCAGGCTGTAGGCTTCGTCCGGGGCAGTCAGCACCAGTTCCGGGGCGGAACCGACATCGTTGGTGGTCAGGCGTGCAATCTGTGTTCCCGCTTCGTTCAGCACCAGCACCGTCACGCCGGGCAGCGGCGCAGCGTTTTCGGCCAGTGCTGTATACACTTGCAAGGTTCCACTTGGCATAAAAACACCTCCTGCACTACCCTATGCCGCAATGCGGCGGGGCGTGCAGGAGGTGTTTTGTTAGGGCAATACCGCATAATTCCCGCCTTGCGGCTTAAGCACCGCTCCGGCAGCTGCGGCACGGCATCTGCGTTGCCAAAATGCTCGATAAGACATCCAGTATTATCTGCGCTTTTGGCTTAGCAGCTGCCGCACCTCGCTCGCCGTATCGGCACTTAGAATTATGCGGTATTGCCTTAGAGTTTTACTATTTGGGGTTACTGCGGTTCTTTGGCAAAGAACTCTTTCACCAGCTTTGCCACCGTTCCGGAAAGCAGCAGCAGCGCGATCAGGTTGGGGATGGACATCAAGCCGTTGAAGGTATCCGCAATGCTCCACAACAGGCCCAGGTCCACGGTAGCGCCCAGGATGGCAACAAAGGAGTAAACGACCAGGAAAGGCCGCACCACTTTGTCGGTGTGGAAGAGATATTCAATGCAGCGGGAGCCGTACAACCCCCAGCCGATGATGGTAGAAAATGCAAAGCAACACAGCGCCACCGCCGTGAACAGCGATGCCCAGCCGCCATAGGTGAGGGTAAAGCCGGAGATGGTCAGCTCCGCACCGGCGGCCTGGCCGTAATTGACCGACGTGCCGCTGCACAGGATGACCAGCGCCGTCAGGGTACAGATCACAATGGTATCGGCAAATACTTCAAAGATGCCGAACACGCCCTGCTTGACCGGCTTTTTGGTGTCAGCGCAGGCATGGGCAATGGAGCCGGTGCCAAGGCCCGCTTCGTTGGAAAATATTCCGCGGGAAACACCTTTCTGCATGCTCAGGAACAAGCTGCCCACTGCGCCGCCGGTAAAGGCCGCCGGGTTGAACGCCCCCGCCACAATGGAGGTGAACACCTCCGGAAGACGCGGCAGGTTGAGCAGCACCACACCCAGAGCCAGCACCACATAGGTCAGCGCCATAAAGGGCACCAGCTTTTCGCTGACACTGCCAATGCGCTTCACGCCGCCCAGCAGCACCAGCGCCACCAGCATGGCCACTACAATGCCGATGACCAGGTTGACGGTTGCCATAGCTTTATCGCTCACAACGGCATACTGGTTCAGGGCGGCATCAATGGCAGTGATAATGGTGTTGACCTGCGTGGCGTTGCCGGTGCCGAACACCGTCAGCACACCGAACAGAGCATAAATGGCGGCCAGCCAGCGCCAGTGTTTGGCAAGGCCATTTTTGATGTAATACATCGGGCCGCCCACCAGCTCGCCATTGGCATTGCGCTCCCGGAAGTGTACCGCCAGCGTGACCTCCGAAAATTTGGTGCACATGCCCAGCAGGGCGGAACACCACATCCAGAACACCGCGCCCGGCCCGCCGATGGCAATAGCCCCCGCCACACCGGCAATGTTGCCGGTACCCACGGTGGCCGCCAGCGCGGTACACACCGCCTGGAAGGGGGTCATTGCACCATCGGAAGCATCCCGCTTGCGGAACATGCGGCCAATCGTGGTTTTGATGGCATAGGGGAATTTGCGGATCTGGATAAAGCCGGTGCGCACACTGAGCAGCAGCCCCACGCCGATGATGCACACCATGGCGGGAACGCCCCAGATAAAGTTGTTGACTGCCTGGTTGACAGCCGCGATCGTTTGCAGCATATGTTGTACCCTTACTTTCCCTTACAAATCTCGTAATCTTTACATTATACCGAAAAAGCTGTTCCCTGTCCAGTTTTTGCCGCCCGGTTTACGGGGTCTGCACGCAAAAAATGTTGCTCCTTGAGTTATACGATTTGTTTTGCATTTGCATTGTATAACAAATCGTATAACTCAAGGTATAAATACAGCCCGTATTCCGGCTGCTTGGGGCGGAATACGGGCTGTATCATTGAAGCAAGACTTTTTCTGTTTGATCTAACTCAGCTTGGAGGAAACAAGCTTGATGAAAAGGCTTTGGGGAAAATTGAAGGATTACTCCTTGACTGCCTGGAATGCCTGCTCCAGATCGGCGATCAGGTCGTCGGCATTCTCGGTACCGATGGACAGGCGGATGGTGTTCTGGTAGATGCCCTGGTCCAGCAGTTCCTGCTCGCTGAGCTGGCTGTGGGTGGTGGTGGCCGGGTGGATGACCAGGCTCTTAACGTCAGCAACGTTAGCCAGCAGGCTGAAGATCTTCAGGTGGTCGATGAACGCATGAGCTTCCTTCACACCGCCCTTGATCTGGAAAGTGAAGATGGAAGCACCGCCGTTGGGGAAGTACTTCTGGTACAGCGCATGATCCGGGTGATCCGGCAGGCTGGGATGGTTGACCTTTTCCACCTGCGGGTGGTTGGCAAGGAACTCCACCACCTTTTTGGTGTTCTCCACATGACGCTCAATGCGCAGGCTCAGCGTCTCGGTGCCCTGCAGCAGCAGGAAGGCGTTGAAGGGGGAGATGGTAGCGCCGGTATCACGCAGCAGGATGGCACGCACATAGGTTACGAAAGCAGCCGGGCCGGCAGCGTCCACAAAGCTGATGCCGTGGTAGCTGGGGTTGGGTGCTGCAATGGCGGGATAGTTGCCGGAAGCAGCCCAGTCGAACTTGCCGCCGTCCACGATGATGCCGCCCAGGGAGGTACCATGGCCGCCGATGAACTTGGTGGCAGAGTGAACAACGATGTCTGCGCCGTGCTCCAGCGGGCGGATCAGGTACGGGGTGCCGAAGGTGTTATCCACAACAACCGGCAGGCCGTGCTTGTGGGCGATCTCTGCGATAGCGTCCAGATCGGGGATATCAGAGTTGGGGTTGCCCAGGGTTTCCAGGTAGACCAGGCGGGTGTTCTCCTGGATGGCATCCTCGATCTCTTTCAGGTTGTGGGCATCCACAAAGGTAGCGGTGATGCCAAAGTTGGGCAGGGTATGCTCCAGCAGGTTGTAGCTGCCGCCGTAAATGGTCTTCTGGGCAACCACATGGCCGCCGTTCTGGGCCAGGGCCTGGATGGTGTAGCTGATAGCGGCAGCACCGGAAGCAACAGCCAGGCCAGCCACGCCGCCTTCCAGGGCAGCGATGCGCTTTTCCAGCACATCCTCGGTGGGGTTGGTCAGACGGCCGTAAATGTTGCCGGCATCGGTCAGGCCAAAGCGGGCAGCTGCGTGGGCAGAGTTGTTAAATACGTAAGAAGTGGTCTGATAGATGGGAACGGCGCGGGCGCCGGTAGCCGGATCGGCCTCTTCCTGGCCAACATGGAGCTGAAGCGTTTCAAAATGCAGTTTGTTCTCAGACATTGTAATTACCTCCAAAATTTTGCGGTCAAATTCTCATATCTCAAATTGTTCAGAATGATTCGATAGAAAAAACGCCCGGTATCCCCGCATTTTCTGCATGCGTCTGGTTACCGGGCGTACTTACCTGTTTTATAAGCCTGGGCGGTCACATTCGGCCCCAAAGCGGTGCCGATACGCCCCCAGCCTGTTGTACAGCCCGGAAGTGTGACATTCGGCCACAGCGGAAGTTTGCGCGCAGCAAAGTGTTAAAAATAGCGTTCATTGTTGTGTGCTCCCTTCCGTTCAAAATCTCAACCAGCGCATTTCCTTTAACATACTAGGCTGGTTGGTATGTGTGTATTATAGCAGTCCTGCCCCCTACTGTCAACCCTTTCCAACAAAAAAGTGCAAAAAAAATCCCGCCGCCGGAGTTCCGGCAGGCGGGGCAGAGCATATTGGCGTGTTACCGCATTTTATTTCACATAACCCATCAGACTGGGCAGAGCCAGGCTGATCTGCGGCACATAGGTGACCAGCATCAGCACAGCAAAAATCGCGGCAAAATAGGTGATCAGCTGTTTGAACACCGTTTCGATCTTGACACCGCCGACCTTAACGCCGACAAACAGCGTGGTGCCGACCGGCGGGGTGATGGTGCCGATGCACAGGTTGAAAATCAGCATGATGCCAAAATGGATGGTGTTCATGCCCAAAGCCTGGCAGACCGGCAAAAAGATGGGGGTAAAGATCAGGCAGGCAGGGGTCATATCCATAAAGGTGCCAACCACCAGCAGGATGATGTTAATGAGGAACAGGATCACATACCTGTTGCTGCTGATGGAAAGCAGGGCGCTGGACACCAGGGACGGGATGTTGGTGAATGCCATGACCCAAGACATGATGCTGGACACGCCGATCAGGAAGATGATGATGCCGGTCATCTCGGCACTTTCGCGCAGGATCTTGGGGATTTCTTTCAGTTTGATGGATTTATAGCCAAACAGGGAGAGCAGCAGGCTGTATACAACGGCCACAACGGAACCTTCGGTTGCGGTGAACACACCGCCGATGATGCCGCCGATGACAATGATAATGAGCAGCAGCGCCGGGATAGCCTGCAAGATGGTGTGAATGGCCTCCTTAAAGGTAAAGGAAGTCTTGCTGCGGTAGCCGTGCTTTTTGGCAAAGAAGTAGATTACGATCATGCAGGCCAGACCCCACAGGATACCGGGCAGGTAGCCGGCCATGAACAATGCGGCAACTGAAGTGCCGCCGGACACCAGCGAGAAGGTGATCATAACGTTGCTGGGAGGGATCAGCAGACCGGTGGGGGCGGTGGCAATGTTGGCGGCAGCGGAGAAGTTGGGGTCATAGCCTTCTTCTTTTTCGATGGGGCCGATGATGGAACCCATGGCGGAAGCAGCAGCCGTGCCAGAGCCGGAGATTGCGCCAAACAGCATGTTGGCAATCACGTTGGTCTGTGCCAGGGCGCCAGGGGCGCGGCCGGTGATGAGCTTGGCCAGGTTGATCAGGCGGACCGCAATGCCGCCTTTATTCATAATATTGCCGGCCAGGATAAAGAACGGGATTGCCAGCAGGCTGAACATGGAAATACCGGAGAAAATGCGCTGCGCGCCGGTAACAACGGCGACTTCAAGGTCCATAATGGGCAGGATGGCAACCACGGACGAAATGCCGAGCGCCACCGCGATGGGCACGCCTGCGATCAGCATAATGACCAGCAGGATCAGGATGATCAGCCCGGAAACAAGAGCAATGTTCATTGTGTTTTCCTCCTCATTCTGCGCTGGTGGAGCTGTGTTCTTCCACGCTGTCGGTGGCAAGGTCAATGATGTTCAGTACCGAATACACCACGATCAAAGCACCGGACAGCGGCAGAACGGTGTACACCGTGCCCATGGGGATGCCCAGAGAGGCTGTGACCTGGGTCATGGTCAGCTTCATGATGCTGACACCACCGTACAGCATAACAACGGCAGCCAGCAGCAAGACCAGGCATTCGCTGATGATCTCCAGCACCTTGCGCGAGGTGCCGGTGATCTTATCGGCCAAAAAGCCCATCCGCATATGGTCGCGCTTGCCAAACACCAGCGCGCTGGAAAGCAGGGCCATCCAGGTAAAGCTGTAGGTCAGCAGTTCTTCCGAAACGGTGGAGGGGCGGCCAAAGAAATAGCGTGTCACGATCTGGTAGGTGCCAACCACGACCATGGCGGCAAACAGCAGGGCGCAGACCCAGCTCAGGACGGTATCCAGCCCATGGCGGAACTTATGTAAAGATTTCATTGTGCGCTGCCCTCCTCATATTCTGCATTGATGGCCTGGATATGGTCATACAGGTCCTGGATATCCGGGTTGGCATCCAGCATTTCCTGCTGCACATTGCTGACCTTATTGCTGAACTCGCTGATATCCACATCAATAAAGGTCACGCCCATATCATTCTCGGCGATCTGCTTGGCTTCCTCCACCTGGTCATCCCAGCAGGAAAGCTCTTCCTCGGTGGAAAGGCGGGCGGCCTCCTTGAAGACAGCCAGCTCTTCATCGGACAGGCTGTTCAGGAATTTCAGGTTGCCAACCAGCATATCCGGCACCATCTGGTGCTTGGTGTAGGAGAAATACTTGGCAACTTCGCCGTGCTTGTTGTTGGTCAGGGCCAGCTCGTTGTTCTCCGCACCGTCAATAACATGCTGCTGGATGGCTGTATACACATCGCCGAAGCTCAGCGGAGTGGCGGCAGCGCCAAAGGCCTGCACCATCTTAACGCTGGCGGGGCTCTGCTGCACGCGGATCTTCAGACCTTTCAGGTCATCGGGGGTATAAATGGGGGTAGTTGCATAGAAATTGCGGGTACCGGCATTATACCAGGTCATCACGCGGAAACCGGCTTCATCGGTGGAATCATACACGTTTTCCATGTAATCGGTATCATTCATGACGGCATGGTAAGCTTCTTCTGAGGTGAACAGGTAGGGCATGCTGAAAATCTCGTACACATCGGCAAAGGTTTCCAGGTTGGCGGTACCGGCCACGACAAAGTCAATCGCGCCGGTCTGGGTCAGCTCGATGGCTTTCTGGGCAGAGCCAAGCAGCTCATTGGGGAAGATCTGAACCTCGTATTTATTGCCCAGGTTGGCTTCCACATATTCTTTGAACTTGAGCAGGCCAAGGTGTTCGGGGTGGGTTTCGGACTGTGCATGAGAAATGCGAATGATGCGCTTGCCGCCCGTCAGTGAGCCGGAACAGCCGGTTGCCGCTGCCAGCATAACGCCGCAGATGCCCACGCACAGCATTTGCTTGAGGTATTTCATGGGGGTTCCTCCTTCTTTACATTCCGCTGGGCCGGCCTGCAGCGCACAGCACGCCGCAGTGTTTGCTCATAACCCATTGATTCTAATTAGCATTATATGTTTTATTTTTAGCTTTGTAAATATCACATTATTGTAAAATGTAACGTAAACATATGTTTATTTTTGTGTATTCTGATTTCGCAAGGTTTTTTCGCACGTATTTTGCGCATGTAATTTTATTATCAAGCGATTTTTGCTTTTCTTTACTCTATCTTTATCCGACTGTACTTTCCGAGCACAAAAAAGCGTTCCCGGCTGCACAGCGGGAACGCTTTTGGTTTGTTTTTTGCTTTATCTTTTTCTTTATGGCAATACCGCATAATTCTAAGTGCCGATACGGTGAGCGAGG
>OHZD01000651.1_pt1 | contig 15517 bp, 6 predicted proteins | sample 1580391 | NCBI WGS metagenome assembly OHZD01 (sample SAMEA3882510, study PRJEB24775) | human gut metagenome | biome: human-associated habitat; feature: intestine environment; material: feces | place: Netherlands | collected 2009/2010 | reverse complement strand
CCGGGATGTAGAACCGGCAGAGTATCTACAATTTCTGGATGATTATGTAAAGAGTGAACATAAAAAAGCGACGATCGCAAAAGAAGAAAATGTAAAGGCAAAAGAAGTGCTTTCCGATCTGGAGGCTTATGGGGTAGTCGGATATGTTCTGAAAGTGGACGGAAAGATCGTAGGACTTGAAGTAGGAGAAATTCTGGGAGATTATTATTATTCTCATATTGAGAAAGCGGATAAGACCTACAATGGTGTGTACTCGAAGCTGGTTCAGCTCGTATCACAGGATCTGCAGGAGAAAGTAAAATATATGAACCGGGAGGAAGATCTGAATGAGCCGGGGCTGAGACGCTCAAAGAGAGGTTATAAACCGATCGGTTATATCGAGAAGAACCAGGTTAAGATATTAGACTAATTTGAGATAAGGGGTCAGGTTGAATGAAAAAAGAAAGAAAAGTAATTGATGCACATCTTCATATTTTCGGTCATTGTGAATTTGGAGACCGTCTGGCACATGGGATCGGAGATGAACCTACGCAGGAATACCTGACTGAAAAATATTATGGCAGATTGGGAATTGAAAAAGGGATTGTGATGGGGAATGGCCCGTTGGAAGAGCAGGGAAAGAATCTGGGGGAGTACTTTTACTATAGTGCCGGACTGGATGAGAAGGATTCCTGGCTGAAGCTGGAGGAGATCGAGTCACATCTTCAGAGAAAACGCTGTGTAGGTGTGAAACTGTATCCGGGATATTATGAACTTTATCCCAATGATAAAAGTCTGTATCCCATTTATAAAATGACGGAAGAATATGGGAAAGTTCTATCAGTTCATACGGGGATGGTTGCCGGAAATGGCGGGCATCTGAAGTATTGCAGACCGATCCATCTGGACGATATAGCGACAGATTTTCCAGGTTTGAAGATTGTGATGTGCCATTTTGGAAATCCGTTTTTACAGGAGGCAGCGGCCGTATTAGAGAAAAATCCAAATATGTATGCAGATCTTTCAGGATTGATAGAAGGTGCTTTTGAAACGGAAACGTTTATAAAAGATCAGTCAGGTTACCTGGAAATTTTGAAATCATGGATGCATTATGTCAGCGATTATGGTAAATTTATATATGGGACAGACTGGCCTGCGGTCAACTGTTTTGAATATAGAGAGTTTATAAAAAGGCTGGTGCCGGAGCAATATCATGAAAAAGTATTTTATGAGAATGCAGTCCGCGTGTATGGCCTGGTATAGTCGGGGACAGAGATGAAATATTATGAGGATAAATCCGACAGAAAGATGGAGTTAAAGCTTTTGTCATTGTCGGAAGATGATAAGTTGATCAGAGAATGTATGGAACAGGCATCTGCATTTTACGGATGTCTGGGAAAAATGGGTGTTACAGAGATACTCTGTGACAGAAAAAAAGCACAGGAATTGGGGGCAGACTGCCAGATAACCGGAATTTTTACCGGTGGGGAGCTGACCGCATTTGCCTGTGCTTTTGAGTATACAGGATTGAAAAGAAATGGAAGGAAATGGCTGAATCCAGGTGATAAAGAATGGCGGCAGATCGAGACATTGGGAACGAATGTTGTTGTGATACCTCTGCTTGTTGGAAAAGAGAAGGTGGGCCGGTTGATCGAACTGCTTCGGGAACAATACCGGGACAGTCATCTTTTGTTCAGAATTAGCGGAGAGCAAAGTGAAAAATTTCAGGAAGACCTGGCAGTGGTATCAGAGAAGAATCTGAAAAGCCATAGATACGATGCGGCAGGTGAAAACGTGTGGCTTTTTCATTTTGCACCGCAGATCCGAATGGAAGATACTTATTTTGAAGAAGAGATATTGTTAATATTGCCGGGGCAGGAAGTGCTTCTGGAAATGGGAATAGAAGAGGCAGAAGTGACGATGGTGAAACTGACCGGTTATGAGATCGTCCGATCTGAAAAAGGCAGTGCTTTTTTCAGAAAACCAGGAGCGGCCTGTGAGGGGGTTCTGCTGCAGTGTGATTATGAACAGCTTCTTCGATATCAGCGGTTTATCAACCTTACTAATTATGAAGAACATTTTGAGCAGACAGACAGGGGAAAAGCACTGATCTATTCAGAAAAATATCAAAGTGACAGCTCTCTTCTGTGGAATGATCTGCTCCGTGAAATGGTAAAGACAAGAAAAGCGGAATGGAGCATTGTTCCTGACAGTTACATTATGTATCCGGTGACGTATAAAGAGCAGGACCGGCTTTTAGAATGTGCCTGTTATGATAATCAGGAGATCGGCAATTATATGCATTATATGGATATCCGTCTGCAATGTGAAACAGGAGTTCCTTTTGGAAAAGATGGAATTGATCTGATGGAACGTTATAAGAACCGTCTGGAACGTATTCCACTTGGAAGGCTGAGAGTCAGGATCACATTGGAAATGATCCTGGATATCCTGGATCATGAGGATCAGCCGGTGGGATGTGATGCGGAGGCAGAAGCGGTCCTTTCGATTGACCGGTTGAGCCATATCGGAGTATTGACATTGGTTTCTTTGTCCACTCCTTTTCTGCTGAGTCATTTTCTGGATAACATTGTAAGAAACCAGTTGATGGTAATAGAAGAAAATGGAGAAGCAGTGAATCTGTATGCGTATATGCAGGAAAAATGGGGACTGAACGCTTCCGGGACTCCAAAAAGTTATGAAATGATACCGAAAGAGAAAAACTGCCTAAACAAAAAGCAGTTAGGAGCAGTTCTCCTGTCAGAAACGATCTACGAAGAGGGAGAAGATTTCGGGGAATTTACAGATGCAGAAATTTTGAAGCTGACAAATTCAGAGACCGGTATGGGACAGTACAGCCGTGCTTTTGTTGTGGCACATACAAATGTGCTTCTGGACTTTGAAAAAGACCTGCGGGGAACGATACAGGCAAGGATGTATAATGCAGCATTTACCTGCTTTTATGTGGAATTGCTGATGTTTGAAGAGGCGGCACTGACTTGTTTCAATAAGGAACTGATCGATCTGATGGCAGAGGTCATGCGGATCGAACCTACGGAGTTCCTGACCCGTGCAAGAACGATTACAAACCGGTATTTAAATACGGTGGATTTCTGGAATGTTAGTGTAAACTACCCGTCGTCACAAAAATCATTGCAAATGATCAGAAAATCGTTTCTTATAGATGATTTGAAAGAGAAAATGGAGTATAATCAAAAACAAGTTGGGAACATTTTTGATATCAACAGGGAAATCGTTGACCGACAGGAGGCAAAGGAAGAAAAAGAGAGAGATGATCAGTCCAATACAGCCTTGACGATCTTATCCGTTCTGTGCTTCTTCAGTGCCATGATCGACGGTAATGATTATCTGAGTACTTTGGACTGGCTGATACCGGCGGGAGTACTTGATATTATTTTAAAGGGAGTTTTCCCAATCACAATGATTGGCATTCTACTGTATGTGTTGAAAAAACTGTACGGAAGGTCAAAATAGTTACGGATGAGGAGGAAGGAATGAAAAAGACGATTCAAAGAGTATTAGCGGCAGTGATTTTATTTGCCATGATACTTAGCGGAGGTTTTTCCGAAGTCGGTAAGGTACACGCAGAGAAGCAGCAGGGGACAACGAAGCGTGCAATCTATGTTGTATTTGACAATTCGGGAAGTATGTATGGGGACGGCAACAAAGCATGGTCTCAGGCGACTTATGCGATGGAAGTTTTTGCCGCGATGATGAATTATGAGAGCGGAGACGTGATGAAAGTATTCCCGATGCATGATATCACAACAGATGGGAATACGGGGTCTGCAACAAAGTCATCCATGGAGATTCGTGGAAAAGATGATATTGCACAGATCCATAATATGTATACACCAAAGCCAGGCGGAACTCCGTATACGCAGGTGAATAATGCGGCAGGAGAGTTGACGAAGCTTCTGAATGCCGGAAGTGTGGATGAAGGATGGCTGGTTGTGCTGACAGACGGTGACTTTGACAATGATATTCCGGCCAGCGGATTGAAAGCAGATCTGGAGGGGAAGGCTGCGGCCAACGAAAATCTGTATGTGCAGTATCTGGCTATCGGAACGGATGTAAAGAATATCCCGGAGGGAAATGCGGATAAAGGTCTGTATGCACAGAAGGCGGGTAATACTTCAGAAGTTGTGAATGAGCTTGCTGAGATCAGCAACCGCATTTTCAAGAGAAATGAATATGCAGGTTATAGCAGTGAAGATTCCGGTCTGGAATTTGATATTCCGCTTAGAAAGCTGATTGTCTTTGCACAGGGGAAAGATGTGAAGATCGGCAGCCTGAAAAATGAAGAGGGCGGAGAAGTGAAGCTCCAGAGTGATACAGCGGTTTCATATAGCAGTACGGACGGAGCGGGACTGACTACCTTTGTAAAGTCAACACCGGTCAAAGATACATCTCTGAAAGGACAGGTTGCGGTCTTTGCAGATGAGTCACCGATCGTAGCTGGAAACTATACGCTGGATGTCAGCGGAGCAGACAGTATTCAGATTTATTATGAGCCGGATGTGAAGTTTGAGGCAGGACTTTACAAAGGCGATACAAAGATGGAAGAGGGAACCATCGAAGGTGGAGCTTATACAGTAAAAGTTGGATTCGTAGATCAGCTTTCAGGAAAATATATTAAAAGCTCCAAGCTTCTTGGAGAACCGAAGTATACAGTCAGCATCAATGGAGAGACGCAGGAACTGACCGGAAAAGACGGGGCATCTCAGTCCATTGATGTGGAAGTAGACGGGGAGTCACTGGAATTGACGGCAGATGTCAATTACCTGAAAGATTATACAGACAGTGCATCCTATACGTTTAAGGTCTGCACGCTGGATATAAATGTGGACGCATTCAAGAGTGCAAATCTGAAGACGCTGGAAGACGGAGCAAATCAGATTACTGTAGAGGCAACGAGAAATGATCAGCCATTGACAAAAGAGCAGTGGGATGCCGCAACGCTGGACGTGGTAAGTGTAAATAAAGACGGAGAAGAATTTGGTATCCAGTGGGATGTGCAGAAGGGCAGTGAAGTCTCAACCTGGATCGTGACTCCGAAATATAAGAAAGGCGGTATGTTCGCAACAGAGACCGGTCAGGCAGATGTAACGATCAATGTATCGGCAGAAATCGACGGGGATGGTTACGGTAAGGCAGAAACGGTCAGTGTAAACATCAAGGATGATAAGAATATCGTAGATTATCTGAAGCGCTACTGGAAGCATATTGTAATATCACTTCTGCTTCTGATCCTTATTTTAGGATATGTGCCACCGTTTAAAAAGCGGTTTGCAAGAAGTATCAAGAAGCGTCCGAGTATCGAATGCAGTGCGGAGAAGATCGGACTTCGTGATAATGTCATGAAGGGAAATTTTGAGAAGGATCTTGCATCCAGACTGCTCCCATATGTACCGGAGACCGGAAGGCTGACGTTCTCACCGACTCCGGTGAAAAAAACAGCAAAAGTCCGGGCATCAGGAGGCGGAAGTATGCTGATTCTGAATACATCCGCTTTTGCAGGGAAAGAGGAGATCACATTTAACGGAATGTCCATTCAGGAGAATGAAAAGGGACATAACCGTATTTCCGCAAGTACCATTATTGTAGTAAGTACGCCAGAGTTTACATATACCTGTATCCCGAATGTGCAGAGAACTGCAAATGGCGAGATAAAAAGAGGAAAAAGAAAATAAAAGGCTATAGGAGGAAGAGAGTATGATTGCACCAACATTATTAGTAGGACTTGGAGGAACCGGATCAAAGATCGTATGCCGTGTATCTCAGATGGTTACGGAAGAGCAGCGGAAAAGGATCGGATTTGCAGTTTTTGATACGGATATCAATGAATTAAGAGAAATCCGTGAGGCGAATCCGTTTATCAAGACGATCCAGACCTCAACAAAGCTGACGGTCGGAGAGTATCTGAATATTGATACGCATGCAAGAGATGAGTGGTTCCCGGTGAACGGAATCCTGAACAGCAAATCCCTGACAGAGGGAGCCGGTCAGGTACGTGCGATTTCCAGACTGGCACTGGACACAGCGATCCGTGCGGGAAATATGGAGCCTCTGCATAATGCAATCGAGGAACTTTACAAGCTGGAGGGCGATTCCTCAGAACAGGCATTAAGAGTGGTCATTGTAAGTTCCCTGGCAGGAGGAACCGGATCAGGACTGATTCTCCCGGTTGCACTGTACTTGAAAAATTATCTTGCAACCAAATTTCAGGCAAGTGCCAATATTACAAGAGGATTCTTCATTCTTCCGGAAGTGTTCTATGAGGTAATCCGTGGACAGTCAGAGAGAAATAATCTGAAATGTAATGCTTATGCAACGTTAAGAGAGTTGGATGCCTTTCTTATGAAAGGGGACGAGACTCTGCCGGAGAAGTATGAAAAGACGGTCAAGCTGGAGTTCCCGAGAGTCGGATCCAATGATGTGGAAGAGTATAATGTAAGACCGTATGATTTCTGTTTCCTGTTTGATGCACAGAATACGGAAGGAAAGAAGCTGAACAGTTTTAACCAGTATCTGGATCATGCCGCCAACTGTATTTATTCTCAGTCCATCGGACCAATGAATAAGAGAAGTAACTCTTCAGAGGATAATACGATCCGTGAACTTTGTGCGGAACGTGGACGTAACCGTTATGCCGGTGCAGGTTCTGCAATGCTGATCTATCCATATGAAGATGTAAGAGAGTATATCGCACTGAACTGGACAAAAGAGTGTGTATCCAGTCAGTGGCTTGTATTTGACCGTATGTATAAGGAAAAATGTCTGGCTAATGCGGAGATGCGTGCACAGGGACTGAACCGGAGAGATATCAATGCGTCGGTAGATTATATTGAATCGATCAACCAGATGGCAAAGCAGAAAGATCCATTTGCATTATCGATTGAAAAAGCCTGCACGATCTACGACGAGGGTGGTTATAAGAAAGTCAACGATAAGTGGACAGAGTATGTCGGGCAGCTCAAGAAGTTTGTGAAGGACAGTACCATGAATGGTCAGATGGATCTGGATGCACAGAAGAATCTGGCAATGGGAATGATCAACGAGGTTGAGATTGGATCGAAGCAGGCAGCAGAAGAGCTTCAGGATGCGTACAGAGAGATGGAAAAGTATAAAGATATGGTTGTAAAACGAAGTGAAGATACTGCAAGAACCATTGCGTATTCGATCTTTAAGGCAAAGAACGACTCTATCACGAAGGAAAAACTGCCGCATCAGATGGAGACATATTTAAGAGATGAAGAAGGAAACTTTATCCATCCGAATGCAGTCCGTTATTTCCTGTATCAGGCACTGGAACTGATGAAAGCAGAGAAGGTTCTGGTAGAGAAAGAAAATGATAAAAAAGAAAAATCTTTTGATGGAATGTATGCAATTTTTGACAATACGAAGACGGATGATGAAATTGAAACTGTAGATCAGCTCACAGAGAGAAAGATTGATAAAAAGACGCAGCAGGAGTTTAAAGACAAGTTACGTTTTTATATCGGAGAGACAGATAAATACAGAACAAGCAGTGTTCTGGCAGAAGTTCTGGCAGAAGGAATCGATTATATTTCCAGTTTGTGTGAGGCGTTCCAGAATTTCTATACATCTTTCGAGAATCGTATCGAAGCACTGGATCGCAGAATTGCAGCCCTGTCCAAGAAATATGGCAATACAGCAGGAAGAACTTCCAGATATGTATGTGCGACACCGAACTGCTTCCAGAGACTGTTAAAAGAGATGCCTTATACAGGAAGCAGCATCACGATCGATAAAGAGCTTGCAGAGGAAATCTACAATAAAGTACGTAACTATTCCATGCTCAAGGATAAACCGGAGAATGGTGGTTACTTTGAACAGATCTTTGATAATGGAATTATCGGCTATTTCAAGAAATCTCTGATGGAGATCTATGGAAGCACTGTCAACATGGATGTGCTGACTGCACTTGAAAAAGAAGCAAAATACGAGAAGAATGAATATGATGCAACCAGGATCGAGCAGTATGTAAAGAAGGTGATCGCAGAGACGAGAAACCTGTCGAATCCATTTATCGAGCGTCCGCTTGGTGAGCAGAAAGCACCGATTGCTGCATGTACATACAGTAAAGAGCTGGATCCGAAGGATGATTCACCGAGATCTATGTTGATTGCAAAAGAGCTTGGAAATTATGGCGGAACACCGGATGAGGATATTCCGTTGAATATGATCATGTTCTACCAGTCTATTTATGGATTGAGAGCAAATAAGCTGTCAAAATTCTCACCTGGATGTGCAGCAGAGGGTCGTTCAGATGGTGAGTATTATAAGGCATATTATGAGGTAGTAAGCCAGATTAAACCAAAGTCAGATAAGACACCGGTTATCACACCGCATATCGACAGAAACTGGCATATTGTATCTGCATTGCCGGATCTGGACGAGGAGAATCAGAGACGTCAGGAAAGAGAAATTTACCGGGCATTTGCACTTGGAATTATCTGTGATCTGGTTTGCTATAGTAAGATTTCAGAAGGAAAATATTTATATAGATTAGAGCTTAATGATCTTGAACCGGAAGAATTTGTGGTTTCTAATGGAACACCTTGTGATCATTATTATGAAGTACTGGATGCATTGACAATCAATCCGGTTGCTGTGCAGACGATTCTTTCTTATATGAAAGAGAAATTTGCAGATGAACGTAATAGTTCAGGAAAACTTGATTTTGAACATAGCTATTTAAGAAGACAGATTAATGAGCTTGCAAGTATAGAATATGGTAAAGATGGTTTATCTATTTTTGATGTTGCGTTATTGTTAAAGGTTTCAACGCCTTCAGCCGAGTTTGATAAAACTGTAGGTAAGGGAATTATGAGAGAAATTCTTACCCTGATTTATGAGTATGCACAGACAATGGTACTTGAGGCAGATTTAGACAGAATTTATGGAAAGTTTGTCTTAGAACAATTTGAAATGTTTGATAAAAATATAGATTGGTATATGGATAACTGGAAAGATAATTTCAGTGACTATATTAATGATTTGATGAGAATAGCTGTAAGCGATATTGAAAGAAAGAAACTGACAGATATTTATGAAGAAATGAGAAAAATCATGAAAGAATCAAGCAAAAAGAGAGGCTAGGGTCTTGAAAAGCATAGGAGAAGGCGGTGAATGAAATGCATACAGTGATCATACTGAACAAGCAATCATCGGATCTGCTGAAAGACTTTCGCTTTCTGTATAAACCATTTGTGGATGAAGGAACGATTAGTTTCTGTGACTGGAATGAGGCGGGGACGGACCTGAAATCGGCTGTCCCTGATATATACAAATGTATCAAGGGAAAACCGGACTGGCGTGCAATCGTGCTGAATACGGATTCTATGGCAGTACATACGTCAGGACCGGTTGCAGATGAAAAAAATCCATTTGATTTTCCGGGTGAGACGGTAAATGATACGGAAATCCCAAGAGAAAGTAATGTACCAATGATCCGTTTGTCACATATGTTGTGCGGATATCCTGCTGCAACAGTGAAAAATTTTGAAAAAGGGTTCGAGTATTATGATGAGAAGACCCTGAAGCGAGTCCGGGTGAGAGAGTCAGAGTTGACGGAGGATGAGGTTTACCAGTTGTCTCGGCGGTATCGTGACAGGCTGAAACCAATCTATCTGGATGTTCCGGTCTCTGAAGAAGTAAAAAAAGCACAGGATGAATTAAATGAAAAATATGGGTTCAGTGATAATCGTCCGCAGGAATTGATCTTTATTGCGACCAGGAAGCATAAAAAGGATGAAGAACATATTTATGAGTCCTGGAAGACGCAGTTTGAAATGGAAAGTTCCAACTTCAGCAGCCGAAATAAATATCCGAATAACTGTAGATTCATATGCAGCAGTATTACCAATACAGAAAATAGTCTGTATATGAAGGAGCTGACAGAGTTCTGGGTTTCTGTTCTTACACTGGCAATCAACCGGATCCCGGCAAGTTCGCTGCAGGCATATCGTCTGTACAAACTGGGAATGGAAGCTTCAGAAGAGGAACTGGAACGGCTGCTGAATAAGCGATTGAACCGAATGGAGTCGGTCTATGATTTTGTTCAGGAAAGAATGAAAATGAAAGCAGAACTTTCCTTTGAGGAAGATGATATTCTTGTGCCGGAACAGAAGATACCGGTTCATTTTGATGGTTCATCAGGGAAAGAGTTGTATATCAATACTTCAAAGGTTGGATTGAGCAGAGATTGCCCAAAAGATGAATTATTTACCTGGATCATGGAGATCACAGAGAAAAAGCGTCAGATCAATCAATTCCTGAAAGCACCAAGACGTGCGATCGACAAAGCATCTCAGCATTTGAAAGGCAGAGCAGAAAGTTTCTTTGGTGATGAGTATAAGATGGATCAGTTTCAGGTGGAGGATCTTGAAGCAGAAATTGAAAGACTGGAGACAAACGTCCTGGAAAATAGCACCAGTGGACTGGTAGATGAAGCAAAATTTAAAGAGCAGATTGAAACAGTAGACAAAAAAGTGAAGAAGGATATTGTATCTCATATCAGAAGAAGTACGGCAGTTCAGGTTGGATGCTGTCTTCTGTTAGTGTACCTGTTGGGATTTGTGCCATATTGGATCTCTGCAGCCAAACTGGGAGGAAGTCAGTTCGGTTCAGCGGTTGTGGTAGCGTTGGCTGCACTTGCAGTGGCGGCAGCAGGCGGAATTGCAGCACTCTTCATTCTACGGTACAGAGTCCGGATGAGTATGGAAGAATATAATCATGTGATCCACACGATGGTAAATAATGTCAATGCATCAGCAGATGAATTTGGCAAATATTTTACAGCGGTATGTACTTATATGAAAGCACAATCGATCCGGGCAGGGATCAAGCTGAAAAGTGAATCGATCTCTTCCGCACAGTTCATACTCAGGGCACATAAGCAGGCGTTGAAAAGTTCTATAGAAAGAGATGAGGAAGTGGCTGCATCCTATGGGATCAGGCGGGTGGCAGAAGTTGAGAAAAATATTACTTCTTTCTTCCATGAAGAAAAACTTCCAAAGGATAATGCACTGTATTACTATGAGACAGATAAATCCGATGTAGGTATTCCGCTGAATGAGGCGGGAGACCTGGTGAGAGCACCGTATAAGTTTGTTGCCAAACTAAAACTGGAACGAGAAGATCTGTACGATGAAGTGAAAGGAGAAGTATGATGTTTATACGAATGCTGCAGTTTTTAGCACAGGCGATTCCTTTTATTTTATTGTGTCTGGCAGCGAGAAAAGCAAATCTGAATAAAATTGACAGAGGAAGACAGGTCTTGATGCCGTTTATTGCATTGCTTTACTATCGTAGCAGTAATCTTAACGCAGTTCCATTCCCTGCTGATCAAAATTATGGGGTGGATATCAGGATTCCTTCCATTTTTATCAAATGCAGGGATAAGTCATTATATGAATCTGTTCAATCTATTGATTGTAGTTATATTTCTTGTGCTGAAAGGGATTTTCCTTCCTATTTTGAACAAGACATGGAAGTCTAAAAACCTGATGCAGCTAACCTCCGGGAATTTCTATGAATATGAAGAAGACCTGGATAAATGGCTGTTGAAGAAAGAATATGAGCAGGTAAAGACTTATTGCAATGGAATTTATTATGCAGCACTTGGAGCATCTGTTCTGATTTTTGTATTGGGACAGATGTACCCGAAGATGGCATTTGCACAGACACCATGTTATCCGGTTTTTGGAGTGTTGGTATTGGGGGAAGTGATCAATTATCTTTCCGGAATTAGCAGAACAGAATTTATTGAAGATGTCCTTGGAGAAGATGAGGAGTCTTTTAAAGTTGCAAATTATGGCTTGCTGAAAGATATTTTAAAAGATTTATTTGGAGAGCGTGTCTTATATGATGCAACTGTGGACAGTGGGCTTGATGTATCTTCCAGTTTTGAGACACTGGAGGAGATGAAGAAATCAGAAAATCAGGCCATCCGCAATCTGGCAGGATATTTCACAAAGCTAAAGGAAAGCGGTCAGGATGTAGAACCAAACTATGTAAAAAGTTGTGTTAATCTGATCTGTGGACAGAGTACTTTGTTCTGTAATCCGTTTTACAGAGACCTGACTCATTATCTGATGTTTCCGATTATGGGGCAACTGATGAGATATAAAAAATGTCTGGTGATCATGGGAAGAGATTCAGCAACGGAAGATGTAAAAGAATGGCTGGAGCAGGGAATCTTTGAAAATGTAAATACAGGCAGTCTGTGGAAAGTCGGGGTGCTGGAGAATGAAAATCCGGAAATTGACGAGCCGGATATCGGAATCCTTAAATTCAGTGATCTGTATAACCTTCGTCTGCAGAGAAACCACAGTGATTTTTTAAGCCGTGTCGGATTTGTATTTATTGTAGAACCATCCCGCTTGCTGGCATCCGGACAGGCTGGAGTCAGCCTTTTGGTTCATCGTTTTGATGAAAGTAAAGAGCCGGTTGTGTATGCTGCATGCGACAGAAACTGTGACGGGCTGGTTGATGCACTGTCTCATGTACTGAAGACTACGATTACAGAAGTAACAGCCACACTGAAAAGTGCGGCAACGACTTCTATTATGTGCTGGAATGCAGAAGGGGATTATATGCATCACCGGATTTTCTCCAATGTATCCCGTTATCTTGGTATGGGTACAGAGATCAATGCAGTGGCATTGAAGTATCAGATTGCCAATACAAAATGGATCAGCAGTGAGAAATTCCCGGTTATGGATATGAAATGGATCGCGGGACAGTACTACAAAAAGATCTGTAATTATACAGATCTGCCAGTGAGTCAGGAGTCTTTCAACAGAGCGTTTCATGTGGAATCCAATTTGTGGAATACACAGAGAGAAGAAAATTCATTCCTTGTGGTGGAAGATGAATTTCAGAACTTGTTCGAGCTGACGAGACTGTTCGCAACGAGAGGAACGCAGCAGGGATTTATTAACGTGATCAGTGAAAATTATCTCTTAAGGGATTATATGCTGGGAAATGCACAGACCTTTATTTCTGACCCGAAAGCAATCCCGACGATTGTGGCAGACTATGCACGAACAGAGCGGAATACAATTTTGAAACTGATCATGCGGATGGCAGAGGAGCAGGTTTGCGAAGATGAGATCGTGGATGCACTGATGGTGAGTGGAATCAAGTTTGAAGATCCACTGGCAGCATTAAAGAACCTGATCTACAAGCATTGTTTCATAAAGGAAATCAACATTCGGATCTATTTCAGAGAACAGTTGATGGAAGATGCACTTCATACAGAAGTGAAAAAATATTATGCGATCGAGGAAGAAACAGAAATTGCAGAGTACGCAAAGAAACTTCAGAATGCATATTATATCGCAGAAGATGAGCAGGGCGATAAATATTATATCGGTGCAAAATTATATGGACATGTATTCCAGGCACTGATTCCGGGTCAGTTCCTGACTTATGATGGAAAATATTATGAAGTACAGGCGATCACACCACAAAATGGGGTCGTGGTACGAAGAGCAGCAGATCATATCACGGATCGTGTCTACTACAGGCAGTTGCGTCATATCAGGATCAATGACTGGAAAGATGATGAGAATATCGGTGGACAGAAATCCGTTGAGGGAATCTCAATCTATAAAGGCTATTGTGAGATAGATATTGAGACAGCAGGATACCTGGAAATGACATCTTATGAGAATCTGAATGCGGCAAAAGAAGTTCGTGTCAGCGGAATACCGGTTCGTTCCTATAGGAATAAACTGGTTATGAAATTGAATTTGCCGGATGTTTCGGAGCGGGTGAGATATACACTTTGCCTTCTTCTGAATGAAATCTTCCGCACGATATATCCAGATGCTTACCCATATATTTGTGCGGTAACCTTGGTTGATACGAATCATGCACCGGAAAAGTTAAAAGGTGCAATGTATACACTATCAGGAAAAGTAGACGGAAGTGCAATTTATATAGTAGAAGACAGTGAGATCGATCTGGGTCTGATCGCATCTGTTGAACGAAATTTAAAGCGGTATTTTGAAATCATAACAGAAGTACTGATGTGGCATGAGCAGAAAATGGCTGAAAATCCGGAAAAAGAAAGCAAACCGGAGGACTATGAGACTCCGTTTACGCCGGAAGCCGGAAAAGAAGAGGAAGCTGCGAAGAAAGCCAGGGAGAAAGCCGAGAAAGAGAACAAGAGATTCCTCGGAAAAATAAAGAGAAAATTAAGGAAATTCTGGGAAAAGATCACTGCGGGATTTAAAAAGAAGCCGAAAGATGAGCCGGTGGAAGAAACTCCAACAGAAGAAACACCAACAGAAGAAACACCAATAGAAGAAACACCAGAAGAAGGAATTTCAGAAGATAGTCCAACAGAGGAAACCACTTCAACAGAAAAAAAGCCTTCAGGGGAAGAAAAAACTTCAATAAAAGAGGAGCCTTCAACAGGAGAAGAACTTCCGTCAGAGGAAACCACTTCCACAGATGAAAGAAACACAGAAACCGGAACTGAAAATGTCATGAAAAATGTGATGTATTCAGCAGAAGCAGAAATGGATATTGAAGGTGAAGATGAGCAGCTTGTGGAACAAAAGATGACAAAAAAGACGGAATATCAGAAAAGTTGTTTCCTGAAGTATGGCTATGAAGAAATCGATCCATACTTTGATTTTGGGGGGACGATCAAGTATCTTACTAAATCTGGTTATGATCGAAATCCATTGCAGCAGGTTCGTGATGGCGTGAAGGCAGCAGAAGCTGATAACGCAAAATATGATCCACATAAAGAGGGAAGTCATTTTTGCGATTTCTGTGGTGTAGAGCTTGCCGGAGGAGAATATGAACTTCTGAAAGACGGAAGAGAACGTTGCAATCATTGCTCTTCAACTGCACTTAGGACTGGCGAAGAGTTTAAAGAAGTTTATAAAATGGTTGTCCGGAATATGGAGATCTTTTTTGGAATCAAGCTCAATGTGGCAATTAAGGTAAGAATGACAGATGCCAAGACGATCGCAAAACATTTCGGGGAAGAATTTGTGGCAACTCCGGGATTTGATGGACGTGTACTTGGATTCGCACAGAAAGATTCATCAGGATATAGCCTGTATATAGAAAATGGGTCTCCGAAACTTGCAGCAATGGCAACGATCGCACATGAACTGACACATATCTGGCAATACCAGAACTGGGATGAAAAAATGATCCTCAGTAAATATGGAAAGCAGTACAGGCTGGAGATCTATGAGGGTATGGCAAAATGGGCAGAGATCCAATATCTGTTGTATCTGAATGAAATTTCTTATGCGAAGCGTCAGGAAATCGTTACAAGGCTGAGAGATGATGAATATGGAAGAGGATTTATACAGTATGCAAAGAAATATCCGTTGGCTTATCGACATGAAAAGAATGCAACGCCGTTTGGAAGGATACCTCCTCTGTAAAGGGAAAATGTAAAGATGTCGGGGTCAAAAGCCCCCCGACTTTGATGCCTACGGATTGCTCTGTGCTACGC
>OHZD01000650.1_pt1 | contig 15549 bp, 10 predicted proteins | sample 1580391 | NCBI WGS metagenome assembly OHZD01 (sample SAMEA3882510, study PRJEB24775) | human gut metagenome | biome: human-associated habitat; feature: intestine environment; material: feces | place: Netherlands | collected 2009/2010 | reverse complement strand
GCATTTTGGCAACGCAGATGCCGTGCCGCAGCCGTCGGAGCGGTGCTTAAGCCGCAAGGCGGGAATTGTGCGGTGTTGCCATTGATTTATGTTCCCAATTATGTTCAGGAAAGGGTATACCCCACACGGTAAATGGTCTGGATCTCCTGTTTCAGCCCCAGTTTGCGGCGCAAATGCTGGATATGTACATCCACCGTGCGGGTAATGCCGATGCAGGGGTAACCCCAGGCGGTATGCAGCAGGTCGCCGCGGCTTACAGCCTGGCCACGGTGGTCAAACAGCACTTGCAGCAGGGCAAACTCCTGCGGGGTCAGGAGAATATCCTCCCCGTGGCGCGTAACGGCGCGTGCCTGCCAGTCAATATTCAAATCCTTGTAATGCGTTGCGGTATAAGTGCTGTGCATTCCCATACGATAACCTCCTTTGGCGGAAAATTTCAACCTTCTATAATATATAAACGAGGCATGTAACCAAGATGTTACAACTGTAAATGTAAAAGATTTATGTCTTTGAACAATGTTTTCAACTTTTCCACAGTGGAAACGGTGGGAAAATCTGTGAAAAACGTTGAAAACTCAGAGTTGCAAAATTGCGCAGGAATAGATGACGAAGTATCGTGCGATTATTTTGCAGAGGCAGTGGAAAACTGACCGTAAACAGGAGAAATTATCCGCAAAAAATGTGGTCAATGTTGAAAACTGCCCTGTGGCAGGGTGGGAAATGGGGAACTTTTGCGGGAAATATTGTGCGCGGGAGGGAGACATGGGACGGTTGACGGGAAAATAAAGGGGGAGGGCGGGGAGTCACCCTCAAGGGGACGCCAAAATATACGGCAGACTACCAACCAAAATTTGTTATGGCATTCACCACGAAGCTTTCGGAACGGTCAAGACCGTTCCCTACAGAGCGTTTTATAGTGGGCAGCCAACAATAAAACAACCGGTAGGGCGGGGTCACCTGACCCCGCCGGAACTTTGCCTGGTTGCAAGTGAAAACTGGCGCAAGGAACAAGAAAAGAAAAAAGCATGTGCCCATCCCTCAAAGATGTAAGCACATGCCTTTTTCTATTTCTATAATTCTATTCTACCGCCATTAAAGTTTTTCGCCAGGACTTTTTTCAAAAAGGCCGCCAATCTCCCGTAAATAAAACCTCATATCTTCAGGAAGATAATGCGGATGGTGGTGCCGGTGCCGACGGTGGATTCCAGATCAATGCGCGCACCGTGCAGAACAGCGATATGCTTGACAATGGCGAGCCCCAGGCCTGTTCCGCCGGTCGCCTTGGAGCGGGATTTGTCCACTCGGTAAAAGCGCTCAAACACGCGGCTCTGGCTGTCCTGTGGGATGCCGATGCCATTGTCCTCCACGCAGAAATACGGGCAGCCGTCCGCATTGGTGCCGCAGCTCAGCTCCACATGGCCACCCGGCCGGTTGTAGCGGATGGCATTGTCGCACAGGTTGGTTACAAGCTCGGTCAACAGGTCGTGGCTGCCGCGCACCGTAACGGGCTGTACTTTGTATTGCAGCGTAATGTAGGCTTTGCGGGCGTTCACCGTCATGTTGGTGGCAACATCCTTGACCAGCACGCCAAGGTCCACCGGTACAAAATCGGCGGTGGGGCTGTTTTCCTGCTGCTTGCTCATGCCGTCCAGTTCCGAAAGCTGCAAAATATCCGATACCAGCGTGATCATGCGCTGGGCTTCCTTGTGGATACGGTGGCCAAAGGTGGGAATGTCCTCCTGTTTTGCCATGCCGTTTTCAATCAGCTCTGCATAGCCGGAAATGCTTGTCAGCGGGGTTTTCAGCTCGTGGCTGACATTAGCGGTAAACTCCCGGCGGATGGTCTCATTGTCCTCCCGCAGCTTGCGGTCAGACTGTACCGTGTGCGCCAGCGGGATCAGCTCCTCATACGGCACATTGGCCTCGATGCAGTCCAGGTGCTCCGCCATTCGGGTGATGGGCTGCACCAGATGCTTGGTAATGACCTGCGCCAGCACCAGCGCCAGAATGATGATAAGGATGCACCCGGCCACCAGAACGGGCAGCACGCGGTTGTAGCTGCTCCACATGTTGCTGGTTTCGTCCGCCAGCCGCAAAACGCTTCCGTCCGTCAGGCGCACGGCATAATAATGGGTGTCGTACCCAAGGGTTGCACTGCGGCGCACGCTGGCACCAGTGCCCTCTGCCATAGCCTGCTGGATCTCTGGGCGGTTGGCATGGTTGGGCAAGGTGCTGGGATCAGCAGTGGCAGAATCGTACAAAACGGTGCCATCCTGGGCCACAAGGGTCAGACGCAGGCCGTCTGCATACTGGGCCAGCTGCTCTGTCTGTGGGTCGGCAGAATGCTCATACCCCACCGCAATAGCTTCCACCGTGCGGGAAAGGTCGGTGTCAAACTGCTCGGCAAAAGCGTGCTGGAACAGCAGCGCTGCCCCCACCACGCTGAGCAGGAGGGACAAAATACCCACAGCCATCAAAGTGGTGCGCAACAGGTGAGCCATGCTGCGCGGCGCAGTGATGTGGGCGGTTTCGGCGGTATCAGGCATCTTCCCCGGCCTCCGTGCCCTTGGCGGACAGTTTGTACCCCACCTTGCGCACGGTGCAGATGGCGTCCCCGGCGTGGCCCAGCTTTTGGCGCAGGGTCCGCACGTGCATGTCAATGGTGCGGCTTTCCAACAGGTCGTCGGTATCCCACACGGCTTTCATGATGCGCTCGCGGGCCAGAACTTCTTCGGGATGCTCCAAAAAGAAATGCAGCAGCGAATATTCCTTAAAGGTCAGCTCCACCGGCTCACCGTCCACCGTAACGGTGCGGGCAACGTCATCCAGCGTGATGTCTCCAAACCGCAGGGTGGTGGTGCTGGCTGGTGCGGTGCTGGCGCGGCGCAGCACCGCCTTGACGCGGCTGATGAACTCCATAATGCCGAAGGGCTTGCAGAGGTAATCGTCTGCACCGTGGTCCAGCCCTTTTACCACATCAATCTCGCTGGTTTTGGCTGTGACCATGATGACTGGTACGGTGCGGGTCGCGGCGGTCTCCCGCAGGCGGCCCAAAATCTGGTAGCCGTCCTCATCGGGCAGCATAACGTCCAGAATCACCAGGTCGGGCACGGTCTCCCGCACGGCAGCCCAGAAGGAAGCCCCGTCCTCAAACCCGCGGACGGTGTACTGGTTGGTTTGCAGAGCATACTGCTCCAGCTCACGGATGGATGCGTCATCTTCAACAATATAGATCATAAGATCCTCCAAACAAACAGGCCGAAACCTGCGATATGCCACAGGTCCCGGCCCATTTTACAGGGGAAAGCCCTGCGATAATTATTTTTTCTGCTCCGGTGCAGCGGCAGTTCCGCTGGGGCCGGGCTCAAAGGTATAGCGGCCGCGGTAGCGCTCATAGCGCTTTTCAAAACTGGGGCTTTCACCGTTTTTGATGTGGTTCAGGTATTCATGGGTATCAAAGCGGTCCTCCGATACTTCAATCATGGCAACGGCAATGTTGGAGCAGTGGTCCGCAATGCGCTCATAGTTGGTCAGCAGATCATCCAGCACAAAACCGTACTCAATGGTGCAGGCGCCGGCCTGCAGGCGGGCAATATGGCGGGTTTTGACTTCGCGCACAACCTGCTCCAGCGGCTCGATCTTGCCGGCGGCGTAACAGTCGTTCTTCTGGAACGCATCCACGGTGCGGTTCACGATATCCTGAACGGCGGCCTCCAGAACGGAAAGATCGTCGATCGCTTCGTGGCTGAAGTGGATGGATTTTTCCTGAATTTCCTGCCCGGCCTTGAGCAGGTTGACCGAGTGGTCAGAGATGCGCTCCAGGTCATTGATGGTGTGCAGCAGGGTGTTGATGGTGCGGTTGTCCTCGCGGGAAAGTGCCTTGGCACTCAGCTTGACCAGATAGGTACCCAGAACGTCCTCGTAATGGTCCACAGCGTCTTCCTTGCGGTTCACCTCGTCGGCAATGGCTTCATCCCACTTGTGGGTCAGGGACATGGCCTGCAGCAGGGAAGTGCGGCAGATCTCGGCCATATCGCCGCCGGTCAGCATAGCGCGGCCAACGGCAACGGACGGGGTGGAAAGCAGGCGTTCGTCCAGTAGGGAATGCTGCTCGCCCGCCTGATCCTTGCTGTCCGGCACGGTCAGGATGGCCAGCTTTTCCAGCACGCGGTTGAACGGCAGCAGGATGGCGGTGGTCACAACGTTGAATATCGTGTGCACAATGGCAATGCCAAAGGTGTTGGCGGATTCGCTGTAGAACGAGAATCCCAACAGCGCATGCAGCCCGTAAAAACCGCACAGGAACACCAGCGTGCCGATGAGGTTAAAGTACAGATGAACAAATGCGGTGCGCTTAGCATTTTTGTTGGCACCGGCAGAGGAGATCAGCGCGGTAACGGTGGTGCCGATGTTCTGGCCCATGATGATGGGAACCGCCGCCGCATAGGTGACGGCACCGGTGGAGGTGAGGGCCTGCAAAATACCCACCGAAGCGGAGGAAGACTGCAGCACAGCCGTCAGCACGGCACCGGCCAGCACGCCCAGAACCGGGTTTTTGAAGCTCAGAAACAGGTCCATGAACCAGGGCTCATCGGCCAGAGGACTCATGGCGGTGGACATGGTGTTCATACCGGCCATCAGGACGGAAAAGCCCACCATGATCTTGCCCACGCCGCTGCGGCGGTCCTTATCCTTGCCCAGCATATAAAGGAAGATGCCGATAAAGCCAAGGATGGGAGCCCACGCGTTGGGGTTCAGCATCTGGATAGCGAAGGAATCACCCTCCAGGCCTGAAAGCGAGAGCAGCCAGCCGGTAACGGTGGTACCGATGTTGGCGCCCATGATGACGCCGATGGCCTGGTGCAGCTCCATCAGGCCGGAGTTGACAAAGCCGACCGCCATAACGGTGGTGGCACCGCTGGACTGGATCACTGCAGTGATGACCATGCCCAGCAGCAGCCCGCGCACCGGGCTGGCCGTCATTTTGGAAAGGATGCCTTGCAGTTTGCTGCCAGCGGTCTGCTCAAGGGCTTTGCCCATGAGGTCCATGCCGTAAAGGAACATGGCAATACCGCCCATCAGCGTGAACACATTAAAAATGCTCATACAGGGGGTTACACTTCCATTTCTCTTTTGTTATGTTTTCATTGTTGGGTGCAGCCACACCCGGAGCAAAACCGAATCAAATCGTTTTGCACATGCCCACAATGGCACTATACCGTTACCTATTATAATAGAAAACAGGGCTTTATGAACACCAAAAGCCAGTAAAAGAATTGTAAAGACTGTGTAAAATGTCGAATCAACGCAAGAAAACTGCTAAAATTGGCACATTGTAAAAATTTGGCGTATTGATTTTGGGCAACTTTACACAAACTTTGCAAAAGGAAAGTTTCCATTACCAAAGCTTTACCCGGATTGTACTGCACTATGGTCGATACTGGGGAAACAGCGCGGTACAATAAATACGCACTCAGGAAGAACGAATAGGAAAACACGAACCCCTGAGCGAATGTGTGAGATAGAATAACAGATACAATTAAGGGAGAAGAAAGTTTATGTTAAAGCGTAATGTTTCCGTTGCAGTTGCTGCTGCTCTGGCTCTCAGCCTGGCCGCCTGTGGTTCCAGCCCGGCATCCTCCGCTGCTTCCAGCGAAGCAGTTTCCAGCGAGGCCGTCTCCAGTGAGGCTGCTTCCAGTGAAGCCACTGCTGCACCGGCTGCCGGCGATTTCGATGTCGATCAGGACATCACCGTGATTTCCCGTGAGGATGGCTCCGGCACCCGCGGCGCTTTCATCGAGCTGACCGGTGTGGAAGCTAAGAACGATGCAGGCGAAAAGGTTGACAATACCACCGAGGCGGCTGCCATCCAGAGCTCCACCAACGGCGTTCTGACCGCTGTTTCCAACGATGAGACTGCAATCGGCTACATCAGCCTGGGTTCTCTGAACAATGATGTCAAGGCTGTCACCGTGGAAGGCGTTGCCCCCAGCGCTGACACCGTGAAGGATGGTACTTACACCCTGGCTCGTCCGTTCAACATCGTTACGAACGGCGAAGCTGCCGACCCCGTTGCCGTGGACTTCATTGCTTACTGCATGAGCACCGACGGTCAGGCCCTGGCCACCGAGGAAGGTTACATCGGCGATGTTGGCGCTGATTACACCAGCACCCAGCCCGCAGGCAAGATCGTGGTTGGCGGTTCCTCCTCTGTTTCCCCGCTGATGGAAAAACTGATCGAAGCGTATAAGACCGTGAACCCCAACGCAACCCTGGAACTCCAGACCACCGACTCCACCACCGGCGTTTCCGGCGCACTGGATGGCACCTACACCATCGGTATGGCCAGCCGTGAGCTGAAAGATTCTGAGGTTGAGGGCGGCGCAAAGGCGACTGTCTTGGCAAAGGATGGCATTGCTGTTATCGTCAGCAACGACAACCCCATTGATAACCTGACCGTTGACCAGATCAAAGGCATCTACACCGGCGAGCTGACCACCTGGGCAGACGTTCAGTAATCCCCCTTTCTAAAAAAGACGGCTGTTGCGGCGGCAAAAGGCGGCAACGGCCGTTTTTTGAAAGCCATCGGTATATAGTTCCTGAGCAAAGACAGGAGAGTATGGGAAAATGAAAACAACAACTTCGCACCTGAAAGAGATCGTCATGCAGGGTGTATTTACCGCCTGCGCGTGCATCTCCATTCTGGCCGTGGCGCTGATCTGCATCTTCTTATTTGCAAACGGCCTGCCCACCATTTTTGAGATCGGCCCCCTCAAGTTCCTGCTTGGCACCACCTGGAAACCCGGCAACAACCTGTACGGCATCCTGCCCATGATCCTGGGGAGCATCTATGTCACCGCAGGCGCGATCATTGTGGGGGTGCCCATTGGGCTGCTGACGGCCATCTATATGTCCCGTTTTGCATCGCCCCGTATCAACAAGGTGCTGTTGCCGGCGGTACAGCTGCTGGCTGGTATCCCCTCGGTCGTGTACGGCTTCTTCGGCATGATCGTTATGGTCCCGGCGGTGCAGGCTATGGTCAAATCGGACTTTTTCAAAACTGTGCTGCACGTGAAAAGCGGCAAGGGCATGAGCCTGTTTACCGCCAGCCTGCTGCTGGGCATCATGATTTTGCCCACCATCATCACGGTCAGCAAAACCAGCCTGGACGCTGTGCCCCAAAGCTATTACGAGGGCAGCCTGGCTCTGGGGGCTACCCATGAGCGCAGCGTGTTTTGCGCGGTGCTGCCCGCCGCCAAAAGCGGCGTAATGTCCGCCGTAATCCTGGGTGTTGGCCGCGCCATCGGCGAAACGATGGCCGTTGTGATGGTTGCCGGCAACCAGACCTGGATGCCCAAGGGCTTGTTCCAGGGGCTGCGCACGATGACCTCCAACATCGTCATCGAGATGGGTTACGCTGCAGACCTGCACCGCGAAGCGCTGATCGCAACCGGCGTTGTGTTGTTCGTTTTCATTCTGCTGATCAATCTCTGCTTTAGTTTGGTAAAGGGGGGCGAAAAGAATGGCTGATTTTGCTGCAACCGCCGGTAAAACCGATGATATGACCCACGCAAATGCAAAAATCGTTCCCCCCGCCCGCCACGAAAACCGCATGGCGGCCCGCGCGTATGCCCTTGTCATGCGCTGGCTGGTGCGGCTGGCGGCCCTGATTACCGTGGCGATCCTTGTGTTCCTGATCGGCTATATCCTGGTCAACGGTATTCCCAACCTCAAGCCGTCCCTGTTTGAGTGGACCTATAATTCCGACAACGTATCCCTGATGCCCGCGCTTATCAATACCATTCTGATGACGGCGTTCTCGCTGGCCATTGCCACACCGCTGGGCATTTTTGCTGCGGTCTGGCTGGTGGAATACGCCAAACGCGGCAGCAAGCTGGTCAAGGTGGTGCGCATCACCACCGAAACGCTGCAGGGCATCCCCTCCATCGTATACGGTCTGTTCGGTATGCTGTTCTTTGTCATGCAGCTCAAATGGGGCTACAGCCTGATCGCCGGTGCCTTCACGCTGGCCATCATGGTGCTGCCGGTCATCATGCGCACCACCGAGGAAGCGCTGCTTGCAGTGCCGGATTCTTACCGCGAGGGCAGCTTTGGCCTGGGGGCCGGCAAGCTGCGCACCGTATTCACCATTGTGCTGCCCAGCGCCATGCCGGGCATCCTATCCGGCGTGATTTTGGCAACGGGCCGCATTGTAGGCGAAACCGCGGCCCTGATCTACACGGCCAGCACCGTTGCCGCCGTGCCCGCCAGCGTGTTCAACTCCACACGTACCCTTGCCACCCATATGTATCTGCTTTCCAACGAGGGCCTGCATATCAATGAAACCTACGGCACTGCCGTGGTGCTGTTGATCCTGGTGCTGCTCATCAACAGCCTGTCCAGCTTTATTGCCGGCCGCCTTGCCAAAAAGTAATGCCGAAAGGAACTGCATGATGAATAAATTCGAAGTTAAAAACATGGACCTGTATTACGGCAGCTTCCATGCACTGAAAAATATCAATATTGCCATCCCCGAAAAAGAGATCACGGCGTTCATCGGTCCTTCCGGCTGCGGCAAGTCTACTTTTCTGAAGAGCCTGAACCGCATGAACGACCTGGTGGAAGGCTGCCGCATTTCCGGCGATATCCTGCTGGACGGTGTGGATATCTATAAGGATAAGATGGATGTCAATGTGCTGCGCAAGCGGGTTGGCATGGTGTTCCAGAAGCCCAACCCCTTCCCGATGAGCATTTACGATAACATCGCCTACGGTCCCCGCACCCACGGTGTGCGCAGTAAGGCGCAGCTGGATAAAATTGTGGAAAAAAGCCTGCGCGGCGCTGCCATCTGGGACGAAGTGAAGGACCGCCTGAACAAAAGCGCGCTGGGCATGTCCGGCGGCCAGCAGCAGCGTTTGTGCATTGCCCGCGCCCTGGCGGTGGAGCCGGAAGTTCTGCTGATGGACGAACCGACCTCTGCCCTGGACCCCATCTCCACCTCCAAGGTGGAAGAGCTGGCTCTGGAATTAAAGGACCGCTACACCATCGTAATCGTGACCCATAACATGCAGCAGGCCGCCCGTATTTCAGATAAGACGGCGTTCTTCCTGCTGGGTGAGCTGGTGGAAATGGGCGATACGGAACGCCTGTTCTCCACCCCTGAGGACAAGCGCACGGAAGATTATATTTCCGGCCGTTTTGGTTGATCGGAGGAGCAATACCATGCCTAGTGTGCGTAAATCTTATGATGAAGAGCTTTTGCAGCTGGATACCTTGCTGGCCCGCATGGGTCACGAAGCCGGTGCCGCCATTGAAAGCGCACTGACTGCCCTGCGCAATGATGATATTGAACTGGCCCGCAGCGTGGTTGCGCGGGACAGCCAGATCGACGCAAGCGAACACGAGATCGAACACCGCTGCCTGCAGCTGCTGCTGCGCCAGCAGCCGGTGGCTTCGGATCTGCGCAAGGTCAGTACAGCCCTGAAAATGGTAACGGATGTGGAGCGCATCGGCGACCAGGCTAGCGATATTGCGGAGCTGGTGCTGCACCTGCACGCCAAATCCACCGATGCCGTGGGCGTGCTGGAAGATATCCTGAAAATGGGCGATGATGTGCTGAAGATGGTCAAACGCTCCATTGCCGCCTATGTGCAGGTGGACCTTGCCGCCGGCGCGGAAGTGATCGCCCATGATGATGTCATCGACGCCGCGTTCAGGCGCATCAGCAGCGAAATTGCCCAGTACATTGCCGCCCACGCAGAGACCGCGCTGGATCTGTTTATGGTGACCAAATATCTGGAACGCCTTGGTGACCACGCCGTGAACGTGGCCGAATGGGTCGAATTCTTAAAGACCGGCGTTCACAAATCCCGCAAGATCGTGTGATCTTGCCCGGCGGCGTGTGAGGCCGCTCCAAGGTGAACCTGAAGCCAACTGCTTGGATTTTGAATTTTCAGGTACACCCAATAACATTGCCATTCTCTTTTTTATGTTTTCCTATACCGCACCAAAGGGCCAGCACTGCACGCTGGCCCTTTGGTGTTTTTATGTGTAGACTGCTGGGAATGAAACCTGGCAGAAAAGTGGAAGAAGCAATGCAGAGTGTGTTATACTGGAAAGGACAAATCGAAAACGGCTGCACAATATGAGCACTGCGATGAGATTTTGAAAGAAAAGACCGCACACCTCTTTATAACCCAAAAGCCCAAAGCGGCACGGTTCACTTAACCGGCAGCTTTGGGCTTTGCTGTTTTATCAGAGAAAAAATTACGCGCTTACATCTTCAAACTGGCTGTTGTACAAATCAGCGTAGAACCCGCCAGCGGCCAACAGGTCGTCGTGGGTGCCCTGCTCCACAATGTCACCATCCCGCATGACTAAAATCAGGTCGGCGTCCTTGATGGTGGAAAGCCGGTGGGCAATCACAAAGCTGGTGCGGCCGCGCATCAGGTTGTCCATGGCGGTCTGGATGCGCTGTTCGGTGCGGGTGTCCACACTGCTGGTGGCTTCGTCCAAAATCAAAATTTTGTTGTCCGCCAGAATGGCACGGGCAATCGTCAGCAGCTGTTTCTGGCCCTGGCTCACGTTGGAAGCATCTTCGTTCAACTCCATCTGGTAGCCGCCGGGCAGCGTGCGGATAAAGTGGTCGGCACAGGCGGCCTTGGCGGCGGCGATGACTTCCTCATCGGTGGCATCCAGGCGGCCATAGCGGATGTTTTCCATAATGGTGCCCTGGAACAGCCAGGTATCCTGCAATACCATGCCAAAGCCTTCGCGCAGGGCGCTGCGGTCAAAGTCCTTTACGTTGTGGCCGTCCAGCGTAATGGCGCCGGAGTTGACATCGTAAAAGCGCATCAGCAGCTTGACCATGGTGGTTTTGCCTGCGCCGGTGGGGCCGACAATGGCAACTTTCTGGCCGGGTTTTACATCGCAGCTGAAATCCCGGATAACAGTCTTTTCCGGCGTGTAGCCAAACTTGACATGGTCAAAGGTGACCTGGCCGTCAATGCAGGCGGGGTCTGCCCGGCGGGCGGGGTCAGCGTTCTGTTCTTCTTCCGGCTCACCCAAAAATTCAAACACGCGCTCCGAAGCCGCCGCCATACTTTGCAGCATGTTGCTGACCTGGGCCAGCTGCTGGATGGGCTGGGTGAAGTTGCGCACATACTGGATGAACGCCTGGATGTCACCAATGGTGATGATGCCGCGCGCGGCAAAAATGCTGCCGGAAACGGCCACTGCTACATAGCCCAGGTTGCCCACAAAGGTCATGATGGGCTGCATCAGGCCGGAAAGGAACTGGCTTTTCCAGGCGGATTCAAACAGGCGATTGTTGGCTTCGTCAAAATCATTCAGAACGGCATCTTCGCGGTTGAACGCTTTGACCACATTGTGGCCGGAATATACTTCCTCCACCTGGCCGTTCACGGAGCCCAGAACTTTTTGCTGGGCGCGGAAATATTTCTGGCTGAACCTGACCACCAACAGCACCAGCGCCATCGAGACCGGCAGGATCAAAATGGCAATCAGCGTCATCGTGGGGCTGATGGTCAGCATCATGATGAGCACGCCGATCATGGTGGTAATGCTGGTGATCAGCTGGGTAATGCTCTGGTTCAGGCTCTGGCCCAGGGTGTCCACATCGTTGGTAATGCGGGAAAGTACCTCGCCCACGGTGCGCTTTTCAAAATAGGCAAGGGGCAGGCGGTTGATCTTTTCGCTGATCTGGCGGCGGAAGTCATAACACATCTTCTGCGAAAGCCCGCTCATGATCCAGCTCTGGCAGAAACTGAACGCAGCGGAAACCAGATACATGACCAGCAGGATCAGCAGGATTTTGCCGATATAGCCAAAGTCAATGCTGCCGGTGCCCCGCAGCTTGGCCACCCAGCCGGTGGCCAGGGCAGTGGTGGCTTTGGCCAGCACCTTGGGGCCTGCAATATTAAAAATTGTGGAAAGAACGGCAAAAACAATCACGGCAATCAGGCGGAACTTGTAGTGCCCCAGCTCTGCCAGCAGGCTGCGCATGGTGCCCTTAAAGTCTTTTGCCTTTTGGGTCGTCATTCGTCCGGGACGCGGCATCAGGCTTCCCCTCCTTTCAGGTCCAGCTCTTTGTTGCTCAGCTGGCTGCGGGCAATTTCCTGGTAAGCCGGGCAGCTTTCCATCAGCTGGGCGTGGGTGCCCTTGCCCACAATGCGGCCATCTTCCAGAACCAGAATCTGGTTGGCGTGCAGCACAGTGGAAATGCGCTGTGCCACAATAATCACGGTGGCGTCGCCGGTTTCGGCTTTCAGCGCGCGGCGCAGGGCAACATCAGTCTTGTAGTCCAGCGCGGAGAAGCTGTCATCAAACAGGTAGATCTTCGGGTGTTTGGCAATGGCGCGGGCGATGGAAAGCCGCTGCTTCTGCCCGCCGGAAACGTTGGTGCCGCCCTGGGCAATGGGGCTTTCGTACCCCTCCGGCTTGGCGGAGATGAACTCTTCCGCCTGGGCAATGCGGGCGGCGGTGCGCACATCGGCATCGGTGATATTCTCGCCGCCGAATTTCAGATTGGAATCAATCGTGCCGCTGAACAGTACGCCCTTTTGCGGCACATAACCCAAAAGACCGCGCAGGGTGCTCTGTGGCATCTGGCGCACATCCACGCCGTCTACCGTCACGCTGCCGCCGGTCACATCATAAAAACGGGTGATCAAATGCAGCAAACTGGTTTTGCCGCAGCCGGTGGAGCCGATAATGGCCGTGGTCTGGCCGGGTTTGGCGACAAAATCAATATCGTGCAGGGCGTCCTCGCTGGAGCCGGGGTAGGTAAAGTTGACATGATGGAATGCGACTTCGCCGTTCCAGTGGTGCTGATTGAGGTCAGCGGGGATGGCTTCCGGCACCGGGTCATGGATGGCCGGCTCGGTGGTCAGCACTTCGTCAATGCGGTCCGCGGCAACGCCGGCACGGGGCAGCATCACGGCAACCATCGTCAGCATCAGGAAGGACATCACGATCTGCATCGTGTAGGTGATAAAGGCGATCATGCTGCCCACCTGCATGGTGCCGGCATCAATCTGTTTGCCGCCGAACCAGACGATCAGCAGGGAAGTGCCGTTCATAATCAGGGTCATAAAGGGCATCATGGCGGCCATTACCCGGTTGGTGAACAGCTGGGTGCGCATCAGGTCGGTGTTGGCGGCGTCAAAGCGTGCTTCCTCGTGCTGTTCGCGGCTGAATGCGCGGATGGGCATAATGCCGGTCAAAATCTCGCGGGATACCAGGTTCAGCCGGTCCACCAGCTTTTGCATGATCCTGAACTTGGGCATGGCAAACTGCATCAATACCGTAATCAGCGCCAGCAGCAAAGCAACGGCCAGCACAATGATCCAGGTCAGGCTGGAACCCGCCTGCGCCACATGGATGATGCCGCCAATGCCAAGGATGGGGGCATACGCCACCATGCGCAGCAAAATTACGCAGGTCATCTGGATCTGCTGTACATCGTTGGTGGTGCGGGTGATGAGGGATGCGGTGGAAAACTTGTCCGTTTCAGAGGCAGAAAAGCTGACCACCCGGCGGAACACACCGCGGCGCAGATCCCGCGCAATGGCAGCCGCCACGCGGGAAGCAAGCAGCCCCACCAGAACTGCGGCGGCAACCATCAACAGGGTCAGCCCCAGCATCCGGCCGCCGGTCTGCATTAGGTAGTTCATCTGTACCGCATCGCTGATGCCAAGGGCCTGATATTCCAGCCCCACCAGCAGCACTGCCTGGGCTGAAAGCCCGCTCAGCTCACTTTCGCCGGCCTGACCCATGGCTGCGGCCAGCTGGGCCTGTACGGCATCCCGGCTGAAACCGGGCATCTGGGTCATGGCCGCAAACTGGGCGGTAACGGTATCCAGCGCGGCGGCATCCGGGGCGTTGCCCTCCCCGGCTGCCTGAGCGGAAGCCAGATAGAGCACAATATCCGGGGTGGAAAATACCTCCGCCAGCGTATCCCGGTCCGCATCGGCCCGCAGCAGGCGGACCGTATAGGGGGATGCGAGCTTTTTCTGTAAGCTGGTAGCGGAGGAGAGTGCGTTGTCGGTGCCGCCCGGCTGAGTGTAAGCGGCTTCCACCGCGGCGGCGTCCGCGTCCGTCATCAGCAGCTCCAGCACCTGCAGGGTGGAATCCCGCACTACTTCTGGCACAGCGTCCGCAATGCCGGACTGTTGGATGCCGGTATCCACAATTTTGCTGGTGTAGTCCGGCAGAGTCAAATCGCCGTATGCCTGCACCAACAGCAGGGCAATAATAACAAGGCAGGCCGCCCAGTGTTTGGCCAGATGTTTGAAAATTTTTGTCATGGCATCTTCTCCTTTTCGGCCAGCAGCTTTTCGTTCTGGCGCTCAATGGCCTGCAGCAGGGTTTCGGCATCCTTTGCAAACTGCTGGCAAAATTCTTCGCCCAGGTCATCCATAATGCCGGTGATGTAATCATTCAGACGGCTTTCGCAGATCAGGCGGGATTCTTCCCCTTTTGGGGTGATGCGCACCAGAGTGCGGCGGCGGTCATTGGGATCGGTCTGGCGCTGGGCCAGGCCATCCTGCTCCAGTGTGCGCAGTCCGCGGGAAATCGCCGGCAGCGGCTGCTTGAAAATCTCCGCCAGGTCCGAAACATACACGACACCATCCTGGCCGCGCACCTCAATGGCGTGGTTCAGCCCTTCCAGAATGCCAAGATGCAGCTTGGGGGCGTTGGCAAGGCTTAAAGACGCCCCGCGGCGCACAGACTTTTTCAGCCGGTCAAGATAGCGCATCACGGCTTTGCTGCGCTGGTCACCAATATGTCCCTCCATAAAGGTTCTCCTTTCTGTTGCTATATGTAAATAGTTGGCATATGTTAAGCATATGGAAACAGTATAGCCCCGCAGCCGAAAAAATGCAACGGCTGCGGGGCTGTGTTTTAAATTTGTTTACAAACTACTTATAAATCAAAGTCACCGGTAAACAGCTGCACCCAATAGGGGTGGCCGTCCACCATGGTGTAGCCAACGCCGATGCAGTCATAGTTTTCGTTCAGGATGTTGGCGCGGTGGCCGGAGCTGTTCATCCAGTCGTTCATCACGATCTCCGGGGTTCTCTGGCCCATGGCAATGTTTTCGCCGGCATAGCCATAGTCAATGCCCAGGTGCCACAAAATGGTAAAGCATTCAGAACCGTTGGGGCGGGTGTGGCTGTATCGCTGGGAAAGCTCCCTGGCGCGGGCTGCTGCGGCAACCATCAGACGGTCGTCCTTGACCAGGGGCTGCAATCCGCGGGAGGTGCGCTCCTGGTTGACCAGCTCGATCACGCGGTCTGCCATGGCTTCCTCGCTGGTCGTAATGCTGGCCTGCATCACGCCGGTATCAACATCAAAAAGGTACAGATTGCCGTCGATCGTCACAATGCCTTTGGCCATGGTGCCGTACACCTGGTCAAAGTAATAGGTGCCATCATTGTTGGTATCCCAGCCTTTTACCATGTGGCCGTTGGCGTCATACCGCACCCACTTGCCGGTGCCGTCTGCGTTTTCGGCCCAGTCGCCGGC
>OHZD01000649.1_pt1 | contig 15551 bp, 10 predicted proteins | sample 1580391 | NCBI WGS metagenome assembly OHZD01 (sample SAMEA3882510, study PRJEB24775) | human gut metagenome | biome: human-associated habitat; feature: intestine environment; material: feces | place: Netherlands | collected 2009/2010 | reverse complement strand
TGCATTGCTGTTTTGGCTATAATAATATTTAGGTTTGCTGATATAAAGGAAACTGAAATATTAAAATGCCGAAAAACGGAGATAATTTCAGTTCTGTTGTTCACGGTGATATCAGTAACAATATTGATGATCGGCACCGTATGCAAACTAAAAAGCTATGAATCATCGTGCTTTGATATGGGAATTTTTCTGCAAATGTTTGAATATATGAGTAAAACGTGCAAGCAATACACCACGGTCGAACGAAATGTGCTTATGTCACATTTCAATGTGCATTTCTCACCCTGCTGGTATTTGCTACTGCCAATATATATGATATTTAGAAACTCGGTTGTTTTAGTCATATTGCAAGTGCTTATCATTGCAAGCGGAGTATTGCCGCTGATAAAAATATGCAGGCTTTACAAGCTCGGCAGAACTGACACCGTTTTGTGCAGCATAATATATCTTTTCTACCCTGCATTTTGCAGTTCTCAGTTTTTTGATATCCACGAGAATATGTTTTTGCCTGCATTTATATTGTGGCTGTATTATTTTATGTGCAAGAAAAATCACATTGGTGAAGTTGCAGCGTGTCTGCTTATACTCTCAGTCAAAGAGGACGCAGGGGTATACATCATTTGCCTAGGTCTGTATTCCTTGTTTTCCAAAAAGAAAAAGACCAGCGGTTTACTTATCACTATAATCGGCATACTTGGCTTTATTGGCACAAATTTATACATAAACATTTTTGGCGAGGGTGTAAAAGTAAACCGATATGACATTTACTTGGCCGAAAACGACAGCGGACTTATTGCGGTGATCTTAAACGTCATAAAGAACCCGGCATATTTTGTGTCAAATCTGATAACAGTAGATAAACTGCTTTTCCTGCTGTTGATGACAGTGCCTTTTATTTTTGTTTGCTTTAAAATAAACAAAGCGTCAGATCTGTTTTTGCTCGTTCCGCTGATAATCGTTAACCTCAGCACAGACTACACATATCAATATAATGTAGATTACCAATACGTTTTCGGAAGCGGAGCAATGCTTTTCTGTGCTTTTGTTAAAGAGGTATCAACATTAAAGCAGAAACGAAAGGTATTACTTATATCCGCAATGTCAGCGGTCATACTTTTCTCGGTTACAGTTAGTGATAAAATACAGTTATACACCGAACGATATGAAAACACCGCACTTATAACGCAGACTAACGAATTTATCGACACCATAGACAAAACCGTCTGCATATATGCAGACACATATATAATACCGTCGCTTTACAAATTTGATAATGTATATCTTTTGGATAATGCTGATGTTTCAAAAGCTGAAATAATACTTCTTGACAACCGCAAAAATGATTATCAAGGAAAGCTTGAGAAATACAAAAAGACTTTTTCCATTTGTGAAGTTCACGGGATGGTTACTGTATTATTAAATTATTAAATTAAGAATATTATTAAGGCAAAAGTTCTCTAAAATTCGTTTCTGTTAAATTAATAACGTTTTGACATAGGGGGTATCTCACAGTGCGACGGCGAAAACGCACATCTTACCCCCGTGTCAAAATCAAATCTCCTGTGCAAAACAATGAAAATGGACCATGACTATTGACAAACGTATTAAAATGCGATACCATAAGAATGGAGAATGATATAAGCTCGTAAAGATTTTAAAAGTCTTTGCGAGCTTTTTGTTTTGAATATAAATTTCGCTATGTTCAGTGACAATAACAGAAACTTGAAAACAGAATAGGAGGAATGATAATTTGAAAAAACTCATCACTAGATCCTGCGAAGAAATAATGACTACGGTGTACAAACCAATAGAGTTCGTTATAGACGGCTTGCTTGCACAAGGTCTGTATATCTTAGCAGGAGCACCAAAGGTCGGAAAGTCTTGGCTGGCACTGGATATGTGCCTGTCAATAGCGAAAGGAGAAAAAATTTTAGGCCTAAAAACTTCACAAGGAACTGCTCTGTATTTGTGTCTGGAAGATAGCTATGTGCGAATCCAAAATCGTCTTTACGAAATCACTGACGAACCTGCAGAGCGATTGCATTTTGTAATCATGTCCGAATCAATCGGGAACGGTTTGGAGGAAGAGATTGAAAACTTTAAAAATGAGCATTACGATTTAAAAGTTGTGTTCATTGACACTCTGCAAAAGGTGCGTAACGAATCGAGTCAGGCTACGGTACTGATTACAAAGAACTGTCTGTGATGAAAGCACTTGCCGACAAGCTTGAAATTACAATCGTAGTTGTGCATCACACACGAAAGTGTGCTGACAGCGATCCATTTAATATGATCTCAGGCAGTACAGGCTTAAGCGGTTGTGTTGACGGAAGCATGGTTCTGATTGAAAGCAAGCGTGGAAGTCGTACAGCAAAGCTTCATTGTGTAGGTCGTGATATTGAAAACGCAGAAATTAATTTGCAGTTTGACAGCAATTTAAAGAAGTGGATCGTCACCGATGAGCCGCTCAACTGCAAAAATAAAGATAACATTTTTCTGGCTGCACTGTATGTGTATCTTAAGAAGCATATTGATTTCTGCGGTACAGCTTCGGAATTAGTGAATGTTCTGAAAAGTGTTTCCGATGAAACGTTTTATCCCAACAGAGTAACAAGAGATCTGGTGCAGAACGGTTACACTCTGAGAAAGTACGGAATTGATTTTCAGTACAAGCGAACAAGAAACGGCAGACTGATAAATCTTCATTACGACCATGAGCGTGACAGTAGTGACAGTAAAAATTCTACTGTCGTTACTGTCAACGGAGCGCATAAGCAATACCTCGCAAACCCTTGAAAATGCTTGGTTTACGATGATGACAGCAGGTGTGACAGTAACTGAAATCGGATAAAGTTACTGTCAACCAAAATCGGCAAACGTAAGCCGATTTGCGGGCTTGGATTTTTTTGTCGGGTAAGTTTAGCAAAAGCATTTCAAAAGCCGACACAAGCGATTTGTGAGCCGCTGTGGGCGATATGTGGGAGAGGTTTTAATTCTGATAATAAAAAGGCAGTTGTCAATCTGCACAAATACCGGATATGCAGCAGTTAAAGCAAAGTGAAATATTTCATTGCAAGTTAAAGTTTCGGGGTCATAGCCCCCGAAACAGTCACAGCGGACGAGCAAAGCTCGCCGCAAAAATGCCGAAAACACGCAGTTTCAGCAAAATGATTGTGCATAATTTTTATGGGGTCATAAATTTGAGCTTTGAATGATTCAGGGGTCGCAAGGGCTGAAAAGTGCGTAAAATCGGCGTGATTACAGGCGTTGTCGATGACGTCTAAGAGAATATCAGGAAAGGACTGTTTAAAATGATCGGAAGAAAAATCAAAGGCAGAACAATCGGAAAGACAACAAGGAGGGGGATAACAGAATGGATAACAACACAAAGATCACAATGCTTACAATCAAGGAGGCGGCAGCGCTTGTCGAAGGACTGACAGAGTATAGAGTCCGCCAGATGTGTATCAACAATCAGATCCCACACATCATGGCAGGAAAAAAGTATCTCATCAATCGGGATAAGTTTTTGAGTTATCTCCGTGGCGAAACTGTGTGAGAAATTTTGTTGATTAGGTAGAATTTAATAACGAAGGCGCATTTCTGTTAGACATTTCCGCAGAGATGTAGTATAATGTCGGTTGCAGAAATGCGCCATAGTTTTGAAACGGAGGTTTATATATGGCGACAATAAGACGGCGTCCCAACGGGACTTACGAAATTAAAGTGTCATGCGGTTACGGCGTGGACGGAAAGCAGCGCAACCAGTACAAAAGCTACAAGCCTGAACCGGGTATGACTAAAAGGCAGATAGAAAAGGAGATGCAAAGGCAGGCTATACTGTTCGAAGAAGACTGCAAGCGTGGACAGATAACTGCGGCAGTAAAGTTTGAAACATTTGCTGAGCAGTGGTTTGAGGAATATGCAAAAGTCAATCTTCGCCCTACATCATACGCACGAATGAAACAGCTTACCAAGCGGGTATATCCTGCGATCGGTCACAAGCGGCTTGATAAAATAACAGCGCGTGACATCCAAAAGTTTATAACCGATATGCTTACCAACGGCAGGAATTTGAATAACGGCAAGCCTCTGTCAAGAAAGACCGCAGTGCATCATCTAAGCTTCATAAGCGACGTATTCAGCTACGCTGTACGTATGGGAATGCTGTGCGACAACCCTTGCAGGCGAGTATTCGTGCCGAAACAAGAGCAGGAGGAAAAGCAGATCTACACGATCGAGCAAGTAAAGATACTTTATGAAAATCTGAAAAGCGAGCCTATGAAATATCAGGCGTACCTGCTTCTATCGATATACAGCGGTTATCGTCGCAGCGAGATGTTAGGACTCGAGTGGAAGGATATTGACTTTGAGCATGATCTGATACACGTTCGTCGCACCTCGCAGTACACTTCGGAAAAAGGGATATACACCGACACCACCAAGACAAGAAAATCAAAACGTGTATCCAAAATGCCTGCTTCGATAATGAACTTGCTCCGGCAGTTCAAAGCAGATCAGAATGAAGAAGCAAGGCGGCTTGGAACGAAATGGGAAGATTACGACAGGCTGTTCACCAAATGGAACGGCGCGCCCATGAATCCGCAGACTCCTTTTGAGTGGCTAAAAGGCTACTGCGAGCGAATAGGAATACCGTTTAGAAATATTCATTCTCTACGTCACTTGCACGCCTCACTTCTGATTTTTGAGGGCGTGGATGTTGTAGCGGTATCAGAAGATATGGGTCATAGCGTCGTCGGAACGACTTTGAACTTGTACAGTCATATGTTCCAAGAGGCTAAAGCAAGAAACTGCGATGCGATAAGCAATGCGCTGAGCTTCACAAACGAGGCAAACACAGAGGAAGAAAAGCCTGCCAAGGATAGCTATGAAGATATATATGTAAATGAGGACGAGCAAGAGGAAGAACAACTCGGACAAGTTTTTGGGACATAAAAATCACCCGCAAGACAGCGTCCTGCGAGTGACACAATAACATATCTTTAAACAGTGATTTTCAAAACAAGTGGCAGATAAGTGGTTGAGAACAAATTCCGAATAAATAAAAACTCGGAAACAGCGATATTACGCTGTTTCCGAGACTATTGATTGGTGACCCGTACGGGAATTGAATTAAATTTTTCACATTTTCTAACCTGCCGTGATATGGGAAATAGCCCGTATTTACGGCGTTTTTCAACCTTTACTCGTTTTATTATGCTGTCCTTTATTCTATCTTTTTGAAACTTGTAAAGGACAAACAAAGGACAACGTTATGGTCATACTCCTGTTATTATAATTTCAAATCACGGAATACATTTTTGAACACCGTGAATCCAATCATTATAAAGCATAACGGAGGTAATAACTATGAGCAGATATAAAAGTGAACAAACCGCTTACAATCCACTGAAAAAGAAATCAGTTCCGCTGTGGAGACTTGACACCAATACCGTGACCGTCACACACTTCAACACCGATACGCAGACCGAGGAGAGCAAGACATACCACACCGACTTTATCAGGTATCATCTTCATTTCTCTGACAGTCATTGCCCCGACAGGCTTCGCAGGCTCGTCAATGAGGGCAAGATCATGCAGTACCTTGATGATATGGAACGGAAAGTCAGTGAAGCTATCTCACGTCAGGTTGAGCTTTGGAAACAGACTGACAGTTGCTATCAGAAAGCTGTCCTCAGCGGTGATTCTGAGAAGATGCTAGGTCTGGAGAACTGCTTCGTCAACATGGCGAGAGAAACTGTGTTTGAGTGTATGGTTTATATTTGAGAGCAGACGGCTGTGCTTTTGGATTCAGCCGTTTTTGAATTAATTTATGAAAGTAATTTTCTTATCGATTCCACAAATTTTGTAGGTTTTTCATATTCGTAAATATCATTTGACAAATACTTAATAAAGTCTGATTCTGATATACCAATTCTATCCAAATTAGCGCATATGACCGAATAGAAATTTTTTCCGTCTTTGTCATTTGAAGATGACGTTCTATCATCATTTAAATAGTCTTTGATTATATCACTTAGCGAACGCTGATTGAAATACTTATCACCTAACAATTTTATGAAATTTTTATCTGGTGTATCAACTAACTTGGATTTTAGGTATTTCTCTACACTTGGAATGGGTAAAAAACACTTAGGCAATTGTTTATATTCTTCTTGCTTGGCTATATTTCCTTTCACATCTCCGTCAAAAATACTGATAATATGTTTCCCAACTCCTAAAGTATTGTATGTTACCATATCGTGGTGTAATTTCAACATTTGATTACAACCTCCAGAAGGAAGAATACATATTAATTTACTTGATGCAAGATTGTTTTCACGAATAACTTTGTCTACAATAGCTTTAGCCAATTCGTCTTCAACTAATAACAGGAAATCAAAACCATTTGGAATATAAAGACTCCTTATTGCATAATTTGGATAGCAAGGATTGATAATTTCAATAGTCTTAGTGTCGTTTTCTAATAAATATATATTTCGAGGAGCTATTCTGTGAATAAGTTCTGCAGAATGCGTTGAAAAATATACTATTATTTCAGAATCCGAATTTTTTATTAAATCCGATAAAAAGATGTGAAGTCTATCAATAGCAGCAGGATGTAAAGCTAATTCAACTTCATCAATTAATAATAATATTCGATCATAAGTATGCCTCTTTATGATGTTATTAATAAAATCTATCAATGATATTAGCATACTTTCGCCACTACTCATTTGATATTGGCTAATAAGTTTATTGTTTATTGTTCTTTCAATTTCATAAAAATATGGAATGCCAATAAAGCCTTCTTCTTTTGCAACTCTTTTAGATTTAATCTTTTTAAGTTTTTTATACCATTTTTTATCATTATGAAGAATATAACCTAAAGTTTCAGCAACAAAAGTATCTGCTTCAATTAGTTTTTCATGAATATCTGCTTTACCAATAAATTTTGTAACTTTATTATAATCAAAAAAACGTGTTCCATAAAAAATGCTACCTTCATAAAAGCCATTAAAACGAACATCTTGATTATAATAATATGAGCCGTCTTTACGTTTTACCTTTTTGCCAGTAGAAAGCTTATTATTCTTATCTGGTGTCCACCTATCAATTTTATCTCCGATAGAAATCTCAACATATGAATTTGGAGAAAGATCTTTAGATGTAATCATTTTCGCAGAAGAAGGCTTAATTACCAGAGATAATAGTAACATAAGTGTACTCTTACCACATCCGTTTTCTCCAACAAGAGCATACATACCTTTTTCAAATGGTAACGAAACATTCAAACTATTAATGTTTCTAATATCGCATATCCGTATATTTAGATTCATAATTATTCCTTTGGTATGATATTAGCATAGTCCAAACTGCTGACTACAGTGGTGACAGGCTATGCTTATTTTGATATAATAAGAAGGTAATGGACTGACGGTCATCTCCTTAGAACTAAGCGTTCGTAGCAGAAAGTGTCAGCCGCCTTCTTGTTATAAAATTCGATTAAGCAGGTTGTACCTGCTGTGTTTACAGCAGCGTTCGCATCACTAACCAAAATGAATTTTAATAAGCTCCTGAGCGGAAACATTACAAAATATCAGAAAGAAGGATTTATCATGATTAGTGTAGGAATTGATGTATCAAAAGGAAAAAGTACTGTTTGCATTATGAAACCTTGCGGCGAAATACTTGAATCACCCTTTGACATTGGTCACACTGCCGATGAACTGGATTCTCTTATTTCTCTCATCAAATCATTCGATGAAGAAACCCGTGTTGTTATGGAAGATACAGGTCACTATCATCTTCCTGTTGCGACCTATTTATCTTCTCACAACATTTTTGTATGCTGTGTAAATGCCTTGCGTATGAAGAAGTTCTGCTCGCAAAGCATAAGACGAGCAAAAACCGATAAAATTGATTCGATTAAAATCGCATCTTTCGGTATTACATACTGGAACGAGCTTGTTAAGGCTTATCCCTCTAATGTTATATACGATGAACTTAAATTTCTTGCACGTCAGTATTATCAGGTTACAGGTATGCTTGTTAAATCAAAGGTGAACTTCTCCAATCTTCTTGACCAAGTTATGCCCAAAATCAATGATGTTCTTTCAAATCAAGGTGAAAATCACAAGCTGACCGAGTTTGTCAGTCGATATATTCATTTTCAGAATATTCTCGATATGGGAGAAATGAAATTTACATCTGATTACTGCAAATGGGCAAAGAAAAAGGGATACCGCTTAAACGAGCGTAAGGCAGCGGAAATCCTTGCCCTTGCTCAAAACGGTATCCCTACGCTTCCTAACTCCCAATCCGTCAAAATTGCCGTTAGTGAAGCCGTCAAGCTGATCCACTCAATAGAGGAATCACGCAATACCATTTTAGCACAAATGCAGGATCTTTGCAACACCTTGCCTGAATATTCTGTTGTCAAGGAAATGGATTGTATCGGAGATACACTTGCTCCACGTATCATTGCTGAAATTGGCGATGTACGCAGATTCAAAAACAAGCACTCTCTCATTGCCTATGCAGGCATTGACGCTCCGCCTTATCAGTCGGGTGCATTCCACGCTTCTGAGCGTCATATATCCAAGCGTGGAAACAGTTATCTGCGAAAAACAGGCTACGAGATCATGCAGTCCTTAATCAAACACAAACCTGCCGACAATGCTGTCTATGACTTTATTCAGAAGAAACGCAGCGAAGGGAAATGCGGCAAAGAAGCAATGATTGCGGGGCTTAACAAATTCCTTCGAGTTTACTACGGCAAGGTTATGGAGTTTTACTCCGAACATTAATTGTAGTCTCAGGTACATACTCATCGGGCGTTTGAATACTTCCTTCAAACGTCAGCTTTGCTATATCGTTTTTTCCTTTGCTTCTTTTCTCAACTTTGTTCATTTTGCCTATTGATTTTTCTTAGCAGGTTTCTGATTTAGTAAAGAGTTTATTTGGTCGGTTATTTTCTTTTTTTCATAAATCGTTCTTGGAACAATAAGATATATTATGTTTTGAATGAAGTCTTCCTCGCTTGTAAATGCGTAAACATTACACTGCTTATATTTATTCTCACAATTATTCTTGGATTTTTTCAAAGGTTCTATATTACTTTTTAAATCCGTGGATGCCGTTTTGATGTTTCCAATATACAAAATAATGTCAACTTGAAGAAAAGAATTCTTTTTCATAATTTTCTCAGCCTGAAAAACTCTTTTTTCCAGTTGTTCATTATCTTCCGCAGGAAAAGTCTCCCACAGAAGTAATTTATCAAAGTTCCGAGGTTCAGCTTCACTTTTATTGTATTCTATTTTAACACCAACTGGTAATCGATTTGAAATAATATTCAATACTTTTTTGTTTTGAGTTATTCTGTTACCTTCACTTAATACACTACAACCACATGCTCTTACTATTTCGCTTTCTCGATATAGCTTTCTAAAGTATGTTCGATTTTCAGCGGATAACAGCAGACAAAAAAATTCGTCTGCTGCACCACCTTGTACTAATACCCTATACATTGTAAATTTACCTTAATCTATAATATTCTCTCTTAACCAAGCTGCATAAGTCTGGTAGGTTTGAGATCTTAATTGAATTTGTTCAGACGAAATATCGTTAAACGCATCTTCCAAAGATGTAAGTTTCTGCTTTTGTTCAGCAACCCTTTGCATTATTATTATATTATCAGCCGCTATGTACTTTTCAACTAAACTTGGTAAATTCTCATGCACCTTGTCCCTTATCTCACCATACAGATCACTTAGCATATTTGCACCCATATTGGCATAATAATTGCACATTTGTAAGTGAATACTCTTCTTCTTTTCTTTTTCTATTTTCCTTTTGAGCTTTTTTAGTTCGCTTTCTATTTCAACCTGCTTAGCTTTAAGCATATTTTTCTGCATCTCCTGACGTCTAATTTCAGTAAGATTTTTATTTATAGCACTTCTTTTATCAAGTTCAGCCTGAACACTTTCATTCATCCTTTTTTCGATTGCAGCCTTTTCCTCATTATATTTTTTCTCATACTCCCTATCTGTCTGATAAATTTCTTTCTTATCAAACCTGCTTCCTATTTTCTTAAAATAATGCTCAAATGTAAGATAATCGAGAATTTTTACAGGTGAAGAGTCATCTTGTTCCCTAAAAACATTTTTTACACCTTTTGTAAAGTCCAATACATGATCGACATTTTGAGCAATATTAGCTGCTTTCTTACCTTTGGCCATTGTTTTTGAAACTTTGTTAAGTGTATTGACTGCCTTTACAGTTTTTGCACCACACTTCGCCAATATTTTTGCTGCACCTGAAGCTCCTTTTGCAGCAACAGTTACATATGCCTTTCCTGGAATAAGAATAGTTGCCCAGTCAAGTATATTTCCTATTCTTGCCCCCCAGAGCGAGCCAGTATTTGAAGCTTCCTGAACGATTATATGCTGTGCCTCATATGCTGGGAAATTTTCAAGCTCTTTTTTAATTGACATACTTCTTGCAGAATCAAGAGCACGCTCTCTGTCTATTTCAGTATTTTCGTTTTGCAAACTTTCGATATTATGGTCATGCTGTACTATTTCTTCCTTAACAGCACCTGATTCTTTTTCAGCAAGCTCCAACATTCTCAATTGCTCTTGTGTTTCTGAAATAGCTGACGGTACAAACGAGCCAAGATCATAATCTGGTAAATCGGAACTAAGTATTTCTGTTATTTCGTTTCTTGTCTCGCCTATTATTCTCTCAAGAATATCCCTATAAGTGTTTTGTATTTTTTGATAATCCTCAGATACCATTTCTTTGATGGTATCCTCATATACCGCAACATCTGAACCAATATCTATCTTATCCAACTGCTTTTCAAATTTGCTCTTTGCCTTTTCTACAATTGACATTGCATATTCCTGAGCGTCTTTTTCTGCAGCGGCACAATTATCTTTTGAACGTTCTGTTCTCTTATCGATCTGCTTATTAAGGTTTTCTAATGCAATATTGATTTTTTCTTTTTCAGAATTATATTCTGTTAATTTTCCTTCCGCCAACTGTTCAAAGCATTTTTGCTGATGTGATAACTCTTCCAGGAGCATACTACAAATATTGCTGAGTTTGAGATTGCATGATTTTTCTAACACAGCTTTGACATCAGCAGTTAATGTCTTGTAAAGATAATTGCGAACATTGTCGATATTTTCATAAAAAGGACTTTCCTTTTCGTTAGATACAAAAAACAGCTCATGTTCTGTTAGTTCAGAAAGGATCTCTTTTTCTTTACTGATCACCTCATCTAAACTTTCTTCATCGGCATTTACTGCATCCATGTGAGTTCTGATAAACATTGTTTCAATACCAGCTGCTCTTATTTTTTCAATAAACTTGATATCTTCATTAGTTACCGATTTCCCGTTAACATAAAAAACGATATCAGAACGGTCAAGAATTTTTGTTGTAAGTTCAATATGCTTGTTAATGATCGTATTTATTCCAGGGGTATCAGCAAATATCAAACCATTTTCAAGCATATCATTTTTCATATAGATCGTAATACCTTCTATGTTTGACACTTTGTCACTATCTCCTGATTGCCACAATGCCAAAGAATCTTCAATTGAAATTTTTTCTTCTTTACCATCAACGTAAGTGACCTCAGCATAGTCTTCCTCACCATATTTTATAAGAGTAACAAATGCTGTTGTTTCTGTTATATGAACAGGCAGGATCGTTTTTCCTAAGAGGTTATTTATCAATCTTGATTTGCCTGCCGAAAATTGCCCCATTATACTGACAATACACTCATTGCTATTCAATGATTCCAACATATTATCAAGCACATCAGTATATGTATCATTATTTAGAAAACCAGCGATCTCTTTTACTGTTTCTATTTTTTGTACCATTTCTAGTCCTCCAATTCAATACTCTCAATAGAATTCTCAGGGATAGCATCGATAAGCATATGGAGATCTGCCGCCTTATCGATCAAGCCTTGAGTTCTAGTGAGATCAGAACTAATTTTCTCAAGTTGAGCATTCTTAGCTGTTTCAGCCTGATCTATTTCGTCCTTAAACTTCTTAATTTTCGACTCGGTTGCTTCAATTCTCTGAATAACAGAAGAAGCGATTTTTTCACTTATAGTATCTATGAGGGCAGATTCCATTGCAACATATTGTTTACTGAATCCGCTTTTGACCCTTTCTATATTTTCATCAATAAAATCTTCAACCATTCGCTTGTTATTTTTTATCGTAGTTTTTATTTCCTTCTCTGCTTTTGCACGAAATTCCTTTTTTAATTCGTCTTTTTGAGCATTCTTGGCTTCGATCGAGGCTTCGATTTCCTTCTGTTTATTGGCTATAGCCCGCGTATTTCCGACAGGTATGCTCCTGAGTTCTTCTTCGAGATTTGCGATATCTTCCTCTCTTTTCTTGAGTATCCCATCTCTGCGTTCAATGTACTCTCTTCTTTCTGAATCATCAGTTTTGACTACATCAACCATTACATATTCAACCTTATCAGCAAATATTTTTCTTTTCTTTATTATGTGTTCTCTTTCTTCTTGTACTGTATAAGTTCTTACTGACGGTATCGTAGCAAGCGTGCTTTGTTCATAAAGATCACGTTCATTTTTCTTTGCACTGATTTCCTTTTCAAGATTATTTCGCTTTTCTTCCGCCTCCATTTTAGCAAAAAAATCCTCACTAATGCTCTCATTTTGAGTTTTTAATTCCTTTAATTCTTTCTCTAGTTCTTCTACTGCTAACCTATGTTGTTCATAACCAAGGCTTTTAGGCTCTATAGTCTGCAGATCTCCTGAAATTTTAAAAGTAAAACCTTCGCCAAATGTTTCGTTGATTACGTCATCAGTATACGTTCTGATAATAGTAGTATTTGAATCTCTGAATTCATTTTCAGCGTCATCTGCAATGGTTTTCACACCGACTTCAAGTCGCTTTCTTATATTCTCCGGATCGATATCCTCAACATCTTCCCATGTATCCATTCTGTGAATAAGTCGAGTTTTTAATCGTTCAGCATCAGATTTTATCTTATCAATGATCTCCTTTTTATTTTCATCCAGCAAACCCGTAATTTCAACTTTCTTTGAATGGATTTCTCCCTCAAGCTTTTCCTTCTTATCCTCGAGTTCTTCTATTTGGTGTTCAAGGTCACCTTTATCAAATTTTCCTTCTAAGATCTGCTTTTCTTCATTCAGTTCATCTGATACTTCACAAATGATATTTTCAAGTTGTTTTATAGGTGATTCCAATGATGCTTTAGCTTTCTCGCCTTGAGTCAGATATTTAAACAATCTGTCTTCAAATTCTTCTATTCTTGATTTTTTTATTATTTCTGAACGCTGTTCTGATGTAAGTGTTTTTTCATTTCCTAAATCATCATTGTAAGTCATCGAATCATCTCGTCCCAAAAGTGCCTGTCTTGCTGAAACAGGATAAATTTCAGGAATAGAAGTAACGCTATCCCCCATGACCTCTTTATAGTTGCTTTTTAGTTTTTGAATAACAGACTCTACAGTTTCGCCTTCATTTGTCTTAATGGCATCTATCTGATTGAGAACACATATGATACTGCTCACGCTCTTACTTAGTTCAGCAAGAACTTCAAAATCGGTTTTTGAACCTGGCTGTCTGGCGCTGAACATAAAGATACTTGCACTTGATTTTCTGATCTGATCCTTGGTCATCTCTGCATGACCGCTTGCAACACCATTTAAACCTGGGCTGTCAACAAGCGTAACATTATTCTCCAAGAACTTTGATTCCTTATATAGATCAAGATGATGCACTGTTTCTGCAACGTTTTCGCCTCGTGTGCTTACATATTTTGATATCGTTTCTTCATCGGCAACTGGAATCGACTTGCTTGACCCATCAGAGAAATACACACAGCCCTCCTCACCATTTTTCGCACAATCCTTGTGTCTTAAAAAATTTATCGTTGCAGTTGTTTCGCTTGTAAACGAAGGAAGAAGCTTTTTCCCCATTAAAGCATTTAAAAAAGTCGATTTTCCAGCACTGAATTCACCAACTACAACGATCGTAAATTCACCCGTTTCAAGGTCTTCCTTTTGCTTTTGCAAAGCATTTTTTCTGTCTGAATATCCTAATTCATCCATAAATGCAATAGCCTCATCAAGACAATCAGTTATTTTTTGCTTATTCTCAACATACTGCTGTCTATAAGATTTCTTCATATTAAAACTTCCTTTCATTATTTAGTTATTTTCTGTAGAATTAAATTGAGTTAGAATTATATTTTGTAAACAATTCTTTTTCATTACCTTCTATAAATTCATTGAGCATTTCAATTTTTGATGCAATAACTTTATCATAAAAATCTAATGTTAAATCAATAATTTTTGGTATATTGTTTTCAAACATCTTGCTTAAATAGTCAATTAACAAATCACAACTATCGCTACACTTCTTTTCAATAAGTTCTTTAAGTTCTTTTTTAGCGTTATTAAGCAATTCCCTCTTTGCGTTATTTTCCAGAAACGCCAGGCCATTTTTATCCTCTTGGATTTCCTTGCTCAGTCTATGTATTTCTTTTTCAATTTTCTCAGTCTGTGCTGCATTGACCGCTTTGATTCGTTTTAAACTTTCGATCTTTCTTGTATTTTCACGTTGTAAATTTTTATGTTTTTCATTTTCATTCATCTTTAGATCAATCAAATTTGCATTTTCACGATCCCAATTTCTGATTTCATCATCATTGTTATGCTCTTTTGAATAAGTCTCCGTTTCCGTTTTAGGACCACAGAGCCAATCTAAAAAACCTATACCTCCCCGATAAACCGTTTTAGTTCGTGTTTCAGAAGTATACCAAACACGGCGTAATGGACGACTGCCTAAAGCATTTATAGAGTTTTCGATATTTCTCGCTTCTAGACCATGCCTTTCATCTTCACGATTTTTTATTTTCTCCAGATCCTTTAATTTATTTTCATTATCATCTTTATTATTCTTTATATTTTTTAATTCAATCCTATTATACGATAGTTCGTTTTGTTTCTTTTGGATCTTTTGCTTTTCACTATTAAAATCAAGATCAATTTTACCTATATTAGGATCCGAAAAAGAAATTTCTATCTGTTTTTGATTGCTTTTAACCTTTTTTGAAGTATACTTTTTCGCCTGTAATATCGACAATGTGTATATTCGCTGTAATACTTCACGAATTGTTGAATCAAGGTTATTCTTTAAATTCTTAATTTCTTTATTGCATTTGTCAGCATAATATTCGCCTATTTCCATTTTTGAATGTCTGCTGGAAAAAGATTTAATATCTTCATATTGGTTTAATGCGTCATCAACATCTGCATAGATTCTATCAATTATATCATCGATAGAATCTTTAACAAAAGCTTTGCACAAAGAAAACTCATCACTTTTTCGAGCTAAAACAAAATTCTCCAATCGTTTCTTTTCACTTGACATTTTTTCTTTATAGTTGTCGATTCTATTTTGTAGAATATTATAATGTACCCTAGAAACTGAACACAAAATTGCCAAAACATCGTGACAGTGGTA
>OHZD01000632.1_pt1 | contig 15741 bp, 10 predicted proteins | sample 1580391 | NCBI WGS metagenome assembly OHZD01 (sample SAMEA3882510, study PRJEB24775) | human gut metagenome | biome: human-associated habitat; feature: intestine environment; material: feces | place: Netherlands | collected 2009/2010 | reverse complement strand
AGTAAGAGAAGGCGACTGGCGCACGGGGGTGAATTTCCCGTGCGCCGGTCGCCTTAACATATTATTAAAAGATACAATGCAATCCACACTTACTGCGCTGCATCAGGAGCTACATACGAGTATGCATTGGACATCTTTGCAGCATTGTTTGTCAGAGTGACAGCCTCTCTGTAGTAGGCAACAACAGGAGTGCCCTTATCCACAGCGTTGAACAGCTGCTCTGCAAAAGCAGGCGGCACATTGATACATCCGTGTGAGCCGGAGGTTTTGTAAATTGTTCCTCCGAAGGTATCACGCCAGCTGGCATCATGGATACCTATATTGTAGGCAAACGGCATGAAATAGCTGACAGGAGAAGAGTAACCCTCACCGACAAGAGTAGCATTTCTCTGCTTGTAAACAATCTTGTATACACCATCTACGGAACCATTCTGACGGGCGAGATTACCTGATACGAAATCAGACTCCATCTGGAGAGCACCATCCTTGTAATACCACATGTGCTGCTTTGTGTAGTCAATCTCTATGTATGTATTACCTATGTCGTCAGCGCCTCGGTAGAGTGCTGTCTGCTCGTAAACAGGCTCTCTTTCCACTGACTTGCCTCCCTCTAAATCGGAAAGAAGTTTGGCCTTCTCATTTTTCTTGCTGACTACCCATCCGTAGTCTCCACCACCTATTTCAATAGTGTCACCGGACGATGTCTTGAATGAGCGCTTGCGTCCGAAGGTGTTATATTTGGAAGCAAGCTGCTGGACATATTTAGTGACCTTGGCATCATCTATGCTCACGCTGCCGTCATCTGAGATGCTTAGCATATCAAGGATTTTGGCTGAGTCAAGCTTCTCGTCGGCACCTTCAATTTTGTAGGTGACGGTTGAAGCAGTGTATTTGTCGAGGGCTTCTTTTTCATTTTTGATTGTATCGCTTTCCTTTGTGATTTTTGGAGCTTCATAACAGTCATCACTTAAGCTAAGCTTTGGAAGCTCGTTGTCCAGGGCATCCTTTACTTCGGCAAGGATGCTGTCATATATCGGTTTGCAGCCATTTTTCTCTTCAATCACATTGTATTTGCCGTCTTTTATCTCGATGTGGGCATCCTCCGGATTCTCAATGTAGTCATCACTGAAAATATCAAGAGCCTTGAGCTTTTCCGCCAAAGCGGCATCGTCATATTTGGACGAACTCTTTAGAGTATAGTTTTGAGCTTTGAAAAGACTGACAGGCCATGTAAAAGCATTCTGGCTTTTTAGGATTTGCTCCTCGTCACCGTTTGAGACATATTCATAGGAAAAATCAGGTCCCTTAAGTGAGAAGCTGTTGCCTTTTCTATCAGTGATTGTGAGCAGGTAGTCGCGGCTTAGGGCTGTATTTTTTTCTATTGCCTCTTTTGCGGTTTTCCCTGCGTATTTTACAGAGTTAATCTTTGTGTTGAACAGATAGTGGCTGCTAAAATAAAAGGCAAAGCCAAGATAAACAGCCAAAATCACGCCAAGCACAACGGCGCAGGTTATAAGTACTTTTTTCTTCATGTAAATCGACCTCCTTGGAGATATGCTGTTGCTGCCCACACCGGGGTGTAGGCGGCAGCTAAAATCAGTTACATTTGTGAAGATGTGACACATCCATATAGTCAGGCAGACCATTCTTGTAGGCTACAGCGGTTTCTCCCTGAATAAGTGGCTTTAAGTATTCGATAAGCTCAGGCTTCACATCATTGCCAGCATCATTGATCCACTCTCTTGGCACAGACTTGGCCTCGTTTGCGATATCCTTGATAGCAGAATATGTGTATTCTACCTGATAAGGATCATTTGATATGCGCTTTAAGCATACCATTGATGCGGTCACACCCTCTGCTGCAATAGTGACACCCTTTTTACCCTGAGCAAAAGATTCCTCGATATCGGTTAATGATGCAAGATGTGAGGCACAGCGCTGGAGCACATTTACCTCTACTGAGCGAACCTTGACACCGATGTTTTCTTTCACAATGAACTCAAGAGCCTTTCCGGCACCGCTTAGCTGCTGGTGTCCGAACTGGTCGCATGAGGCATTTGATGATGTAATGTATGAGCCGTCTGCGTCATGTATTCCTTCGGATACGGCAACTATTACATTGTTAGTGTGCGCAAGGGCTTCTTTTATATCGGCAACAAATTTGTCCTTGTCGAAATCCACCTCAGGCAGATATATGAACTGAGGCGCTGTATTGTACTCATTACGTGCGAGAGCGGAAGCGGCAGTGAGCCATCCTGCGTCACGTCCCATGATTTCAACGATTGTCACACTCTTAACAGCATAGATAAAGGTATCATGGGCTATCTCAAGCATGCTTGATGCGATATATTTGGCGGCAGAGCCAAATCCCGGAGTGTGGTCTGTCATGCACAGATCATTGTCGATGGTTTTTGGAATCCCTATAATTTTCACATCACTGTTGATTTTTTTTGCATAATCGGATAACTTTAATACGGTATCCATCGAATCATTTCCACCGATGTAAAAGAAAGCCTTTACGGAGAGCTTATCAAACTGGTGGAAGATGTATACATATGGTGAATCATCATCCTTGTAATCAGGGAGCTTGTGACGGCATGAGCCAAGATACATGGCAGGTGTGGTCTTAAGCTTTTCAAGATTAGCATCATCTGCAAAAATATCTGACAGATTTAGATAATTCTCATTTAATATGCCGAGTATTCCGTTTACGGCGCCATAGCAGATATCGTATTTCTCGGAGCTTTTTACTCCTGCGATGACTCCTGCAAGGCTTGCGTTGATTGCAACAGTTGGGCCGCCTGACTGGGCGACGATACAGTTTGACTGATTCATTGTAATCTCCTTATTGTGTATTTTAACTATTCTCTTCTGTAAGAATAGTTATGGTATAATTTTAAAATGACTACTGAAGGTGCATGACATATGCACCGCATAATCATATAGATTGTAGTATCAAACATTATTTTTAGCAAGGGTTAAAATGAAAAATATGAATAAATACGAAAATTGCTTATTGTGTCCCAGAAAATGTGGCATAAACAGAAGAACCGGACAAACAGGCGTATGTGGCGTTTCATCTGAAATAAAGGTGGCGCGAGCAGCACTTCATTACTGGGAGGAGCCATGCATATCAGGAAAAAGAGGAAGTGGGGCAGTTTTTTTCTCAGGCTGCAGCCTGCACTGCGTGTTCTGCCAGAACAGGGAGATTTCTGACGGAAAAGAGGGAAAGGTGATCAGTAAAGAGAGGCTGAGTGATATCTTCATGGAACTGGCGGGCAAAGGCGCAAATAATATCAATCTGGTCACACCGGGGCAGTATATCCCTGATATAGTGTGGGCGGTAAACGATGCAAGGAGCCGTGGCATGAAGCTTCCTATTATATATAATACGAGCGGATATGAAAATGTGACAGAGCTAAAGCTGCTTGAGGGCATAGTGGATGTGTATCTTCCTGATTTTAAATATATGGACAGTACGCTTTCGGCAAGGTATTCAAGGGCAAAAGATTATCCGTCTGTCGCAAAGCAGGCGCTTTCAGAGATGGTCAGGCAGCAGCCGGATGTCGTGATTGACGATGCGACAGGACTCATACAAAAGGGAGTTATTGTGCGACAGCTTCTACTGCCGGGACATGTGAATGATGCAAAGGCTGTACTTAAGTACCTGTATGATACATATCATGATCACGTATATATAAGCATGATGAGCCAGTTTACGCCGATTGCACTAGAGGATTATCCTGAGATAAACCGCACAGTGACAAAGAGAGAGTATGAAAGACTTGTTAACTATGCCCTCGAAATAGGAATCACGAATGCATTTATACAGGAGGGTGACGTGGCAAAGGGCAGCTTCATCCCGGCATTTGACTGTGAGGGGGTATGATATTTACCGTTTTTCTTAATAAAATAGTAAGAATTGGCAGGCAAAAATGACTGGATTTTGTGACGCCGGTGTAGTACTATGGTTATGTGATATTTTTTAACTGTGAAGGTACTGAACAGTTACGATATTATGTTATTACTCACATCCCGGTGTGACAGACTATAATGTTTTTAATCACACAGGATACATTATTCAATAGAGGATACATTGATGAAAAATATAGGGGAACAGCAGATAATAATTGAATGTCCGAATACTATCTTTCATCTATACATCGACAGTGAGGATGAGCTTTTAAAGGTTAAGGTGTTTATGAACAATATGAAGAATGTTGATTCGATAAGTCTGCATGATATATACAACTGGTGCAACAGACAGCATGTGCAGTACACGACGACATTTAATTATGACAGTAAAATGACCTGGACAGAAATGATAAAATCCTACATATTTTACTTCAGACAGAAGCTTAGATATGTAAATAATAGTGATAGGATGATAGAAACATGAGATACCCTGAATTTCTAAAGGATAGAGGAACAATAGGCTTTGTGGCGCCTTCGATGGGCTGTACAACAGAGCCGTACAGGAGTGCCTTTGACAATGCCATTAAAAGGTTTCACAGCATGGGTTATAAGACGATAGAGGGACCTAACTGCAGGTGCGACAGTGGTATAGGTATCAGCAATACACCTAAGAAGTGCGCAGAAGAGCTGAACGAGAGCTATGCTTCTGTTGACAGTGATGTGCTTATATCCTGTGGTGGTGGCGAGCTGATGTGCGAGGTAGTGCCTTATATTGATTTTGAGCGCGTGAAGCAGTCTAAGCCGAAATGGTACATGGGCTATTCTGACAACACGAATTTCACATTTTTGGAGGCTACTATTGCAGATACAGCAGGTATTTACGGACCGTGTGCGGGCAGCTTTGGCATGGAGGTGTGGCATGAGTCACTTACCGATGCGTTTGATCTGCTTTGTGGCAGGAAGCTTTCATTTACCAATTACCCTATGTGGGAGAAGGAATCGATAAAGGATGAGAATGCTCCGTTTGTGGGCTACAACCTGACTGAAAAGTCGTGCATCAGCTCTATTCCTGCGGTGGCAAAGGAAAGCATGCTTTCTATGAGAGGCAGGCTGCTTGGTGGCTGCATGGATTGTCTTATCAATCTGCTTGGTACATCGTTTGACCATGTAAGGGAATTTAATGAGCGCTACAGTGATGATGGTATCATATGGTTCCTTGAGGCTTGTGACCTTAATGTGATGGGCATGAGAAGGGCTATGTGGCAGATGAAAAATGCAGGATGGTTTTCAAATGTAAAGGGCTTTCTTATCGGACGCCCGGCGCACTTCGGAGAGGAAATGTTTGGAATAGACCACAGACAGGCGCTTTCATCACTGCTTAGAGATTTTAATGTGCCAATCATCATGGATCTGGATATAGGTCATATGTCGCCAATGATGCCTGTGGTATGCGGAAGCATGGCAGATGTCAGCTTCGACGGAAGCAGCTTTACAATTTCGTATGATATAGAGCAGTAGATTGGAGGAAAAATGATTAGATCAATAAAGAAAAAAGCAAAGAGTATTGTATGTAGCGTGCTTGCTGCGGTGACACTGTTTACGATGAATCCGGCAGTATTTGCAACAGAGACAGCTACGCAGACGGATACAGTTTCAAGTGTTGATGTATCAGGCAGTGACGCAGCTGATAAGAGTAACACAGACAGTACTGCAGACAGCACAACGACAGCCGGCAGTGAGACAAACGACAAGGTGACCATCAGCAATAATGATAAGCCATACTTAAGTCTTGGAGCAGACCTCACACCGGATCAGAGAGCGACAGTGCTTGGATTTATGGGAATCGAGCTCACTGATCTGGACAAGTACGATGTGGTCTATGTAAATAATGATGAGGAGCACAAGTACCTCGATTCATACATCAGCAAGAGCGAGATTGGCACAAGGTCACTTTCCTCAGTACTCATTACAGAGGATAAAAAGGGTGCGGGTCTTAGTGTTTCCACACACAATATCAATTACTGTACGGTAGGAATGTACAAGAATGCGCTTGCCACAGCAGGCATAGCTGATGCTAAAATCATAGTCGCAGGACCTTTCCCTATTTCCGGAACGGCAGCACTTGTAGGTACACTAAAGGCATACGAGGAGATGACAGGCAAGAAGCTTGACGACAAGGTGACAGACGCAGCGATGGATGAGCTTGTCACAACAGGAGAGCTCAACAAGAGCATTGACGGCGATTCGCAGGATATCGAGGCAATGATTGCAGACCTAAAGAAGCAGCTTGCCGATGGAAGGCTCAAGGATGAGAGCCAGATAAAGGATGCGATAAAGGAGGCTGCAAAGGATTACGACCTGAAGCTTTCTGATGATGATATTGCAAAGCTGACATCGCTTCTTATGAAGCTTAAGGATGCCAATATCGACTGGGATTCAGTCATTAACCAGGCACATGACTGGGCATCAAAGCTTGGCGATAAGATAAATGACCCGGGCTTCTGGGAAAAGATTGGTAACTTTTTCATGGATTTATGGGATAAGATAAAATCCCTGTTCAGCTAGAAAAAGCTACAGGAGACAGTAAGAAAAAGCAGAATATGAATCAGATAACTCCCTGAAACGTAAGCATGAGCTGCACGTTGAAGGGAGTTTTTATATTATGATTAAAGGGTCAAAAGGTATCATCGATGCATGCTTGCATGCAATTCGATTAATCATAAATGAGGGGCAAAATACCTTTTGACCCTCATATCAATAAAAAAATAATAAATTTCTGCCGAATACATTGATACAAAGGTCATATTCTATTATAATTAAATGGATAATGGATTAATGTAAACAATGCACATAAGAAAGAGGGGATTTGATGATAAAGATAAATAAATTTCTGGCAGCCTCTGTCGTAACATTGTCATTAGCTGCATGTGACCTGGCACCATACAGCAGCATAGCAGTCTATGCGGATCAGGCGGCTAAGGTTGTGTGTGATGAGAGATACTGGGTAGCGGCGAGAAGCGGACCGGGAACAGAGTATGAGCTGGAGCACAAGCTTTCAAACGGCAAGGATATTACTATTCTTGAGCAGACCACAGGTGCAGACGGCAAGGTGTGGTACAAGGCAAAGTACAATCTGGCAGCAAATAACGAGGAGTGTGTCAGCTATATAAGGTCTGATTTTGTATCAGCAGGTACAGCTGCATCAGACAATGCGCAGACAGGGGATGCTTCGGCAGACACCGGCAATGCGGATGCCATACAGCAGAATAATGAGGAGCAGCTTGCCATTGCAACCGCATCGGGAGCATATGCTACAGGTACGATTACAGGTGGCAATGTGTATGTCCGCAATGCAGCAGGCACATCCGGCACTACCAAGGTTGTCTCACTCAACTGGAACCATCAGGTTGACATAATTGGAGAGACCAGGGTAAACGGTGTGGTCTGGTATAATGTCAAGGGTACTTTAAACGGCAAGGCATTTACGGGCTGGACTATCAGTACATACATAAAGGTGACATACAATAATAGCGGAGACAATACCGATTTTGTCACGGCTATGAAGAATGCAGGCTTTCCTGACAGCTATATTCCAAACCTTACAGCTCTTCACAATAAGTATCCAAGCTGGACATTCGAGGCTGTAAATACAGGTTTGAATTGGGATACGGTGATTGAAAATGAAAGTGTAAACGGACTTAATCTGGTATCCAAATCAGCAGACAATGCCAAGAAATCCACAGCTGCAGGAGCATATAACTGGTCAACAAATACGTGGGTTGAGTACGAACCGGGATGGGTGTCAGCAAGCAGTGCCTATATTGCTTATCTCATGGATCCAAGGAATTTTCTTGATGAGACCAATATTTTTCAGTTTCAGAGTCTGGCATACAGTCCGAATGAGGCACTTGAAGGTGTTCAGTCCATAGTAAAAGGCACATTTATGGAGGGAACAAAGACCTATTCCAACAATGGTGAGAAAATCAATTATGCAAGCACATTCATGGATGTGGCAAAGAGCAGTGGAGTAAGTGCATACCATATAGCATCGCGTTTAAAGCAGGAGCAGGGACAAAAGGGAACGAGTCCTCTTATTTCGGGTACATATTCCGGATACGAAGGATATTATAATTATTTTAATTTTAATGCAACCGGAAACACGAAGGATAAGATTTATAAAAATGGTCTGTCTTTTGCCAAGAAGCAGGGCTGGAATACAAGAGTAAAGTCTATAAGCGGCGGAGCTGTAAAGGTGGGCAGCAATTATATAAATAAGGGTCAAAATACACTGTATTTTGAGAAGTTTAATGTAGTAAATACAAGCTCGCTGTATTTCCATCAGTACATGGGCAATGCCACAGCGGCTCTTACTGAGGGACAGAGTCTGGCTAAAGGATATTCAGACAAGAATCAGGCTTTTGTATTTAAAATACCTGTATACAACAATATGCCATCGTCAGCAGTGGGCTTCGATAAAGCTGGCGATACCAATAACTATCTGCAGTCGCTTGCGATAAGTGGTGTAACACTCACACCGGCCTTCAATGGAGCGACAACAAGCTATTCAGCAGTTGTTTCAAATGCTATAAGCTCAGTGACTGTTTCGGCAGATGCAGTTTCAGGAAATAGTGGTGTTTCAGGCACAGGAAGCTATTCGCTTGCTGTCGGAAATAATACAATTAAGGTAAATTGCAAGTCGCAAAGCGGTGATACAAGAACATACACTATCAATATAAACAGGCAGGCGGCATTTGCAAATAATGCAGGTGGCAATAATAATCAGAACAATAATAACCAAAATAATACAGATGTAAACATAACATCAGGTAAATACAGTATAGGTACTTATATTACAGGCATTGAGCCTGGAACCGGTGCAGCTGATTTTGTGAAGAATATAGCAGTATCAGCATCAGGTACTGTAAAGCTTCTGACAAGCTCAGGCTCAGAAAACAGCGGAAAGGTTGCAACTGGCAATAAAGTGGCTGTTTATGATGCTTCGGGTAACCTGAAAAAGACATATGATATTGTTGTATATGGAGATATCAATGGTGACGGTGCTGTAAATGCCCTTGATATGATTAAGCTCAACAGACATATTTTAGGAAAGGGAACACTCACAGGTGCTTATCTGGAGGCAGCTGATGCCAACAGAAAGGGCGATGGTGGAAATGCCCTTGATATGATAATCATGAACAGACACATACTGGGCAAATCAAAGATATCGCAGAATTAGAAATGTGAGGAAAATATGAAGAAATTATTTGGATGTATATTATCACTTGTTATGGCGGTGATGCTTGTTTTCACACCTGCCGAGCATGTATATGCGCAGGGACTTGGATTAAGTGTCAGCTCAAGCTCTGTAGCTGTTGGAAAAACAGTCAAGGTGACGGTTTCTATGCCGTCAGGATATTTTGGCACTGTAGTTATCTCAAGCTCCGACGAGGGAGTACTGAGTAACGGAGGGGATGGTGTAGCCAATATTGGTGACGCCGCAGGATATCCTACATCGCAGTCATTTTCGTTTACGGCGAAGGCCGTAGGAAGCTGCACTATAAAGGCATATTGTACAGTTGTAGGAGATGCAGAGGGCAACGATGCCGGAGGTACAATTACCGGTGCCAGCACGAAGGTGACGGTAACAAGTGCTTCATCAAACAATGATTCAAACAGCAACAAGGACAATTCTGGCAGCAATACCGGCAATGACAGCAATGCAAATAAAGATAATGAAAACAAAGAGGAAAAGAAATCCTCAAACGCATCTCTTGGTTCACTTGTTATCTCAGCAGGTACGCTTTCCCCTGAGTTTTCTGCTGCGACAAAGGATTACACAGCTACGGTAGATTACAGCTGTTCAAGCCTTGCGGTTACAGCAAATCCGGCTGATTCCAAGGCGAGTGTGACATCAGTCACAGGCAATGATTCACTTGAGGTTGGAGAGAATACGGTCAGCGTTGTTGTGACAGCAGAGGACGGCAGCACAAGCACATACAATATAGTTGTTACCAGAAGAGCCGAGGATGATCCGGAGAATGCAGATAAGCAGGATAACTGGAAGAAGTTCGATATAAATGGCACAGAGTGGACTATGGTAAATGACATTCCGGAGGATGTTGTTCCTGAAGGCTTTGAGCACTCAAAGACAGTGATTGACGGACTTGAATACAATACCCTTCATGGCACCTTTGGTGATATCACGCTTGTGTATTTACAGTCGGAAAGCGGCAATGGGCTTTTTGTATATGATGCAGCACAGAATACAGCATATGAGTTTGTCCGTATCAATTCAGAGTCACATTTTATAGTGGTTTTACTGCCTAAGGTGGATGATGTGCCTGAGGGATATAATGAGATATCGCTCTCCATAGAGGGCAAGGGTGTGGCAACAGCCTACCAGACCAAAGGCGAAAAAACCGATGATCAGACAAAGGATTTTTACCTCATATACGCTATGAATGACAATGGTGAGAGTGGCTGGTACACATATGATAGTGTAGATGGCACATATATGAGAACCAAGCTCAGTACACCTACAGTGGCACAGGAGGAAAATGATACAACAAAGAGTGAGCTTGTCCCGGGAATTGCCAATAAATATCTTGTTTTGGCTGCAATACTGGTTCTTATTATCATTATTCTGTTACTGTTGCTTATTGTATCAGCTGTGAAAAACAGAAAATATAAGGCAATGGACTATCATGATGACGATGATGATGTAGATGATGCAGCAGAAGATGTATCAAATGAAGCTTTGGAAGAAACAACTGATGAAACTGCGGACGAGATAGCAGATGAGTTGGAAGAAGAGGTTACAGAAGAGCCGTTAGATGAAGTGGCAGAAGAAGCTGCAGAAGAGTCGGTGGATGAAGTGGCAGGAGAAGCTGCAGAAGAGTCGGCAGGTGAAGCCGCAGAAGAAACAGCAGATGAAGCTGTAGAAGAGCCGGCAGATGAAGTCGCAGAAGAAACAGCGGAAGATGCTGCAGATGAGCAAAAGATGGCTACGGATGAAAATATATCAAATGCATCCTATGTCGGAAGAACCGTAGAAATTACACCTGATTCTAAGAAAGCTGTTGAGAATGAAAACTCTGAGTTTGATTTAAAAGACGATTCAAGGCAGGAAAACGTTTCTGACACAGAAAACGATGCTGATGAGGATGCTTTAAAGAATCAGCTTCAAATGGCACTTGATGGCTTTGTCAATGAGGGAAATAAGCCGTCTGAGACTATAGACAGCAGTGCAAAGGATGACAATGAAGATGACAGCGAAGATGATGATTTGCAGTTCATCGACTTAAATTAGTGAATATGACTGGAGGATATGACTTGAAACCATATACAAGTAAGGCTAAAAAAGCAATAGATTTGGCTGCACGTATATCAAAGAAAATGAATTACAGCTATGTTGGAACAGAGCACATACTGGCTGGCCTTATAAAAGAGGGCACCGGTGTGGCAGCTGAGATTCTAACAGCCTGCAATGTGGAATATGATAAGCTTATTTCGATGATTGAAGACCTGATTTCACCGGGGGATAACATCGAAGTGATGGACAGGGATGGCTATTCACCAAGGACACAGAGAGTATTGGAGCGTGCATCGGAGGAAGCCGATAGATTTGGGTGCAATGAGATAGGTACAGAACACTTGCTGATGGCTATAGTACTGCAGGGAGACTGTGCAGCTGCAAGACTTTTAAACACCATGGGTGTTAACAGTCAGAAGATGTTTATAGATATTCTTGGTGCGATGGGGGAGGATCCGTCTGCATACAGGGATCTGATGAAAAGCTACGGTACATCATACAATTCTGCGACTCCTGTATTAGATCAGTATTCCAGAGATTTGACAGATATGGCAGAGGCAGGGCTTCTTGACCCTGTTATAGGCAGAAAAAAGGAGATGGAGCGTGTTATCCAGATACTTTGCCGCCGTGGCAAAAACAATCCATGTCTGATTGGAGAGCCGGGAGTGGGTAAGACCGCTATAGTAGAAGGACTTGCGCAGGATATAGTCAGTGGCAATGTTCCGGATATTCTTTTGGGAAAGAGACTGGTTTCTCTTGATATGTCCGGGCTTGTAGCCAAATCAAAGTATCGTGGTGAGTTTGAGGAGCGTATCAAGAAGGTGATAAGCGAGGTTTCAAATGCCAAAAATGTACTGCTTTTCATTGATGAGCTTCACACTATAATAGGTGCAGGAGGAGCAGAAGGCTCGTTAGATGCATCTAACATATTAAAGCCTGCGCTTGCCAGAGGCGAGGTACAGGTAATCGGCGCCACTACCATAGAGGAGTACCGCAAATACGTGGAAAAGGATGCTGCGCTTGAGCGCCGTTTCCAGCCGGTGATGGTTGAGGAGCCGGGTGCGGATGAGACAATAGAGATACTCACAGGATTAAAGGGACTCTATGAAAAGCATCATGGTGTCATCATAACAGATGAGGGTGTGAAAGCAGCAGTAAGCCTTTCTGCACGATATATAAATGACAGATTTTTACCTGATAAGGCGATAGACCTGATGGATGAAGCGGCAGCCAGGATAAGGCTTAAGAATCTGACATCATCTGACGAGCTGCTTGCTTTGAAAAAAGAGATAACAGATAAGCAGAACCAGTTGGAAAATGCTTTGTCGAAAGGAGATCTTGCAGCTGCCGGCGCGCTTATGTCAGAAAAAGAAGTGCTTGAAAATAAACAGCAGAAGCTTATGAGAAAGAACCGTCGCACAGGAGCCAAAAATCAGCCTGTAGTCGGCGAAAATGAGATAGCGGATGTAGTATCGGGATGGACAAAAATACCTGTAAATAAGCTTACAGAGTCAGAGGCAGGACGACTTGCAAAGCTTGAACAGATACTTCACAAGCGTGTAATAGGACAGGAGGAGGCTGTTTCTGCTGTCGCAAAGGCAGTCAGACGAGGCCGTGTTGGTTTAAAGGATCCTAAGAAGCCGATTGGCTCATTCCTGTTTTTGGGACCGACAGGAGTGGGTAAGACGGAGGTGTCAAAGGCGCTTGCTGAGGCTGTCTTTGGCAAAGAAGATGCCATGATACGTGTTGACATGTCAGAGTACATGGAAAAGCATAGTGTTTCAAAGATGATTGGTTCACCACCGGGATATGTGGGTCATGAGGAGGGCGGACAGCTCTCAGAGAAGGTCAGACGCAATCCTTTTTCTGTTATACTGTTTGATGAGATAGAAAAAGCACATCCTGATGTGTTCAATATACTTTTACAGGTGCTTGATGATGGTAGAATCACTGATTCACAGGGGCGTACGGTTGATTTCAAGAATACAATAATCATCATGACATCAAATGCAGGAGCTTCTTCTATTATAGAGCCAAAGCGCCTTGGCTTTGGTGCAGGTGATGACGAAAAGCAGGATCACGAGCGTATGAAGAACAGTGTCATGGAGGAGGTCCGCCGTATATTTAAACCTGAGTTTTTGAACCGAATCGACGAGACTATTGTATTTAGAGCTCTCAACAAGGATGACATGAAGCATATAGTGACACTTCTTGTAAAGGAGCTTAAGAAACGCTGCAAAGAGCAGCTTGATATAGAGCTCACAGTGCGCGACAGCGCAAAAGCCTTTATCGTGGACAAAGCGTATGACAGAAAATATGGCGCAAGACCTCTTAAACGCAAGCTTCAGGAGGAGATTGAAGACCGTATGTCAGAGGATATTATTACCGGCAAAATTAAGCGCGGCAATAAGGTAATAATTTCTACGAAAAACAAACAAATTTCATTGACTGTTGAGTAGAATTGGATTTATAATTAATATATCAATATAGCTACGGGAGGATAAAAATGGCTGTAATAAGTGAATTAATCCGTACTGAGGAAAACGGAAAGCTCAGCTTCGGAGATTATACATTGGCTGCAAAGGCAAAGCTTGACAATTTTGAGAAGGATGGAGATATCTACAAGGTAAAGACTTTTAAGGAGATTACAAAGCTCGAAAGAAACGGACTCTTTGTATACGAGTCTGTTCCGGGAACAGCGGTTATGGATTTCGAGGAGACTGCTGATACAGTGACATTTACTGTGGAGGGACCTGAGGATGCTCAGATTACTCTTGGTCTTGAAGAGGAGACAGAGTACGAAATTGACATAGCTGGAGCTGTTGCAGGTACTATGAAGACAAATCTCGGCGGCAAGCTCAGCTTAAGCGTAGAGCTTGAGGGTGTTGATTCAGTCGATATCAAAGTATCAAGAAAATAGAGCATATTTTTAGCCCGGTGAAAGCCGGGCTTTTTGTATTTTATAAAGGAGAACAATATGGCAAAAGGAAAGACCTCTGTATTTTTCTGCCAGGAATGTGGTTATGAATCGGTAAAATGGATGGGACAGTGCCCGGCCTGTAAGGAATGGAATACATTTGTAGAGGAAACCGTAGATAAAAAGTCGATAAGTTCGTCGGGAAAAGTAAAAAAAGAATCAAAGGCGGCACAGGTTCTGCCTCTTTCGGCAGTAAAAAGCGAGAAAGAGGAGCGTATAGTGACAGGTATAGCCGAGTTTGACAGAGTACTTGGTGGAGGAATTGTGAGGGGGTCACTTGTGCTTGTGGGAGGAGATCCGGGTATAGGAAAATCCACGCTTCTACTTCAGGTATGCAGGGAACTTTCACAAAAAAAGGTGCCATTACTTTATGTGTCAGGTGAGGAATCCCTGCATCAGATAAAGATACGTGCCGACAGACTTGGTGATTTTACGGATTCGCTGGAGCTTTTATGTGAGACAAGTCTTGATATAGCAAAGGACGTGATTCAACGCAAAAAACCGGAGGTTGTTGTAATAGATTCCATCCAGACTATGTACAATGAGGAGATAGCGTCGGCACCGGGCAGTGTCTCACAGGTCAGGGAGACAACCGGAGTGCTTATGCAGCTTGCAAAGACTCTGGGTATTTCTGTTTTTATAGTAGGACATGTGACAAAGGATGGTGCGGTTGCGGGGCCGAGGACGTTGGAGCATATGGTTGATACTGTGCTTTATTTTGAGGGTGACAGGTATGAGTCGTACAGGATACTTAGAGGCGTTAAGAACAGATTTGGTTCGACAAATGAGATAGGCGTATTTGAAATGAAGGCGGAGGGGCTTGTTGAGGTGGAAAATCCGTCGGAGTATATGCTTAGCGGTAAGCCCGAGGGAGCATCAGGATCAATTGTCACATGTTCCATAGAGGGAAGCCGCCCGATACTTCTCGAGATACAGGCTCTTGTATGTCACAGTTTTTTTAATAATCCAAGGCGTACAGCAAATGGTACAGATTATAATAAAGTAAATCTACTAATGGCGGTCCTTGAAAAAAGAGCCAACCTGTCACTGTCAGACTGTGACGCTTATGTGAATATCGCAGGCGGTATAAGGATGAACGAACCGGCGATAGACCTTGGGATAGTGCTTGCAATCGCATCAAGCAAAAAGGATATTATAGTGCGTGAGGATACCATATGCTTTGGAGAGGTGGGCTTAAGCGGAGAGGTGCGCGGAGTTACCATGTCCGAGCAGCGTGTGGCGGAGGCAAAGAAGCTTGGCTTTAAAAAGTGTATTGTTCCCAAAGTGTGTCTTGCAGGAGTGTCGCATATTAATGGAATTGAGATTGTCGGTGTGGCAAATATCAAGGAAGCGATAGAGGCTGTCAGATAGTAATTGTGAGAATTGTATATAATAAACAGACAATTTAGAAAATTTGTTTTTTTTGAGGTAGTTTTACTACTTTAATTAATTGCAGAAAATCCGTTGACATATGTGTGCCGGGATGATATTATATCAAAGCTGACTCGCGGGACACATTGAGTTGTAGAGCTTGTGA
>OHZD01000535.1_pt1 | contig 17588 bp, 14 predicted proteins | sample 1580391 | NCBI WGS metagenome assembly OHZD01 (sample SAMEA3882510, study PRJEB24775) | human gut metagenome | biome: human-associated habitat; feature: intestine environment; material: feces | place: Netherlands | collected 2009/2010 | reverse complement strand
AGAAACGTACTGCAACGTCATGAATGCCCCGCACTACAATGCCGCTCTTGCTCTTGATATGATGCTTCTTATCCTGATTCTCTGCGGCTGCTGCCTCCAGAACTTCTTCATCTGTGAGATTCTTTTTATTCTCTTTATCATAAGCTTCTACAAGCTTATTAAATACCTGTCCCTCTTTCAGTCCGCCATGTCCGATGGCGGCAAGTACAGAATCCCAGTCACGGAAGCCATATTTACGAAGGACCGCGTCCAGATACTGAGTCTTGGTGTAATTAGCGAATTTAAAGCCCTTGCTCTTGGCATATTGGGTAAGCATTTCCTTACCCTTCAGAATATTATCTTCCTTCAGTTCTTTCTTGAACCACTGATTGATTTTATTTCTGGCCTGTGTGCTCTTGACCACCTTCAGCCAGTCACGGCTTGGTCCCTGAGAATTCTGGGAAGTAATGATTTCAATACGGTCACCATTCTGGATCCGGTATTCAATGGGCACCAGTTTGCCATTTACCCTGGCACCTACCATTTTGTTTCCTACAGCACTGTGCACGCTGTATGCAAAATCAATGGGGGTGGAGCCGTTAGGAAGGGTTTTCACATCTCCCTGTGGAGTAAAGCAGTATACACTGTCTGCAAACAGATCCAGATCATTTTTCAGAAGACTCATGAACTCCCGGTTATCGGACATGTCGCGCTGCCACTCCAGGATCTGGCGCAGCCAGTTCAGCTTCTCTTCCTCACTCTTTCCAGGTTTCTTACCATCGGAAGTTTCCTTATATTTCCAATGAGCTGCAATACCGTATTCTGCGGTTTTATGCATTTCAAATGTACGGATCTGGATTTCGAAAGGCTGTCCGTTAGGACCAATAAGCGTTGTATGCAGAGACTGATACATATTGGCCTTCGGCATTGCGATATAATCTTTGAATCTGCCGGGGATCGGCTTATACATCTCATGGATAACACCAAGAGCTGCATAACAGTCCTTCACAGTATCTACAATGATACGTACGGCAAACAGGTCATAAATCTGATCAATGGTTTTATCCTGATTGACCATCTTCTTATAGATGCTGAAGAAATGCTTCACGCGGCCATCCACCTGTGCCCTGATATTGGCATCCTCCATATGCTGCTTTACCTGTTTCACGATAGAATTAACAAATTCCTCACGGGCGCTTTTGCGAAGAGCAACCTTTTCTACCAGATCATAGTAAACATCCGGCTTCAGATACTTAAGAGAAAGATCATCCAGTTCCACCTTGATCTTGGAAATACCAAGCCGCATCGCGATGGGAGCATAGATATCCATGGTTTCTCTTGCTTTCTCCTGCTGTTTCTCCGGTCTCATATACTGCAGGGTACGCATATTATGAAGACGGTCCGCAAGCTTGATCAGGATGACGCGGATATCCTTAGCCATTGCAAGGAACATCTTTCTTAAATTCTCAGCCTGAACCTCTACCTTGTCCTTGGAATAGGACAGCTGTCCCAGCTTGGTAACACCATCTACCAGAAGCGCTACTTCAGAACCAAATTCCTTTTCTACTTCTTCATACGTCATCCAAGTATCTTCTACCGCATCATGAAGAAGGCCTGCCACTATGGTTTCCTTATCCAGCTCAAGATCCGCAAGGATGATCGCAACACAGAGAGGATGAATGATATAAGGTTCACCGGATTTACGTTTCTGATCCTTATGTGCCTCACTGGCCACTTTATAGGCCTTTTCGATCATGGAAATATCTGTAGACGGATGATATTTCTTCACACTTTTTATCAGCTCCTGATAAAGAACCTCAGGGCTTGTAAAATCATGCATGGATTTCACCGCCGCATCTGCCTTCCGGACAGACTCTCTTTTTTCTTCTTCCTTCTGTATCTCAATGTTTTGTTTTTCCGTATTTTTTGTCTCTGCCATTAAATCCCACCTGCCTGTGCACAATTTCATACTGCCGTATGACTACAACAGTTCACATCCCCTTCCACCGACAAAAAATTATTTTCCGTCGTAACAGATCACAGATGCCACATTATAACCTTTGAGACGCTCACGTCCCTTCAGACCTGCAAGCTCCATAAGGAAAACCACCTTGACAACCTCGCCGCCAAGCTCCTCCACAAGCTTGATGGCTGCTTCCACACTTCCGCCCGTAGCGATCAGGTCATCCACAATAACAACCTTCTGTCCCGGCTTGATGGAATCCTTATGCATCTCGATAGTTGCACTTCCATACTCCAGATCATAGGTTCTGGAAACGGTCTCACATGGAAGTTTTCCTGCTTTGCGGACCAGAACAAAGGGTTTGTGAAGATTATATGCGATCGGCATACCAAAGATAAAGCCTCTGGATTCAAGACCTGTGATCACATCGAACTCCTCACCCTCCAGACAATCCTGCATAGAATCAATGGCAAGCTGTAATCCATCCGCATCCTGAAGGACGCTGGTAACGTCACGGAAAATAATCCCTGGCTCTGGAAAGTCCGGGATACTTCTTACATATTCTTCTATTTTTTTCATAATAACCTCCAATGGTTTAATTTGTCAATCAGATGTTAGATAGTATAGCACTTTTTCTGTAGGGAATCAATGTGCAACCCGACAGAACTCGCGGAATTACGACAGGCCCTGGACTGCATATTGCCCAGTATAGAGCCTTCTTTCCTGTTTTACAGTCAATTACTCGCTGTCAGGATCTGCATTTTAGTGATACCTTCTCCTGTTATTCTGTAATATAATTTCGGATTACGATCTGTAAGGTCTCTCTTCCCTGATAACGGTTGATCTCAGGATAATATGTGACCGCAATACTTCCACAGTTTTTTATTCTATCAACAAATTCATCTGCTTCTCCAAAATATACTGCTTCCACTACACAGCCGGTACTGTCTGATAGCTGAAGCTTTGCCACATTCCTATTTTTGCCAAGAATACGACTGCTTAAAACCCGAAGTCCCTTCTGTGCAAAAATCGGTTTGGTATTTCCCTTTCCAAAAGGCTCCAGCAGGGATATCTCTTCCACAAGTTCCTTATTTATATAGGAAACCGGCATTGGCACATCGATCAGGATCTTTGGAGCCAGATCCTTTTCTGTCAGAGTACAGTTTTCGTTTAACCGTCTGCGGAACTCTTCCACATTTTCTTCTTTAATGGATAATCCTGCCGCCATAGGATGACCGCCATACTGTTCCATCAGATCTCCGCATTTTACCAGTTCCTCAAACATGGAATAGCTTTCTATGGAACGTCCGCTGCCTTTCACCATTGTTTCACCTTTTGTCAGGACAAAGACCGGTTTATTGTACTTTTCCCGGATACGTCCCGCAATAATTCCGGCCAGACTTTCGTGACAGTCCGGTAAATAGATCACAAGAACCCTGTCCTGTCCGATTTCTGTCTCTTCCACAATACGGATCGCTGCTTCCTTTCCCTCTTCTGTGAGAGCTTTTCTGCTTTGATTCAGCGCAGTCAGATCACCGGCAAGTTTTGCTGCTTCATCTTCCGTCTCCGCACAAAGTAGTTTCAGGGAACGTGCAGCGGTATCCAGTCTTCCACTGGCATTGATACATGGTCCCAGCACAAACCCTACATGATAGGCAGTGATCGGCCCATCCTCCAGGCCATTGGCACGGATCAGTTCACGGAGACCTTTGTTAGAAGTGTGGGAAAGTCGTTTCAGACCTTCCTTTACAAGGATGCGGTTTTCACCCTGAAGATCCATTACGTCTCCCACCGTGGCAATGGCTCCTAATTCCAGAAAATCTTCCAGCTCTTTTTCCGGAATCCCGCATGCCTCATAGAGAGCTGTCACCAGCTTCAACGCAACAACTGCTCCGCACAATCTTTTCTCCGGATAATTACAGTCCGGCTGTTTTGGATTTACAATGGCATCAGCCGGCGGAAGGATCAGTTCTCTTCCATCTTCCGTTTCTTTATAGGGAATTTCATGATGATCGGTTATTATCACCGTCATTCCCTTCTCTTTAGCCATAGTGATTTCATTGTACGCCGCAATTCCATTATCACAGGTAACAATTACGTCAATCCCATCATTCACTGCTCTTTCGATCAGGTGCTCATGGATTCCATATCCATCTGCCACACGGTCCGGAATATATGTATCTGCCAGAGCTCCTGCACGCTTCAGTCCTTTGATCAGAATGAAGGTCGATACTACCCCATCAATGTCATAATCGCCTATAATACGGATGCGTTTTTTTCCCTTTATTTTATTCCGCAGGATCTCCACTGCCTTATCCACATCTTTCATCAAATGCGGAGAAGCCAGTTCGTCCACCTTTCCATAAAGATATCTGCGAATTTCATCCCTGTCCTGTACATCCCGGTTTCGGATCAGTCTGGCGATCACCGGATCAATTCCGAACTCTTTTCCAATTGCAGCAAAATCCGCCCGTTTTGCAGCAACAACCCATCGTTCCATGTTGTTTCCTCCTTGATGCTTTGCCGCTTTCTTTCTTCAAAGCAACACAATAACCGTATTGTAACTCATACTCCTGCATAGCTGCAAGTTTTTTATGCCACACAAAAAAAACGTTCCGCCAGGAAATATTCTTTCCCGGTACGGAACGTTTCTGTTATTCAGCAATTTTATTCAGATTTCTCCTCATCATTCTGCTGCTTTGCTGCCTCCTGCGCTGCAAGGCGCTCGGCAACTCTTTTACGGTTTTTCTTCTTCGGCTGCTGCTGAGCTGTCTGCTGTCCGGATGGCTGTTTTACCTTTTTCTCAGATTTCTCGGAAGAAATCTTTGCGGAAGCTGCTGCAGCTGCCGGTGCTGCAACACGATTTTTTCTGAATGTTTTCATGGTGTACCACAGAGCACCAGTGATGCATACAGAAGAATATGCTCCACCGATGATACCTACCATCAGCGGTGCTGCAAATTCTTTAATTGAGGAAACACCCATTACATAAAGAATTGCAACCATTACAAATGTTGTCAGGGATGTGTAAATGCTTCGTGTCAGAGTTTCTGTAACACTGGTATTTACGATCTCTTTCAGTTTCTCATCCTCAACTTTCTTTCTGCCTCTCATATTCTCACGGATACGGTCGAAGATGACAATAGTAGCATTGATGGAATAACCTACGATCGTCAGCATACACGCAATAAATGTATTTCCCACAGATGTTCTAGAAATAACATAAAACGCAAGTACGACCAGGACATCATGAAGAAGCGCAAGTACTGCACTGCTTGCAAAGCGGATATCCTTGAAACGGAACCAGATGTAAAGAAGCATGAAGATCGCAGCTACGATAACTGCTACGATAGCGTCTCTTCTCATCTCATTGCTGACAGTAGCGGAAATATTCTCCGATGTGATCAGACTTGTATCTACATCAAAATTTTCCTCCAATGCCTTATTCAGTGCTTCTCGTTCCTTAAGATCCAGAGAACGTGTTTTGATCACTACCTGATTGGTTCCCTGCACCTTGGTCGGCTGTACATTCTTATCACCTGTCACTGTCTCAACAACCGGTGTTACCTTGGAATCGATCTCCTTGATATCCATCTCTTTATTGAAGGTTACATTGGTAGAAGTACCGCCGGAAAACTCCAGACTGTAATTCATGGCTTTGTCACCGATCACATTACTGTGGACCAGCATTCCTACAGGTCCGCAAAGGATCAGGATAATGGAAACAGCAAAGAAGATTTTTCTCTTTCCAACGAAATCCACAACCTTACGTTCCTTGGCAATGCCATAGAATTTCGGGTCACGAACACCAATTGCGTATACCGCATTAACAACAAGCCTGGATATAACCAGTGCTGTAAACATGGAGATCACGATACCCATTGCCAGCGTGTAGGCAAACCCCTTAACAGAACCGGAGCCAAGCCACATCAGCACACAAGCTGCGATCAGTGTTGTGATGTTTCCATCAAAAATAGCGGAAAACGCTTTGCTGAATCCACTTTTGATCGCTGCATGGACAGAAAGGCCTGCCGCGATCTCCTCACGGATTCTGGCGTAGATAATAACATTGGCATCCACTGCCATACCAATGCCCAGGATGATACCTGCAATACCCGGAAGCGTAAGGGTGATATCAAAGGCATTCAGTGTGATCAGCATTAAGGTTGTATAAAGAACCAGTGCAACAGATGCAACCAGACCTGGGATACGGTATGCGATGATCATGATCAGCATAACGATCACAAGACCGATCGCTCCGGCTTTTACACTTGTTGCGATGGCTTCTTCACCAAGCTGTGCAGCAACTACGCTGGAACGAAGCTCGGTAAGCTCAAGACTTAAGGAACCGATTCTTATGTAAGAAGCAAGATTCTGTGCCTCTTCTGTACTTGCCATTCCGGTGATCTGAGCTTTTCCGCCGGAAATCTCCTCATTTACATTCGGAGCGCTTAAAACCTGATCGTCATATACGATTGCGATCTGCTTTCCAACATTTGCCTTGGTAGCTTCCGCAAATTTGGTTTTTCCATTCTTTGTAAGAGTCAGACTGACTGCATATTTCTGGGAGCTTGTGGATGAATCCTGATAAGCACCTCCCTCAGCGTCTGCAACGTCTGTACCTTCCAGTACAACAGATCCGGCTTTCTGGATATCCTCAATACTTCTTGCGAGAACATATCCACTCTCACTGTTTCCTGTTGTAAAATTCTGGTTTCCGTCTGCATCTGTCTGATCGATAAAATACAGAGAACCTGGCTTTCCAAGTTCTTCCAGGATCGCATTTGCATCTGATACTCCTGGAATCTCAATGGTGATACGGTTGGAACCTTCCTGATATGCCTGTGCCTCAGTACTGTACTGAGAGACACGCTGCTGCATCTTGTAGACAGTATCGGACATGTCTTCCTTGCTCGGATTGCTGTCCTTAGCCTGGTATGTGATGCTGACACCGCCGGCAAGATCAAGTCCGGTGTTGATATTCTTAGCCGAACCTGTTCCTGTAGGACCAATGCCTACCGCAGCCACATAGCAGAAGAATACTGTGACAATTGCTGTCAGAAGCAGCACTGCAATTCCTCTACTTTTCTTCATTTTCTTTTTCCTCTCTTATTCCGCCAAAGCGGCTTTTATCATGATAGCGCACTCCACACGCTTCCTCTGGAGTTCGCATCCGATCTTATAATTTCCCCGGATATCTCCGCCGAAATGGTAACCATTTGCCGCACAGCCGCCGCTGCAGTAGAATCTGGCAAAACAGTCTTTACAGTCCGGTTTCGTATAGACGTTACATCTTCCAAAGTCTTTTACGATTTCAGGCTTTGTGATTCCCTCGTCTACATTACCCATAAGGTACTGTTCCTCACCCACAAACTGGTGACATGGATAAAAATCTCCCCACGGAGTAACAGCCAGGTACTCGGTTCCTGAGCCGCATCCGGAAAGTCGTTTGTATACACACGGACCACCGGTAAGGTCTATCATAAAGTGGAAGAAGTTGAATCCTTTTCCCTCTTTTTCTCTTTTGATCATTTCTTTTGCAAGAATATCATACTGTTCCAGGATCTGTGGGATATCCTCCTCACGGATCGCATACTCTTCTGTATCTGCTGCCACGACCGGCTCAACAGAAATCTGCTTGAAGCCAAGATCTGCCAGATGCAGAACATCCTGAGAGAAATCAAGATTATGATGAGTAAAGGTTCCTCTTACATAATACTTGTCCTGATTTCTGGATTCCGCAAATTTCTCAAATTTCGGCATGATCAGATCATAGCTTCCTGCACCCTTACGGAACGGGCGCATGTAGTCATGAACTTCTTTTCTACCGTCCACGCTTAAGACAACATTTCCCATTTCCTTATTGCAGAATTCCATCACCTCATCATTTAAAAGAACGCCGTTGGTTGTCAGTGTGAAGCGGAATTTTTTGTTATGAAGTTTCTCCTGTTCTCTTCCATATTTCACAAGATCCTTTACAACCTGCCAGTTCATAAGAGGCTCGCCGCCAAAGAAATCCACTTCCAGATTCTTTCTGGAGCCGGAATTAGCGATCAGGAAATCCAACGCTTTTTTTCCTACCTCAAAAGACATCAGCGCACGTCTTCCGTGATACTCTCCTTCTTCTGCAAAACAATATCTGCATGCCAGATTACAGTCATGAGCAATATGAAGGCAAAGAGCCTTTACAACGGTCTGGCGGTTTTTGGTAAATTCATCAATGATATTCTCATAAATATCTTTTGTAAAAAGCATTCCCTGTTCCTGAAGCTTCTTACATTCAGTTACAGAGGTTTCCACATCCTCTTTCTTAAAACGGTCGCTAAGCTTCTCAGCAATGGCAGCCGTTTCCATGCCTTCTTCAAGATACGGCAGCACCTCATAGGTTACTTCATCTACTAGGTGGATACAGCCGCTGTTGATATCCAGCACAATATTATATCCATTACTTTGATAACGGTGAATCAGACTCATCTTCCCGCAATCCTTTCTAAAATTCTTTTATAACCCGACAAAACGCGCCCTCCGGCGCGTTTTGCTGGATACCTGTTACTTTCAGATAAAACAAGTGAAGCAGCGGATCTCCCGCTGCTTTCCACTCATTCAACGGCTGCTTCTTATTTATGCTCGCAGCTCTGGTTTCCTACTGTACAGGAAGTCTTGCAAGCAGACTGACAGGATGTCTGACATTCGCCACATCCACCCTTCTTAACCGTGTTCTGAAGGTTCTTTGTATTTAATGTCTTGATATGTTCCATGATATATCCTCCTTTATGTATTCTATTCTTCGCCTAGTATAGCATAAAATCATCGATTTTCAAAGCATTTTTTTGTAAGCTTTTACGACAGCATCCCACCAATGGCTCCGCCACCAAGACACATGAAAAAAGTAGTCAACGCATGGGCAAAGGTCATATCCCATTTCCCCTGTGCCAGAAAAGATACCAGAAGCAGCAGAACATAATAGGAAAGCCCGGTAACGATCCCCCATATATATCGGTCTTTCCGTATGATCTTTCCCGCCATAAAACCTCCGACCAGGCAGGATACTACATAAATAATAATGATCCCCACCGCCGCCGTTCCTCCTCCAAATTCAAACTGAAAGAGCAGAAACGCCAGTATCAGAAGAAAAAGTCCTGTCACTCCATAGGCTAGCAGCAATGATCGTAATATTGCTTTTCCCTTCATAAAAAAGCCCTCCCACAGTCATTATATGGGAGAGCTTTTTCTCTTATTCGTATTCATTACTTCTTTCTTTTCTTAAAAAACACTGCTACACCAGCTACAACTGCCGCTGCCACAAACAAGATCACAAACGGAAGGATCTGAGTGTTATCTCCGGTATTTACCTGTTTCTTAGATGTTGTTGCAGAAGACTGTTCTTCAGCCTCATTCTCCGCCGTATCACTGTTCTGAGAAGAAGACTGTTCCTGATCTGTGCTATCTGAAGTCAGATTCTGAGATGTCTCTGCCGTATTGGTGTCTGTACTGTCTGTTTCTGCAGAATCTGCAGTACCTGAAGATGCAGTATCCGAAGATGAAGCATCAGCTGCAGGTGTAACCGTTGCACCTGTATTGCTTTCAGCATCTGGCCCTACCAGAGATTTACTTCCAGCGATGCCAAATGGGCTGAATGAATGTGTACTGAAAGTCATTGTATCACCATCCATGCTTGGAATGATGGTCTCCATTGCGCCATTATCAAGAAGGTGTTCAATCGAATATGTATAGCCTGCCTTTACAGGTACAGTCACACTGATATACTCCCCATCCGGAATTTTATACTCTGTATTATTCTGTGTATCCCAGAGTTCAAACTCATAGGATTTAAAGATTGTTGCATCTTCTTCATTGGTAAACTGATAGTCCTCACCACCAGAAACACGAAACTGTACATACCACGGAAGATCGATTCCTGATACAGTTATTCCATCACAGGTATGATTTTGAGACGCAATTTCCTCTTTTTCTGTTTCTGTCAGATCGGTAGCTACATTCTGAGGGCGTTTATCCTCTGTATCATCTTTCCTGTCAAAAATATTATCCTTGTTTTCTTCAGTATCAGGAGTCTCCGTAATTTCCGGGATCGCGGTAATTTCAGCATCGTTATTTTTTTCATGATTCTCATCGTCTCTATTCTCAGATGCTGCATCAGGATCCATACCATCTTCTGCCGCCGGAGTTATCGTTACAGCAGGAGTTTCCACAGCTTCTGCTTCTTCCCCATCCTGAGTTTTGTTATCCTCAGATGGTGCAGCTGTTACCTCCGGAGCTTCTGTTATCTCCGGATCCCTTTTTTCCTCTCCACTGGCATCTGCTGCATCTGAAGAATCTGAAGAAGACTGCTCCGTTTTTCCTGTTGTCTCCGGATCTTCTTTATTTTTCTGGGCACTGTCATCCTGCAGACCTTCGTTCTTCTTCTCATTCTCTGCAGTGCTGTCCTCTGTTTCTTTTACAGAAGTATCTGCATCACTCTCATTGACGTCGGTTCCATTTTCCTCTTTATCATCGGTTCCATAGGATTCTCCTGAATCTGAATCAGAAGAATCGGAACTTTCCTCACTTCCGGAATTTTCCTCTGTACTGTCAATGCTGCTGACCACAACTGTCACGGAACCTGTAAGTGTTCCTGAATTACTATCCCACCCCGGAAGGCCTGAAAGGTCAGCACCTGCAGCAGGTTTGAACACTACCCCACAGGATTGCACACGTTTGTCCGGAACATAAGAACTATCTGCCCAGGAAAGAGTTCCATACGCATTAGATGGGAGCGCAATGTTAGCAAGAGCTGTAGGGCTGTCAATAGTTATATTATCCGGGATCACAGCACCGGATTCTATACCTGAAGAGTTCTCCGCATATGCCGGAAAGGTCTGTCCTCCGATCAGTGTCATGGACAATGCCGCTGCTGCCAGTATTGAAAAGCTTCTGCTAAATGTAATCTTTGTATTCTTTTTCATAATAATCTGCACCTCTATATTCAAAATCTAAGATTCATATTTGCCTTTTGTCAAAAAATTCAGTTATATAAAATATCGAACGCATGTAACATGCGCTCGAACCAATATTTCTCCAAAAATTAATATCTTGTTAATCTTTCGTAACAGATATTTCTTTTTTTCGTCAAATGCATTATAACACAATTCTTTTTTTTACGACACCCCTAAATTAATTTTTTTTGAGCATCAATGAAAATTGTTTAATTATTCTAGTTATTTCCCCCATTATCTCATCAATTCCATCATTTGTCATAATCCACGTATTTTTATCTATAGAATCCACACAACACGAACTCACAAAGAATTCCGTATCCGGATAAAGCAACTTGTAATACATCAACGCACGTCTTGCATGACAGGTTTTACAGCAGAGAATCGCCTTTTTGATATCCAGGTATTCTCTGTCTGTTACCTGCCGGGAATAAATTGCGTTCTCATAAGTGTAGGTTGCCTGATCTTCTTTCAGAATTGCTTCTTCCGGTACACCATTCTGCATCAGAACATCTTTCAAAAAATCCCATTCCGTTTTGTATGTCCCACAATAACATTCTTTCTTGTCAAGAACTCCTGTAAATCTCCCTGCTGTGATACTGTATCTTCCACTGGGCAGGATCTTTGGTGCAAACCCATTCCTGTAAAGCTCCGCTGCTTTTTCCGCCATTTGAGGATATCCGTTTCCCGGAACAAAGATCACATCCGCTTTTTCCGGCTTATCTTCTATAAACATGAAATCTTCTATCTGTTTCAGAAACTCTTCGTACATTATTTTCTATGTCCTTTCTTTACCATCTGCAGCTAAATCCCGGATCAAAAGATATTTATCTGACAGGTATCCCTTATCCAGCTTTCTGTATTGCCTAATCATATCACTCTTTCGTGGCAGATGCACTAACAGATCATCTGTTTTCTATTTTGTAACGATCACTGTGCTATATCCACTGTCCCTCAGCCTTTGTTCCATATTGACCGCATTTCCTAGCTGCATATATGCTCCTACCTGAACTTTGTAAAGATCATTCTCTCTCAGGATAAACGCCGGAAATCCCTGATCTGTCAGCTGATACAACATCCTGTCTGCATTTTCCCGATTTCGAAATGCTCCTGTCTGTACCCGATAATACAATGGCTCTTCCACCGTTTCCTCATTCAATGTTCCCAGAATGGCATCTGCGATGCTTCTGGCAATCTCTTCGAATTTTTTTTCAAAAAGCTGATTATCCTTTTCCGAGTTTATAAATCCGGTCTCGATCAAAAGTGCCGGCATTTTTGTGCGCCGGAGCACTACCAGCCCTGGACGTTCTTTTACGCCCAGTTCCCGAAACCCCAGTTCTCCCAATGCTCCCAGGATATTCTGTGCCATCTGATATTTAATACCTTTCTTATCATAGACCAGTACTTCAACTCCATTGTATTGTTCCGGCTTGGAACTGCTGTTGCGATGAAAAGAAATAAAAAAATCTGCTCCAGCTTCATTTGCAGCTTTCGCTTTTTCAAAAGGAGTCTGATAAACATCTGTAGTCCTGGTATAAACCACATCCACGCCGTTCTCTTCCAGGATCTTTCCTACTGCAAGGGTCAGTTTCAGATTGTCATCCTTTTCCTTGCGATCTTTATAAACAGCACCCGGATCTTCTCCACCATGTCCGGCATCCAGAACGATTTTATATGCCATGTTCTTTCTCCTTGAGAATTTCATTCACAATATGATATGACTGTATGTTTTTTCCTGTGCCTGCATTTCATTTCATGCTTTATTTTGTTTTCCGGATCTGTTTACTCAACATATTTTCACGTTAATTCTTCTTGACTTTTAAGCGTTAAAGTGTTATATTAACACAATCAGCGTTGTATTTTTAAATAATCCAAAAATGCAGCAACATCGTGAGGAGGAAAACAATATGAAAAAGCGTATTTTAACAGCTGTACTCGCAGCAGCTCTTGTAACAGGAACCTGTGCTGCCACAGTAAGCGCCAAAGAAGAAAAGACTTACACAATAGGTATCTGCCAGCTGGTCCAGCATGACGCACTGGATGCCGCAACCAAGGGTTTTGAGGATGCCATCACTGAAAAGATGGGTGATTCCGTAAAATTTGACGAGCAAAATGCACAGGGTGAGTCTAATAACTGTTCTACCATTATCAACAGCTTTGTTTCAGAAGGGGCAGACCTGATCCTTGCAAACGCAACCGCATCTCTTCAGGCTGCAGCTGCCGGAACTTCCGATATCCCGATCCTTGGAACAGCCGTTACCGAATATGGTGTCGCTCTTGGAATCGATGACTTTGACGGAACAGTAGGCGGGAACATTTCCGGTACTTCTGATCTTGCTCCTCTTGATGAGCAGGCCGATATGCTCCATGAGCTTTTCCCGGATGCAAAAAATGTCGGACTTCTCTACTGCTCAGCAGAGCCAAACTCCCAGTATCAGGTAGATACAGTAAAAGATGCTCTTGAGAAGCTTGGTTATACCTGTGAAGATTATGCATTCTCTGATTCCAACGATCTTTCATCCGTTGTTACCACAGCTGCCAATGACAGTGATGTGATCTATGCACCTACAGATAATACTGTAGCATCCAATACTGAGATCATCAACAACATCTGTCTTCCGGCAAAGGTTCCGGTAATCGCTGGTGAAGAAGGTATCTGCCAGGCATGTGGTGTTGCAACACTTTCCATCAGCTACTATGATCTTGGATACAAAACCGGCGAAATGGCAGTCAGCATCCTTCAGGATGGTAAAGATATCTCCAAAATGCCGATTGAATATGCACCAAAATTCACAAAAGAATACAACAAAGACATCTGTGACGAGCTTGGTATTAAAATTCCGGATGGATATGAAGCAATCGAAACAGATAAAACAGCTGAATAATCGGTAAAAAACCTATTATACACTGATACAGCGAGAAGGGAGTTCCCCTTCTCGCTGTTCGTGCATAAAAAAGAGGAGGATAATTTAACATGCAGATTATGAGTTTAATAACCGCACTTCCAGGAGCTGCCGCACAGGGGCTTATCTGGGGAATCATGGCGATCGGTGTGTACATTACATTCCGCATTCTTGATATTGCGGATCTTACCGTTGACGGAACTTTATGTACAGGCGGCGCTGTTTGTATCATGATGATGCTCAGCGGACACAATGTATGGGTGTCCATGCTGGCTGCAACAGGAGCCGGACTTCTGGCAGGTCTTGCAACTGGTATCTTTCACACCTTTATGGGCATCCCGGCTATCCTTGCCGGAATCCTGACACAGCTTTCCCTTTACTCTGTCAACCTGAAGATCATGGGAAAAGCAAACCAGGCGATCAATGTTGATAAATTTAATCTTCTGGTATCTCTTCGACGTGTCAAGGGTGTTGTTCTGACACAGAATACAATTTTTATTGTAGCAATTATGATCGTTATTCTGATCGCAGTTCTTTACTGGTTCTTCGGAACTGAGCTTGGATGTTCCCTGCGTGCAACCGGATGTAACCCAAGCATGTCCCGGGCCCAGGGTATCAACACAGACCGCAATAAGGTTCTGGGACTGATGCTCTCCAACGGGCTTGTTGCTCTTTCCGGTGCTCTTCTCACACAGTACCAGGGATTTGCAGATATCAACATGGGACGTGGTTCCATCGTTATCGGTCTTGCCGCAGTAATTATCGGTGAAGCGATCTTCAGCCGTATTTTCCGCAACTTTGCACTGAAGCTGTTAAGCGTTGTATTTGGTTCTATTCTTTATTATCTGGTACTTCAGATTGTTATCTGGATGGGAATTGATACAGACCTTCTGAAAATGCTTTCCGCACTCATCGTTGCATTGTTCCTTGCTTTCCCATACTGGAAGGGCAAATACTTTACAAAAGCCAAACAGGGAGGTAAATGATCATGCTGAAACTGATCGATATACATAAAACATTTAATCCGGGCACCATCAATGAAAAGGTTGCTTTAAACGGCGTGGATCTTCATCTGAACGAAGGTGATTTTGTTACAGTCATCGGAGGAAACGGCGCCGGAAAATCCACTATGCTGAATGCAGTTGCAGGTGCCTGGCCTGTAGATTCCGGAAAGATCATTATCGGTGGAACCGATGTCACAAAACTTTCCGAATATAAAAGAGCCGCGTATCTTGGCCGTGTATTCCAGGATCCTATGACCGGAACTGCTGCAACTATGGGAATTGAAGAAAATCTCGCTCTTGCCAAACGCCGCGGAAAATCCCGCCTTCTCCGTCCGGGCATTACCCGCCAGGAACGGGAAGAATACCACGAACTCCTGAAGATTCTCGGTCTTGGTCTTGAGGACCGGCTCACTTCCAAAGTCGGACTCCTCTCCGGTGGCCAGCGTCAGGCATTGACACTTCTGATGGCAACTTTAAAGAAGCCTCAGCTTCTTCTTCTGGATGAGCACACTGCTGCTCTTGATCCGAAGACTGCAGCCAAGGTTCTCGAGATCACAGACATGATCGTAAACCGCGATCATCTGACAACCATGATGATCACCCATAACATGCGTGATGCAATCACTCACGGCAATCGTCTGATCATGATGTGGGAGGGAAAGATCATTCTGGATATCCAGGGCGAAGAAAAGAAAAAGCTTACAGTCAAAGATCTCCTGGACAAATTCGAAGAAGCCAGCGGTGAAGAATTTTCCAACGATTCCGCACTTCTCAGCTAAACCACAAAAAAAGAACTCTTATAATAGTTAGACAAACAGCATAACACATGGAAAGAACCTGGCCGGAATTTCATTCTTTATGATGGATTCCGGCCTTAATTTCTGTTCTAATGCCCAAATAACGATAAACTCAAAGCACTTCCATATGTCACCTCTCTTTAGCTCATTTCAATTCCACAGAGAATTCACCACTCCTTCTGCTGTATCGATAAATGGAAGATGTCAGATAATCCTCCTCCGGAGTTGCTTTCTCGAGCGTATCACTTAGAACTTCTTTCAAATCTTCCGGATAAACCACATCCGCATTATGGACCATTACTTCATGAACACTGGTAAAAACCAGATACAGGTCTGACCCCAGAAGTTCAGAAAGACGTCTGGCTACCCCGGGCAAAAAGATTGCTGCCGCTCCATTAGTACGCTTTTCTGTACTCAGGCAATTCCCGGCAATCCCTTTATTTGGATGGTATGTTCCAAGGATATCCATGAAATTATCTCCTTCATATGTCTTATCAAACAGCATTTTTTCCCAATGATAGATTCTTGGTGGACTGATAAAATATGTATTTATTAGAGCAGCTTCGAAAACAGTATCCGCATCTTTTCCCCATTTCTCCACAAAGCTTTTCTTGATCTTTGCACTCAGAACATATCCCTCTTTTTCTCCTGCAAGATAATAAACCACTAAAGCAATATCTCCGATTTTGTGATGAACCAACTCCTTCAGTATAGTCCTGTTTTTATCTGCATTCAGAAGTCGAATAAAAAGTCTGCTTTTTACCTTCTCATAATCTTTCAGATCATCCAAATCACATAGCACACAATTTTCACTGACTTTTTTTATCTCCCTAACACAATCATGAACGATATTTTCAAAAGAATGTTCCTGACAGTACCTTTTATAAAGCTCTTCTGTATGCAACCCGCAGACTGTTTTTGCCTTTTCCATATGACCACTCTCTACAAATAGCCTATCTCCCAAACAGCCATATTTTTCTCCATCGTTTGAAAAATAAATTTCTTCTTCCTTCAGATCCATAGCCGCAAGAAGAAGCTTTCTCAGGTCCGTGACAAAAGTTTCATAACTTTTTTCCATATTTAATTTCCTTTCTGTGAAACAAAGCGGACGAATGTCCCGACAAAATCCTGTGCGCTCTCACAACGACGCACAAAATGATTCTGATCTGATAACATGATTAGATATTTCTGTGGAAAGAACTTCCACTGTAGAATTGCAGAGAGCAGATTTCTCTGCTGAATTTGAGTTGCCTGCTGTATGGACAAGTATAATAGAAGTTTTCAGATTTGTAAAGAAGTTTTCATCGACAGAAAAAGCAACTTCCGCTGCCTTTTGCTGTCATACCTTTTGTATTGTTTCAGATTTGTGTCTCATTCCGAAATATCAGTAATGGATTTCTCCATGTTTCTCCAGATAATCCAAAAATCCCTCACAACCTTCCTGTATATCTTCATAAGTTTCGTCAAAATTTCCTGTATACCAAGGATCCGCAATATCCCGTCCTGATCCGGCAAAAGTCAGAAACTTATAAAGCTTCTCTTCCGGGTCATTCTTCAGCATCCTGTTAAGATTACGCATATTAGCAGAATCCATACCAATAATATAATCGGATTTTTCATAATCCGCCCACGTAATCTGCTTCGCTCTGTGCGGAACCAGTGGTATTCCCACTTCTCTCAGCTTGTTCACTGTTCCTCTGTGAGGTGGATTCCCAATCTCCTCTGTACTTGTTGCAAAACTGTCGATCAAAAACTGATCTGAAAGGCCGAGCATTTTTACCTTGTGCGTAAAAACACTCTCGGCCATGGTTGATCTGCAGATATTGCCGTGGCAGACAAATAACACTCTTATCATTGCTTAAAACTCCTTGAAATGCTGTATTTACGCTGTTTACAGGCATTTTCCGATAATCTTCAATCCTGTCATTTTCCTGTATATCACAGCATAA